>WNGI01015333.1_pt1 | contig 10492 bp, 4 predicted proteins | sample 5400621 | NCBI WGS metagenome assembly WNGI01 (sample SAMN13153374, study PRJNA577476) | soil metagenome | isolation source: 20 cm soil or saprolite under Garry oak tree replicate 1 | place: USA:California | collected 2016-06-15 | reverse complement strand
GATCGTGAACAGGCCGCGGCCCGCCGCTGCCTGTTCCAGGACATCGACATTGCGCAGCAGACCCGGGAAGTTGAGCAGGAACGGTTGCGGCTCCTCGCCGAGCATCGCCAGCCCCGTCAGCGGAAGCGACGTATCCAGATTCGATATCACGTAAGGCAATCCGGATTCGCCCATCACCACGCGCGAGCGCCGGATCGCGTCCGCCAACACCTGGTCGTTGCTCGGCAGGGCGCGCAATCTGCTGCGGGTTTCCTCGTCGAGGTTATGAAACGTGTCGGCGGCGACGTCGGGATTGAGCCGATCGGGTTCCGAGAAGATGACGTCGAAGGCAATGACGACGGCGCCGAGCCTGGTCAGATGGGTGATGAGATCCGCGATCCGCGTTCGCGGCCAGGGCCACTGGCCAAGTTTCGAGGCCAGGCTCCGTTCATCGATATCGACGATGGTGACCGGCCTTGCGGTCTTCACGCGCGGGTCGATGCGCTGGAAGGTATCGAAGGTCCTGACGCGAAGCTCCTCGACCGGGGCGGGATCGGCGATGCGCAGCGCCGCAAGCCCGATCAGGAGCGCCAGGCATATCAGCCTTGCAAACCCGAACCTGCGCTTGAACCAACGCCGCAATAGCCTCAGCCGCTTCATGCCGACCAGATATCACGCCCGACGTCAGCTGTGGAAATGAATTTAGGCCTGCCCGATTGGACACAGCTCGAACTCGTAGCGCTCAGCGCGGAATGACCTGAACTAGCTGATATGGAAATCGGCCTGGTGCGCGTTGAGCTGCGCGACGGTCACGCCTTTCAGCGTGATCGTGTCGTTGGCGGCATCGGTGATGATCGTGTCGAGACCCGAACTGCTCAGCTGCGCGTGTTGCAGGAACGCATTTACAGTCGCGAACAATGAATGATCGATGTTGATCGCGTCGTTGTTGACGTCGAAGTCGCCGATTGTCGCGTTGCCGAACTGGGGGTTGAACACGAACGTATCATGACCGCCGGCACCGAAGATCGTCACGTTGTTGCCGACGTTGTTGAAGGTGTCGTTCTGAGAGGTTCCGCTGACGACCTTGAACTCCGACATGTCGGCTGAATGATCGGCACCGGCGATGGTGATGGTCAGCGCCTGACTTCCGATATTGCCGTGGCCGTCGTTGACGTTCGCCGTAAAGGTGACGGTCAGGGTATCGCCGGCCTTCAGGAAATCGAGATCCGGATTGTTCGGATCATAGGTCCAATGCAGGACATTGACCCCGCCATTGGTTTGCACGGTGTCGAACGTCACGGCGCTCGCCGCCTTCAGTGCAGCAACGTCCGCATTCCCCGGCAAGGTGGTTGATCCGTTGTACTTGATAACGGCATCGCCAACCACCGATGCGGTCAACGTGTCGCCGATGTCGGCGTCGCTGACGGTCAGCGTTCCCGTGACCGGCGCAGCAAGCTCGACATGAGGCGCCGGAACGGTGCCCGCGGAGATATTGTCAATCTCGAACGCGTTTGATCCGCTGCCGAGGACAACCTTGTCGAACTGACTAAGGCCCGCGAATTCCACGTACCCGTTTGACGAAAACGAACCCTGGTTTCCGGTCGGGAACAGCGGCGAAATGTCCGCACCGGTGTATGAAGCAACCAGTGTTGCTCCGTGATAGAACGAGATCGTATTGTAGGAATCAACCGAGCCCCAATACAGCCCAAAGGCGTTTTGTTCATGGGCAAACGTAATGGTTTCGGTCCCATCGGCGCCGATGCTCAGATAGTTGGTCGGGTCCGCCACTCCAGGTCCGATAAACGGAGCCGCGGTGTCGCCGGATGAACCGCTGACAAGGCCTGCATGTCCCGATCCCGAGAATGTGGCATCCAGAGTTTCGCTGTAGCAGCTGCCATGCCCCTCACCATTGCTGTTAGATGAGCCTTGTGACTGGCTGTCGAACGTCTCCGTATGAAGGCCGAGCGAATTTGTATTGACCCCTTGAGCCAGAACAATCGGCGTCACCGGGCTCACCACGATGACCGTCTGTGTCAGAGGATTGGTCTCGCTCACGATTACCGGGGCATCGTTGGTGCCGGTGATGGTGACGGTGACGGGCTGGGTCGAACTGACGTCATGGTTGTCCGTAACGGTGACGTCGTAGGTGACGGTGAGCGTCTTGCCGGCGGCGAGGAAGTCGAAATTGCTGTCGGCGGCGCTATAGGTGAAGCCGATCGACCCGGTGCCGGTGTGCGTGCTGTCGGTCTTGCTTAGCGTCAGCGTGGCCGCCGCCGTCAGCGCGTCCGTCTGCGCCGTGGTCAAAGCGCCACCGGACCACGCATAGGTCGGCGCGCCGTGGCTCACACTGTGCGTGTCGCTGAGATCCGTATCGGTGAACACCAGCGTGCCGGAGGCGGTGTCGAGGTCGGTGGTGTCGCCGGTCTTGTTCGCCATCTCGGTGATGGCATGCAGGCCGGAGCCATAGGCGCCCGAGCTATCGGCACCCAGCACCGGCGCGTCGTTGTTGCCGCCGACGGTGATGGTGACGGTCGCCTTGTCGGTGCCACCCTCCTGGTCGTTGAGCGTGACGGTTGAAACGAGCCGTACCGTTTCCCCGGCGGCGAGGAAGTCCAGCGCGCTGTCGGTGATGGAATAGGTCCAGCCGATCGCACCGTTATTGGTGTTGTTGGTTTGAACCAGGGACAACGCGTGTTCGAGGGCGGCGAGTTCCGACGGCGTCAACGACGAGGAGAGATCCGTCGAGTTCGCGGCGGTCCACGTCACGCTCTGCCCGGTAATCGTGGCCGTCGGCCGGTCGGTCAGGTCGATATCGCTGAAGTGAAAGGTGCCGCCGATCGGCGGCAACGGGTCGTGTACCGAAGACCCGGTGGTATCCGTAAGCTCCGTGACGACGCCGGCCTGCGCTTTCTCGGCCGCCGCAAAGACCGGTAGATCGTCATTGGCGTTCAGCGTGATCAACGTACCGCCGGTTCCGTCGGTCGCACCCGCAAAATGCGCGTGCCGGTAGTCGCCGACCAGGGTCAGGCTGATCGAATGCGTGCCGTCGGTGATGGTCAGAACCCCGCCAGTATTATTGGCGTTGCTGACATAAGTGCCCGTGGTGTTCGTCCCGTAGCCGATCAGCCGCAGATCCAGTTCGTCGGTCGCCGTGAGCCCGGCGATCTTGCCGCCAAAGCTCGAGGCGGCATCGAGCTGCAATTCGGCGCCGGAACCTGCGAAAACAATATCCTGCGTGTCCGACCCGTCGAGTTCGAACCGCGCGTCGCTGTCGATCTTGACCGATCCGCTGCCTTCGACCGAACCGCTGATCTTCAGCGCGCCATCCTGGACTTCAATGGTCCCGTCATTCGTGACATCTGTCCGCCGCCGGTCAGCGTCATGCCGCTCAGGCTCAGCGTTTCGTGGGCGTCGACCTTGACCGTGCCGTGATCGGCGATGGCCGTGCCCGTCACCGTGGTGTCGTCCAGCTTCAGGGTGTCGCCGGCGTCCACCGTGATCTGATGGATATCCACCTTCGCGCCGTCGATGGCGCTGTTGCCGGTGACGTGGATGGCACCGTCGCCGGTGACGCGGCCATGCGTGATCGTGGTGCCGTCAACATTGAGCGCCGAGCCCGCGTCCACCTGGACAACGCCGGAATTGTCGACGCTGACATCCTTCAGCGTCGCGCCGCCGGTCTCGACTTCAAAGATACCGAGCGATCCGATCGACATCGTCCCGCCGGTGATGGTCGTGCCATCGTCGACAACCAACTTGCCGTCGAAAGAAAATGTGTCGACCTGTATGGTGCCCAGCGTGTTATCGACATTCACACCGTCGAGCGTCGCACCCGCAGCGGTATCGATGATGACGAGGCCGGAATTGGTGAGTATCCCGCCCGAAATGACGGTGCCGAGCTCAAGCTCCAGCACCCCGGTGACGTCGAACACGCCGTTGGTGTTGGCGACGGTCTCGTGCTCCAGTTCATTGCCGGTGCCGCTGACATCGACGTGACCGGAATTGGCGAGCACGCCGTTCTTCAGGATCGCCGCGCCGGTGAGATCGATGACGCCGTTGACCTTGTTGGTGACGGTGCCCTGGTCGATGCTGGCGGAGTCGAGCGCCAGCGTCGCGCCGCCGTCGACCGTCACAGCGCCGCCGGCGTTGGCCAAAGTGGTACTTAGATCGAGCAGCAGCGCGCCGCCGGCCAGTATCTCAAGGATGTTATTGGCTGTGACGGTTTCGTGGTGCAGCGCATTGCCGGCACCGCTGACCTTGATCTGGCCGGCATTGCCGAGCGAGCCATTCTTCAACACCGCCGAACCGGTGAGGTCGGTCTCGCCGTCATTGGTCACGGTGCCGCCATCGATGGCGCCGGAGCCGAGCGTCAATGTCGCATTCGAACCGACGGTTACATGGCCGGCATTGGCGATATCGACCTGAACGTTGAGCGTGCCGCCGGTTACCGCGATGGTTCCCGTGATGGTGTTCGTGATCGAGCTTTGATCCTTGAAGTCGCCGCCCTGGGCGAGCGTGATCAGGCCGGCATTGTCGAGCACGCTGGTGTTCAACACTTCCATCAGGCCGCCAACGCTAATGGTTCCAAGATTGTCGACGATCGAGTCGGCACCTAGGCTGAGCACGCCGCTGATGGTCAACGTGCTGTTATTGATCAACTGCGGAGCGGACGTTCCGAAGTCATTCATGGTCAGGGATTTGGCGAATGCCGGCGCATCGATTTTCACCGAGAACGAAGGCGTCAGGCCGCTCGACGGATCGGTGATGATGACGACGTCGTCGGTCGCCGTTGGAACCGTTTCGGGTCGCCAATTCGCCGCATCGCTCCATTCCCCTCCCGGCGGTGAGTCGGGTGTGGTCGCGGCGACCCAGACGATGGCGGCCGAATTGATCGTGACTACGATGTTCTGGCTCGAGGTCGCGTTCTGCGAATCCTTCACCGTCACCGTATAAGTGAGCGTAAGCGTCTCACCTTCGGGGATGAAAGCCGCCAGAGCAGCGGGAAGGTCGGCAAGGTTCCAGTGGATGGTGCCATTGCCTGAGCCGGTGCTGTCGGCCGCAAGCGAAGCGGCGAGCGCCGTTTCGAATGCCGCGAGCGAGTCGGGCGCAATTGAACCGGGTCCGGAAAGCACCGCACTGGCCAGCTTGGTCGAAACCGTGTGGGTGTCGGAGAGATCGACATCGGTAAACGCCAACGTTCCCGAAGTCGGCCCGGTTGGGATCAGATCCCCGCCAGCCGTGCTGGTGCCAGCGGAAAATGCGACGTTTTGCGGCCCCGTGGTAATGTCCGGAATGTCGTTGGCGCCTCGCGTGATCGTTATCGAGAAAGTCTGATGGCCGGTCTCGTTGTTCGGCGCGAAATTGTTGTCGACCTGCGCGGTATAGGTCAACGTCAGCGTTTCACCGATGGCGATGAAGTCGAAGGCACTGTCGACGATGCTGTAGGTCCACTTCACCGAACCGTTGTTGGTGTTGCCGGGATCGGGCTCCAGCAAGAGCTTGGCTTCCACCGCCGCGATGTCGGCAAGCTGCTGCGCGTTCAACGTCGCCGTGACGTCGTTGTGCGCGGCGTCCTGGTAGGTGAACGAAGCGAACTTGGTCGTCACCGTCGGGCGATCGCCCTTGTTGAGGTCTCCAAACAGAATCGTGCCGGACACGACATCGATCGCCGAGGAGTGCGTGACCCCGATACGCTCGACAAGGGCACCGCCGAGAGCAACAACCGCCGGTGCGCCTGGAACATGCGCATTGGGGTCGGTCGGACCGCCGGAACTGTCGGCCGTGGTGGATTTGCTGGTGGTGGTCCCGGTGGCCTGATTGGCATCCACCGATTCGATCGTCACCTTGAAAGACCGCAGCGCGTCGGGCGTGATCGTATCGTTCTGGGCGGTGGTGGTCTTTGGGTTCGGATCCGGGGCCTGCGTGAATTTCAGCGCGAACAAATCGGTGATGAGCTTTTGCGCATCCGGTGACAACGGGGCCGAATAGGAATCTATGATCCCCTGACTGATGGATTTCACCACGCCAGCCTGATCGACCGTCGCGATCGGCAGTTGCGTCAGCTTGTCGAGCAGGACGTATTTGCCCGTGGTACCGTCCGGTTCAACCAGAACCTGGAATTTCGCGGAAGGCGCGCCGCCCTGGCCGGCAACGTCGAAGTCGATCTCGACCAGCACCGCGGTACCGCGGATGCCCATGGTGGCGACCGGCGTATCGATCTTCATGTCGCCGTGTTTTGCGGTTTCGCCCGCGACAAAGGAGATCGTGCCCGCCACCAGGCTCAGCAGCGACGAATTGTTCGACCCATTGGGGTCGTAGACCATTTCGTTGAGCACCATCCGCGCATTCGACGACAGGCCGAACACGGTGCCATCGATGAAGGTGATGCCGAGCGTGGAACCGGATCCGGACTGGACGACGTCGCCCTTTTCAACATTGTCGCCATTGTTCAGGATGATCGAGACGCCATTGCGGATCGCGGTCGCGGTGCCGACGAGCTTGCTGACATGACCGATCACCTTGGCGACGCTCGCGCTGCCGTCGGCCTGCGCGAATTGCTGGTGGCCCGTCAGCGCGTTGATGATGTCCCCGGTGAGATGGGCGCCGTCGGGCGATGACAGCGCGGCGCGCTTCTCGCCCTTGAAGTAGTCCTGCAGCACCAGTTCCTGATGGTCCTTGGACAGGACCAGGTCGACGCCGGAGCGTTTGAAATCGCCGTTGAACAGCAGGTTCGCATCCGACACGAGAATAGCGTCGGCAGGCGCATGCCCGGTCACGGAATCGACGTGAAGATGGCCGTGGAAAGGCGCACTCGTGCCGTCAACAGACAGCATGGCATCAAATTTGCCGGAGTAATTCAAAAGGGGTGCCCACCGAAAAGGAGTTAATATTTATATAAAATTCAAGCGTCTAAGCTTGCATATCATTAGGAACTGCGTAGCGAAACCATCTCCTGCTTGTGTAACTCGTCTGCAACTTTATTGGGCGGGTACCGCCGCCAGACATCTGATCTGCCAAAACATCGAAAATGAAGTACTTCCTATTGCGCTCGGGGTATTCAGGCATCTTAAGATGCAGATATCAAGACTTCCTATGTAATGAGAAGTATAGACGGGGAAACCGATACAATGGATCGTCTTTGCCTTGCACTTCCTTGCAGGATACTGCGCGAAATGCCGAGCAGAAGCTATGATCTGAATAACAAAGTGCATAACTAGATCAAATTACCTATGCCGCCCGGAACTTGGCGCAAATGCAACTCTCACGCGTCTTTTTCAGGTTGCGAGCGGATTTCGGCCCAATCTGTGTAATTTTAGACACAATAGCGACCCGGATTTCAGCCTGATTGGGGCTTTTCGAGCCGGCGTCGACCCCCTTTAAGCAGAATAAAAGCCTCCGCCGCCCATCCTCGCCCCGCGAAAACGATCCGGTCGCGAGCTGGCTGATGAGCCCGCCGACGCCCGGACATGGGGCGTCAGATGGCGGGTTCGGGTTATTCGCGCGCGTTGCGTGCTGTAGTGCTGGCGTGGGGCATGGCCTGGTTCGGACCGGCAACGGTTCTCACCGCCGGCACGCTGGATTCATCCGAACCATCCGGCGTAATCGAGCAATCCACCGAACCGTTCGGGCTGCCCACCTCGACCCTGTCCTTTGGCGGCCTGTGGGAAAAATGGCTCGAGGTCGAGCGCAAGCTCGATGACGAGCGGGTGCAACTGGCGCTCTGCGACGGCGACCGCGAGCGATGCGTGTCTCCGGCGGCCCTGCAATTTCTCGCCATCGTGGACAGCGCAAAGACCCGCGAGAGACGCGGCCGTCTCGGCGAGATCAATCGCGCGATCAATCTTGCGATCCGGCCGATGAGCGATCTGGCCCAGTACGGCGTGGCCGATCTGTGGAGTTCGCCGCTCGCCACCTTCGGCAATGGCGCCGGGGATTGCGAGGATTACGCGATCGCCAAGTTCGCGGCTTTGCGCCACGCCGGCCTCTCACCGCACGACCTGCGGATCGTGATCATGCACGATACCGTCAGAGACGAAGATCACGCCGTTGCCGCGGCGAAGCTGGACGGGCATTGGCTGCTGCTTGACAACCGCCGGATGGCGATGATCGAGGACGCCCATGTCAGGAATTACCGGCCGACCTTTGTCATCGATCAACGCGGTGTCATGCAGTATGTCGATACGCCGTTGCTCGCAAGTGCGGCCGGGCGTGACCTTGCGCCGTCGACGGCACCGAACGCGGCTGCCCAGCCAGGTCTGATCTCGCCCTCCAACTGACCGTCCGTCCGCTGTCGGATCGGGTTGCGGCGCGCCGCCGCAGCTCAGGGATACCGAGCCATATAAATTTCATTTCGCCGTGACGTGTGACCGGCTAGCATAACCCCGACATCTTATTTTTTGTTGATTTCAACCGGGGGCGGCAATGCGGGCAATTGTATCGGCGATCATCGCCATCCAGATCGGACTGGCTGCCCCGGCAGCCGCAGAAAACGCGCCCGCTTCCGACCGACCGGTCAGCGAGACGCTGACGCTGTTTGGCAAGAACAGCTGTGCGCAATTGAGGGATCCGGCCGAGCAGCTGTTTTGCGGCGACCCCGAACTCAACGCTGCGTCCGCGCGGTTGAACAGCGCGATCCGGGGCCGGCTCGATCGGATTCCCAATCGCGGCCTCGCCATCGCAGAGAACGCGGAATGGATCAGGGATCGCAATTCAAGCTGCGGTATTTTTGGAAAACACGGCGTTCGGAGCCAGGACTTCAACTCCGTCAAAGCCTGTCTGCTGAAGGAAACCGAAGAGAGAATAGCGATTCTGATTGATCCGAATTTCGATTGCCTGGCCACCAACAGCACCGCCGGGCTGCTGATTTGCAGCGACCCCTCGTTGGCCAATGCCAAGGCCGAACTCGCCAGCCACGTGCTCGCGCTCATCGCCAAGTTGAAAGGTGACGAGGCCAAAGCCGCGTTCGCCGAATACGCGCGATGGAGCCGGGAGCGCGACCGCAAGTGCGACCTGGCGGACAAGGATAACGTGCCGCTGCACGAGCTGTCTTCCGCCGAAGGATGCCTGGCGGAGCATTTAAGTCAGATGACTGCGGAGATGATCGCCGCCAAGGGCGATCCCAAGCGGATTTTCGGCCGGAGCAGGTTCTCACCGGCGCCCAATGCCGACGCGATCGATCTTTGCGTCGCGCAAATCCATTCTGCCAATACCTGCGAGGATTTTCTGTCAGTGAACCGCGTCTTCCAGGTTGACGCCGACCTGACGGAGCACGAGGCCCTGGTCACGGCGGAGGTCGAAATGATCGTGCTCTCGCCGTTTGCGGCCTGCAGTCCGATCGCGTCAGGCTGCACTGGGACGTGCTGGGATTTGAAATCGGGGAAGGCCGATCCCTCGCCAGAAAGCAACGGCAACAAAGACAGTTTCTCGGTGGCGTACAGACTGCGGATCGAAAAATCGTTTGTACTCCAGAAAACCGACAGCGGCGGCTGGCGCTGCAACACACCCGCGCTGCACCCGATCGAAATCGGAACTGCGCTCACCGGGCCCTAGACGCGAAGCTGCGGAAAGACCCAACGATTGCCTGCTGCAGTGCGCGGCTGGCCGCGTTTTTCGCTCTCAAGGGCGGCGCGACCGGTTCCTGCCTCGTCAGTTCAAAGAATTGCAAGGATTTCCGATGCTGCACTGCGTCGGAACGCACCGCATTTCGTTTGACGGGAAAAATAACGGCGGAATTCTTCCTTTCGCACCGCGCCTCGGCGACATGATCGCGCCGATGCGGCGCGCTTTGTTTTGATGTTGACGCTTTCCGGTTTCAGGAAGATTGTCAGCACGCAGCGTCAAACAATGACGCGCATTCCTTGGGAGGGAACGCATGAAACGCATCGCGCTAGCCGCTAGCCTTGCCATTCTCGCGCCGTTCGGTGTGAGTGGTCAGACCTCAGATCAATTAGGGCGTGAACCCATAAATTCATGGGGTTGGCGGACGTCCATTGTGGTGCGCAGTGCGGACTCGATTCGAGCATCGCGCGAGGTCTGAAAAGTACCAACAGCAGTCATGCGGGTTCGACCGTCAAGGATCTTGGCGGCTGAACCGTATGACGATCGTCCTCCGGGCATTCGCATCGAGATAGCGGACCATCGATCAGAGGGGAAAACGATCCGTGTTCGCGGCTTCGACATTGATTTTTGCAGGCGCTGCCGTCGCCGTGCTTCATCTGGGAGCTGCGATCACTCCTGCCCATAGCGCCGGCGGCGAAGCCGTCACGATCTCCAATGCGTGGGTGCATGCAGCCGAGCAGGTGGGCGGCAACGTCGCGTTATCGATGACGATCAAGAACGAAGCCAACGTCGCGGACGCGCTGCTGCGCGTGCGATGCCCGGTCGCGAACTTCTCCGAGAAACATACGGTCGATCGCGGCGAAGGATCTCCTGCCATGCGCGCGATCCCCTCGATACCGATCGCAGCGAGCAGCACAACCGTCCTAAAACCTGATGCTTATCACGTCATGCTGCT
>WNGI01016092.1_pt1 | contig 10494 bp, 16 predicted proteins | sample 5400621 | NCBI WGS metagenome assembly WNGI01 (sample SAMN13153374, study PRJNA577476) | soil metagenome | isolation source: 20 cm soil or saprolite under Garry oak tree replicate 1 | place: USA:California | collected 2016-06-15 | reverse complement strand
ATATCGGGCCGGCCATCGCCGTCGAGATCTGCCACGTTGGCGTTCCGAGTCTCCCACTCATGCCGGCCGTAGGACGATCCGAGGTGAAAGTGACCCTTCCCATCATTAAGATATACGACTTTCGGATCTGGGGCGTCGTTGCTGAGCACGACATCCAAATCGCCATCCCCGTCTACGTCGATCAGGCGTCCAGAATACGAGCGGTACGAGGCCACGCCGAGAATGTGAGCGGCCAGAATGTGGCCCTTACCGTCGCCGAGGAAGACTCGGGTCAGCCGCGGCCAATGCCGTCCCTTGACGAGAAGAATGTCGAGATTGCCGTCGGCATTCAGATCGCCGATGCTCACGTTGGCCGCAGTATCGGAGGTTGTCTCGAGCAATAGGACGCGATCGAAGCGCGGAAAGCTGGTAGCCGCGCCGACTTGGGCCACGACGCGGTTGTTAGTTTGAGTGCTCGGTGAGGCAGTCACAAAGACTAGGCCAGCGAGCAATATCGGCGGAAATGTCACACGCATCTGCTTATTTCACGGCGACAGGAGATCAAAGAGAACTTTCATTAACAACCACTCATACGTAACCCAAAATGTCATGTATCTTGGAGCGGGATGAAATCGGAAACAACTCTGATTTATGACACCATGCACAGACAAGATCAACATCCTGACAATAAGAAGTCGCTCGCAGCAGATTCGGATTAGCTTTAATTTTCAACTCGATTGCCTCTGCAGCCTCATCAAAATCTAAGGGTTGGTTTTCTTTCCGGTAATCTCTCCAGACTTTTCTGGTCACAGCCTTATCAGCCACAGTTGAAAGCAAAGCGAATTGCTCTACGTATTTCGGATCTACAGGCTTATCTTCAACAACAGAATGGATAATTGATAATAACTTCGCTAATAAATCCTCAGCTGAGACAATCCGACACGATAAATTACCGATACCGCAATCGATCAACCGCTCGGCTAACGAATTTGATCCAGGGGTAAATATGTCTATACGGATACTATGTTCCTCATCCACCGGTTGGAACAGAACTCTTCCTCTCCCGCGGTAAGGATGGAAATGGTTAATCAGGAAATCTTGACTCAGAGCGGGATGGATAAGGGACAAGCCTGTGACTATGACAGTATCAATATCATTGAGACGTCTCTTTTTAGGTTGCCTTCCGCTTTTGAGCAAATGCCAGCCAGTGGCAAGGCTACCTGTGATGACAACTGGCTCATCAAGGTGTCGCGTCAATTTTGAAAGAGAGCCAAAACATTTGGAAACATCTTCGTGTCTTAGAAATAGCTCTCGAAGAAAATTGGTATCAGTTTCTGCCTGCACTTCTGATTACTGTCTAATGTGCTTTGCCAAGATAGGTTATGGGCACGGTTGTCATGCCTTGCCGTAACTTTTTCCCTCTTCCCGTGCCAACGCGAATGGCAAACACAAACTCCTGGGGAGCAGGCGCTTGGATGCCCAACATCTGAGTTGTTTGAATGCGATAAATGCCTGGCATCTTCGAGGTAGGAAAATCTGCATTAAGCTCCGTCAAAAGTCTGATGTCCAGTTCACCAATGGTCGTGAGTTCCCAGACGGAAAAACTTCTTTTTTTAAGACCCTCCACCGGGGTTCCCTCTTCATCAGTGACGAACACGCCGAAAACATAAGTCCAACCTTCCGGCGAAATTGTGTCGAACATCGCACCGCTTGCCTGAACAATGAAATGTGGTTCCATGTGTCTCCTTCAAGAGTCTGTTTTAAAGTTAGATGAACTTCTGTGCGTGATTCAAGACTGGTGTTGGACGTGCATGACTTTTCGGCGAAGCCCTCATTGGGCCACCGCTCATTTTTCCACATCATCCTCCGGAGGTGGCACCTTCTTCCACGACAATACGCAATTATCTCCAGGGGTTAAGCTCTCTACGCGGAACATTACATATGTCTCACTTCTTTCCCTCATCACTCTCATCAGGTACATGTGCCCAGCCCTCACCATTACCGACTGCCGGTGAGGAGTCACCGACTTTTTGCCGTCAGGGGTATCAACCTTCTTGCCCGCAGAGGCGTCAAATACCATGGGTGAATTCAACGGCAGGGGAATCCGCCAATTCTTCCAGGGGAAAGTAGGGGTCTGCCGGAAGTCTCCCCAATTCTTCTCCCCCAAATCACAAACTATGGATCTCGGATCGCGCACTACTAACCAATCGCGATACCAATCGCTGCCATAATTTATGGTCACGTTGCCGTAGATGAGGTCGAAGCCTGATACTATCCCTTGAAAACCTCTCTCACCTGACTCAAAGTTCACTGATGACCTGGTCCAATCCTGGTTGTGTCCTTGTACTGAGTAGAGGGTAACCTCAGCAAGCTTCGCCCCCGCTTGTCCCCTAGCTGAGACTGACAGTGAAATAAATACAACGATTGATAAGATCAAGACTTTCATAATAATCTATGTGGCGCTTTGTGGAGTTCCACGCTTTGCTTACTTTTGCTTGCGGACAACCAGGTTCTTCCCCGCTTCAATGCATACGAGCTGCATTTCTCCTGGCTGCGAGGGAGTGAACGGACAAACCAGAAAATCACCGAAGATGGCAACGTTCTGGTTTATTTGATTTTCAATGTACTCAGGAACATTACGGTACCCCGCCACAAAGAAGCGCTGCTCGGAAATACCAAGCACCCGGCGCGTGCCAACTCTCCAGAGGCGAAGCGCCGGAGCCCCGTTGTATATCGACAGCCTGCCATGGACAGTAAAGCAGCTGCCAATCAACTGAGGGTGCTCGCGGCATGACTTTTCTTTCGCGTGCGGTGCTGGAGATTGTGCCCAAATGCCGCTGCTCGCAGTCAGGAGCAACAGGATTGCTAAGCGCATGAACATCGATTCAGCATCTCGTAAGCTTCCCTAAGATTTAGCCACATAGCGCTGCGCGGCGAGCTCAACCTTCCGCTATTCAATGATGGCCGCGCTAAACCGAGTTTGCTGCAAGCGCTTGTTATGCTTCGCCGTTCGCGGCAAAACGGAGTACGTCTTGATCCGATTTCAATCTCTACCCTGGCACCGACATCAACTAAAGCATAATGCGTCGGTCTACGGGAGCACGAAGTTATATATGATGCTTGTTTCGGTTTTAACGGCGCGACCAGAAATGAGTGTTGGGGAGTATCGCGCCCGACAAGCTGCTTTCCTTGAAACACCCTGCAGTAAAGGCTGGCCGGTCACCGCCTGTGCCCAGATGACTCTCCCCTTCTCATCGATGACAACATCTACTTGGACCGGGCCAGACGCCTTGTTTGCTTTGGCCTCGTCGGGATATTGCGGCCTCGGCTTGCTAATGGCCTTTCCGCACAACTGCGATACGGCTTTGAGTTCACCTTCTGGTTTCGGCTTGTCAGACAGTTCACACTCTTCGATTATTTTGGCCCTCTCCTCAGGCGTCCCGACATCGACGTCTTGAACACCAATGGTCTTGGTCATCAGAGGTTGCGGTCGAGAGTGGCGTCGGCGATTTTGTGCTTTAGTTGGCGCTTCAATCACGCCGAGAATGAGAAGAAATATAAATGTGAAGGTAAGTTGTTTCATACTCGTTCAATTTCCCAACTGCGCAAGGATTTTCTCTTTCGTTTGTCGTGCCCGGTCTTTAGTTCCCTTGTCCTCATTCCAGAAAGGATCTTGCTCATATTTCTTCAACAGATCGAGCGCAGCCTGATATTCCAGGTAGCGATAATCCTGTTTCTTCTCGATTACCGGGTAAATTCTCTTGACTTCATCTGCAGAGATGTCTCGATAGACCACTACTCTTATATCATCTGTTGCGTTTGGATCATCAGGGCCTTGCGAATTCCATTGATACCACCCCATGCCTAGCTGCCTATAAGACATTACTTGCGGCCCGAAATCATCGTAGCTCAGAACAAGAGTATTTGCCCTTGGTTTTTGAACAGTACTACATGAAGAGAGTAGCGGCAGGGCCAGGCAAACAAAGAAGAGTATCTGCATAATTCTCATCGCTGAAAGTTAGAGAGAGCCGAACGCTGCGCTTCAGCGACCGATGATTCCATTCAACCTTGGCCTCAAATTACCACTAACGCAAAGCTCAATCGAGTCCACCGCAAGCGTCACGCTATGGGACGCGCCCGTCGAAGACACACCCACGCCAACAGCAACGTTATTAGCGCAATCACAAGGTGTTCAGGGAATAAGCCAGAACCGGAGGCTAAACGTTCGAGTACTCGAATTGTTGCTAACACGCCAAGTAGCCCAAAGAAGAATGTAAGAACATACCAAAGAGTTTTCATATCGCTTAAACCTGATGAGCCCAGGTTGAGGGGGGTCCGGTCAATGGATCACCTCGCCAGACCATCTATCCCTACCGCTCCAATACGGACATTCCGGACACGGCTTACCTTCCGGATAGTCGATCCCTTCCTCGTGCGGACAACCAATAATGCGATCAACCATCGTCACCGTCAGTACTCCATGCTCACTGAGAAAGGCGTTTATAACAAAACCGATCTCGGCGTCGTGACGGAGGTCGTGCTCTTCGCTGTGCCATCTTTCCATTATGTCCGGCTCGGCACCTTCACGAAGCACAATCCCTACTGCCACTTTACTTGCCCGTTCGGCAGTGGGACCATAAAATGCGATTGTCGCTACTGGATAGCCCCGAAAACCCCGCTTAGCGCGCTTCGCTAATTGACTCTTATTCCGATACTTGATCTTCATGTGCTTTTAATTATTACTGATGTTTGATTTTGATCTGACGACTTTTCCATTGATTGGGGTTGCGCCATCTGAACGAATAATGAAGGGTTCACGTTTTGTCTTCGACGTGGATTGGTTAGTCGGATTAACCTTAGGGTCGAATGCCTTGTTTTGTGTAAGGTCATAGCCCTTTTGCACCTCTTCACCTCCCGGTAGCTTGAGAGTGATATTGCAGAATTTGTCTTTCGCATCGGTCGAAGTGGAGGAGCTTCTTGCCGCTCGTGCATCCGGCGTGTCCTTTTTAAGTTCCAGTGTCAGTATGTATTCGCCTGCTGGAACAACAGGGAATGCGAAATTGCCTTCCCCATCCGTAGTAGTGCGAGCGGCCGGACTCCCGCCGGGGTTCTTCCCAAGTTTGACATCAACACCTTTTAGAGGCGCCCCAGTTGTGCCTTGAGGCTCTTTTTGAGCATTAGCGACTGCTGAAAACAGAAAGACCGCCGTTAAGGCAAACGCTGGAAGGATGAGTGAATGAACAATGCTTCGTCTAAACATCTGAGTTCTCCATTCTTGTCAGAGCCCAAGGGTCTGACGTTAATCGCTGCTAAACCCTTTTGCCGATCAGTCCGATGATGATCATGACGAGGCTGATGCCACCGACGGCACCAACAACTGTTCCAACCGTCTGCATCAACGCCACAGGGTCGTTTGACTTCGATGCAACGGACATCATGAACAAGAAAAACGCTAGCGCAATAACAATAAGAACGAGACCAACAATGACGATTCGCCAATTCTTACGTCGCATAGCTGCTTCCTCCGATCCGAAACATGAATCGTTGCGACTCAACGCCCGAATTAACCGGCGCGGGAGACAACAGCGCAACCATCCAAGTTCTCGATAAAATGCACTCTAATTCCGCTCAGTTGAAATGAATTGTTAGATTGTGACCAAAGATAAATAGTCGACTCAATGACTTTCATTCATCTATGGCCCTGCTACTTTTTCGACGTCTAAAAATCTCAACTTAACTGGCTTCGCACGCCCAAAAATATTCACCATGACTTTGAGAAGAGATTTTGCCTGATTGATTCCTTCAATCTTCCCTGTAAAAGACGCAAATGCCCCGCTCTTGATACGTACGTTATCGCCCAACCTGAATGTTAATCTTGAGTTTTTATCCGGTATGCCTCGTAGCATCCTCCGGATTTCATCTTCTGTCATGACGTGTAATTCTCCTCAAATTCAACATAACTGATCTACGCTTAAAGATGATAAAGACAAGGTTAATTGTTATGCAAACCCGATCAACTAGACGCTAATGTCCATCTGATCAATTCAAGGTTAGTGGTTCTTCCGGCCCACGTGCGTAGTACGAACTGCGCCCATGAACCGTGTACTCAGGGTGACCGCGCACCTCGATTTTAATTATCCGCCGTTTGCCATCGTGCTGCTTATTGCTCGGATAATAGCCGACAACATATCGGCGATTCACATCTGACAGGATTCGGGAATAGACCTTTGTCGCTTGTTCCGGCTCCTCCAAAAAATCCGCCCAACCGCCCGTAATGCCGGCCAAAAAGGCGAGCGCATTCTGTTCCCTATACTCGCAGTCAACCGCCCACCCCAACGTCCAATCTGGCATTGCTTCACTAACATGTGGGGCGAATCGAGTTCCTCTTGTGGCCTCCAAAATACCCGACCTGTATTTCATATCCCTAGCCCTCGCCCGCTCAATCTGCTGCTCTGGAGAGAGTCCGAATAGTCTGTAACCGGGAATAATCGTGTAGATAGTCGCCCTCGACTTTTCCGCTGCATTGTAAACGTCGTCGAGGCTGAACTCCCTGCCTCCAGAGATGAGCTCTTCATGCCGCTTGAGTCTCTTATAATACTCATTCGCTTTTTTCCTCTCGCCAGGCGACAGGTTATCGGGTGGCAGAGGAGGGTGGGGCAAGATCGAGTTTTGCAGCATTGACGCCTCGTTACCGTTTGCCTGAAAGATGATGATCGGACGTTGGTCTCTGTCTTCAAATACTTCTTTTAGCGTCGCGAGCAATGCGCTGTAATGGGCGCCAGTTTGACTCCAAATGATGATAGAACCAAACCTTCTGGAATTGATGGTGAGCGGAAACCACTTTGGTTAATGCTGGAGTCAATAATGAGCACTATCGAGCGTGGTACTGCTATGCTGCCCCCGAGCGAAAAAGTTCCAACCTGCTGCTCTTGCCCGTCCTCGGTTACGATGATGTCCTCTTTATTCAGCCCCTGCACGAAGCGTCCCTGACTGTCGTTGACTAAGATATCGCAGACAACAAGCGTGGTCTCAACACGGACAACTTCTTCGTTGTCAGAGTCGCCATTTCTTTTCGGTTTGCTCTTGCTCCTCTTTTCTACGGCGGCCTTCTTCTTATCGTCCCACTTGAGCCGCTGAAGACTCAAACCGAAATCTTTGATTCTTCGTTTTTCCCGCGAAGGATCCTGTGTCTGGCCAAACGCACTAAAAGAGATGAGGCTGAAAATCCAGATGCTTACAATCGTCACGAAATACGAGGTTGCTCTGTAAGGCATCGCAATCTCCAATGGGCGATAACGCCCGAGTACAACGCAGCTAGGCAGCGACACTTCGTGCCGCCAATAATCTCCTTACCAATACCACTAACAGCAGAATCGGGGCAAAGATTATCAACTCGATGAGACTGATCCTGAGGATATCAATAGTCGCGTGCCACAGCGATACGTTACTCCACGTGTAATCGATTGGATTTGGCAGCCCAAGCTTATATCGCTTATCCGTAAAGGGCCACCACAATGCCACCCCACGTGATTCAGTCATCAGGAAATCAAGCAGCGGGTGTGAGACAGTGACAGCGCTATAAAGAATGACGCTTCGCACCGTCTTCTCACCTACTACCGTAGCGGCCATCAGGCCCAGTAAGAAGGCGAACAAGATCGAGTGTGTAAAGCCGTGATGCCATCCGCCGCCTGAAATTCGCAACCAGTTAAGAACATAGTCAAAATCAGGAAAGACGGCGAGGAATGCACTCATCCACAGAGGTCTCCACTGGTTCGATTGGGACGTTTGGCGCAGTGCCACGCTAACGCTGGCGCCGAGCAAGCCGTGAGCGACGGGAAGAGGCATATTATTACTGTGATCCGTGTCGAATCATTAACGAGAGGCCAGAACCGCTTTTTCGTAGGCTGCTGTTAGCTCCCTCTGATCCGCAATGCAGATTTCCAGGTCGCGCAGCAGCCCGTCTGCTACCCCGTAGATCCAACCGTGCACTGTTAACTCCTGCCCTCGGCCCCAGGCATTCTGCACAATCGTCGTCCGGCTCACGTTCAACACCTGTTCGATGACATTCAACTCACACAGCCTGTTCAGGCGCTCTGCTTCATCACGGATTTTTGAGAGTAGCGCGTCGTGACGATGCATGACGTCCTGCACGTGGCGCAACCAGTTATCTATGAGTCCGAGTTGAAGATTCTGCATCGCCGCCTGAACGCCACCGCAACCGTAATGACCGCACACAATTATGTGACTAACCTTCAGCACATCAACCGCGAATTGAAGTACCGACAGACAGTTGAAGTCCGTATGGATAACTACGTTCGCAACGTTGCGGTGGACGAACAGTTCCCCAGGAATGAGGCCAACGAGTTGAGTTGCCGGCACGCGACTGTCCGAACAACCGATCCACAGGTAGCGCGGAGTCTGTTGCTGGGCTATGGCCTGGAAAAATCCTGGGTCGTGCGCCTTTAGACTGTCAGACCAGGCCCTATTATTCTCAAGGAGTTTTCTTAAGTCACTCATATTGTGTCCATTGTAGTCCTCTCCTGAGGAAGGCCGCCGAACACTGATGCTTCAGCGGCGAGCAATTACTCTCTCTCAGCTTGACCTTTCAATAACCAACAACTCTGAACCGAGTCCGCTGCAAGCGCCTGTTATGTTGCCTTTGCGTTGATCTATTTTGCTTCCTTCTGAGTATTCTCATCTAGATCTGCTTCCAAGCTGTAATAGTTACCAGGAGTTTTCCTGCCAGAAACTTCCACTTTGCCTCGTGTATCTTCCATCATGTATTCAAAATAGAAACTAGTTGCATCGGGGTTTCCACTACCGATGATTTTCGCTTTACTCTTATTTAGCTCAGCCTCAACGGTCTGCTTCAATGCAGCGATAAAACTCCCTTCATCAAGTTGTTCAGCGCTATCAATCTGGCATGAGAAACTCTCTACTTTGTGAAAATGAGATTCTCTTCTACTGACACCTCCCGTGCCGATGCCCATACCCCCACCTCCACCACCAGCAGCGCAATTCAGACCCAGGTGCGATTTATTCCTTTCGACCAACTCTCGGAGGGAAAACTTAGCAAAGAATGGACTTTGTAAGGACAACATGTAAGCTGTGCAGGCGGCCACAGGCAGGAGTGCCATAACAAATGCAGCTTTTAACATAATCGATCTCATTCTTTACCCCTTTGCAGAACGAAGCAAACATAACGCTGCGCTTCAGCCGCCGGGCGACAATTGCGTAGCGGCAATCATCGGTCTGATGGTGAATCTAAGAAGCTTGCCTTTTGAAGGGCCGCTTCCGGGCGAAGCATTACGGGCTTCTCAAGTTCGTTCTCGTTGAATAGAATCATAATCATTATTGGAATGAAAGCCTGATGGCATGAAGGACTCAATCCTTGCGGAGACCTGGACCAAGGTCCTCTTCGGCAACTCTTGGGAATAGTTCTTTCAGCTACCCATGCGAAGAAAGTACTCCCCGACTCAGACCTCCGGATCAGCGACTCGGCCTCAATTGCGGTTGTTATTCTCAAGGTTACTCCTACTTCTGGGCGGAATTCTTGTGGGGTTACTGATTGCCGAGCTTTGCCTGCGTCTCTCGGGTTTTACATATTTCAATCCCTACATGGTAGATCCTGACGTTGGTTATTCGCTCAGGCCCGGCGTTGAAGGCTGGTGGCAAAGGGAGGGACCTACTTATATCAAGATCAATAGTCAAGGCTTTCGCGATCGCGAGCATACCATCGAGAAGCCACCGGGCACGCTACGGATTGCCACTCTCGGAGACTCGCTCGCCGAAGCCTTTCAAGTGCCGCTGGAGAAAGCCTTCTGGTCGGTAATGGAGCGGAAGCTCCAGGAATGTCCTCAAAATGAAAAGCGGAAAGTTGAGATCCTGAATTTTGGCATTTCTACGTTTTCGACCGCTCGCGAGTTAATCCTATTGCAAAAACGGGTCTGGCAATACTCACCGGATTTGATTGTGCTGCTCGTCACGACCGGAAACGACATTAGAGATAATTCGCCGACGCTTAACAACTATGCAGGACTGCCTTTGCCATATTTCGTTTTTCGTGACGGAAAACTAGTATTGGATGATTCTCTACTCGCAGCCCGAAATCACTCTTTTACGTTTCGTTTACGACAGTCATTCGTTGGTAAATCATTTTCCTGGCTTCAGAATAACGTGCGTTTGGTGGGATTGATCTATACGTTGCGCGAAGCGTATCAGTCCTCGAGGACCCTCAATCGTCAGCAACAACAATCCGGCAACAAGAAGCTTGAAATCGAGCCGGGATTGGATAACGAGGTGTTTCGCGAGCTTGATAGTGGTGACTGGAACGACGCTTGGCGAGTGACTGAGGGGCTAATTCTGCTGATGCGTGATGAGGTGCAGGCAAAAGGGGCAAAGTTTTTGGTGGTTACCGGGAGCATGGGAATCCAGGTTTATCCAGAAGCCGAGGTTCGTCAGGAATATATGGAACGCATGGGGATTCGCAGTCTTTTTTCTCCTGATTATCGTATA
>WNGI01006704.1_pt1 | contig 10494 bp, 8 predicted proteins | sample 5400621 | NCBI WGS metagenome assembly WNGI01 (sample SAMN13153374, study PRJNA577476) | soil metagenome | isolation source: 20 cm soil or saprolite under Garry oak tree replicate 1 | place: USA:California | collected 2016-06-15 | reverse complement strand
GTTCATTGAACCAAATCCGGTGCCGATAAAAACAGCTCTGAGCTGGCGTGGCGATATGTCGAGTGAATGCCGGTTGCCCTTATGCGAGATGACCGCGGCAAATCAAGCCCGCTTGCGCAAGACACTCGAGTCCTTCGAACCCGTGCGATGAAAGCACCGGTGGGCGCGTTGCTGATCGGCGCAGCCGGCCGAATGGGAAAGATGATTGTCGATCTTGCCAAGAATGATCCGAACATCGACATCGTGGCGCAGTGCGACCTTGGCGATGCAATCGAACCTGCGATGAAAAACTCCGATGTGGCGATTGATTTCAGCCATCCCGACGCAATCGAAGGAATTTGCTGCGCGGCATTACAAGATCGACAACCTCTCGTCATTGGAACAACTGGGCATTCCGCGGAACAACGGGACACGATTGAAAAGGCCGCCAAATCCCTGGCGATTGTTTTCGCATCGAATTTCAGCGTAGGTGTGAACGCACTTTTTAGCCTAACACGCAGCGCTGCGGAGATGCTCGGCCGCGAATTCGATCTCGAAATTATCGAAACACATCATCGCATGAAGAAAGATGCGCCCAGTGGAACGGCGAAGACACTCGCCGAAGTTTTGCGCAAGGCACGAAGGATCGATGAGCAAATTCCGATCAAGTCGATCCGTGAAGGTGATGTGGTCGGTGAGCACACGGTGATTTTTTCCGGACCGGACGAACGCCTCGAGCTTTTTCACAAAGCTGATAGCCGGGCAGCTTTTGCACGCGGAGCCTTGCGAGCCGCACGGTGGGTGATTGGCAAATCGCCGGGGCTTTACTCGATGGAGGATGTGCTTGGATTGTAGTGGCAGCCGTCTCGGCTGTGTTTTCGTGGAATCTTGCAGACGGTATGCTTGCCTCTACAGCATTTGAAATGAGAACTGCCATCGCGCTCGGATCGAATCTTGGCGATCGGCTCGACAATTTGCGCGCGGCGCGAAAAGAAATTGTCGAGCTCGTGGGTGTGCAATCGCCCATTCTTTCTTCGGCGATCTACGAAACGGATCCGATCGGTTGCGAACCGGGCGCGCGAAAATTCTTGAACGCGGTTTTTGAATTCGGATACGAAGGCGATCCGCTGAATCTGTGGAAACAGTTGGCTGAGATCGAGGTCAGTCTTGGCCGGTCGCGCGATCATGCGCGCAATGTTTCTCGCAAAATCGACATCGACCTCCTCTACGCCGGCGAGACGAAGATCGACGATCAAGGATTGCAATTACCGCATCCGCGAATGCATTTGAGAAAATTCGTGCTTCAGCCGCTCGCCGATATCAGGCCGGAGTTGATTTTGCCAAACCAAACGAAAACTGTCCGCGAGTTGCTCGCGCAACTTCATGAGTCAGGTAATGTAGTTTGCCTCACCAGCGACTGGGAATCCCGATGAAAGATTTTCGTGAAATGAAGCGGCGCGGTGAACGAATCACCGCGCTGACGGCTTATGATTATCCAACGGCTCGTTTGCTTGATGAAAGCGGGATCGACATCATTCTCGCGGGCGACTCGTTAGCGATGGTAGTGCTGGGCTATCAAGACACCACATCCGTCACGCTGGACGAAATGTTGCACCATACGCGCGCGGTGGCGCGTGGTGTGAAACAGGCCCTGCTCGTCGCCGACATGCCAATTCATACCTACGACACGCCCAAACAGGCAGTCGAGACGGCAAAAAAATTAATCTCGGTTGGCGCACAGGCGGTGAAGCTCGAAGGCGGCTCAAGCCACGTCGCACAAATCGACGCGATCACGCAGGCGGGAATTCCGTTTATGGCGCATATTGGAATGCTGCCGCAAAGTGTGCGGGAAGAAGGCGGCTATAAGGTCAAAGGACGGACTCAACCAGAAGCCGAAGCGCTGATTGCAGATGCGCGCGCCGTGGAAAAGGCCGGAGCGTTCTCGATGGTGCTGGAGATTGTGGTCGCGGATATCGCGAAGCAAATCACGAATACGATCAGCATCCCAACCATCGGCATCGGGTCAGGCGAGCATTGCGACGGACAAATTTTGGTCACGCACGACCTGATCGGGTTATTCCCATGGTTCACGCCTAAGTTCGTTGCGCCGGCGGCACGCGTTGCGGATGAGATTCGACGGGCTGCAACTGCGTTTATTGAACGAACGCGAAGCGGCAACGTATTGTCTAATTCCGGCGGCAGAAAGGGCGGCGCATCAGGGCGGTTCGATTAACCGCCCTGCCAATTTGACAATTTTGTCGCGCTGCCGGTTTATGTTGATCCAGTAATGAAAGTTTCCGAGTACGACGATTTCGATAGTTTCGAGACCGAAGGATTGCTTGCGGGAGGCAAAGAACGCAGTTGGCTCTGGTTTGGCCTGATTGTCTCGCTGGGAATACATTTCGCGCTTTGCGTCTATTTCTATCGCGTCCGTTTTCTACCGGTGGATGCTATGATGGCGGGAGCACCGCAACCGCCGACGTTCAAAGTCAAGAGTGTCGACCTTGCACAGCAGCTCGACAAAAGCAGCATGGATCAAAACAATCCGGCGGCGAAACCGGAGCCGGACAAAACCGATGTGCAATTGCCGGACGAAAAGAAATCGTTCGACAAGTTGCTGCAGGACATTCAGGCCAGCGCGGCCATGCCGGACGACATCCGCGATGTCCTGCCGGACCAGCCGAAGACGGAACAACGGGACGTGAACACTGTTCTTACCGAGATTGAGCCCACAACTGCACAAAATCTCTCCAATAATCCGAACGCGACGCACCAACAATCGTTGCTTAACGACACAGCGATGTCTGGCCGGCCACAACCGGCCTTAAGCGGGACCGAACTTGCCACAAGCACGTCGATTAAGCGGCCGAATACTTTCACAAGCAAAATGCCGGCCGACAGCGCTGGACCGAATAAGGGGCACGCTCCAGGTTTCAGCGATTTGGATCAGTTGCTTGCGCAAAAAGGTCCGCTTGGATCGGGCACGAAATTGCGGATGCCTGACGATCAACTCTTCGAATATGACAGCGCGACTTTGCAGTCGAGCGCGATCGATCAATTGCAAAAGCTTGGCACGCTCATCCAGCGCAATCCGAAAGCGACATTCAGTGTGGAAGGCTACACCGATTCATTCGGCACTCCGGAATACAATCTTGATCTGAGCCAACGCCGCGCTGACAGCGTAAAACAATATTTAGTCGAGGCGATGCGAATTAGTCCCGCGCAAATCGAAACGCGTGGTTACGGTGCAACGAAATTCCGCACGTCACCGAACGGCTCGATCGAAGAACAGAGCTCGAACCGCCGTGTCGAGATTGTGGTGCACACGAGCGAAGGGTAATTGCCACTCTTGCTGCAGCGGCGCTCTGTGAGCGCCGAAAGCGTCGCGCGAGCGTCCTCGCTTGCGATCTTCTAAACGCAACCTGGGAAGGTTGCGCTACTTTAATCGGCGGACTGGAGACCACCGCTCCTTGAAATGCGACGGTCGCAGACCGCCGCTACAGATTAGTCGAGGCCGCCCTACCAGTTTTTGATCCACTGCGGAGTGATGGTGTCAGGGCTCACGGGGCTAGCAGTTAATCCAGCCGTGCTCCAAAGATCAAACGTCGGATTATAGCCTTTGGGGGTGGCGGGGTCAGCTTGATTAGCAGTCGAATAGCCATAGCTGTTGCCGAACGGATCGCGAATGAAATCTACTGGAGTCTGAGTCTGATCGGTTGGACTGAGCTGATTGGCCTTAAACGTATAGTAAGACTTTGGCAGCTGAGTGAGAGGCGTGCCCAATGTCGAGCCATCGATGTCAAGACTCTCGTCCGCGACATCGACAATGCGATTAAGATTTCGGTCGCCGGAGAGAGCACGATATAGGACAAGACTCGCTGTTTTGTAATTCGCAGTTGTAGGGTCGCCCATTGTTCGGGCATCCAACGTGTCCGTGTTCGAATTCGGCACCGGTTGTGGCCGCGGATAAACTGCATTATCGGCCTTATAGCTTTCCAGAGCGGCGGACATGGCGGCGATCTCGGTTTCGGCGCGGGCACGTGCCCCTTTTTTTTGCACGTAGCCGACTGTGCTCAGAATTAATCCGGCGAGCACGATGATGATGGCGATGACGACGATCAACTCGATGAGGGTGAAGGCGCCTCCGGCGCCAAATGTCGAAACACGAATGCCGAATGTCGAAGGACTGGTTAACCCGGAAGATCGAATGCGTGCGAGATTTCTTTCGTCATTCGTCATTCGGATTTCGTCATTCGCCCCACGCGTCAGGTTTGCTGTTGCAAGCCGCTGATGATGCTGATGAGCGGCGTAAAGAGCGCGAGCACGATCGTGCCAACAATAACCGCCAGAAACACGATCATGATCGGCTCGAGCATCGAAGTGATCGCCGCGACCGCGTTATCGACCTCATCATCAAAAACGTCCGCAATCTTCAAAAGCATTTCCGGGAGCTGACCAGTTTCTTCGCCCACGTCGATCATGCTGACGACCATCGGCGGAAAAGCGCGGCTGGCCTCGAGCGGTTGCACAATCGATTCGCCCTCCTTCACGCTGTCGTGCACTTTGGAGATCGCGTCAGCAATGGCGGCATTGCCAGCTGTGGCGCGCGTGATATTTAACGCCTGTAAAATCGGAACACCGCTCGTGACCAGCGTCCCGAGTGTGCGCGAAAAACGGGAGATCGCGGTTTTGCGGATTAAATCGCCAAAGAGCGGCATCCGCAGTTTGAAACGATCGATCCACCATCTTCCGGTGCGCGTACGAGAGATGAATTTATAAGCCATAACCGTGGCGACGACCGCGCCGAGCAGAAGCAAGCCATGGTTCTTAACGAAGTTACTCGCTCCGATCACAAACATGGTGATGGCCGGGAGCGGTTTGTTGCCGAGCATGTCGTGAAAAATCGCTTCGAACTTCGGCACAATGAAGACAAGCAGAAAGCCCATGATTGCCACGGCCATGGTCATCACGATGAGCGGGTACACCATCGCCGCGACAACTTTGTTCTTAATCTTCGCGGCTTTCTCCTGAAATTCCGCAAGCCGGGTTAGGACAAGCTCGATCACGCCGCCGACCTCACCCGCTTTCACCATGTTGACGTAGAGATCGTCAAAGATCCGCGGATGCAGGGCAAGAGCGTCGGAAAATGTATTGCCGCCTTGCACCGCATCAGCAAGTTTGTTGATTGTGTTTTTTAAGACAGTGTCGCGTTCCTGTTTTTCCAGAACATTTAAACTTCGCAGCAAAGGCAATCCGGCATCGATTAGCGTCGCGAGCTGGCGCGTGAAAATCATCAGGACCTTCGGCTTAACTTTTTTGCGCTGGAAAAGAACGATGCTGGTTTTCCCGCGCGGCCGTGCGACACGCGCCATTTTTGCAGCCCGTCGCCGAGCGACTTTTCCATCACGGCCGGCTGCGGCTTCTTCGTAAACGCTCGTCGGAAAATAACCGGCCTGACGCAATTGGCCGATTGCTTCATTGGTGGAACCAGCTTCAACCAAACCAGTCGCCTCCTGTCCTTTAGCGTCAAGAGCTACGTAGTTGTAACGTGCCATAATAGTCTCAAGTGCCCGAGACCATAGCTACCCTGAACACTGCTGTCGAGCTTTTCGCTTGGAGAGAGCGCGCGCGCCCTCGCCTGCACCGCGGTGGGCGCCTCCTCGGGCGGAATATTGGATACCTACGTGTATTTTATTACTTCCTCGATTGTGGTGTCGCCCGCGAAGATGCTGCGCACACCATCCTGGCGGAGCGTGACCATTCCAAGCTCAATCGCCTTTTGCTTCAGAGTAACGGTCGGTGCGCGCTCATTGATCAACTCACGAAGTGGATCGGTGATTTTCAATAGTTCGTAAATCCCTTTTCGCCCTTTGTAGCCGGTATTATTGCACGCGTCGCACCCCTTGCCGTAATAGAAGTGCTTTTCGCCGATGTCGCGCCGCGAAATCCCCAGTTCTGCGAGTAATTCCTCATTCGGCTGATAAGCCGCACGGCATTGACGGCAAATGCTGCGCAGCAAACGCTGCCCGAGGACGGCCTCGAGCGTGGATGAAATCAGAAATGGCTCTACCCCCATGTCGATTAGACGCGTAACCGCGCCAGGTGCGTCATTTGTGTGCAAAGTCGTGAAGACAAGATGGCCGGTCAGAGAGGCCTGAATGGCAATTTGTGCCGTCTCGAGGTCACGTGTCTCGCCCACCATGATGCGATCGGGATCCTGGCGCAGAAACGAGCGCAGAGCACGCGCGAACGTCAGGCCGATGGCTTCGTTCACCGGCACTTGCACGATTCCTTCCAGATCGTATTCGACCGGCTCTTCCGCAGTGAGCAACTTCGAATCGATCGTATTTACCTTCCGCAAGCAGGAATAAAGCGTGGTCGTCTTTCCCGAGCCGGTTGGTCCGGTCGCGATGAAGATGCCGTTGGGACGATTGATGACTTCGAGAAGATAATCGTGGATGTAATCGGGCATGCCGAGCGCCTCGATATCAAGATTCACAGTCGTGCGATCGAGCACGCGAAGCACGAGGCTCTCACCAAACTGCGTCGGTAAAGTTGAAACTCGAAGATCGATACTGCGTCCCGCGATGTTTTTTTGGATGCGGCCGTCCTGGGGCAGCCGTCGCTCTGCGATGTTCATACTTGCCATCACCTTAACCCGAGAGATGACTGGCAGCGCGAGATGACGGGGAGGCGGCGACATTTCGTAAAGCGCGCCATCCACGCGATAGCGGATTTTGAATTCGTTTTCGAACGGCTCAAAATGAATGTCGCTCGCCCGGTCCTGGATCGCTTGATACAGGATAAGATCGACGAAACGAATGATCGGCGTTGCATTCGCCTCTGCTTCAACCACGTCGGCGCCATCTCCTTCACGCAATTGCAAGAGCTCGCCCGTTTCACCGAGCTGTTTAAGAACGTCCTCCATGCTCGACGTATCGGTGCCGTAGTACTGCTTGATCCGATCTTCGATTTGCTCCGTCGGCGAAACGACGACGTGAATGTCCTTGCCAAGCGCAAAGCGAAGATCCTCGGCCGCGCGTAGATCGAGCGGATCCACCAGTGCGATACGGAGTGTGTTTCCATTCATTTCAATCGGGAGCGCGCCGTGCAACCGGGCTAGTCCGCTCGGGATCAAACGCGAAATTTCCGGCGCAATCTCACGCTCGGACAGGTCTACAAAATCGGTGCCGAGCGCGTCAGCGATCGTTTGGTAAAAGCCGCGCTGGTCGACAAAACCGCCATCAACCATCGCCTGCTCGATCGATTTTCCATTCAGGTCCGCCTCAGTCAGCACGTCTTCCACCTGTGATGGCTCCAAGACGTGGTGCTCGACAAAAAACTCGGCGATTTGCTTGTCGTTCATGCGATCAACAGATGGCCAACGCCAGCGGCTTCCCGGCAGCACACGCGTCTCGCGTGCCGGCGATTGCAGCCTCGTAATCGCAAACTTTTCCCGGGAGCCATAACTAACTAACGTCGCCCATGGTAGTGGAAATAACTTCGTCCGCAGAGGTAAGGCCGGCCAGGACCTTGCGCACGCCATCTTCGCGCAACGTCCGCATTCCGAGTTCACGGGCGCGTTGTCGTAGCATCAAAGTCGAGCTGCGTTTGTTGATCATATGGCGCACTTCATCGTCGATCACAAAAATTTCGAATATGCCCATTCGGCCCTTGTAACCGATTTGGCGGCATTGTTCGCATCCGACTGCCTTCATCACCTGCGCTTCGCCAAGCTGGCCCGGTTCAATCCGCAGGGCACGCAATTCCGTCTCGCTTAGCTCCCCTGGTTGTTTGCAGTTCCGACACAGGCGCCTGACAAGTCGCTGCGCCATAATCGCGCGCACCGAAGAGGCGACGAGAAACGGCTGCACCCCGATGTCGATCAAACGGGCGACAGCAGCGGGAGCGTCGTTTGTGTGCAACGTGCTGAAAACAAGATGTCCGGTAAGGCTCGCGTTCGTAGCGATGCTCGCAGTCTCAAGGTCACGAATTTCGCCGATCATGATAATGTTCGGTGCCTGGCGCAGGATCGAGCGCAGCGCTGCCGGAAACGTCATGCCGATCTCTGGATTCACTTGTACCTGGTTGATCCCGTTCATCTGATACTCGATCGGCTCTTCCACCGTGATGATCTTGCGGTCCGGCTTGTTGATGTAATTAAGGCAGGCATATAGCGTGCTCGTCTTGCCGGAGCCGGTGGGGCCGGTGACGAGAAGAATGCCGTCGGGGAGTTTGATCAGACGCTCGAAGGTTTCTTGATCATCGGAAAGAAATCCAAGCTCCGGCAAACCGAGCATCAAGCTGGACTTGTCCAGCACGCGCATGACCACGCTCTCGCCGTGGTTTGTAGGAATGGTCGAGACGCGAAGATCGATTGGTTTCTTTTTGATTTTTACCTGGATGCGACCGTCTTGCGGCAAGCGCTTTTCCGCAATGCTCATCGAGCCAGTCATGATCTTAAGGCGGCTGATAATGGCCGATTGCAAGCGCTTGGGCGGCGCTTGCATTTCCTGCAATACGCCGTCGATGCGAAAACGGACACGGAATTTTTTATCGAGCGGTTCGAGATGAATATCGCTCGCGCCCACGCGATGCGCCTCGATCAATAGCATTGAGACCATGCGAATGATCGGCGCATCAACTTCGTCGCCCACAAGTGCTTCCGTGCCGTCGCCGATTTCCAGGCCAAGATCGATATCTTCTCCAATTTTTTGTTGAAGAACGTCCGCGGCTTCGTCGGCCGTGCCGTAATATTTAATGAGCGCCTCGCGAATTTTTTCCGGGCTCGTGCAGACCAATTCAAGCTCGCGCTGAAGGAGAAAACTCAGGCTATCGATCGTATCGATGTCGAGAGGATCGCTTACCGCCACAACCAGTCCGGTTTCGCCGAAAGCCACCGGAATCACCTTGAAACGGCGCGCTTCCTCGCCGCGAATTTGATTGATGACTTGCGGCGGGATGACCATGGAAGAAATATCGATCCAATCCATTTGCGCTTGTGCGGCGAGCGTGCGCGAAACGTCGGCGTCGGAAACAACCCCGTCTTTGATCAAACGATCGATAACGTTGCTTGCGCCATTCAAACGCGAACGCGCGCTTTCAACTTGGGGTCGTGTCACAAGTCCCACCTCTTGCAGGATTCTGAGCACGTAGTCTTCGTTGTGTTGCACGAGCGGAATGACGAAAGCGCGATTTTGGCTTGAGGCAGAGCGTACAATCCCCCTCGGCACTGTCAACGAGCGGCGAGCAAAGCCGGCAGGTTTTTCCGCGGCGGAACAGGCCTTGACACAGGGGAAATCGATTCAGCCTTAGATTATGGCAACAACAAAACAAAAAGCTGCCGCAAGAAGAAACATCAGGAAAGCCGCCACTGCCGCGAAGCGCAAACGAACTGTCGCGCATCTGCCAAAGAGAGTACGCACTGCGCTTGGCAAAGAAGGCGCGAAAGCCGCTCGGAAGAAAAAGCGGGCCCGATAACAGACGAAGTCCGGATTTACTCCACCGTGACGCTTTTGGCGAGGTTGCGGGGTTTATCGACGTCGCGGCCCAGCTCGACAGCGAGATGGTAGGCGAGTAGCTGAAGCGGAATGACGGTGAGGATCGGCATCAGGCAATCGGGCGCCTCTGGGAGAGAGACAATTTCGTCGGCAGTTTCCTTGAGTCGCTTCGCACCATTCCCACTGGTGAACGCAATGATCGGACCTTTACGAGCTTTGACTTGCTCGATGTTATTCAGGTTCTTCGAGAAGACTGCGTCGTCGGGGGCGATAAAAATCGAGGGAAGATCCGGACGCACCAGCGCAATGATGCCGTGCTTGAGCTCGGCGCTCGGATGGCCTTCGGCGAAAAGATAAGTAATCTCTTTCATTTTCAGCGCGCCTTCGAGAGCGATGGGAAAATTGAACTGGCGTCCGAAGAAAAGAATTCCGTTAGCATCGACATATTTCTTTGCGATCGCTTTAATTTGATCGCTTAGCTTCAAAACAACTTCGATTTGCTCGGGCAATGCTTCGAGCGCTTCAATCATCCGGCTTCCCTCCGTAGTGGAAAGATTTCGCATCCGACCGAGGAGCAGGCCAATGAGAGTGAGGATGGCCAGTTGCGACGTAAAAGATTTTGTGGCCGCGACACCGATCTCTGGTCCCGCATGCATGTAAACGCCGCCATCACTCTCGCGCGCGATCGTGCTAGCGACGTTATTACAAATTCCCAGCGTCCGAAAACCTTTGCGCCGGCTCTCGCGCAATGCACCGAGTGTATCGGCCGTTTCGCCGCTTTGGCTGATGGCGAAAACGAGTGTGTCGGGCGTCATCGGCGTATTACGATGGCGAAATTCGCTCGCGTACTCGATTTCCGTGGGAATGATGGCGAGCCGTTCGATCAAATATTCTCCGACCATGGCGGCATGCAGAGCCGTGCCGCAGCCGGTAAGAACAATGCGTCCGACGTCGCGCAACTGCGCGGGCGTCATGTTTAAGCCGCCTAACTTGGCCGTGCATTCTTCCAGACTGA
>WNGI01011536.1_pt1 | contig 10495 bp, 8 predicted proteins | sample 5400621 | NCBI WGS metagenome assembly WNGI01 (sample SAMN13153374, study PRJNA577476) | soil metagenome | isolation source: 20 cm soil or saprolite under Garry oak tree replicate 1 | place: USA:California | collected 2016-06-15 | reverse complement strand
GGCAAATGGCGGCGCAACTTTTTCAATTCGCGATATTCCGGCCGGAAATCGTGGCCCCATTCGCTGATGCAATGTGCCTCGTCGATGGCGATTTGGGCAATATTCCAATTCAGCGCGCGCTCCAGAAACGTATCGAGCATCAAGCGTTCCGGCGCGACATAAAGCAACCGGTACTCGCCGCGATGAAGTCCGCGCAATCGCGCAACAGCTTCATGTCGATCCAGCGCCGAATTTAAAAACGTAGCCGCGATGCCGCTTGTTTGCAGCGCATCGACCTGGTCTTTCATGAGCGAAATGAGCGGCGACACTACGATCGTCAGACCCTCCCGCATCAAAGCTGGCAATTGAAAACAAAGCGACTTCCCACCGCCGGTTGGCATCAGTGCGAACACATCGCGCCCGGCGAGCGCATCCTGAATAATCGCTTCCTGTAACGGACGAAAATCCGAATACCCGAAGTGCTGTTTGAGCGTGCGGTCGAGGTTCAAAGTCATCTCAACAACTATCGAAGAGACGCGCGACGCTCTTATTTTTCCGCTTGAGGCGAAACTCATCTTTCAAAAAAGAAACTTCCACCTGGTGTGGAAAAGGAATAATAAGCCACAAACCCGCGCCCATGTGATGAAACAGCCTTTTATCGTTTATATTCTTTTCTTGCTCATTTGCGCGAGAAGTTTCGGACAAGAGAATTATCGCGGCGGAATTGTTTACGGGCCCAAAGCCGCGTTTAACATCAGTGCGCCAGAAGGCTGGGTCCTGGACAACGAATCGGGCGCAAATCAGGGAATGCCGTGCGTTCTTTACCCGAAAGGTTCATCGTGGTCGAACGCGAAGACGGTGATGTACGCGAAAATTGCGAACACCCAATTTGAAGACGTAAATGCATTCGTGGCGATGGCTATCAAAGAGATGCAAAAGACGCATGGCGCTCCGAAAGAGAAGATTACCTCCGGCAAGACCAAAGACGGCCATGCCTATTTTATCAATGAATATCCGGCGACGAAATCTTACTCGCAGTGGGAACGCGTCGCCTATGTCCAATTGCCGCGGGCTGTCGCTTACATTGTCCTTTCATCGCGAGATGAAGCGAGTTATCGGAAAGATTCGGGCGCCCTCCAGGAGGTCCTGAAGACGTTCATGTACCTCGAACCTAAAACCGACACGAAAAAGCGTTAAGCGCGACGCTCGCGAATCGATTGAAAGATCTCGGTAGTCGCTTCGCCGCGAGGATTGGCGCCGAGATTACCTTTGCCATGGACGCGGCCGCTGACCGCGTCGGCTTCGAGATCGCGTTTGCCAATGACGAACGGGGGTGTGATTTCATTTGCTCGGCGCGCTGAATCTCGCCGCTGGCATTTGGGGGTTAAATTGGCTTCTCAGACTTACAGTTCTCTAGTACATTACGACTTTATGGCGGACGATGACCCTATCTTAGCCGCTGTTGAGTTGAAAGCGCCGTGCGCGAACCTCTGCTCGTTTCGTGTTAGCGACATTATTTTGACAACGGCGCTGCTCGCCGGAGGCGCCGGCCCGATTCACAGACTCATGGATACCTTCCGCAAATTTATGGAAGCATATGGCAAGCCTACCCGATCTTTACGAGGCGGTTAAAAGCCGCGACTGTATCCTGTTTCTTGGCGCGGGAGTGCACTATCCGCCGCCGTCCGATTTGGCTGAGTACCAATATCCCAAAGAACAACAGCCGCCGCTCGGAAAGGAATTTTCTCACGCCCTGGCGAAGGATAGCCTGCACAAACTATTGGCCGGTTCCAAAGACGAGCCGCTGGAAAAGAACGAAAAAGAAGATCGAAAAGTCCGGGCAGCAGAGTTACGGAGGAGGCATCGCTACCTCTGGGAAAATCGAGATGATTTGCAGCGGACATCGTGGTTTTATGACCTGCGATTTCAACGCGCTGCTCTGATAGATCGAGTATCGGAGTCGGTCGAGCAGGGGAAAAAGCCAAGTGCTATCGTGCGGGCGCTGGCCGAGATTGATTTTCCCATTGTCATTACGACGAATTACGACAGAAAAGTCTCGCCGATTATCTACGATCCCGAACGGCGCGAGCAGACGGTCGATTTGCGCAGCGTGCCGAAGAAGGGCCAGGACGAGCGCTGGCTTTTCAAAATTCACGGGTGTACTTCGGCTCCGGAATCGATTGTCATCACGGACGAAGATTACATCCGTTTCGTCATGCGCATGAACGACCCCGAGGACTTTCATCCCATTCCCCAGAAAATTCGCACCCAACTGGCGGAATGGTCCGCGCTTTTTGTCGGCTACAGTCTGCTCGATTACAATCTGCGTTTGCTTTTTCGCACGCTGCGCTGGCGCATCAAACCGGCGTTGCGTCCCGCTACCTTTTCGCTCGATCTCTCTCCCGACATGCTGATCGAAGCCACCTATGGAGCGCCGGAAAACCAGTTGGCCAAGGAACCCTTGGTAAGATTTATCGCGCGAGACATTTGGAAATTTGTGCCTCACCTCTACGAAGACGTTCTGGGTAAGAAAATGCCGCCGTGAAGATCGACCCTGATGATCTGCCACCCCCGAAGGAGCCGTATAGGGGGATTCTGCCATTTCGCCTGCTGGACTGGCGGATTTTCCTGGAGCGTGACGCGGAGGCCGAGCGCTTGGGAAATCTCGTTTCGATGTATAGCGGGGTGCTGCTCTTCGGCCAGTCCGGCTTGGGGAAGTCTTCTTTGGTCAATGCGGGACTGATCCCACACGCATTGCGGCAGGGACGAGCGCCCGAGCGCATTCGGGTCTTTCCAGAACGGGGCCGCGAGCTCCTTGTCGAGCGGATTCAGTTGCAGGAGCCCGAGGAGACCGAGGTCGGTTCTAAGAACAAACTACCCCGTTACCTGCCGTCCCGCTTTACGTCAAGTGACGATGACGAGCGCGTTGCGCTCTCATGCGAGAATTTTTTGGAGACTTTGCATACCCCTTCAGACCTGGGTGTGCCGCTGCTGATTTTCGATCAATTCGAGGAACTCGTGACCCTGTTTGAAGAGAGCCCGAAGGACGAAGAGCGCTTCAAAGGTGCGCGCGATGCGCGTGTGGCGATCGATCGAATGCTTTGTGAGTTGCTTCTAAACGACCCACTGCCTTTTAAGGTCGTCTTTGCTTTCCGCGATGATTACCTTGCGCGGCTCGGGCCGCTCTTCTCGCGCATTCCGAACCTGATGGATCAAGGACTGCGGATGGCCTCGCTGCCAGTCGAGCTTGTCAAGCAGATCGTGCGCGGGCCGTTCGTGCGCTCAGAGGATGGCGAGCGGGGATTGCCCGGGCATTTTGGTGACGAGCTGAGCGAGGAACTGGCGGACAAGATCACAGTTGGTATTCGGGCCAGCAAACCCTCGGGCCTAGTTAATCTTAGCGAAGTGCAGACGCTGTGTCTCGCTTTGTGGCAGCAGCCAAAACGCCGCTTGCAGTTGTTAGGTGCGGATAATCCCGCCGCGGTCCTTCAGCAAATCATTGAGTCGACGGCAGTGGCTAAGCTTAAGAAGCTTCGTCCGTGGGATCGAGTTCGCGCGCTCGCTCTCCTTGCGAACCTGGTCACTCAAGAGGGAACACGCGATGTCGTCTCTGAAGAGAACTTGATTAGCGAGACACGCCGCAACCCGCTGATGTGGGTCTTTCCCCGAGACTGGCGAAAGCTGCTAAACGAGCTGCCTGAGAAGACTGGATTACTGCGGCGCTCGTTAAGCTCCGGCACCACCTATTATGAGCTCGCCAGCGAGTTCCTGATCTCATGGATTCAAAGGCGTCAGCGCGCCTTCCGCAGGTTAGCTCTGATGGTTTCGGGATCGATCTCTGTCGGGTTGTTGGCCATCGTGATTTTGTTAGTCTTCCTCGCCGTCGGGTTACAGAAGGCGAAAGACAACGTGGTTCGAGAAAAAAACAAAGCCGAAGCGGCGGAGCGACGTGCTATTCAGCAGAGCAAAATCGCCAAAGCGGCGGAGCGACGCGCCATTCAGCAGAAAAACAAAGCCGAAGCGGCGGAGCGACGCGCCATTCAGCAGAGCAAGATCGCCCAGACCGAATCGTTTCGGGTGCGAAAGCAAAATTTAGACGACAACGAGACGATCATCAACATGGCCGACAAATTGCTCGAATCGGCCACGCCTGATGAAGCTGCGATTTGGCACATATGGAAAGGGCAGTCCATGAGACTGTTAGGGCGCAGTAAGGACGCGATCCTGGAGGGTAAAGCGACCTTGGAAACAGATCCCGAAAATCTCTTCGCGCTCGGTGTACTGCCTGATGATTACAACCAACAGGGAGCAGCCGAGGAAGCGCTCGCAGCCTCCGATGCGGCGTTGCAAAAGGGTCATCACGATTGGCTCGTATACCAGACCCGCGCGCGCATCTTGGGCCTGCTCCGCCATTACAAAGAAGGCGAAGAAGCATTCCGGAACTCGAATGAGAAATTTACGGTTCGCGGCAGTGAACCTTATGAAGTGATTGTCTCCCCCGATATCCAAAGCGCCACCCGCCGCAAAATCTTCGTCGATGCCGAGCTGGCTATGCGCGCCGCGAATTATTACGGAATCGCAAACCTGCGCGCCTATGCCGGGGATGCCACATTTCCTCAAGCGTTGGAGGAGGCGCGCAAACAACCTTCCACCGGAGACGCCGCGCTCATTGCATTGAACTGGGCGTGGATGCACATGGAAAAGCGCCCGGAAGATTATGGCGCCCTGATCGCGCAGGCAGCCTTGTGGGAGCAAGCGAAGTTGCCCACGTGGGCGAAAAAATATTACGTCGAATTCGAGCGACTCCATCGGCAGAATGCCAATCCCCGCTACGGTCGCCTCGCGGACTGGGCGGGCAAGCAGCTGAAGGAACTCCAAGCGGTCGGAGAGCCCGTGGCCGATGCGCCCGATGCTCAGACCCTTCGGGTCCAGGCGATGGAGCTGCTCGACCGGAAGGATAATGAGGGAGCGCTCAAGCCCATCAAGGAAGCAATTGCCCTCGATCCCGGCAGCGTGTCGCTCCTATTGGAGCGCGAACAGATCGATTTGGCCCGCGAAGACTTTGCCGCTGTTAAGCAAGACTCTGACGCGATCCTGCAAAAAGCACCCCGCACGCCGGTAGCTCACGAATGCCGTGCCTTAGCGATGATACAACTGGGAGAGCCCGTGGCCGAGGCCGAGAAAGAGTTTCGCTTAGCGGTCGAATACGACAAAACCGACTTTGATAGCATGATTGGGATCAGTGATCTAGTTGCAACACGCGATCCAGATGAAGCTCTGAGATGGCTGGAGCGAAGCCGGCACATTATTATGGATCGTGTGTCATTAGCGTGGGTGCACGAGCGGATCGCAAAGATCCAACTCGACAAAAAGCAATTCCCTGAAGCGTCAGAGTCGATCAAGACGGCGATCCTGATCAAGCGCGACGAACCCACCTTCTACGATCTGCGCGCGGAAATCGAGCGCGGAATTAGCGATAAAGCCAGCAAGACCGTTGTGGCGCACCACCTGTGTGAAGGTTACATTCAGGCGGGCGATACGTGCTTGCGGCTCGGGCGAAAGGCTGAAGCTCTCAGTCTCTATTGGGGGAACATCGAGCGGCTTGCTCCCTTACGAAAATCGAAAAACAAGGGCGAGCTAGATCGCGATATCGCGGGCGCGGTCTCGAAGATTTCCAGCGTCATCGAAAGCACCGCGTCAAGAGCGAAGGTCTCGGAATTTTGGAAAACGGCAATCGACTCGGGCCGATGGAATGAGGTTCGGGGATTGTTTGCGCAGGAAGCAAGACGCCTCTCGACGGCGAGATAGGGAGGGACGGCCTGCCTCGAGTTGTCCCGTCTAGTGGTTCTGCTCGCCCCGAATCTTGCGAATACGCGCTTCGAGTGCCTCCGCTTCCGGTTCCCGCTTTAAGTCGCGCAGCATTCGGGAATAATTTTCGAGCGTGTCGAGCGCAGCTCTGTTGTCGAGTCCCAGCGTATCCAAAGCCCGCTTATAAGCGCGTTCAGCGTCGGCGTAACTGCCCAACTGCTCACAGGTTTGGCCCAGAAAGGTCAAAGGGGCAGCTAAACCCTCTGGCTGATTATTTTTTTGTAAAATTGTGATCGCCCGCTCAGTAAGTAGACGTGCCTGCTTGAACTTCTTTCGCGCAAATAAGGTCGAGGCCAGAGGTCGGATCGAGTCCACGATGGCGGGATCCTTGCGGCCCTGTTTTTTCTCCGTGATGGCGAGAGCTCTCACATACAGCGGCTCCGCCTCAGCGTACTTCTCTTCATCGTAAAAGTTATCGGCCTGCGCGGTCAGCGCCGCGGCTACGTGTGGATCGTCTGGGCCAAAATGTTTCTCCGCGATGTCTTGGGCACGCTTGTAAAGCAATTCAGCCTCATCGTAATTCTTCTGATCTCGCAACTTGCCAGCGAGGTTGTTCAGAAAGGTCAAAGGGGCCGCTAAATCCTTCGGCTGATTATCTTTTTCTAAAATTGCGATCGCCCGCTCAGTAAGTAGGCGTGCCTCGCTGAACTTCTTTTGCGCAAACAAGGTCAAGGCCAGAGGTCGGATTGAATCCACGACGTCAGGCTCCTCGCTGCCCTGCTTTTTCTCCGTGATGGCGAGAGCTCTCACGTACAGCGGCTCCGCCTCAGCGTATTTCTCTTCATCGGAAAAGTTGTCGGCCTGCGCGGTCAGCGCCGCAACTACGTGTGGATCGTCTGGGCCAAAATGTTTCTCCGCGATGTCTTGGGCACGCTTGTAGAGCGGCTCAGCCTCACCGTATTTCTTCTGATCTCGCAACTTGCCAGCGAGGTTTGTGAGCAGCTCCTTAAGATCATCTGCGAACTCGATGCTGGCGGGCGCAGAGGGAGCGTCCCAGATTTCAATTGCACGGCGGCAGTCCAGCTTGGCCCTCTCATCTTTCTTTTCGGCGTTATAAACACGCGCGAGCTGGAAGAGTGTTGAAGCTAGCCGAACATCGTTCGACCCGAATCCTTCTGCCTCCGTGCGCGCAGCGAGAAACATAGTCTCCGCGGTCGCATATCGGCCATCCTGGTAGGCTTTGGTGCCCGTCTCTAAGTACATTTTCCACAGCGCCTCTTGAGCAAGAGCAGTCGGCGAACAGAGGAACATCGATCCGAACGTGATCCTTCCCCATAAAACCGAGGGCTTAAATCTCGCAGCCCATGTCATGTTTTCTTCGCGCCTTCCTACGAATTGTATCTTGCAGAATAGTGCGGTCAAGAGTCGGTGACGTCCGACGTGAAGTGGTAAAGCAGTGGGTGCGTAAGCGCGCGTGTGCGTCCGCTCAGCCGCGAAAGGGCGTCTCCGAGACTCGTACGGGCACGTCGGTGTAATTACGTTGTTTCAAGAGCAACTGGGCGCTTTGTACGTTTAGCGCCTTTGCTCGGCCCAATGCGCAGCGCCGTGATCGGCAGCGGTTGCGTTGGATTCCATCCGAGCTTTTGCAGCGAATAATACGGAACGAGCATGTTGCGCGCTGTACGAAATTGCAGCTGAACCGCTGCATTGGGTCGCGGTGTGAAGCCGCGTTTTGTGCCCGCTTCTCGATAGGTAGATGGGTTTGGTATTTCCAGCCAAACTCGATCGCTTTGGCGATGATATCCCGTTGTTGATCTTCTTTGTAAAAAATCTTCCACAGCCGCAACAGCCCGTGCGGAGAGTCCGGCCCGGTCAGGAAATCAAACTCGCGGTGATTGAGCTCGATGCTGACGCCGGCCCCATCAGCGGCATAGCCACGCCATTGGCTAAGCAAGTTGTCCTTCGCGCAAAGGCAGCAGATATAAACGCCGTCAGACACGGGTTCACCGAGGAGCTTCTCCAGGCACTCCAAATATGGAAGCTGTCCTGGCTCGGGCGTCTTCTTTCGCGCTTCGAGAGTTTCCGCGACGATGTTCTGACCATGCGTCATTTCCTCGTCGTCGTTTGAAAAACGAAGATGTGTCAGCCAAAGATCGTTGGTCGAGACGATGCCATTCAAACCCGAGAGGTCGGTGTAGTAGTAAAGGCGATTGACGCTGGCGGATTCGAGAATGAGTTACGGGCCGGCAAATGAGCGAATGCTGTCTAAAAAAATGCGCAACGCCTCGATATCTACCGAGGGCCGCTGCGATGTGGGCGCCTGCTCAACGGCATTAGCGGGTTTAGCGGGCGATGCTGCTTGACGCTTGGTGTCCTTGCTAGTTTTGCGTTTAGTTATTGCGCCCTGCGCTCTTTGATCGCCACCAGAATATCCGCTACAACTTCGCGTTTCGGTTTTGCGCCGAGATTTCCTTTGCCGTGGACGCGCACGCTGACGGCGTCAGCTTCCATGTCGCGTTTTCCAATGACGAACATGGTGTGGACTTTGATTTGCTCGGCGCGCTGGATTTTGCCGTTGATGTTATCGCTGCTCTTGTCGATCTCCGCACGAACTTGATGCGCGCGCAGTTCATTTAAGATCGATATCGAATATTCGAGCACTTTCGCGTCATCGCCGATTGGCAAAATGCGCACCTGTTCGGGAGACAACCACAGCGGAAAATTGCCCGCGTAATGCTCGATCAGGAATCCGATGAAACGTTCGTGCGTGCCGAGCGGCGCGCGATGAATGCAAAGCGGCGTCTTCTCAGTGTTGTCGCGATCTTTGTAAACCAGATTGAACCGGCGCGGCTGGGCGAAATCGACCTGATTGGTCGCGATGGAAAACTCGCGGCCGATTGCGCTCCATGCTTGCACGTCGATCTTTGGTCCGTAAAACGCGGCTTCATTCGGCACCTCGACGTAATCGATTCCTGAATCTTTGAGTACGCGTCTCGTCATCACTTCCGTGCTTTTCCAAAGCTCCGGTTCATCGACAAATTTCTGGCCGAGCTTGGATGGATCATGCGTTGAGAAACGCATCAGATATTTCTCGATCCCGAAGAGTTTGAAATAGTTCAAATACATCTCGTTCACGGCATTGAACTCGGCTTCGAACTGTTCCGGCGTCAGGTAGATGTGCGCGTCGTTCATTTGTAGCGAGCGCACCCGCATCAGCCCGAATAACTCGCCGCTCTGCTCGTAGCGATAACAGGTCCCATATTCTGCGAGTCTCAACGGCAGATCGCGGTAACTGCGAGGCACCGCTGCAAACAACTTGTGATGATGGGGGCAATTCATCGCCTTGAGATAATAGCGTTCTCCAAGCGAGACTTGCTCTTTAAGAAGGTTTACCATTTCCATCGCCTTACCAAAGGCGCCCGGATCTTCGTCGCTGTTTAGCTTGGCAAACTCTGCGGAAATTTCTTCGTGGTGTTTTCGCGCCTTTTCCTCAAGGACTACCATTTCGGGGAACATCGACTCAGCGTAATAGGGCAGGTGACCGCTTTTTTTGTACAAGCTTTCGCGCGCGATGTGCGGAGTGCGGACCCGTTGATAACCGGCAGCGAACTCGGTTTCTTTCGCGAGCTTTTCCAGCTCGTCGGCGATCACTGCGCCGCGCGGTAAAAACATCGGGAGTCCTGGTCCGACATCGTCGTCGAAAACGAAGAGCTCGAGCTCTTTGCCAAGCTTGCGATGATCACGCTTCTTCGCTTCCTCGATCATCGCGAAGTAATCATCGAGTTCCTTTTTCGTTTTGAACGCGGTGCCGTAAACGCGCTGGAGTTGCGGATTCTTTTCGTCGCCTTTGTAGTAAGCGCTCGCCACGTTCGTTAGCCTGAACGCGCCGATGTTGCCGGTGCGCATGACATGCGGGCCGGCGCAAAGATCGATGAAATCGCCATTGCGATAGAGCGAAATCTTTTCATTCGGTGGAATGTTTTCGATGATGTCGATTTTGAACTTGCTCGGCTGATCGCGTTCGCTTAACGCGGCAAGACGCCCTTTCTTTCCAAGCTCGAGCGCTTCATCACGCGAAACTTCCATTCGTTCGAATGGATGATTCTCTTTGATTTCCTTCTTCATTTCAGCCTCGATCTTTTCGAAATCCTCCGGCGAAATACGGTGGGGAAGATCGACATCATAATAAAAACCGTTCTCGACCGGCAAAGTCTTGCGTTCTTCCTGCATAACTGGGAGCAATTAACCACGAAGGGCGCGAAGCACACAAAGAATTTGCGACTGACACAGTCCCGTGCTGCACCAGCAAGATTCAAGCACAGATGCAGGCTTGCTTTTGGCACGACTTTTTACTTGAATCGCAGCGTGCCTGCTGAGGATGACGGCGGTTCACTGAATGCGATCGGCGAAAAGGCGCAAAACGGAGCGGTGGCATTTGCCACCACGCACTGGAGCGTTGTGTTGGCAGCGCAAGGTGAATCGCCGGCCGCACAAGAAGCGCTTGAGAAGCTTTGCCGCATTTACTGGCGACCACTCTACGGGTTTGTGAGACGGCAAGGCCTTGGATCAGAGGACGCACAAGATCTGATCCAGGAGTTTTTCGCGCGTCTGCTTGAGCGACAAAACCTGAAGACCGTCCGCCGCGAGAAAGGGCGTTTGCGTTCTTATCTGCTTGTGTCGATCAAACGTTTTATGGCCAGTGAGCGGC
>WNGI01006701.1_pt1 | contig 10496 bp, 11 predicted proteins | sample 5400621 | NCBI WGS metagenome assembly WNGI01 (sample SAMN13153374, study PRJNA577476) | soil metagenome | isolation source: 20 cm soil or saprolite under Garry oak tree replicate 1 | place: USA:California | collected 2016-06-15 | reverse complement strand
CGGACGGCGGAGGCCCCGGCCAGAACGCCGCCTATCCTTTCGCCATTGAAGACTTCCTGCCTGCTCCTCCTCCCTAAAGAGGAGGCCCTGGGCTTGAGCCTTGAGGGCACAGTGCGCGACGTCGTCCTGGGGTAGGGGGTGACTTGCAATTGGCCCGCGTTGGTGCCGTATTGGGCACAGCCACCGCTGGAGGGCCCGATGCGTCGCCTACTGTTCTCGCTGCTCTGTTCGGCTTTGCTCGCTGGGCCAGTCTCGGCCCAGGCCCCGGTCTCATCCGAAGACACGCTCGCTTACACCACTTCGTCCGTTCGGCTGCGGGAGAAACCGTTTCCAACGGCGCGCGCACTGGCGGTGCTGCCTCAAGGCACCGCCGTCCGGCTCTACGGCTGCTCCCAAGGCTGGTGCAGCGTCGCGGTTTCGCGGCTCGCCGGCTACTTGCTCGAAGAATCTCTCGGCGCCCAAGCACCGCAAGCAGCGACGTCACAGGGACGCGGCTACATCAATTCCCAGGGGGAGTCGGTCCCATCGCCCACGCGGACTGCGGATGGCAAGCCGCCCGCGGGGGCTACAGCCCACTGCCGGGACGGGACATTCAGCTTCAGCCGCACGCGTCAGGGGACCTGTTCGCATCATGGGGGTGTGGCGGAGTGGTTGAGGGAGTAGGAGACAAGGGCCGCCAAGCGCGGCTCACCCCCTGTCACCGCCCCTGTGGGCCGCCGTTATAAGATGCAGTCGCTCCTGTCGGGCGGGGGCTGTATGCGCGAGTGCCTCGTGCGTGAAGTTATGGATCACCTGCGAATCACGCTGGAGAAGTGCGCCTAAACACGGAGGGTTTATGCGCGGTCTCGGCTCAATTCTCGTGGCGATGCTCCCGGTAGTCCTTACCGCGGATCAGGCCACGCCATACGGACGCTTTCAGGGCGTGGTGCAAGCCGAATGGCTCGATGACGGCAGGCGGATGCGCCTGGTTGCCGACTTTGGCTTTGTCCAGCCAGACAGTACGGTGTGGATCGCTCCCAAGGATTCGATCATCGACGGTGCGTCCATCCCGCGGGTCTTCTGGTCCTTTATCGGTGGACCGTTCGAGGGACGCTACCGGAATGCCTCCGTCGTTCACGATGTCGCTTGTGTCGTCAAGAACCGGCCCTGGAGGCAGGTCCACCGCATGTTCTATCTCGCCACTCGAACGGGAGGCGTGGGAGCGCTCAATGCGAAGGTGATGTTTGGTGCCGTCTTTCTGTTCGGTCCGCAGTGGCCGACGCCGGCTCAGGTCCCGGGTCACTCAGGAGCCGCCGCGGGGTTCGTCATTGCCCAAGACACTTTGCGGCCCCCGCTCTCAACTGACGAGGACTTTCTCCGAATGAGAGAGTACATCCGTAGCCATCCCGGGATTGAACTCGCATCGATTGAAGCACTCACTCGGGAGAGCCTGGTTCGCGCGATACCGGCGGTACCGAGAATGTTCCGCGGCCTGCTCGAGGAGCCTTCCAACAAGTAATGAGGTCGTGGGTGGCAGGAGCGCATGAAGCTCCGCTGCTCTTGCTCTCCTGATCCAGAGTCAGGCGTGTTGCCAGTGACGGTACCAGCAGCAACGCTAGAGATGCTAATTAGGTAGGTTGGTTCCCGCAGCTCTCTGTTGGAGCAGTCCCTCAACTTCTCTCCGAAACTTTCCGCCACTCACTTGCCAGTTCCTCGCCGGAGGAGCGGGCATCAGAATGGAGAATATCGTGCCTATAACTGATCCCTCAACGGCGGTCTTAGAGGCGTCAACCCAAGATGCCAAGACTGAACCCGCGACGACTCCGCTCAACTTAGAGACCCTCTTCAACCTGTACACTACTGCGGGGCTGTACCTGCCGGACGGCTCTTTGAAGACCCAGCTGTATCTAGACCATGTCAGTCAGACTGGTCGCTATCTGGCCAGGTTCTTTGGACTCCACCAACCAGTTGGCGAGCTGACCCCGGATCGGATTCACGAGTACGTGGTGTGGCGGCGGAACAGTGGCGTGTCGGGTCGTATTGTCGGAGCCAACACCATTCGGCGTGACCTCGTGATGTTCAAGGCCGCGCTGAACTGGGCTTGCCAGAAGTACCAAGGCGGTCAGCCACTCCTCACCAGGCATGTGCTCGAAAGGGTCAGGATCCCAACTGAGAAGGACCCCAAGCGCCCAATCCTTGATCCAGACGCGATCCAGGCGCTGCTCGCTGTGGCTCCGATCATCCATCGGTTTCTACGTCCCATGATTCTCTTGGCGTGGCGAACCGGGCGCCGATTGAGCAGCATCATATCACAGCGCTGGGATGACGTAGACTTCGAGCGCGGGACCATCCTTTGGCGCCCGGAGCATGACAAGATCCGACAGACTTGGGTCGTGCCGGTGCGTTGGGAGGTTCTGTACGAGCTACTTCGCTTCCGCAACGAGAATCCAAAGCTTCGTGGCCCGTTGCTTTTCCCGCACCCACAGCGCCGCCGACATCACAGAGGACCTGTAACGCGACACCTCGCTGCCTACTGGCTGAAGGAAGCCTTTGATCGCGGTCGAATTCCAAAGCCTGCGGGCGGACTGTGGCACATGTTCCGGCGCGTTTGGGCGACCGAGCGAAAGGATCTGCCCCTCAAGGATGTCGCCGCCGCCGGAGGTTGGCGGGATACGAGCACACTGCTTCGATACCAGCAGCCAGATGAGGAGACGCTGCGCGCGGTGGTTGAGTACGAGCGTGGAGGCAAAGACCAGACGCTCGCAGTGGTCCAAAAAGTAGGAGAGCGATGGGGTCGTCCCATCGCTCCCAAACCTCGGATTGCCCCTCCTGGGCTCGAACCAGGACTCTCCTGATCCCATACCACTTCGGCTTTCGCCGCCGCTCATCTCGCTGAGCGTTTGTGGTCTGGACTGTGCCTTCACCTTCGCCATTACGCGGTCAGGTGGCTCCCGCCCAGTCTCTACACCTTCCCCTCTCGGGGCTTGGCTCGGCGTTACCAGTGAAGGGTTCGCCGACTTCGAGAGCATTCACGCACGTCGTTTCCGGCGTGGTGTCCAGCGAACGTAACCCAACGTAACCCTTGGGGTGCCGCTAGAGTCAGGCGTGTTGCCAGTTACACCAAGGGGCAGTGACGCAAGACTAAAGGTAACCCCACAAGGTCGCCATTGCAGCCCTCTAGTGGGCGCCTATCGGTCGAGCAGGTTTGGACACGCATCCATCACTAGAGACGATCTCTCGAAGGAGAGACGATCTCTCGAAGGTTTTTCAACGGAGGCCACACGGGCCACTCAGCGAGACGCCTCGTCGTATGCCTTTTTGAGGAGGTCTCGGAGTAACGGCTCAGCGGACTTAAAGTCGTTCGAAGTGATCCGAATTCGGTACCGACTCCACCTGGTGTCGTAGTCCATCACGTCGAGCCCCGCCTCGTCGAGTTTGGCCTGGATTCCGTCTGACCGATCAAGGCGTGGCTCCATCCGAACCCAGTCCTTCTTCGGGCGGAAGATCACGAAGTTGTTCGGCTGCTCGTTCTTGGCGAGCCCGATGTAGAACTTGTTGTACTTGGGTGCGAGGCCAGGATCGAACTCGGTGGCCATTCCGACGAGGGTGTCCATGACCTCCATGGTCTTCTTGCTGGAGCGGCCTTCCCAGTAGGCCCGGTCGGTTACTTCAGCGACCTCTTCGTCTTCATCAACGAGCCCTAGCCTCATCTCACTGAGCACAGTCGTGAATACGAGGGAAATTTGCTCGTTGAGCTCGAGCGCCTGCATCTGAATAGCTACTAACGGGATTTGACCGTTGAACAGGCTAATGACGTTCAAGAAGCGGGCAGTTATGTCCTCGGCTACGATGACGGCGGTGTGCTCATACTGAGGGTAACGGCGACGCTCGAGGTCCCAATACTCGATAGTCCGGATGATATGGGCTTCGTCGGTCTTCCCAAGTTGGACTTCAATCTCATATCGCTTACTGGCCTCCGCGTCCTGGCACAGTAGATCGAGTCTCCCGGCGTGCGGTTGAATCCGTTCCTTGTCCTTGAGGATCAGGTCGCCGAGGCCGAGCAGAGAAGGGTCTTCAGCGATGCGCTCCTGAACCCATCGCTCGTCAAGCTGCGGATGCCCCTTCAACCACACACGCTCTGGCTTGAGATACTTGAGCGCCATTCGTAAGAACCTCCGTGGGACGCTTCCTCGAATGTCCGGGGTCAGGCTTGCCAGCATGGTCGCCCAAGTGTTCCTTAGGGCTCCAAAAGCGAGCGGCGAGGACAAGGATGCGACTGCGAGGGAAGAGTTTCAAGGGGAAGTGGACTCTTGGTGCGTGGGCTGAGGGACACATCCTTTCCGCACTCAATTCCACCGCGTCGCTTAGAGCGCTTCGGTACGGGAAGTCCGAAGCTATCGAACCGGGCGCGGCGGGACGCGGTGATGCTAGCCCTTCGACTGTCGGCAAGCGACCGGACTTCCTTTTGTTCTCGAAGGACCGCTTTGGGCGTCTCAGGCGCATATATGGTTCGGCCGTTCTGAAGAGGCTTCCGCACTTACCGGATGAAGCCATTAGGCCCATCGTGCGCGCCGCGATTCTGGGGATTGAGGCGGAAGCGAGCATCTGGGAGGGAAGGAAAATGCCGGATTACGGCCGATCCTGGGACGTCGGAAATGGGAAGCGCAAACCTGTCCGGGACCTCAAATCGTGGATCGCGCCGACATTGATCGTGAAAGATGAGGATCTGCAACCTCTCCGGGCCTGGACGCGCGCGTTTAGTAAGCCGATTTATATCGTTCATTTGTTCTTGGACTTGGCATTCGTCCTTTCTTTCGCGAGGTTCGCTGAGTTCATCCGGAATCGAACTGCTGTCGCAGTGAACCAAGATTTCGGTGACAGCACGAAGCGCATCTACAAGGTCTTTTACGGACTGGCGAACGAATTCGGTCAGTTTACCAAGCGCGGAACCGTGAGAGCGTTCAAGTACCAGACTCCCGGCGGGAAGTTCAAGTCCGACCTCTACTTCGCAGGGGGGCGGCTGAAGATTTCAACGAGGGTCGTGCAGGAGTGGTCCTCTCTACTCCGTGGGAGAAGGTAGATGGAGTTCCCTAAGCCTTCACCCTCGGATTACGAACGGTCGAAAAAGAACCCCGACCGCCCTCCCCTTTTCCGCGATGCGGACTTCGCCATGCGGTTCGAGCAGGGGAGGTGGTCTGAGGAGCGCTTGATTGATGGCATCAACAGGACAGAGGGATTTCGAGCCATCCCGTATGGTCGGTCCCAGGTTGGGCCTGAGGACCCGGAGCGAATCAAGAAGTACTGGAAGGAGTACGTAGCCGCTGAGGCACATGGGAAGCGACCCGATCTACTCGTGGTCAGAGCTGAAGACTACGCGTGGGCTCTGGAGGTTGCTGGCAAGGATCCGACCACCGCATCCGAGGCTAAGCTGAATGAGGTTGTCCAAAAGGCGGTCTGTGGCATCGAGGCGGAGAATAGCTTGTGGGTAGCGAAGGAAATGAAGGACTTCGCCACGAAGGTCCCACTAACAAAGAAGGACCCTAAGTCGCCAAACATCTGGGTCAAGGACCAGGACGCGCCGGGACTCCGGGTGTGGATGCATCACCACCAGAAGCCCGTTGTGGTGGTCCAAGTCTTCTACGACGCCGCGTATGCCCTGCCGCTTCACGGCATCCTCATTCTTGCCGGTTTGGTCGAAAAGGCTCCCGAAGCAGAGCGCGAACACCTGGGAAAGAAGTTCGGCCTGTTCGTCAGAATCCAGCCCTACATGGACTCCCGGACAGGAGTGGCAACGAAGAAGAAGGTCTTCGTAGCTCACCACTCCATCGCTGTGCCATTCGGTGAGCTTGTTGGTGAAGTCAAGGCAGACTCCAAGGTCATATTTGGGAAGAACGGCAAGATCATGCCGTGCGTTTCCTTTTCGGGCGGCACGTTGCGGATTACCTCGGAGGGTCAGGAACTGCTCACTAACATGGGGAAGCTCTAGCCAGTTCACAGAAACGTGTACTATGGCTCGCCCTTTGGCACTTCTAGTCCTACCTCCTCGAGTACACGGCGCTTGATCGGGAGTCTTTCGAGCGCTCTTGGCTCCACTTTCAATGCCCCTCCACCGTACGACTTCGCAACGGTGCGAAGCGCGTCCAGTGTCTCTGGGCGTGAAAGAACCTCCTGGAGCCTCTCAACGTCAGCTGGGTCTGACGACCTTGCGTACACGCAGAGGAAGCCCGTGAGCGGTACCACGCCGGCCAAATTCCGAATGAATCTGGCGTTGCGTCTGCCCAGGTAGGCGAAAAAGAACTCGGGCGGCTGTCGGCGCTCCATCTTGTACCACGGCCGCCGCATCGCGATCAAGACTCGCTTGTGGAGGCCCTGGGCCTCTCCGGAGCCCAGGTACTGCTGGATTGCCGCGGGAAGACCGTCAGAACTCTCCTTTCCGATGTTTAGCAAGAAGGTCGGTCTGCCCAGCGCTTCGAGCCTAGCTAGGTCGTCCTGATGGACGGCATCTCCTGGGACGTCGCGGGTCCTACCTACCGCTCGGATGAAGTAATCCTGCGGCAATCCGTGAGCCTCGATCTGGGCCTGGGTGAGATGGAAGAAGTCGTTCGCTCCGGTGGCAATTCCTCTAACTACGTGGGCGAATACTCTCAGAGGGACCGCATCGTGAAAGTCTGTAGTTGGCTCCCGTGAAAGGCCGGTGCAAATCCCTTCGTGCACATCGCGTGACACAGCAACTAGGTCTGTCTCGTCTTGCTCGGATCTACCGAGTTGAACCCACCGTCGGAGCCCCTCGGATGGGCGCCTGCACCGCGCCCATCTGAACTGCGTCGGCGGAGTTACGTTCCTCAGCAGGAGAACAACAGCATTCGTGTCTACGCCGGGAAAGGGAGTCGCTTCCGGTGCGAAGGTCACTACACCGTCTAGGGAGTAGTGCTTGGTAATCCACTCCCAGAGCCGCTGAGCGAAGACACCCTCACAGGTATCGGCCGGGACGATAAAGGCGAGGCGTCCGCCCGGCGCGAGGAGCGTCAGAGCCCTGAGCAGAAAGAATACGTGATACCCGGTCCGGCCATCGAGAGGCCTTCCGATTAGTGACGTCGCGAAGGTCTTCAGGAATCGTTTCGTCTCCGCATCGAGGCGATGGTGTCGAATGTATGGTGGGTTCGCTACTACAGCGGAGTACTGCCGCTCGGGAGGGTGGCGCAGGAAGTCTCGAATCTGAACCCCATCAAGGTCGTTGCTGTCTAGTCCGGATGATGCCGCTTCCTTCAATACATCTTCGTATAGTTCGGTTCCCAACAATGCGAGAGGTTGACCCTTGGACGTCGCGACCTGTTTCGCGGCGAGGAAGAACGCTCCTCCCCCCACCGCTGGGTCGAAGATGTGGTCTGATCCATCCGATAGACAGTATTCCACCATTGCCAGGGCAACCCAATCGGGGGTCCAGAACTGACCCTTCTCTCGAAGGGCTTCTCGTTTGTCACCTGAGCGAGGGAGGGCCTGGTGGGGAGCCCGGCGAGATGACGATTTCAACTCTTACCTCCGCGATGTGGTTGGTTAGTCCGGAGGAATCTTATGCCCCCCGAGCTTCGGAAACCAGAACCTAATACTTGAACCATCAACTAATGGTGAACTCCTGCTGACCTCCCTCAACCTCCTCGGCTCGCTGACTACTTGGTACATGGTTTCGGGGTCGGCCTGTTGGTAGGCACTCTTGAGCGAGGTGAGGTCTGACCACCCGCCCGTGGCGGCCACATCGACGTCCGGGAGGTGTTTCCTCTCGGTGGCCCACTTCCTCCGATAGGCGTGCCAGAGCGAGCCGTCCTGCTTGGGGACCTCGGCGAGCTTCTCTGCTGCCAGCAGCCACTGAGAAGCCGTTTCCTTCGCTACCGGCCGCGTGTCATCGTTGATGGCCGGGAACAGGAACCCCGCGATCCCCGGCCGATCCCGACGAATGCGGTCAATCGCGGCCCGAGTCTCTTGATCGAGGGGTGCGACCCACGCCTTCTTCTTCTTGTCCGTGGCGGCTGGCCACGCGATGCTGGAGTTAACCAGTGGTGGGAAGCCAAGTTACCGGAACAATGCCGCCGGACATCGCCCGGTACCTGGCAAGGAAGCAGTTTCCGGGGGAGACGCTTGGGGATGCGTTACGCCGCCTGCTCGACCTGCCGGGCGGTCCGATCCATCGCCAGCTGCTCGCTACACTCGCTCGCGGGACGAACCTTACAGAGCGGTTCTTGTTCGCACTTCGATTCCTGTACTCAGAAGACCCGGAACGCTTCTAACGGATGGTAGATCTGGTGCGGGGACACCGACGTCCTTACTTCGCTCGCGAAGAGCAGGTGGCGCAGTGGGTGCGATCCGCACAGCCGCGTCGAATACCCGGCACTCCGTTCTGGGCCCTGACTAATGTCAACACTGAACGGAAGAGGAAGATCTTCGACCGAGTGCTCCTGGCGCTGGGCTTCGAAGATGACGCGGTCCGACGTGACCTGCTCTACTCACTTCGGCACGGCATCAAGTGGCGTGCTCGGGGCCTGTAGCGGAATTATGAGGACTTGACTGCAAAGTCACCCCACAATATCCTGGATACCGGGGGATCGTGGTGGTGGCAGCATCCGCAGATAGACTCTGCGCCCGTCACCGAGTTGTAGAAATAGCGGCTCAACGGTAGCGCCGCAAAGACGCATCGCCCGTGTGCGCCTCACGTGTGGGAGAGATCTCCCAAACGGAGGCGTTTTTTATTGAGGCTCTTTTCTTGGATCAGCCCCGGGGCAACTACTTAACGCTCTGATTGGAGCGGCACAAAATGGCAATACTGGGCTCGGTGACCGTTCACGCGGAATCGTTTGAGCAAGACTTGAAGAAGCTGGAGCCCACCTATCCAGGTATTCGGGCTGCGGTCGCAGAGCTGGAGGAGTTTCTTCGGCTGGATTATTCTCAGCCTGAGATACAAGTAGACCCGGAGGCTGCCCCCCGGGTCTACGCCATCAAACTGGACTACCCGCCGGCTGGAGCGGCGGGTCGGTCGCTATTCCTCATCACCTACCACGCGACCGATCCGAAACCTTCCCCGAAGACGCCGTACCGTACCTTCACATTTCTCACGATTGGCGAGCCCCACGCACACTAGGCTGCGAGGAGCTCCTTGAGCTTGGCCGCCACACGGGGCTGCGAAATCGCCTTCCGCGCTGTTGCCAAGTCATCATCGTCTGGAAGATTGTCCAACCACCGGAATGCGATGTAGGGGATTGGACGCCCCGGCTGGGCTGCGTTCCAGATGAATGGCCAGGGCCCATCATGATGCGTCAAAGCGGACAAGGCAGCGCCGGTTTTGCGGCCGTACCGTTCAATCACGAGGTTGAGGACCTCTATTTCGCTCTGCGACAGAAGTGCCTCATCGGGCTCCATCGCCGGCAGGTACTCCTGTTTCGGCTGGTCCGGGTGCCCCTGAACCGGCACTTCCTTCTTGGTCAGAACACCATCGGCTTCTAACTCATTGAATAGCTGCTCGTAGCCATCAATGACCGGACCCCTGGGGAGAGCCACATATTGGGCTTGTGTAATGGTCGCGAGGTGCTTCTGGTAGTGCCAATAGTCGGCAAACCAGATCATCTTAAGTAGACCGGTGAAGCTCGGGCGCGCGGGCTCGCAACCTCGAAGAAGGTAGAGAACAACGCTCGCAAGTTTTTCGCTAGCCATATATGCCTCTAAGGTGCTTAAGTAGCTGTGTAATACAACCCCGAATTATGTCACAATGCACACCGCAGGGCAAACGCTCCCACCGCAATTACTGAGCCATCCCCGGGCGAATCGCGACTCCGGACAGCCGCTCACGCCTGGTCCCGCTGGCCCCATACGATCCGTTAGGGTCTGCCCGTCTGATCGTGCGGGCGTTTTGCTTGAGAATCCCTCTGAAAACGATCTCTTATGCGTGGCGGGGGGCACGTCACTCGCCACCGCTGTCTCAACTGGTACCGGTACCACCACCGCTGGTGGCCTACTCGTGTCTGGGAGGGAGAGGGCTGCCATCGCGATCATCGCAGCCATTCGCCTGAGATCGGCGTCAGGCGTTCCGTCACCTGTCGCTCTCGCCTAAGAAGATCAAGAGGTTACCCACTAGACCTGCCGGAACCGGAATCAGGCAGGCCGCGACCGCAGCGCCGACTCGCTGCGGTGGAGTTCACCCAGCACTTGGCCGATGGCGCGCTGGAAGTTCTGGTCAATCGCGGTGGCGTAGGAGAACTCCGGTAACTCGGTCATGCGCTCAGGTGCCAGTGATCGAAGAGTGTCCTTCAACTGGCGGTCGGTCTCAGACCATTCCCTCACCAAGGGGCAGTGCTCCCAAAATAGCAGCTTTCTCAGCGCCGCGGATACCCCGCCGTCGCGAGCGCGGCCGCGATCTCCTCGAGACTCGCGGGATCATCGATGGTGGGCGGCACGCGGTACTCGACGCCATCGGCAATCTTCTTGATCGTGCCGCGGAGGATCTTACCAGAGCGCGTCTTCGGCAGACGCTG
>WNGI01008214.1_pt1 | contig 10497 bp, 10 predicted proteins | sample 5400621 | NCBI WGS metagenome assembly WNGI01 (sample SAMN13153374, study PRJNA577476) | soil metagenome | isolation source: 20 cm soil or saprolite under Garry oak tree replicate 1 | place: USA:California | collected 2016-06-15 | reverse complement strand
TCGCCGCCGGGAAGGGCGTGGTCGTGGCCTCGGATCGTGAGACGGCGATCGGCGCGATCGAAGACTGCCTGGTCGCGAACGCCTTCGGCGAGGCCGGCCGGACCGTGGTCGTCGAGGAGATCCTGGAAGGTCCCGAGGTCAGCATGTTCGTCGTGACCGACGGCAAGGGTTCGTGCGTGCTGCTCGACACGGCGCAGGACCACAAGCGCCTGGGCGACGGCGACACGGGACCGAACACCGGGGGGATGGGCTGCTACTCGCCGGTCCCGTTCGTGGATCAGGAGACCGCCACGTGGGTCCTGGACAACGTCCTGGCGCAGGTCGTGGACGAGCTTCGCCCCTACCGCGGCGTCCTCTACGCGGGGCTGATGCTGACGGCATCCGGTCCGAAGGTGCTCGAGTTCAACTGCCGGTTCGGAGACCCCGAGGCCGAGGTCCTCGTGCCTCGGATGCCGTACGGCTTCGCGACGCTGCTGCACGCGTGCGCGACGGGCCGGCTCGCGTACGAGGCAGGCAACGCGGGGTTCGACGACGGTGCGGCGGTGACCGTCGTGCTCGCCAGCGAAGGGTATCCGGGGAGCTATCCGACCGGGGTCCCGATCGATGGGATCGACGACGCCGAGGCGATCGAAGGGGTGACCGTGTTCCACGCGGGGACCGGTCGCGACCCGGACGGGCAGCTCGTGACCGCGGGTGGTCGCGTTCTGGCCGTGACCGGGCAGGCCGGCTCCGTCTCCGAAGCCCGGGAGCGCGCCTACCGGGGCGTCGCGGAGATCCATTTCGACGGCATGCAGTTCCGTACCGACATCGCCGCGCACGCGGTGGAAGGGGCTCGCGCATGACCGACGTGATCGAGCCGGCGCCGCTCGTCGGGGTGCTTGCGGCATCGCCCGCAGAGCTTCCGATCCTCCCTGGAGAAGTTCGATGTCCCGCACGAGGTCCGGATCATGTCCTCGTCGCGGAACCCGGATCTGGTGGACGAGTACGCGCGGACCGCGTTCGAGCGCGGCCTCAAGGTCGTCGTGTGCTCGACCGGGCTCTCGGGTCACCTCGCGGCCGCCGTCGCGGCGCGCACGGTGCTCCCCGTGATCGGGGTGCCCATCGCGACCGCTCCGCAGATGGTGGGCAACGAGGCCCTCGCGATCACCGCGCAGATGCCGACCGGCGTGCCGATCGCGACCGTCGGCGTCGACGCCGCGGTCAACGCCGCGATCCTCGCCGTGGAGATCCTGGGCGTCCAGGACGAAGAGATGCAGGCGCGCCTGTGGAAGTTCAAGGACGACCTGGCGGAGGGTCTCAAGCTGTGATCCCTCGCTACGAGGTGCCCGAGATCGCCGACGTGTGGTCGGACCGTACCCGGATGGCGAACTGGCTCGAGATCGAGCTCCTCGCGGTCGAGGCGTGGTCCGAGCTGGGCGTGATCCCTGAGGCGGACGCGCGCGCGTGTCGCGAGCGTGCGTCGTTCACGGTCGAGGCCGTGAACGAGCGCGAGCGCGTCACGCGCCATGACGTCGCCGCCTTCGTCGACGTCGTCGCCGCCTCGATCGGCGAACCGGGTCGCTGGATCCACTTCGGCATGACGTCCTCCGACGTGACCGACACGGGACTCGCGCTGCAGCTCCGGGCGGCGAGCGACGTGGCGCTCACCGACCTGGAGCGGCTCCTGGCCGCCGTGAAGCGGCGGGCCCTCGAGCATCGGGACACGATCTGCATCGGTCGCACGCACGGCGTGCACGCGGAGCCGACCTCGTTCGGGCACAAGCTCGCCGTCTTCGCGTTCCAGCTCGATCGGGATCGCGAGCGGCTCCGCCGGGCGCGGGAGGCCGTCTCGGTCGGCGCGATCAGCGGCGTGGTTGGCTCCTACGCGAGCGTCGACCCCCGAGTGGAGGAACGGGTCTGCGCGCGGCTGGGGTTGCGGCCCGTCGAGGCGTCGACCCAAGTGATCCAGCGGGACCGCCACGCCGAGTACGTCGGAGCCCTCGCGGTGTGCGCGTCCACGCTGGAGGCGATCGCGACCGAGATCCGGCATCTCGCACGGACCGAGGTCCGCGAGGTTCAGGAGCCGTTCGCCGAGGGCCAGAAGGGCTCCTCCGCGATGCCGCACAAGCGGAACCCCGTCGTCTCCGAGCGCGTCAGCGGCCTGGCCCGCGTGATCCGCGGCCAGGCCGTGACCGCGCTCGAAGATGTCGCACTTTGGCACGAGCGCGACATCTCTCATTCGTCCGCGGAGCGATTGATCTTCCCGGACTCGACCGGGCTGCTCGCGTTCATGCTCCGCGACCTGACCTGGGTCGTCGACGGGCTGGTGGTGTTCCCCGACCGGATGCGCGTCCAGGTGGACTCACTCGGCGGGATCGCTTTCAGCCAGACCGTACTGCTCGGGCTGGTGGACGCCGGACTCTCCCGCGACGAGGCCTACCGGATCGTGCAACGAGCGGCGACGGCCGCGTGGGACCACGACGCGTCGTTCCGCGCGGCGATCGAGGCCGAACCACAGGCGGCGAACCTCGATCTGGACGCCCTATTCGACCCGACACGGTTCCTCGCGAACCTCGGCCCGCTCTTCGACCGTTTGGAGAAGCTCCCCGTGGAGGTGTCCGGTGGCTGAGCTCGCAGCGCAAGGGAAGGTTCGCGATCTCTACGACGTCGACGACGACCGGCTCCTGCTGGTCGCGACCGACCGCATCAGCGCGTTCGACGTCGTCCTGCCCGAGGCGATCCCCAACAAGGGTCGCGTGCTGACGGGCCTGTCGCTCTTCTGGTTCGACCGGACGGCGGACCTGGTTCCGAACCACGTGGTCGGGGCGTCGCTCGCGGAGTTCCCGACGCCGTTCTCGGACGAGGCGGAGCTCGCCGGCCGCGCGACCCTGGTCCGGCGCGCGCGCGTGATCCCGATGGAATGCGTCGTCCGGGGCTACCTGAGCGGCAGCGGATGGGTCCAGTACCGGGAGGGTGGGGCGGTCTGCGGCATCCCCCTGCCGGCCGGGCTCACCGAGTCGGCCCGGCTGCCCGAGCCCATCTTCACCCCGACGACCAAGGCGACCACCGGCCACGACCTGCCGCTCACCCCTGAGGAAGCGCGGAGCCTGGCCGGCGCCGGGCTCTACGAGCGCCTCAAGGAGGTGGCCGTCGGGATCTACGAGCGGATCGCCGCGACCGCGCTCGACGCCGGTGTGATCGTTGCCGACACGAAGTTCGAGTTCGGATTCATCGACGGCGACCTCGCGCTGATCGACGAGGTCGGGACCCCCGACTCGTCGAGGTTCTGGCCGGCCGACGTCTATGAGCCCGGGAGGGCCCAGCCATCCTTCGACAAGCAGTTCGTTCGGGACTGGCTGGACGCTTCCGGATGGGACCACGAGCCGCCGCCGCCCACCCTCCCTGCGGACGTGATCGCGCGGACGGCGGCCACCTATGCCGAGGCCTACGAACGGCTCACGGGAGAGCCGTTCGTGGACTACCTCCGCCGAGCCCGCGTGGAGACCGGGTGACGACCTACACGTTCGAGGTCCTGGTGACCCTGAAGGAGGGATTAGCGGATCCGCAGGGCAAGGCTGTCGAGTCCGCGTTGCCGTCCCTCGGATGGACGAACGTCCGTCACGTGCGCGTGGGCAAGCACATCAAGCTGGACGTCGAGGCCGCCGATGAGGCGAGCGCGCTCGAGCAGGTCCGCGGCATGGCCATCCGGCTGCTCTCGAACCCGGTGATCGAGGAGTACCAGGTCCTCGAGGTGGCGCCGAAGTGACCGGCGGCGTCCCCCGGGTTGGGGTGGTCACGTTCCCCGGCTCGCTGGACGATCGCGACGCCCTCCGTGCGATCGAGCAGATGGGCGGCGAGGCGGTGCCGCTCTGGCACGCCGACCGGGACCTCGGGGCCGTCGATGCGGTCATCCTCCCGGGTGGGTTCTCGTACGGCGATTACCTCCGGTGCGGCGCGATCGCCCGGTTCGCGGCGGTGATGGAGCCGGTCGTGGCCTTCGCCAGGCGAGGTGGCCCCGTGCTCGGGATCTGCAACGGCCTCCAGGTCCTCTGCGAGGCAGGATTGCTCCCCGGCGCCATGATCCGGAACCGCTCGCTTCGATTCGTGTGCCGTGACGTGTGGCTGCGGGTCGAGACCGCGCAGAGCTGCCTCACGGACGGTCTCACGCCGGGGGAGACGATCGAGATCCCGATCAAGCACGGCGAGGGCCAGTGGATCGCGACCCCGGAGCAGCTCGCCGAGGTCGAACGGGACGGGCTCGTCGTCTTCCGGTACGCGTCGCGGAGCGGGATCGTCGACGACACCCACAACCCGAACGGGGCGACGAACAACGTCGCGGGTATCCGGAACCCGGCCGGCAACGTCGTCGGGTTGATGCCGCACCCCGAGCACGCGGTCGATCCGGACGTCGGCCCGACCGGCGGCCAACCACTCTTCGCATCGCTGCTGCACACGGCGATGGCCGGGGTGGCCGGGTGAGTTCGGAGGAACAACCGCTCCACCGGCAGCTCGGGCTCACCGACGACGAGCTGGCGCGGATCGAGGCGACCCTCGGTCGGGAGCCCAACCGAGCGGAGCTCGCGATGTACTCGGTGATGTGGTCCGAGCACTGTTCGTACAAGTCCTCGAAGATCCACCTCCGCACGCTGCCGACCGAAGGTCAGGCCGTGCTCGTCGGGCCCGGCCAGGACGCCGGAGCGGTCGACGTCGGCGACGGGGTCGCCGTCGTGTTCAAGATCGAGTCGCACTCGCATCCGAGCGCTATCGAGCCGTACCAGGGCGCGGCGACGGGTGTCGGGGGCATCGTGCGGGACATCGTGTCGATGGGCGCCCGGCCCGTTGCGTTGCTCGATCCGCTCCTGTTCGGTCCGCTCACCGGGGAGCGGAACCGGTGGCTCTTCGCGGGCGTGATCGCCGGGATCGGGGGCTACGGCAACTGCATCGGGGTCCCCACCGTGGGCGGAGAGATCCGGTTCGCCGAGGCACATACGGCGGATCCCACCGTCAACGTGATGTGCGTCGGCGTGGCCGATGCCGCCGACCTGATCACGGCGCAGTCCCGTGCGGCGCAGCCAGGGTCCCTCATGGTGCTCTACGGAGCGTCCACCGGCCGGGACGGGATCGGCGGCGTCAGCGTGCTCGCGTCGGCGACCTTGGATGACGGCGCCGAGGGATCGCGCCCCAGCGTCCAGATCGGCGATCCGTTCGCCGAGAAGCTCCTGATCGAAGCCACGCTGGAACTGATCGCCGCCGGGTCGCTCGAGGGTCTGCAGGATCTGGGAGGCGCGGGGATCACCTGCGCCGTGAGCGAATCCGCCACGCGGGCCGGGATGGGGGCGTCCCTGGACCTCGACGCCGTCCCGCTCCGCGAGCCGGGCATGGAGCCGTTCGAGATCCTCACGTCGGAGTCCCAGGAACGGATGCTCGCGATCGTCCATCCTTCGAAGCTCGACCAGGTCCGGGCGATCTGCGACCGGTGGGGGCTGACGACGGCCGTGATCGGTGAGCTGACGTCGGGCGGGTCGCTCACCGTCCGGAACGGCGGTCAGATCGTGGCGGAGGTGCCGGCATCGTCCCTCGCGGATGACGGCCCGGTCTACGATCGCCCGGCCGCACCGCCGACGCGGGCGATGGGCGACGGCGACGGCGAAGACCCCACGTTCGCTCCCTTCGAGAAGGATCTGACGGACGCCGTGATGACGGTGCTGACCGCGCCGAACGTCGCGAGCAAGCGGTGGGCGTTCGAGCAGTACGACCGGATGGTGCAGGGCAACACGGTCGCCGGCCCCGACTCCGATGCCGCCGTCGTGCGGATCGCGGGCACCCTGAAAGGCCTCGCCCTCTCGACGGACAGCAAGAGCAGGTTCGGACATCTCGACCCATTCCTCGGGGCCGTTCACGCCGTCGCCGAATCGGCCCGCAACGTGGCCGTCACGGGAGCGGTTCCGATCGCGATCACGAACTGCCTCAACTTCGGCAACCCCGAGCGTCCCGAGGTCATGTGGGAGCTCACCGAATCGATCCGGGGGATCCGCGAGGCATGTCTCGCCTTCGACACGCCCGTGACGGGGGGTAACGTCAGCCTCTACAACGAGAGCGGTGACGACGCGATCTGGCCGACACCGGTGATCGGGATGCTCGGGCTCCTCGAGGACTACCGGCTGCGGGTCCCGAGCGCGTTCCCCCGGCCCGGGTTGGCGATCTACGTCGTGGGCGAGACCTTCGCAGAGCTCGGGGGGTCGGAGTTCGCCGAGGCCGTCCTCGGGGTCGTGGCGGGCAAGCCACCGGCGCTCGATCCCTCGAAGGAGCGAGCGCTCCTCCGGTTCCTCGTCGCAGCCGCCGGTGGCGCGATGCTCGCGAGCGCGCACGACTGCGGCGACGGCGGCCTCGTGATCGCCCTCCTCGAATCGGCGATCGGCGGTGGGCACGGCTTCGCGGTCGCGCTGGCCGGCGACCTCCCGTCGCACGTGGCGCTGTTCAGCGAATCGGCGTCACGGGCCATCGTCAGCGTGGACCCGGCCGACGAGGAGGCGCTCGTTCGGCTCGCGGCCGAGCACGGCGTCCCCGTCGCTCGGCTGGGCGAGACGGGAGGACCGCGAGCGCTGGTCGAAGGTCTTCTCGATATCCCGGTGGACGAGCTCCGGGAGGCGTGGGAGACGGCGATCCCGCGGCTCCTCGGAGAGACGTAGCGTTTCACGCGACCGGCCCCTCCGGCGTTGTTTCTCACAGAGGCGAAGGAGGGATCCGAGATGCATCACGACGATCGATGGAGGATCTGGCGCGTGACCGAACCCGAGCCCGAGTACCTGCGGAGCGTGTCGCGGAGACGACGGCCGCACGTCTGGCGCGATCTCCCCGTCCGCAGGTGGTGGAACGTGTGAGCCGACGGCTCCCGCCGTTCGAACGGTTCCTCGAGGCGAACCGAACGACGGTGTTCCGCTACCTGACGGCGGCGGTGGGGCCGATCGACGCAGACGATGTGTTCCAGGAGACGTTCCTGGCAGCGCTCCGGGCGTACCCTCGATGCACCGAGGCCGACCGGTTGGATCGGTGGGTCCTCCGGATCGCGTCGCGGAAGGCGATCGATCACCACCGAGGCGTCGTGCGGCGACCGATCCCGGTCGCCGCGCCGCCTGAGCGCCCGACGGAGGTCGATCTTGCTGCGAACGGGTTCGGTCCCGCCGTCGTGGCGGTGCGTGACCTCCCGGCGCGCCAACGCGACGCGGTCGCGTACCGACACATCCTGGGGTTCACCGTGGCCGACACCGCCTCACTGATGGGCTGCTCCGAGGAGGCGGTTCGCGCCAGCGCCTACCAAGGATTGCGGAAACTGAAAGAGCAGGAGCTCAAGGAGCGAGCCACATGGACGAACGACTGACGATCTCGACCCACGAAGCGGATCGACGCTCGGCGGAGGCCGCCGACCGGTTCCGCGCGGTGGCGGCCGATACGGGGCTCGTGGACGTCGCCGTGGGGATGGTGGGATCCCCGGTGGGCGAGCTGCTCGTTGCCGTGACGCCGCGCGGGCTCGCGGCGATCTCCTTCGAGGGAGAGGACCGCGACCGCGTGCTCGACCGGCTGGCGCGCGAGCTGTCGCCCCGGGTGCTCATGGCGGCGCGCGCCACGGACGACGTGCGTCGGGAACTCGACGAGTACTTCCGTGGCGCGCGCCGCCGGTTCGACCTGCGCCTCGACCGGCGCCTGATGAGCCCGTTCGCGAAGGACGTGCTCGGGGCGACGGCCCGGGTCCCGTTCGGCGGCCTGGCCACGTACGGGGAGATCGCCGGAAGGATCGGCCGCCCGAGGGCGGCGCGAGCGGTCGGCGCAGCGCTCGGCGCGAACCCGATCCCGATCGTCGTCCCCTGCCACCGGGTGATCGGGGCCGGCGGGAACCTCACCGGCTACGGTGGCGGCCTCCCTCGGAAGGAGCTGCTGCTCCGTCTCGAAGGGTCCCTTCCCTCCGAGTGACCGTCGTCACGGCGGCGACATGCGCGCCGTGGTCTCCTGCGCACGATGGACGGTTGGCAGCCGCACGTATCGTCCGCGGTGACGGCGGTGATCCCGCGGGTCGAACGGACCACGATCTACCTCGATGTGGATCAGCGCCGGCGGCTCCGTTCGCTCTCGGCCTCCAGCGATCGCCCTCGCGACCAGCTGATCCGCGACGCCATCGACCGATATCTCGGACGCAGCGACGCGTTCCGACTGCCCTCGTGGGTCGGGGCGTGGACGTGATCACGCTCGACACGTCCGGGATCGTGGCGCTCTTCGTCCGGAAGGACCAACGATACCGGGAGGCCGTTCGCGCGCTCGAGGCCGCGAGGATGCCGACCGTCGTCCCGGTCGGCATCCTCGCGGAGGTCGCCGAGGTGCTCGGCCGCCGGCTGGCGCCGGCGGCCAGCCGCGCCTTCCTGGAGGGCATCCAGACGGGCGAGACCCTGCTCGATCACGGCGATCTGGACCTGCCCCGGATCACGACCCTGATGAGCTGCTACGCGGCGCTTCCGCTCGGGTTCGCCGACGCGGCCGTCGTGGCCTGCGCCGAGCGGAACGGGGGGATCGTGCTCACGTTCGATCGCGACGGGCTCCAGGCGATCTCCCGCGACCTCCCCATCACGCTGATCCCGTGAGATGCAGATCTCCCGTCGCGTCGTGACCGTCTCGATACACTGGGGTCCTCGATGGGCGCCGAGTCACCGAAAGAGGAGTGCGGTCTCTTCGGCGTATGGGCACCCGGCGACGAGGTCGCCCGCCTCACGTACTTCGGTCTGTTCGCCCAGCAGCATCGAGGTCAGGAATCCGCCGGGATCGCCGTGTCCGACGGATCCAACATCCTCGTCTACAAGGACCTGGGGCTGGTCAGCCAGGTCTTCAACGAAGCGACCCTGACGACCCTTCACGGCGACCTGGCGGTCGGGCACACCCGCTACTCGACGACTGGTTCGACCACCTGGGACAACGCCCAGCCCGTCTTCAAGACCGACGGTGTGCGCTCCATCGCGCTCGGGCACAACGGGAACCTCGTGAACACCGCCGAGCTCGCGCGAGGGGTCCGCGGTGCGGGTCTCGCCACGACGGACTCGGACATCGTGACGACGATGATCGCCGATCGGACACCGGATGCCGGCAGCATCGAGGCCGCCGCGATGGAGGTCCTGCCCGAGCTCCGTGGCGCGTTCTGCTTCGTGTTCATGGACGAGCGGAGCGTGTTCGCGGCGCGTGACTCCCATGGGGTCCGGCCGCTCTCCATCGGGCGGCTCCCGAACGGGTTCGTCGTCGCCTCGGAGACGTGTGCGCTCGACATCGTGGGGGCGACCCTCGTCCGCGACGTGGAGCCGGGGGAGCTGGTGCGGATCGACGACCGGGGCTTGCACACGCAGCGGTTCATCGAGTCCCCGAAGCGCTCGCTCTGCGTGTTCGAGGTCGTCTATCTCGCGCGTCCGGACTCGCGCCTCCGCGAACGGTCGGTCCACGAGGCCCGGCGCGAGATGGGGCGCATCCTCGCCCGGGAACACCCGGCCGATGCCGACCTGGTGATCGCGGTCCCGACGACCGGGCATTCGGCAGCGCAGGGTTTCAGCGAGGTGAGCGGTATCCCCTATGGGGATGGCCTGTACAAGAACACCTACGTCGGCCGCACGTTCATCCAGCCGTCCCAGTCGCTCCGTGATCGCGGCGTCAAGCTCAAACTCAACCCGCTGCCGGACTCGATCAGGGGCAAACGCCTCGTCGTGGTGGACGACTCGATCGTGCGTGGGACGACGACCAAGCAGATCGTCCAGGCCCTTCGCGAAGCCGGCGCGGCCGAGGTCCACATCCGCATCACCTGTCCGCCGATCCAGTGGCCGTGCTTCTACGGGATCGATATGCCGACCCGACAGGAGCTGATCGCTGCCGACCTGACCGTGGACCAGATCCGTTCGTACGTGAGCGCGGATTCGCTCGGGTACCTCTCGCTCGAAGGGATGGTGGCCGCCGCCGGTGACGGGAAAGAGACGTTCTGCAGGGCGTGCTTCGACGGCGAGTACCCGATCGACATCCCGGAGGGTGCCGGGAAGTACGTCCTCGAGGACCAGCTCAAGCTCCCGACGGGCTGAGGCGTGAGCGACGCCTACCGTTCCTCGGGCGTGGACACCGAGGCCGCCGCGAAGGCCGTCACGCTCATCGCCGATCTCGCGGCTCGCGCTCGCCGGCCGGAGGTCGCCGGGGACGTCGGCGGCTTCGCGGGCCTCTTCTCGATCGGTGACGGCAGGCTGCTCGCGGCCGCCACCGACGGGGTCGGCACGAAGCTCGACATCGCCCGGCAGGTCGGCAAGCTCGACACCATCGGCATCGACTGCGTCGCGATGTGTGCGAACGACGTGGTCTGCACCGGGGCCGAGCCCCTGTTCTTCCTGGACTACCTGGCGGTCGGTCGCGTCGTCCCCGAACACGTGGCGTCCGTCGTCGAGGGGATCGTCGAAGGGTGCCGCCTCGCGGGCTGCGCGCTCCTGGGCGGCGAGACGGCGGAGCATCCCG
>WNGI01006698.1_pt1 | contig 10498 bp, 7 predicted proteins | sample 5400621 | NCBI WGS metagenome assembly WNGI01 (sample SAMN13153374, study PRJNA577476) | soil metagenome | isolation source: 20 cm soil or saprolite under Garry oak tree replicate 1 | place: USA:California | collected 2016-06-15 | reverse complement strand
GGCTCAAAGTTGGCAGCGCCTGCACGGTGTGGCTGATCTTTGGCGCTGTCAGTTCCTCACCGCTGTCCCCCAGCCCCGCCCACCCCCTCTTAGGGGGGTGGCGGCGTGGGACTGCGGGGCGTGCATCCAGGGACTAGTCTCACATCTGGTCCGACTGTAAGGCGTTGACACCCAATCCGATCCCCGTGGTCCGCCGAGTGCCATTCTCGCCCTCGGACCGCCTGGACCGACGACGGGACCAGAGACAGGACTAGTCCCATTTCTGGTCCCCCGTTTTCAGGGTCGGTTTAGTCGCCGGTATTGCCCGTCTTTGGTCCTATCGATCATCCCGGCGAGCCGCTGGATGCTCCGGCTGAACGTGCTCTTGGAACGCAAGCCGCTCGCTGCGAACCAGTCGCTGTATCGCATCGTGCCGACGAGCGCGTCGAGTACCGTGTGATCCTGGTCGCTAATGACGGGAGCCGGTGCGTTGACCGCTCCGGCACGGCCATTGCCGGTGACGAGTTGATGAGCGGTCCCGGCAAGCTCAACCGTGATCGTGTACCGTTCGATCCCGACGATGCGGCCGACTACGTCCAGGCGCTGGCGGTTTCCCCGCTCAATGCCCCGTGGCATCTGGAGCAACATGTCAACGGCGGCGCCGATCTCCGTCGAGTCGCGGTACTCGCCGTCCTTCTTCCCTGCGTGGTGCAGAACAAGGATCGCCGGACCGGGCGGCTCCGTTCTGTGGGCCAACGTGGCGAGGGGCGTCAGGACCCGCGCCCATTGCGTCGAGTCCGACGCATTCGTGATCGCATGACCCGCGTAGCGGATCAGCGAGTCGATGACGACGAGCCCCGGCTGGACTTGCGCCAGGGCGGCCTGGAGATCGTGCTCGTGGTCAACGAGCGGCAATCGTACCGGGAACACCCTGCTCAGGTCAGCACCGAACTGCTGGAGGCGCGCCTTGAAGTCGCGATCCGGCTCCTCGTAGAACCAGAGCACGGTCGTCGGTGTTGTGGCTTGGCCGAGCCACGTCCCGCCGCGCGTCAGAGCCGCGACACCACTGCCGACGAGCGTGGACTTGCCGTCCTTCTCCCGCGCGGCCAGTAAGCTGAGACGCCCAGGCCACGCGAGATATGGCAGCACCGCGCGCGGCGGCTCCCGCGTGTCTTGATCCGCGAGTAGCTCGGCGGCCGAACGCAGCACAACCCTTCGCGAAGTCTGCCGTCGCGATGGCCGCTCATCCTCGTCGCGGTCTTCGTCCTCGTCGGAGTCTTCGCCGTTGTCCCAGTCCTCGGGATTGTTGGCCTTGACCGCAATCGCCAAGTCGTTGAGCAGTTCTTGGAACTGCTTCTCGGGGCGCAGGGCGGTACCGTTTGCAATCTTGAGCCTCGGGTCCTTGTACCTGTTCGGCGCGACGAGGAGAATGTGCCAGCCTCCTTCCGGCTGCTCCGCTGGATAAAACCCGGCGCTGGTCACGCGCTGACGGTAGGCGGCTTCAAGTTGGGCGCCAAGCGTCCCACGCCGCAGCGGATACACTTCCGCGTCGCACAACTCCCTTCCATACCATTCCCTAATTTCCGCCTGGGTCTTGGTGTCTAGCGCAGGACCTTTGCTGAACATGGCGTCGTATTGCTGCTGCTCGGCCGCCTGGGCTGCCGCAAGAACTGTTTTCCCCCCCGGGGTCTCCTTCGCCCAGCCTGGAATCCCACGGGCTTTGGCCCAGGCCGCGTCGGCCGCAGTCCAGTCAGCGACTAGATGCCACGCGACGGAGGGCCAGCCCAACCGCTTCTTCTCTTCGGTGAGCAGCATCGCAACCGCTTGCGCCTGGAAGGGCTCGGCAAGCGCGGGAGCGAGAAAGATGTACGGGTACAGCTCGTCGTCGCGCTCGCGCATCACGAATGTTCGAACGGCCTGTTCCAGGTCGGCTGGGTCGCGCGCCCAAAGCGCGCGGGGTGGTGGATTCTCTGCTGGCTCGCCGGAACAGGAGCCAACGAAAATCCAGTCGTGCTGCTCGGTGCGCGGCGTTACATCCGTCGGGATTGGCGGTGTCGTCTCGGTCGGCGTCACAGACGGCGCCTCGGCCAGCATGTTAGCTGTGTTGGACATAGAATCGCTCCGGGATTCGATAATGACGGTTGGGGTTCAGCTCGTCCCAGTCGCTGAAGACAAGCTCGGGGCCGCCCACGTCGGCGCACTCGCAGGAGCGGCCGCGCGGGGCGGGACATCCGTATCGGTGGAGGGCGCGGGCCGGAAGTTCGCCGGGCTTCACCATGCCCAATTCGGCGAGCCCGGCCAGGACGGCCGCTATGTGCTCATCAAGCGTGGCAGGTTGCGGCTGCCAGTCGAAGTGCTGCCAGCGATGCCTCATCGTGCAGTTCCTCTCGTGTACGAGTGTGTTTCGTGACGATGTTGTTGACGGCGTGCTTCCCGCGCGGCTCCTCCACGGCTGAGCAGGCGAAACAGAATCGTGGAGGCACGTCGCCACGACGAGAACGGATCCGGCGGTCTGGAAATCGCGCGGCCTCCTTCGCCGCGCGCTTCTTCGCCGGGCTTCAGGATGCCCAGCTCGGCGCAAGCCGCGAGGATGTCGTGAACCTGAGGCGATGAGAGGTGCTGCACGGACATTGTGGTTGCCTCCCTAACGAGTGCTGCAGTTCCCCTGGTAACAGACAGACGGTGAGTGTCGCGCGCACTTCGCGCGCGGCCGGGCCTGCAACAGGTTTTGGTACGTGATACTGCGAGTGCCCGACAGCCGGGCGTGTACGCACCCCGGCATCTTGGCCGGGTCGCAACAGGGTTGGAGTACTTGGGGACTTGGGTTGGGCTACAAAGCGGTCGGCTTCGGAATCACCGAACCGACAACATCGGTACGCGCACGGCGTGTGGCCCTACGACACTGCATCAAGTGTGTGGTCATGGAACCAAAGCACTGCCGTCAAGGGGCAAACGCCGTACGACGGTGAGTCAAGGCACCTCTCCCGGTTAGATTCTAGCTCATTCGTCAAGCCGATTGTTTTCCGGTTGCTCGAATCAATCCCAGCTCTCACGCCACCCTGACTGAGACGACAATTCCGCCGCACCAGCCTCTTCATTCCCACTGTAGCTCCCGGGTCATGTGAGCCCGATCACCGAACGTGTTCTCTGTTCAGACCGTACCGTCAGCCTCAGGCGTGTTGGGCTCACGCGGCACCCACCCAGCAACGACGTCGCGCGCGTGCGCGACTACACACGTTGCCTATCCGGCGCTGGCGCATGACGATGGGTGACGGACGTCGCCAGCAACAGTGTAACTGGTCCCGAGGTCGCACGGTGCTCACGAGCGCAGGCCGAGTAACACAAACGGCTGTTGAGCGCCTACGAGCTGCCGGACGGGACGAAGTTCGGGATCATCACGGAGGCCGACCGGAGCGCCACGACGTTCCTGCTGGCGGAGGAGTACTATGACCGCGCGGCGATCTCCGCCGTGATCTCGTCCCGGCGCACTTGGAAGGTGAGCGCGATGACGTCGAGCGCGTTGAGCAGATCGGCCGGATTCTTCGCTTCCCGCACGAGCTGCGCTTCAAACTCATCCGCTAACTCCGTCAACCGTTCGGGCGTCAAGCGGTCAGCGCAGTACGCGAGGGGCGCCCGGTCGTCCGGCCCCTTCGAAGACCCGGCGCGAAGGTCCGTCAGGTTGAACCGGAATATTCGCCTCGCACCGTTGGGCGGCCGTGCTGCGGAACCGGCCTTGGTTGTCTGTCGCGATGATGTCGTAGACATTCGGCAGCCTCGTGCTGGTCAGTTACTGATACGTCGGTAGCTGGGAGTGGTCAACTACTGAGGATCACCCCAGCCGCGCCATGTGCAAGCATCCGCTGCGGCAACCATTCGTGCATCGTGGCGACAGCGGACAGGCGATGCGCTTCAAGCGCCACTGCATGAGAGGGGCCACACTCACCGCCAGCGACCTATACGCACGCGCGCGTCACCACAGGATGGCTAAGTGACAATAGATCAATAAATTAGCTCGCAAGAGTGCGGATAACCGCGATTATGATAAGTCTTCGCGTTGCTCCCGAAATCGCGCCGTAACTTGTTGCCACTGAGCCGGTTGCCGTGACACCCCCCCCTTTCGCAGTTTCGGACGGGTGGGTGGAAATGGCCTGGTGCACACCGAGCGAGGGGAAAAATTTTTGTAGCCCCGGCGGTAACACCCAAAGGCCAAGTCCTTACCTGGTAATCTGATGTCGCGAATACGACCCCTCGTGCCGTAAAAACGCCCTACCGGCGCAGCCTCCGATCGCCCATAGTGACCTGCCCGGACTCGGCCCGACATGACCCAGCGAACGAACTCGGAAGGCGAATGGCTCACGCGCAAGGGGCGCATCGACCCCCGACTCGATGCGCGGGGATGGGTCCGGCGCCCTGACGGCACGCGCCCCCTCCGGGACCCCTACCGAACTGAGGAGGAGGAGACCGCCAACGGCCCGGCCGACTATGCGCTCTGGCTGGACGGGCACGCCGTCGGGATCGTCGAGGCGAAGAAGCTGGCGGTCGGCCCGCAGGAGGTCCTCACCCAGGCCGAGCGGTATGCCCGGGGTCTCGCTGGGAGTCGCTACGACTTCGACGGGCTTCATGTGCCCTTCCTCTACGCGACAAATGGCGAGCGCACCTGGTTCCGCGACGTCCGGCACCCGCTCAATCGCTCTCGGCTCGTTCAGGACTTCCACACGCCAACAGCCCTGCGGGAACTGCTCGATGGCGATCTCGACGCCGCCTGTGCGGGGCTCGCGGCGCTCCCGAACAACCAGCCGTTCCTACGGCCATACCAGCGAGACGCCAACGCTGCGATTGAGCACGCCATCGCCGAGCGAAAGCGCGAGATGCTCGTGGCGATGGCCACCGGCACCGGCAAGACGTTCACGCTGGTGAACGGCATCTACCGGCTGATGAAGTCGGGAGTTGCTCGACGGGTGCTGTTCCTCGTGGATCGCCGTGCCCTATCTGCACAGGCTGTGCGCGCGTTCGCGGCCTTTGAAGCGGAGCCAGGACGCAAGTTCGACCAGCTCTACGAGGTCTACTCAAGCCGATTCCAACGGGGGGATTTCGCCGAAGAGGAGAAGTTTGATCCCAAGCTGATGCCAGCGTCGTACCTGACCGACCCTCAACCCGGACACGCCTTCGTGTACGTATGCACAATCCAGCGAATGGCGATCAATATCCTCGGGCGCAACGCGATCTTCGGGGTCGGGGATGAGGCGATCGACGAGGACGCGGACCGCCTCGACATCCCTATCCATGCCTTCGACGTCGTAATCGCAGACGAATGCCATCGGGGCTACACCGCACAGGAACAGTCTGTGTGGCGGGATACCCTCGACCACTTTGACGCGATCAAGATCGGGCTCACGGCGACGCCCGCGGCGCACACCACCAGTTACTTCCGTCACCTTGTCTACCGCTACGACTATCGGGACGCCGTCCGCGAAGGATACCTCGTGGACTACGACGTGGTGGCCGTGCGGTCCGACGTGCGCGTCAAAGGAGTGTTCCTGAAGCAAGGCGAGCAAATTGAGCGCGTAGACCCGGCCTCGGGCGCCACTCAGCTCGATCTGCTGGAGGACGAACGCCAGTTTAACACTGCGGAGATCGAGCAGAAGGTCACCGCTCCCGACTCGAACCGGAAGATCGTGGAGGAGGTGAAGAAGTACGCGCTTGCTCACGAGGAGGAATACGGACGGTTTCCGAAGACCCTTATCTTCGCTGTGAATGACCTGCCGCACATGTCGCATGCCGACCAGCTGGTCACGATCTGCCGCGACACGTTCGGCCGGGGCGACGGGTTCGTGCAGAAGATCACCGGCCGCGTAGACCGTCCCCTCCAGCGAATCCGAGAGTTCCGCAACCGCAAGGAGCCGGGTATCGCCGTCACGGTGGACCTGCTCTCGACTGGAGTCGACATTCCCGATCTAGAGTTCATCGTGTTCTTGCGGCCTGTGAAGTCACGCATCCTCTTCGAACAAATGTTGGGGCGTGGCACTCGGAAGGGGTTCAACGCCCCGGACAAGTCGCACTTCACCGTCGTCGACTGTTTCGACGGCACGCTGCTCGCCTATTTCCGAGAAGCCACGGGGATTACCGCAGAGGAGCCGGAGCAGACCGCGCGGACCCTTCGCGAGATCGTCGAGGACATCTGGAGCAACCGGGATCGGGACTACAACGTCGGATGCCTGGTCAAGCGTCTGCACCGCGTGGACAAGCAGATGTCCGGCGAGGCACGGTCATTATTCGCGGCGTACATACCGGATGGTGACGTCGCCCGTTTCGCGCGCAGCCTCCGCGAGACGCTGGGCATGGACTTCGTGGGGACGATGAAGCTCTTGCGTGACCCCGCGTTCCAGAAGCTACTCCTGGACTACCCACGGCCGCCGCGCGTTTTCTACGTCGCCAAGGAGACCGTGGACAACGTGGAGTCTCGCTGGCTCATCCGGGACGCGACCGGGGAGGAGCACCGCCCCGAGGACTACCTCGCAGCGTTTGGTCTGTTCGTCCGGGAGCACAGGAATGACATCGACGCAATCCGCATCTTGCTCGACCGCCCTGCGGATTGGAGCCCTGCGGCCCTCAAGAACTTACGGCAGAAGCTCGTCCAGGGTCCCCACTGGTTCACCGAGGAAAATCTGCGCAAGGCTCACGAGGCACGGTATCACGCCGCGCTGGCAGATATCATTTCGATGGTGAAGCACGCAGCAGATGAGCAACAACCGCTCCTCACCGCGGCCGCGCGAGTCGAACGGGCCCTGGCGGGACTGACGCGCGGCCGGGAGTTTACGCCTGACGAGCGACGCTGGTTGGACCGCATCCGGGCGCATCTAGTCGAGAACCTGTCGCTTGACCGCGAGGACTTCGACCTCGTGCCAGTCTTCCAGCGCGCGGGTGGCCTCACTGCCGCGCGCCGGGCGTTCGGCTCGGGATTAGATCGTCTCATCCGTGACCTCAACGAAAGAATCGCCGCATGATTGACGTGGTCCAGAAGCTCTGGGGATTCTGCCACACGCTCCGCCACGACGGCATCGACTACGGAGATTACATCGAGCAGATCACGTACCTGCTCTTCCTCAAGATGGCGGACGAGAAGAGCATTGCCTTGCCGAAGGGATGCGACTGGCAGGCGCTCAAGGTCAAGAGTGGGGGCGATCTGTCAGACGGCTACATCGATTTGCTGCGGACCCTGGGCAAGCAGCCGGGCATCCTTGGTGACATCTACTCGGGGGCGCAGTCTCGGTTCAACAACCCTGTTAATCTGAAGAAGCTCATCTCCGTCATCGACGAGACGGAGTGGACCTCTCTTGGCGTGGACGTGAAGGCGGCGGCATATGAGGGACTCCTGGAGAAAGCAGCGAGCGAGGGCAAGAAGGGAGCGGGGCAGTACTTCACGCCACGGCTGCTGATCCAGTCGATCGTGCGCTGCATCCGGCCGGATCCACGCAAAGCGAAAGACTTCACGATCTCGGACCCCGCCTGCGGGACCGGTGGCTTCCTGGTCGCGGCGTACGAATGGTTGGTTGAGCAAACGAAGGGTGCGCTGGACCGCGAGCTGGCGAGGCGGGTGCGAAGGGGGACGTACTTCGGGCAGGATCTGGTTGAGCGACCGAGGCGGCTCGCGCTGATGAACCTCCACTTACATGGAATCGAACCGGTGATCGGGCTCGGTGACTCGATTTACCAGCCCCCACCGACGGATCGCTACGACATCGTGCTCACGAACCCGCCGTTCGGGACGAAGGGAGCGAACCAAGCGCCCGAGCGCGAGGATTTCACTGTCGCGACATCGAACAAGCAGCTGAACTTCCTCCAGCACGTGCTGACGGTGCTGAAGCCGGGGGGCAGGGCGGCGGTCGTGCTCCCGGACAACTGTCTCTTCGCAGACCAGGCGGGGGAGGTCTTCAAGATTGTCACCGAGGACTGCGACCTCCACACCGTGCTGCGGCTCCCACGCGGGACGTTCAGCCCGTACAGCCCGGGTGTGAAAGCGAACGTCGTGTTCTTCACCAAGGGGTACCCGACGGAGACGGTGTGGATCTACGATGCTCGCACCAACGTGCCGGGGATCACGAAGAAGGACCGTCCACTCACGCTTGCGCACTTCGTCCAGTTCGAGAAGTGCTACGGGAAAGACCCGAACGCGCACGCGCAGCGCACGGCTGTGGACTCAACTGAGGGGCGATGGCAGAGCTTCGGGATCGGAGACGTGAGGGAGCAGGAGTTCAAGCTTGACCGATTCAAGTGGTTGAAGGAGGAATCGTTGGAGGATGCGGACGAGCTGGCTGAGCCCGAGGAGCTGATCACGGAGGCGATCGAGTACTTGGAAAGTGCAGTCGGGGACTTGAACGGCATCCTTCGGACGCTTGAGAACGGCAGCGAGTCTCGCACCCAGACCGGCGCGACCGCGTGACCACCATTCGCGTGGCGGCGACCCGAAACGGGACCAGGATGGGCCTGCCGGATGGCTGGGTCGAGGCGGCGTTGGACGAGGTATGTGAAGTGAACCCACGGCGAGCGGTCTTCGAGGGCGTGGCATCACGAACACAGGTGACGTTCGTCCCCATGGCCGCGGTCGACGCCGCGAGCGGGACTATAGCTGCCCCCGAGGTGAAGTCACTTTCGGAGGTCGCGAAGGGATACACAGCCTTCCGAAACGAGGACGTAATCCTTGCCAAGATCACACCCTGCTTCGAGAACGGTAAAGCTGCCGTCGCGAAGGGTCTCGCGAATAATCTCGGGTTCGGCTCAACGGAGTTCCACGTACTCAGGACGAAAGGGGCAGTCTTGCCGCAGTATGTCTTTCACTATGTGCGCCAGCAGCAGTTCAGGGAGACAGCTGCCGAAGAGATGACAGGCACGGTCGGCCAGAAGCGTCTACCTGCCGCTTACTTGCGTCAGCTCGTGCTGCCGATTCCTCCGATCGCCGAGCAGGGACGCATCGTGGCAGCGGTTGAGGCGCTTGTTGGGCGGGTCGATGCGGTGCGGGGACGGCTGTCGGAGGTATCGACGCTTCTCAGGCGGTTCCGGCAGGCAGTGCTGGCAGCAGCGTGTTCTGGAGGATTGACGCAAGGGTCGAGCGATGGGTCGGAGGGCGAGCGCGAGGAGTCTGCTCAGGACTTGATCCGCGCCCTCGGTGCGACTGGAACAGCTATGCTCGGCTCCACGGAGGAGAGCGAGGGGGCTCAGGAACTCCCGGACACATGGGGCAGCTGTCCCTTCGGGCTGCTGGCGAACAACTACGATGGCCGTCGGGTTCCGGTGAAGTCAGCGGACAGGGAGAAGCGTCGCGGCCCCTATCCTTACTACGGAGCGTCGGGTGTCATCGACACGATTGATGCGTATCTCTTCGACGGCGAGTACCTGCTGATCGCGGAAGACGGTGCAAACCTGCTCTCCAGAAGCACACCGATTGCGTTTCGAGCAGCGGGCCGGTTTTGGGTGAACAATCATGCCCATGTCGTTCAGCCTAAGTCGGGGATCGTTCTCGGCTTTCTGGAGATCTTTCTGAACTCTCTTGACCTCCAGCACTTCGTCACGGGGACGGCGCAGCCTAAGCTCACGCAGGCTGCTCTCAACGGCATTGCGGTTCCACTACCGCCCACGACAGAGCAGTCGGAGATCGTTCGGCGGGTCGAAGCCCTCCGCGCCGTCGCTGAAACCATCGAGAAGCGAGTGGCCGCGGCTAGTGTCAGGGCGGCGCGCCTGCCCCAGGCGATCTTGGGAAAGGCATTCTCAGGCGAACTGCTGCCGACTGAGGCGGAGCTGTCTCGGCGTGAGGGGCGGGAGTACGAATCGGCAGGGGCGCTCTTGAGCCGGTTGGCAGCGGAGCTGCAGGGGGAAATAGCCTCCTGCGTGTCGAGCGCGTCAGGAAACGCAGACAGGGCGAGCAATCGACGCTCGCGGCAGGGCGCTCGGGGCACGCGTTAGTAGTCTCCGTTGTCGATTCTGGGTCCCGCAGGAGAGCGTACAGGGCATGCTGTCAGGAAGTCTGCTGAGGTAGCGTTCTTGTTCCACACGTCCACATGTGTCACGTCGAGGCCCGAATGGCACGTCTTCCGAACAAGGAAACTATATACCAAGCCGCGGATGCGTTCCGGCGGGAGAGCTTTAGCAAGGGTCGGTCGCTCTTGTGGCCCGAGGACGAGGCGTGGCAGGCTAGCATTTTGGATCAATTGTGGACAGCGATGATTGGGCGCCCGGATGAGGGCGACCGAAGCTTTGAAGAGAAGCTGCAGGATCAGCTAGCTCCCCTGCCGGACGATGCGCATCGCGTGATGGCAGATGCAATCGCCTTCTACTACTTGTTTCCAAGCAAGGTGAATCCTGAAACAAAGCTGGCCAAGGTTCAGGAGGTCATCTCTTGGCGGCTGAAGGAGAGTCCGCGCAACGTCGAGATACTGGAGCGAGCCTTTACGGCCGGTGGGATCGGGGGTGCCGGCACGCACTACAACATGAGCAAACCCTGGCAGCTTGCGTACATCCTAAAGTT
>WNGI01030770.1_pt1 | contig 10499 bp, 8 predicted proteins | sample 5400621 | NCBI WGS metagenome assembly WNGI01 (sample SAMN13153374, study PRJNA577476) | soil metagenome | isolation source: 20 cm soil or saprolite under Garry oak tree replicate 1 | place: USA:California | collected 2016-06-15 | reverse complement strand
GGTGCGCATCACAGCGCCTCCGCAGAGCGAGGGTTAACGTTGCCCAGTTGGAAAACGTTCATGCTGCCGGCTTCGTGGTGCGACGACTGGCCATGACGAAAGCACCAACAAAAATCACGATGGTAAAGATGGTCAGAATCAGCAGCGAAGACCCGAGCGGCAGATCGCCCACCGAGCTCCCCGGAAGGAGCACTGACCTCAAAGCTGCAACACCATAGGTTAATGGATTGATGCGCATGAGGAGCCGCACCCATCCCGAAGCTCCGCTCAGCGGAAATAAAGCGCCCGACAACAACCACAGGGGAATGAGAAATAAATTGATGATTGCGTGAAAGGCTTGCGTGGAGTCCATGGGCCAGGCGATTGCAAAACCCAGCGCAGTGAGAGAAAACGAAACCAGAAAGACGATCAGAACCACGAGTCCGAACTGGACCATCCCGATATGGATACCGATTGCCGGTGCGAAGATCAGGAACATCAGGCCCTGAATCGCCGCGAGCGTCGCTCCCCCTAGCACTTTTCCTAACACAATGGCCGAACGCCGGACTGGCGCCACCAACACCGAGAGCAGAAACCCTTCGCGCCGGTCTTCGATCACCGACATCATAGTGAAGATCGAAGTGAACAATACGATCATGATCAGCGCGCCGGGATAGAAATACTCCAGATAATGTTGTTCTGCACCAGCTCCGCCAGAGCGGAATGAGGTTCCGAAGCCCGAGCCGATTACGATCCAGAAGAGCAGCGGCGAAAGGATAACTCCCACAACCCGCGTCCGCTGACGGTAGACGGGAGAGTTGTGGTTTGCGTCGCCATCTATCGCGAGTCAGTTCCTTGATGATTCTCAGCCCAGAAGCGGTGTCCGGTTCGACGTATGAAAACGTCTTCCAGCGTCGGCTTGCTTACCAGAACCGATTGGACCTCACCGGCAAATGCTTCTACCAAGTCGGTGACAAAGTGGTGGCCGTTTTCCCGTTCGATGCGTATTTTGCCGCCCATCACCGATGCGTCCACATGGAATCGTACTCGAATTCGATCCGCGAGCGACTCCGGTTCATCCGCTTCCAGTAATATTACGTCGCCGCCGATCTCGCGCTTCAGTTCTCCGGGAGTGCCTAGCGCTACCAGTTTGCCTTCGTTCAAAATTGCTAGACGATCACAGCGTTCGGCTTCTTCCATCAGGTGCGTGGTTACCAGCACCGTGACCTGTTCCTGATCGCGCAGGATGCGCAAGTACTGCCACAAATCCCGCCGCGCGCCTGGATCAAGCCCGGTGGTTGGTTCGTCGAGTAGAAGGACTGAAGGATGGTGCAGCAGCCCTTTGGCGAGTTCCAGCCGGCGTTGCATCCCTCCCGAAAACGTTTCCGCTCGTTCCTTGGCGCGGTCGGCCAGCCCGACCCGCTCCAGCATTTCCTGAATACGAGCGGTCAGCGCAACGCCGCTCAATCCGTAGAGATGTCCCTGGTGACGCAGGTTCTCAGCGGCAGTCAATTTAACATCGATGCTTTGCGCCTGGAATACAACGCCAATCTCTCGGCGCAGGCCGCTTGGATCGCTGGCGGCGTCATGGCCCATGATGACGGCGTGTCCCTCGGAAGGCAGCATCAGCGTGGAGAGAATACGGAACAGTGTGGTTTTGCCGCTTCCATTTGGACCGAGCAATCCAAACAGCTCAGCCTGCCCTACACCGAAAGAAACACCGTCCAGCGCCACGCGCTCGTCGTAGCGGTGACCGAGCTTGTCGAGCACGATCACTTCGCGACCAGTGGAAGGAAAGGTTGCCACGACTGCTTCAGCTACCGACGTACGGGATTCGTGAGTGCTCGGGGTCACGATTAATTCTATCGCGCCGCCGTATTGATCATCATCAGGGCGAACAGCAAGGGGAGATAAAACACGGTAGCTTGCAGTAATTGTCGCGACCGGGCCTTGGATTGCGGAGCCATGGGAGAAAGATGCAGCCGCCACAAACGCCAGCCAAACCAGAAAAGTAGGAGTCCAAATGCCGCCGCGCCAAGAAGGTACAGTCTTCCTGACATACCTACAAAACTGGGCGCCAGGCTTATGGGGATCAGCGCCGCCGAGTAGAGCAGGATGTCGCGTGCGGTGGATCTGCCGTCTGACTCAACCACCGGCAGCATACGGATCCCTCCGCGTTCGTAGTCCCCGCGGTAGAGCCAGGCGATCGAAAGAAAATGTGGAAACTGCCAGAAGAACACAATGGCAAAGAGGACAAGCGCGCCCCAATCGAGCCGACCGCGTGCGGCCGTCCAGCCTAGCACCCCCGGCATGGCGCCAGGGAAGGCGCCCACAAACGTGCAGATGGGATGGATTTTCTTGAGCGGAGTATAGACGCCCAGGTAAATGGCTGCGGTTGCGAGCGCCAAGCCGCCCGTAAGAATATTCGTGGCTAGCATCAGATAGATTGCACCACCAAAAGCCATCACAGCCCCTAAAAGCGTGGCATGCGTCAGGCTCATGCGCTTTCCGGGTAAAGGACGTATTGCTGTCCGGCGCATCTTGCCGTCAATGTCGTGTTCAATCACCTCATTGAGTGCCGCGGTTCCTCCTGCTACCAGGCCAATTCCCAACAGTGCATGGAATAGTCCAATCGAAAGGGACGAAACACCCGACCTGAACGATCCGAAATAGTATCCGCACCATGCCGTCATGACCACCAGGCTGGTAACCCGGGCCTTGATAAGTTCGGCATAATCCTGAATTCGCAAAAGAGTTGGATTGTGAGGAAGACTCAGAACAGCGGCGCCCAGAACTGTTTCAGTCTCGGCTCGCTTAGACCCAAGGGTTTGAATGGCGCTGCTCATATTGTGCTGCTCATATTGCGGGACTCACGCGGTCACAATCGTACGTATCTCTTTTCTTGCGGCGTTATCGTGTAAAAGCACCGTCTGCTGCACGGGCGTTGTATTTCGCCAAGTCTGCATAGCGAGTACAACCGACGTCGCGAGAACGAGTGCCCCCACCGCAAGGTGAGCAACCGTAGCTACTACCATACTGAATTGTGGTTGGACGGCGTCTTTCCCCCACTGCACGCGCGTGAGATAAGCCGCGAACCCCAGCAACAATTGCACTACAAGAAGTGAAAGCAGCGCGATCGCGGGGCGGCGTACCGCCTGAACATGTGGATAATTCAACAGCGCTCGGACCGTTGTCCACAGCAGCAGCACAGTCACCACTACAGCGCTTAGCAAGTGAGGCAGCAGCTTGATCCCGGAATGGCGGAACCCCGCGCCCAGTATGAGTTGAACGTACACTGCCGCCACCGCACATAAAGTCAAAGTGCGCAGGCTGGGACGGCGCTGATCTGATTCCATAATCGGCGTCTCCATCCAATCTCGCCGTGTGACGACTGCCAGCGCGACCAGAATGCAAAAGAATGTCTGCCCAAGTGCGGCATGGGCCGTCGAAACCGCTGGTGGCAGATAAAACAAAACCGTGATTCCTCCCAGAATTCCTTGCGCGATGACTGCGACGATTGCAGAAATCCCCAATTTACGAACCCAACTGCGACGATCAGCGCGCCACGTCCAAATCGCTACAATGATGGTGAGCAGTCCAATGAACTCCGCCACCATACGATGGCTATGCTCGAACCTAACGCCCCCTACCATTGGCGGTAGTTTGTAAAGCGAACCGAATGACGTGGGCCAATCGGGAACAGAGAGGCCCGCATCGTTGCTGGTGACAAGCGCTCCCGCAACAATCAATAGAAAAGTAGCGCATGCCGTAAACACGAGGAAGCGGTGGTGCGCCTGGTTGTAGGGTGTAGCGGTGGACTTCAGGGGGACTCTCCTTGCGACCCGCGAAGGGGACAGGAGATGGGCCGCGCCTAGGCGGCCCATTCCAGCAAAAATTTTAACAGACTACTGGCCACCTGCCGGTGCTCCGCCCGCCTTAAAAGTGAAATCAGCAGTTTTGCTGTCCTTGGGTGCAACCGTCACCTGGGTGTCCTGCTCGCCCAACTTCTCGTGTACAGCCGCGACTGTATACGTTCCCGGGGGTAGGCCTTTGAGCGTGTACTTGCCATCTTTGTCGGTGACCGCAAAGAACGGATGCTTGACCACGTTGATGTACATCTTCATCCACGGGTGCTGATTGCACTTCACTGGCAGCAGAATTTCCTGCCGTGCAAAATTTTTCTCGATAGGCGGCGCTTTGGGGGGTTGCGACTCATTCCATTCTCGGTTGTCTTTCGGAGTGGGATGAATGTTATGAGTGGTGTTGTCGCTGTTGGTGATTTTTACGGGTTGACCAGTCATTACTCCCAGCATATGAGGATGGTAACGGCAGCCGTTCTGATCGATGGTCACGGCATCGCTGGGCGGATTGAAGGTGCGATCGCCTAAGCCGTCCTTCACGTATACGAAAACGTTCGCCAGATTGCCCTTGTCGACCACAATCGTTTCCGCTACGTTCTGTCCCTTAGAGGCGCATACTGCATCCTGGCTCATGTCAATCTTGGTAGGCTTGGGAACAGCGCCGTCATATTTGACGCTGCCATTAATCGTTGCCACTGTACTTTGATCGATAGGTGCTGCAGGCGCTGAAGCTTCTTTGGCTTCCTTACCGGAGCTAGTCTGTTCCTCGTTGGTGGTTTCCTTCTTACCGCAACCGGCAAGCAGGGCGACGCCAAGCAGCGCCAGCACGCCCAGCATTGCTATCCAGGCTTTCTTGTTCATGATTTCGTTCACCTCTCCTTAAGCGTTTGACAACGTAAAGAAAACTAATCATTTTACCGCGAACCGCCGTCCCGTGCTGTCGAGTTCGAAAGTCCTCGGTATTGTGGGTCCCGCAACGCCCCGCTGGTCGGATCGCGCTTCGTAGTTCGCTTGTTGCTCGCTTTTTTCGCGGGTGCAGATTTCGACATGGAGCCAGCGACACGGCGCTGCTCTTCTGGCGTGAGCTGGAAAATATAGCGCGTAAGCAGTTTGTTCTGGTCCTGATCGTAGCCTTGGAACGAAGGTGGAGTGGGACCGGAAAACACCCAGTGCCCATTCTCCTGCTTAAATAATCCCGAAGGCATGGACGTTCCTGGGCTGATGGCTTGGGGATCAAGCAACCAGCGCTCCGTCCAACCCGGCTTCAAGCGTTCCTTGGCCAGCAGGAAGTTTGGTGCTGTCGCAGTCTTATCGTGCTGCGCGTCTCCCGTGGCATGACATTTCAAGCACGGCGCGGCCTGGCTGCTGAATAGACTTCGCCCCATTTCCGCTTCTTTGGTAGTGAGGACCGGCATTCGATCCGGAACATAGGGCAGCGGCTGCTTCGATAGTGCCTGGAAGAAGCGCACCAGCTTACGCAGTTCGTTGTCCGAGAAGTAGAACGTCGGCATATGCGCCTGCAGATAAGGACGCACACCGTTCCGGTTCGCGTCCGTGGTGCTGAGTGCCGGATTAGAAAGGAAACGCATCAGCCATTCCGGATCGACGCGCGCTCCCTCGGTCAGGAGCTTGGGGGGCAGTTGTTCCTTCCAATCCGGATCCTGGTAACGCTTCATGCCCATCAGCGTGGTCTGCTGGCCGGCATAAAACTGATGACACCCCATGCAGTTGTACTTCTTAACAATCCACCAGCCTTCCTGGATGTCGCGACGCGTATCTTCGGGACGATATTGGTAGCTTTCAGGCAGGGAGCTCTCTTCGCTGCCTAGCAGCAGTGTGGTCAGGCTGCGGATCTGCTCGGAGGTGAGGTGTGGGTTGGGCATGCGCAACTTTTCCGTCTCGGACTTGATCATGCCTTTGTCGAAAACGTTGGGCTGTGCCAGCTTGTGCTCAAAGAAACCTTTGTGGTCGTACCACGCACCTTTCGCTGGGCCTCCAGGCAGGCCGCGCTGCGCTGGCTCGGTGAACAGCGCGAAGTCGAGACGCTCGATCGGTTTGCTACCTTCCACCGTAAGCTCAGTCCCGATGCGGCCTTCGTCTTCGAAGCCGGAGATTTCATGGCATCCCGCGCAACCGAAGTGCCGGATCCACTTTGACCCCTCGAGTTTCAAGTTCGCGTCTTCCATGTAGGAAGCATCGGGATATGACTTTGGATCGCGTTGCCGCAGCGTAATTAAATAACTGGCGACGTCCTGTGCATCTTGCACGCTCAGACGTAGGCTGGGCATCACCGTCATGTTTTCAATTTGCAGCTCATGACCGTCGTTCGGGCAAGTGCTGTGCGCGAAGTCGAACTGGTAGGGAAGATTGTGCTTAGCGTAGTCCTCCGGACCGATGTCCTTCTTCTCGTAAGGACAATACGGACGGGTCCGTTGCCGCGGATCGTGTACCCAGCGGACAAGGTAATCGTAATTGGCTTTCTCGCCGACGCGTGTCAGATTGGCGGCAAAGGTCCCGCCCTGCATATTGTCGCCTTCCCCAATGGAGTGGCAGGCCAGACAGCCGCGAGTCTCGAATAGTTCTTTCCCGTGCGCGGCATTTCCGGGCGCGGCGTGCGGCATTGGATCCTTAATCCCCGATTGCCAGAGGTATGCCGAGATGGCGCGTATCTGCTCGTCGTTGAGCCGGAAGTTCGGCATCTTCGTCGTGGGACGGAAATCCGTCGGCTTCTGCAGCCACACCGGAATCCAATTGCGATTGAGCTTTTCGCGCGCATCTTTCAGATTAGGCCCAACCTTTTTCATATCGCGCATCACGCTGCGGGAGCGGCGATCGAGTTGCTCGATCTGCCCATCGATTTTGCTGTTTTCAACTTTCAGCGCTTCGGCGCGAGTATTTAAACGATTGGCTTCAGCATTGTCGCTGGCTTGGTCAGCCTGTTTGGCATACTCCGCAGCGTCCTTGAGATTCTGCTTCTTCTGTTGTTCGAACTGCTTGATCTGCTGATTCACGCTCGCCAGATCTTCGGGCTCCGTGTCATAACCGGCGTAGCGATGGCAACCAACGCAGCCGCGCTGGCGGAACAAGTCCTTGCCTTCGCTGATAGTCTGTCCTATATCGCCGCTCACCAGCACCATGTCCGCGGCATGGCACGTCTGGCAGCCAGCTTCGACATTTTGTTTAGGGAACAGAGGCCACAGCCAATGCTCGTAGTCGCCGTGCGCCTTTTCTACGCTGGTAGTGGCGCGCCCATTTCCTTGGTGACAGGTGGAACAGCCAAATTTTTCCGGGTCGTGGATCTTGAGCAGTTCCGGTTCCGGGTGACTCACAAAAGCCTGGGCGTATTCGTCCGGCTTATGACCAGGCGCCGACATGGAAGCCGCTGTGAGTTTCAACGGCTCGCGAATGCCGGTGTGGCACGATTCGCATCGGTCAACGATGTTGGCATCCGCCACGTTTATCTGCAGAATCTTCGGGTCCCAATCTGCCATCTTGCTCTGCAAGCCCTTGACTTGATCCGGTTGCAGGCTAACCATGCGGTCCGCGACGTACTCGTCCAGCTTGGTTTTTTGTTCGTTTAGTGGCTTGAGAAGGTCGCCCAGTTGGGCATTCAGCGAAGTCCGTTCATCTCTTAGGCGGTTGTACTCCGCTTCCAGTTGTTCGAAGTTGTATTTCTTACTGCTGCCGTCGGGATAGTCAACCGTGAAAAGCTGCTGCTTCCACTTATCGAGGGATTTTTGCTTGCTCTGCTTGGCGGAAGCGCTGGTCTCAGTCTCGATACCGTAGGTTTCAGCATTGGCGAACGCTCGTTTGTCGGTGAAAACGTTTTGCACCGCCAGAAGCTGTGGCCCGACCTCGCGCAGCCGATCATTGATTTCCTTGATCCGAGGAGCGGACTGTTTGGAAGCCTCATCATAACTTTGCTTTAACTTCTGATAGTCGGCACTGTCTTGAATTTCTTTTTCGGATTGCGCGGAGCGCGTTTTTGCCGTCTTCAGGTAGGTGCTATAGCGATTCTTAAAAACTTCCTGGTACTTCTTCCAGGGGCGTTGACCGTAAGCCTCGTCCCACAGTGCCCAGAATAGAGTGCCCATCAGCAGGACGGTCGCGATCAGATAATGCAAGGCGTACGACTTGCTGGTTATCGGATCATGATCAGGGGTGGGTAGCTCAGGCACCAAAACCTCCTAAATGTTGAAGTAAGGGGTTATCCAAACGTACTTAATATGAAACGCGAGCCTGAGCGCCATCTTGATGGGTAGCGCGATCATGCTCAGAAAAAAGAACACCATCACCGAATATTGCAACAGGCTCATGCGACGATAATCTTTAGGTTGATAGCGCCGGAAAAGCGCGAACAGGATGAATCCCCCAATCAAGTAATATCCCCCGACGATGACGGCCCCGAAAATACCCTTGCCAATATTCGACGTAATGCCCAACAGATCGGGCAAATCACGGTTCACTTCATAAACCAGGCGCCGAACATGAACGTGCCGATCGCAAAGCGTCGCTGTTTCAGCGTGTAATACCCGCTGCCCAGGGGATTGGTGTCGATGTAAGGCACTGCCATTAGGCCCACGATAATCAAAGTTGGCATCACCACGCCCGCGATCCAGGGATCGAAGTAAACCAGCATCTCCTGCAGTCCGAGGAAGTACCATGGCGCCTTCGCTGGATTCATCGTGAGATTAGGATTGGATGGCTCCTCGAGAGGTGCGCTCAGCGTAATTGACCACACCATCAGAACGATGGTCAGAATAATGGCGGCCAAAAATTCGATGCGCAACAGGAAAGGCCAGACATGCACTTCCTTCTGCCAGCCTGGCTTGAATGGCCAGGTCTTACGATGGTGCGTCTTGGCTAGCGCAGGACTGGTCTCCAATTCTCCGATCAGTTGGTCATTGGCGCGTCCCTGTTTGACTGCCAGGTAGCTAAAAAAAATGAGCAGGGGGATAAGCGCAACAATTGGAACATTGTCTGGCGTGGATGCGATTTCCCAAAGCTGGTGCCAATCCATGATTCCTCCAACTAAGCTGCGAAGTCCCTATTGCCCGAATTGCGGTGGTTCCAGTCTCCTCACTTTCGTGGTTCTTTGACTTCTGAGGCCAGCATCACCGGCGCCGGTCCGGAAATCCCGCCGTCTTTCCGTACCCGCCAGAAGTGCACGATCATGAACACGGACGCGACGATTGGAATGCCGATGCAATGCCAGATATAAGACCGCAGCAGGGCCTTGGCGTCCACGATCGATCCACCCAGCAATCCGAAACGTAGGTCGTTATAGGGAGTCATTGCCAACTCGTGCCCCAAAGGGCCCTCATGTCCGAGCAACGGGGTGGCCCGCGCCATGTTGGTGCCCACCGTGACCGCCCAGAACCCGAGTTGATCGTCGGGAAGCAAATAACCGGTGAATGACAGCAACAGCGTGAGCACCAGTAGAATTACCCCCACGTTCCAGTTGAATTCCCGGGGTTTTTTGTACGAACCGGTAAGAAAAACGCGATACATGTGCAGCCAGACCGCAATCACCATCAAATGGGCCGCCCAGCGATGCATGTTGCGCAGAATCTTGCCGAATGGTACGTCGTGCTCCAGATATAGGACGTCGCGAAATGCCTGCACTTTGGTGGGGTGGTAGTAAAACATCAGCAGCACGCCGGTAAAGGTGAGCACGAAGAAAAGATAAAAGGTAATCCCGCCCATGCCCCAGGTGTAGCTATAGCGCACTGCATCCCGATTGATTTTGGCGGGATGAAGGTGGAGAAATACGTTGGAAAGCACGCCCAGCGCTCGATTGCGGGGGGTGTCGTCGTGTTTGTGGCGGAAGATGGAGGTGAATATCTGGGTCTTGGTAGGATCTTTTGCGATCTCTACTTGTTCTTTGGCTTTGGCGGCCATGTCGGTTTTCAACGACTGGACGTCTTCCTTTACCCCCGCCACCACCTTACTGCGGACGCGGTTTAAGCGGCCGCCCCCATTTTTGCCATCCTGGCCGTTGCTGCCATTCGAATTGTTCTCATCAGCCATAATTTCCTCGCCGTGCAGTGCTGCACCCCACCGTCATTGAGCCGGCGGCTTCGTCGTCTACACCGAGAGGTATGCTCCCGGATCGCTGAACTGACTAGGCTGGCCTTTACATGGGCCCGATCCATCGGTCGCGGCGCGGGACCTTCAAAGTTGATCCCCTCGCTGTCATAACCGCTGCCATGACACGGACACTTGAACTTGTTTTCGCTTGGCTTCCAATCCGGAGTGCAGCCCAGGTGCGTGCAGCGTGCGTAAATGACGAATACCCGGTCCGGAGTTCGATCCACCCAAATGCGATATTTTTGCTGAAATTTAGTGTCAACGCCCAATCCAAAATCGGTGGGGTAGCCGACTTTAAAGACTGTGCTGGGCTCAAACAATGTGCGCGGCAGGAAGAACCGGAAGAACGCGACAAACCATGCGCCCAGGAAAGCAATCACGCAACTCCACACCAGCCTGCGACGTCGCTGATCCACCTCAGAATTCTGCGGTCCCGCCGAAGCGAGGCCCCCGGCCGCGGCAGCTTTGGAAGTCCCCACCGCCGGCGTGCCAACATACGAAGTCGCCGTGCCAGTGCGGGTGGATGCCGATGCGACCGTCGCGACTGGCACCGCTGCCGTCGCAGGACGC
>WNGI01006697.1_pt1 | contig 10499 bp, 8 predicted proteins | sample 5400621 | NCBI WGS metagenome assembly WNGI01 (sample SAMN13153374, study PRJNA577476) | soil metagenome | isolation source: 20 cm soil or saprolite under Garry oak tree replicate 1 | place: USA:California | collected 2016-06-15 | reverse complement strand
GCATCCACATCCATGTCCTCGGGCATCGGCAGCTCCTTCATCTTGCGCGCATCGGCCAGAAAGACGTTGTAGGCTATGCGATACAGCCAGGTCGAGAATTTTGCATCCTGCCGAAACGATTTCAAGTTTCGATACGCCAACAAGAACGCCTCCTGTGCCAGATCGTCCGCCAGCGCTGCGTTGCCGCCGGCCAGCTTGCGCAGCGTCGCGCGCACCGAAGACTGATGTCGGCGCACCAGCTCGCTGAACGCGTGGCGATCGTCGCTGACGACGACGCGGGCGATCAGCTGTCCGTCGCTGACCGGCGGTGGCGACATGACCGTCGTCTGCCGTCGCGCCCGTTCTTCGCCTACTTCTTGCCAACATCAACGCCAACGTCAGTGCCGGTTTCGTGGCGCTTCAAATGCTGGTCCTCGAACCACCACAACAGGATGAAGCCGATGCCGAGGAACATCAACACCAGCCCGACCCAGCTCGCCGAGCCGCTTTCGACCATCCAGTAGAAAACAAAAGCCAATCCGATCGCCGTCAGAATCACGCCTTTGCGCAGATCCGACCAGACGGCGCGCCGTCGCGAGATGACCGCCTGCTGATAGACCGGCGCCGCCGAGGACGCTGCAAAAGGCGCCGCGGCCGATGCCACTGCCCCCTCGGGCGTCACGCCGGACATCACTGCGTCGACGGCTTGGGCAGGGGCCATCGCGCCCTTTTCCGCGAGCTGGAGCACGGCCTCGTTTTGCAGCCGCGTCTTGCGCAACTTGTACCAGATGATGCCGACAAGGAGGAATACGGGAGTGAGCAGAATCGAGCCTGCCACCAGGAACGCGAGACCGACGACCCACGGCGCTGTGTGCAGCGCTTCGTTGAACGAATCGAAATCGTCGTCGCCCATTTTGATGCGCTCGCGCCTGCGCTGGGATTTCTTGCTGGTGCTCGAATCCGTTTTTTCCTCGCTCGCGCCGGTCGCGGCCGCCGAGGTCGGCGGTGTATCGGTCGTTGCCTGACCTGCGTCGGCCTTTGACGGCGTTTCAATGACTGCCTTAGCCTTGTCGTCCGCTGCTGCGACGGCGGTCGCGGTCAAACCACATCCGAGCAGGACGACGGCGACCAACAGCGCGCGCGATAGCGTGCCGCAGGTACCGAAACGCCGGTCGCGCGGATGGATGAGTGGAGGCATGAGGCTTTCCCTGAAATAAGGTGTCTGGGTGTTAGATGAGGTGAAAGCACGACCCGGATTCAGCATCTCCCGGATCGGCCGGAGGACTCGAATGCCCATGCTATCATTGCCTTGAGCCGACGGCCCTCTGCGAATCGCGGGCAGCGCCTGGCGTCCAACGTCCTCGAGCCGCCCCAACCTTTGACCACGTCGATTCCGCGATTTCTGGCCATGTTGTCCCTTGCCGCGGCGCTGGCGGCACCGGTTGGCCACGCGGCGGACGACATGGTGACCCTCAATTTCGTCAACGCCGACATCGACGCAGTCGTCAAGGCCGTGGCCGAGATGACCGGGCGCAACTTCATTCTCGATCCGAAGGTAAAAGGGGTCGTCAACATCGTTTCCGCGCGTCCGGTCCCTAAGAGTCTCGTCTACCCAACGCTGCTTTCGGCGCTGCGCCTGCAGGGCTTTGCCGCCGTCGAGGGAGATGGCATCACCAAGATCGTTCCCGAGGCTGACGCCAAGCAGCAGGGTTCCGCCGTGGTCGTGGGAGGGAAGGGCGGCGGCGTCGGCGCGGGCGGCGACCGGCTGGTCACCGAAGTCTTCGCGCTGAGGTACGAGTCTGCGGTGCAACTGGTCAACGTGCTGCGGCCGCTGATCACGCCCAACAATGCCATCGCCGCCGTACCCACCGGCAACGCGCTGGTCATCACCGATTACGCCGAGAATCTGAAGCGCATCGAAAAGATCGTCGCTTCGCTCGATGTGCCGTCAGCGGGCGAAGCAGTCATGGTGCCGATTCGCAATGCGTCGGCGCTGGACATGGTTCAGATCATGGGACGGCTGCTGGCGGACACGCCGGGAGCCGCGGGCGCGCCGCCGGACGTCCAACAGCGAGTGATCCTGGTTGCCGATCCACGTTCGAACAGCGTGCTGGTTCGCGGCGAAAACGCGTCCCGCGTTGCGCGTGCGCGCGCCCTGATCGAGCAGCTCGACACGCCGGGCCGCGTAGGCGGGAATATTTTCATCATTTATCTGAGGAACGCCGACGCGGCGCGCATCGCACGAACGCTGCGCGCACTTTTCGCGGGCGGCAGCGAGCCGACCAATGAATCCGCTCCGGCGGCGACGCTTCCCGGCCTGGGCACGCCGATCACTGCCGGGATGCCCGCGTCCGCAGCTACGCCGCTGACAGCAGGCACGACCCCTAGCGCGCCGGCATTCAACGCCGGTGGCGCGACCATCCAGGCCGATACCGCGAACAACGCGCTGATCGTGATGGCGCCTGAGCCCATCTACAACAATATCCGCGCGATCGTCGAAAAACTCGATGTGCGGCGCGCGCAGATCTACGTCGAGGCGCTGGTGGTCGAAGTCACCGCCGACAAGGCAGCCGAGTTCGGCATCCAGTGGAACCTTCTCGATCCCAATCGCTTCAATAACAATCAGACACAGATCGGCGGCGGTACCAACTTCACGACGCGCGGCAGCGGCACCAATCTTCTCGATGCGCAGGTCAGCTTGGGCGCGCTAGGACAGGGTCTCAACCTCGGCGTCATTCGCGGCACCATCAACATCCCGGGGCTCGGCACCATCACCAATCTGGCGCTCCTGGCCCGCGCGCTCGAAGCCGACGCCAACACCAACATCCTGTCGACGCCGAACCTGCTGACGCTCGATAACGAGGAAGCCAAAATCGTCGTCGGGCAGAACGTACCTTTCATCACCGGTCAGTACGCGGTTACCGGCGCGGCGACGACGCCGACGCCATTTCAGACCATCGAGCGCAAGGACGTCGGCTTGACGCTTCGGGTCAAACCGCAGATCACCGAGGGCGGGACGGTGCGCATGACGATCTACGAGGAAGTCTCGCGCATCCAGGATACGACCAACGCTGCCGGCATCATCACCAGCAAGCGCTCGCTCGAATCGACCGTCGCGGTGGATGACGGCCAGATCATCGTCCTCGGCGGGCTGATCGAGGACAGCTTCACCGATGGGTCGAGCCGAGTGCCGGTGGTCGGCGACGTTCCATGGCTGGGCGCGCTCTTTCGCTACGACAATCGCCATCGCATAAAGACCAACCTGATGGTGTTTCTGAAGCCGACGGTGATACGCACCGCCGGTGCCGGTGCCGCGCTTACGAGCGATCGCTATGATTATCTGATGGGCGAGCAGCAACGGCTGCGACCGGCGGAGCGTGCCTTCTGGCCGGATACCACGGTGCCGGAAATGCCGCTGTTGCCGAATGCGTCGCCCAACGCGCCGCCGTCCGGCTTGCCGTCAGCGCCGGCCCCCATACCCGGGGCCACGCCGCCGGCCAAGCCGCAGTAGCGTGTCCCCAAGGTACCGATAATGATGGCGACGCCTGAATCAAGCCTCGCGTCGGACGCGGTTTCCCTGGCCACCGCCGCTCCGCGCGTGTCGTACGCGTTTGCCCGCAGCCACGGCATTTTCCCGTTGCGCGACGAAGGCGACGCGGTACTGGTCGTCGCTCGCGACGATGCATCGGTGGAGGGCATCGCCGAGCTCAAGCGTGTGCTGCAGCGGCCGCTGAAAACGCTCAGGGTCAGCGCCGAGCGCTTCGCCGCCGAGCTGGCTACCGCATACAACCAGGCATCGGCGCCCGCGGCACAATTCAGTGAAGCGGAGTTCGGTGAAAATTTGTCGCGCGATGCGGACCTCGCGCGATTGCTGCAGGACATCCCCAAGACAGAGGATCTGTTCGGGTCGACGTCCGACGCTCCGGTGATCCGGATGATCAATGCGCTCCTGCTGCAGGCGCTGCGCGAGCGCGCGTCCGACATCCACTTCGAGCCCTACGAAATACGCTCGGTCGTGCGCTTCCGTGTCGACGGTGTGCTGCGCGACATTATCGAGCCGCCGCGCGCGCTGCACGCGGCCCTTGTGTCGCGACTGAAGGTGATGGCAAGCCTGGACATCGCCGAAAAACGACTTCCACAAGACGGGCGTATCGCGCTCAAGCTCGGCGACAAGAGCGTCGACGTGCGGGTATCGACGCTCCCCACCGGGCCAGGAGAGAGGGTAGTGCTGCGCCTTCTCGACAAGGACTCGGCGCGCCTCGATTTGACTGCGCTGGGCATGAGTGACGAGACGCTTTCTGCGATCGACCGTCTCATACGAGAGCCGCACGGCATCGTGCTGGTCACCGGTCCCACCGGCTCCGGCAAGACGACCACGCTCTATGCGGCGATGTCGCGGCTGCCTCGCGGCGCGCTCAACGTGATGACGGTCGAGGATCCGATCGAATTCGCGCTCGACGGCGTGGGGCAGACGCAGGTCAATCCGAGGATCGAGCTCACGTTTGCACGCTCGCTGCGATCGATTCTGCGCCAAGACCCCGACATCATCATGATCGGAGAGATCCGCGATCTCGAAACGGCGCAGATCGCGGTTCAGGCGAGCCTCACCGGGCACCTGGTTCTGGCGACCTTGCACACCAACGATGCGGTCAGCGCCGTGACGCGCCTTGCCGACATGGGGGTCGAGCCGTACCTTCTGGCGTCGTCGGTGCGCGGCGTCGTGGCGCAGCGGCTCGTACGTTGCTTGTGTGTCCAATGCCGAGTGGCAACGACGCCAACGGCGGGCGAGTCGGAGATCCTCGCCAGCCTAGGTTTGCCGCCGACGCAGCGTCTGCATCACCCCGTCGGATGCGCATCGTGCAGCCAGTCCGGCTACCGCGGGCGCACCGGCATCTATGAGCTGGTACTGGTCGACGAAGCCTTAAGCCGGCTGATTCACGATCGCGCCGGCGAGCCTTTGCTGCGCGAGGCGTGCACGCGGGCGAACGTGCGCACGCTGAGGGTGGATGGATCGCGATGGTTGGCCGATGGCACGACCTCGCTGGCCGAGCTGCTGCGGGTTACCGGAGCCGCATCCTGAACCTTGGCCAAGTCGCCCAAATCCCATTTGCTGGAGAAGTTGCGCGCACAGGCCGAGTCGGTCAGCGCCAAACGCGTCGAGCAACAGCAACTCTCGCGCGAGGTTGTCGAGCGCGTTGACCGCCGCCTGCACGCGACTTTACCCCAGGCGCGCTGGACACCGAAGCGCTCGATGATCTGGTCAATCTGATGCTCGGCAAGCCCAATCAATTTCTGCTTCGCGCGCCGTTGCGCGGCTTCGGCCGCTGACGAAGCTTTAGGCCGCCGATGCCGTCATTTCGTTACGAGGCCGTCGACCCCGCCGGTCGGCCACGACGCGGGATCGTCGATGCGGCGACCGCGCGCGCGGCGCGCGATCTACTGCGCACCGACGGCTTGTATCCAACGGCGATCGAGACTTCCGCCGGCGCCATCACGACGCTCACCGAAGCGACGCGGCTGTCGCCGATGCTATTGGCGCTTACGACGCGGCAGATGGCGACATTGGTCGCATCGGGAATGCCGCTCGACCAGGCGTTGACTGCATTGGCCGAGCAAACCGATCATCCCGGCACGGCGCGGCTCCTGGATGCGATCCGCGACCAGGTAGCGGCTGGCGAGCCGCTCGCGGCCGCGATGTCGCGGTTTCCGCGAACCTTCTCGGATCTTTATCGGGGACTCGTTGCGGTCGGCGCCGAGACGGGCCAGCTTGGCGCGGTCTTGTCCCGCCTCGCGGACTATCTCGAAGCCAGACAGGTGCTGCGACAGAAGTTTACGCTCGCGCTCATCTATCCGGCGCTGATCACGATCATCGCGCTGGGCGTCATCACCACCCTCTTGCTCTATGTCGTGCCGCAGATCGTCGCCGTGTATCAGCAGAGCCGGCAGGCGCTGCCGTTCCTGACCCGGGCGCTGATCGCGAGCAGCGACTTCTTGCGTGCAACGGGCTGGTACTGGCTGGGAGCGATGGCACTATTCGCAATCGGTGTGACGCTGCTCTTGCGGCGCGAATATTGGAGGGATCGCTGGCATACGCTGCTGCTGCGGCTGCCGGTGGCCGGCAGAGTGCTTTCCGGGTTGGACACGGCGCGCTTCGCCAGCACGCTGTCGATTCTCACCGGCAGCGGCGCACCGCTTTTGCGTGCGCTCGACACTGCCGCCGGCGTGGTGTGGGCGCGCCCGATGCGCCGTGCGGCGGACGCCGTCGCCGCGCACGTTCGGGAAGGCGTGTCGCTGGCGCGCGCCCTTGCGAGTCAGCGTGTATTTCCGCCGCTGCTCGTTCACCTGGTTGCGAACGGGGAGCAAAGCGGGCAGCTGCCGGCGATGCTCGATCGCGCGGCTCGCGAACAGGAACAGGATGTCGAGCGGCGCCTGACCTGGCTTGCCGCCTTGGTGCAGCCGCTGCTGATCGTTTTCATGGGCGCGATCGTGCTGGTGCTGGTGTTGGCGGTGATGCTGCCCATCGTGTCGATGAACCAGCTCATCCGCTAGCAACGCTGCTGCGTCTGTCGATCCATACGCTTGGCCTCGGCGCTGCTGACGGACAGGACCACGCCGGAATCTTTACGCTTTCCTACGCGGGCGCTTTTCCGCTGTAGGCCGCGGCGCGCTTTTGCTCCTGCTCGCGCAGCGCCCAGGCGACGTGCTCGCGCACGAGTGGAGACGGGTCATTGCGCCGCGCATCGAGCGCCGCGACGATGTCATCGCCGTAGTCGGCGTTGCCCAGGCCCACCGCGAGATTGCGCAGCCAGCGCTCGAAACCGATGCGACGAATCGCGCTGCCTTCCATGCGGACGTTGAAGTCGGACTCGCTCCATGCGAATAGCTCGGTCAGGTCGGCGTCGTCCAGGCCATGCCGCACGTCGAAATCCGGCTCGTCGCTGATCTGGGCGTATTTGTTCCACGGGCAAGCGAGCTGGCAATCGTCGCAGCCATACACGCGATTTCCGATCAGCGGGCGAAAGCTCTCGGGTATGCTCCCCTTGAGCTCGATGGTCAGGTACGAGATGCAGCGCCGCGCGTCGAGCTGGTACGGAGCCACGATCGCTCCCGTCGGACAGATATCGAGACAGGCGCGGCACGTTCCGCAATGAGCGCTGACCGCCGCCGTGACGGGCAATGGAAGATCGGTATAGATCTCGCCCAGGAAAAAGAAAGATCCCGCGTCGCGCGTCAGCAGCAAGGTATGTTTTCCGCGCCAGCCCAATCCTGCTTTTGCTGCCAAGGCGACTTCGAGCACAGGAGCGCTGTCGGTGAAGGCGCGGTAACGCCAGGTCCGAGCCGAGCTGCCGACGGAGTTATCGGCTGAGCTCCGGATCGCATTACCGATACGATCGGCCAGCTGCTGCAACCGCTGGCGCATGACCTTGTGATAGTCGCGGCCGAGCGCATAGCGCGAGATGTAGGCCTTGCGTGAATCGGAGAGCACGTCGTCCGGATCCTTCGCGCGCCGGGGCAGGTAATCGAGCCTCGCAGTGATGACCCGGATCGTTCCGGGGACCACTTCAGACGGCCGTGCCCGGCGGGCGCGGTGCCGTGCCATATAATCCATTTCGCCATGACGGCCGGCATCGATCCACGCGCCAAGCCGCGCCTCGTCGGCGGACAGTTCGGTATCGGCGATGCCGAGCTCCGCGAATCCGAGCTCCTGGCCCCAGATCACGATGTTGCGTGCAAGTTCTGAAAAGTCCAAAGCGGGGTCTTGTCACAGCGCGGGATCGGTGGCGCGCTGTGCGAAAAAATGATGCCGATTATAGAAGAGCTTAGCACCCTCTTGCCCGACGCCGAGGCGACCGCTCGCGCAGGAGCACGCCTTGCGCCTGGCTTGGCGCCGGGAATGCTGGTGACCCTTTCCGGCGAGCTCGGGGCCGGCAAGACGACGCTGGTCCGGGGGATGCTTCGCCGCCTGGGATGGACCGGCACTGTGAAGAGCCCGACCTATACGTTGCTTGAACATTATATCGTTGCGAGCTTATACTTTTATCACTTTGATTTGTATCGTTTCAATGACCCCGAAGAATGGGACCGAGCGGGCTTCTCCGAATATCTGCGTCCGGACACGGTGTGTGTCCTGGAATGGCCGGAACGTGCCGCCGGATGGTTGCCCGCGGGCGACATCGAAATGCGCTTCGAGCACGCCGATACTGCGCGGGTGCTGACGCTGGACGCGACGAGCGTCGCCGGTAGCGCATGCCTCGCCGCATTTGCCGCGAACCCCTGATCGCACGCGTTTGCATCGAGCGCCGCCGGGTTTGCCAATGGCTGCTCCTGCCGGCGGCGCCTTGGTGGTGGAACCGAGCCGCGAGTGCGGCGACCATCGCATCCGCGCGCTTGTGGCCGGCGCAGGAGTACACACGCCTGATACTTGAATCATCCTCGGCGGTATCGCATCAGATGCTGCCGATGAAGAATCCGGAGCGTCTGGTGCTCGACCTCGAGGACATCGAGTTAAGCAGCGAGATCGCGCAGCTCGGGCAGCGCGTGCAGCCCAGCGATCCGTATATCCAAGCCATTCGCGTCGCGCGCTTCAAGCCGGGCGTGGTGCGCCTCGTGCTCGAATTGAAGACCGAGGTCGAGCCGCAATTGTTCGCGCTGCAGCCGGTCGGGGAGTATGGACATCGCGTGGTACTCGACTTGTACCCGCTGACGCCGACGGATCCGCTGATGGCGCTGCTCGATTTTGAGAAGGGCAGCACGCGCGAAGGCGCAGCAGTGGAAGCTCTGCCGCCGGATCGATTCGGGCCCATGGATCGCGGCTCGTCGGTCATTCCGTCAAAGCCGAAGGCGGCTATTCGAAGGCCGATCGTCGTCGTGGTCGACCCGGGCCACGGCGGCGAGGACCCGGGCGCGGTCGGTCCTCGCGGAACCTACGAGAAGAATGTCACGCTTGCGATCGCAAAGAGACTCGTCGGCATGCTCAACGCTCAGCCCGACATGCGCGCGATATTGACGCGTGATGACGACTACTTTGTTCCATTGAACGTGCGCGTTCAAAAGGCGCGCCGGGTACAGGCGGACCTTTTCATTTCGATTCACGCCGACGCGTTCACCACGCCAACCGCCCGTGGCTCGTCTGTGTTCGCTCTTTCGGAGCACGGTGCCACCAGCGCCGCGGCGCGATGGCTCGCGCAACGCGAGAACAATGCCGACCTCATCGGGGGCGTCAATCTGGACAATAAGGATCGATTCCTGGCCAGAACGCTGCTCGATCTGTCGCAGACCGCGCAAATCAACGACAGCCTGCGCGTCGGTCGCTCGGTGCTCGACGGCATAGGCGCGGTGAACTCGCTGCACAAGGGCAGCGTCGAACAAGCCGGGTTCGCGGTTTTGAAAGCGCCCGACATTCCCTCGATACTGGTCGAGACGGCATTCATCTCCAATCCTGACGAAGAGCTGAAACTGAAAAGCGACAAGTATCAGCAAAAATTCGCGGGATCGATTTTCAGCGGCGTGAAGCGCTATTTCGCGCAGAATCCGCCGCTGTCGCGCTCAAAGCTCTCTTAAGGCGCGTGCAGTATGAGTTTTTTCGGAGAGTGGCGCGGACGCTCGTGCGGTGGCGCATTAGCGCCTGGCTTTCCCGCGCCCTAACTGCAGCAGCGCTGCGAATTGCGTAGAATTGCGCCCCATGGTCAGTTTCTTTCTCTGGTTTCTGGGTCTGCAGGCGACGCTATTCGGGCTTGAGCTCACGCCCTGGGTGCAGTCCTGGTTCGTCGTTCCGTGGACGAATACGTTGGCAGCGATCAGCGCCGGCTTCGTCAAGCTATTCGATCCGCAGGTCCTGTCTCAGGGGAAGGTCCTGCAGAGCACCGGTAACGGCTTTGCCGTTTCGATCGAGGCAGGGTGTAACGGTGTCGAGGCGACGATCGTGCTCGTTGCCGCAATTCTCGCGTTTCCGGCACCGTGGAAACGCAAGCTCGCCGGGCTGGCCATCGGCGTGGTCGCGGTGCAGGGTCTCAACATCGTCCGCGTGATCAGCCTGTTCTATCTCGGGCAATGGAATTTCAACGTTTTCGAATGGGCCCACCTTTACGTCTGGCAAGCCCTCATCATGCTCGACGTGCTGATCGTCTGGCTGCTCTGGGTGCGTACCTTGCCGCGGGTATCACCCGAGGTACCCGAGACACCCGACGCGCCCGCTGCCGCCTGAAACCGATGCGCGCCGGTTCCGATTCTCTGCCGCGATTCGTGCTGCGTGTCGTTGCCTGGCTGCCGCTGACATTCGCAGTGTGGTACCTCGCCGCGCCGCTGTTGGTGTGGCCCGTCGCGTTGCTGACGGAGCTGATTACGCGGAGCACCTTCGACTGGGTCAAGAACGTCGAGCAAATTGGGCCCTTGGTCACATTTGTCACTTCGCTCAAACCCGATGAAGCGGCGAATCCCTCTGGCGTGAAAGCGGTGTTATCGGTCGAGAGCAATGTGCTGTTATTCTCGTTCGGCTTGCCGATGCTCGCCGCGCTCATACT
>WNGI01006695.1_pt1 | contig 10500 bp, 11 predicted proteins | sample 5400621 | NCBI WGS metagenome assembly WNGI01 (sample SAMN13153374, study PRJNA577476) | soil metagenome | isolation source: 20 cm soil or saprolite under Garry oak tree replicate 1 | place: USA:California | collected 2016-06-15 | reverse complement strand
CCGGCGACCGTTCAGCAGCACCAGCGTGTTGCCGTCACCGAGTCCGCGCAGGTTTGCGCTCGAGAGTCCCGGATTACCGCTTCGTCCGAGGGAGATCTGGCTGTTATCGCCGTTGAAGTTGGCGGAGACGTGCGCCATCAATTCCCCCGCTGTCGTCCAACCGGCGCGATCGATCTCGTCGCGCGTGATGATCTGTATCGGCAACGCCATCCTCGGCATCTGTTCGTTTGATATGCGAGCCGGTCACTTCGACTTTGAGCGTCCCGCGTGACTCCTCAGTATCCTGCGCGAGCGTCGGCGCGGCCGCAGGCAATAGACATCCTGCGCAAGCGACGGCAAGTGAGCTCCGCGTTGGCCGCCGCTTTGCGCGGTTCGTATGCATCGCCTTCTCCCCCAGACCGCTCGGTTCACATCTGCTTGAATCGATGCACGTAGGGATCGCTCACCGGAAGGGTCTCCTTGCGCTGTTTGAGCTTCACCCGCAAATTGCCACCGATATCGCGTGACACGCCCGCGATCGCATTGACGTTGACCAGCGTGCCGCGATGGATCTGCCAGAAAATGTTCAGGTCGAGCTCGTCGATCAGTTCTTTGATGGGGCTCCGAATCAGCGATTCCTGCTCGCTTGTCACGACCAGCGTGTACTTGTTGTCCGCCTGGAAGTAGCAGATCTCCTCGACCGTGATGAGCCGCAGATCGTTGCCCTGCGACGCGGTGATCCAGCGGATGAATTCTCTGCTCCCGTTGGCCTGCGCCGCCAGAGCCTGCAGGATGTTGTCGAGATTGGCCGGTGCGCTTTCTATCTTCGCTTTCAATCGCGACACTGTCGTCGCGAGGCGCGCGGCCGAGAACGGCTTCATCACGTAATCGACTGCGCCTTCCTCGAACGCGGCCACCGCGTATTTGTCGTAGGCGGTGACAAAGGCGACATGACACTTCCCGCTGGCCTTGCGCGCGATCTCGAGTCCGCTCATGCCCGGCATCTGGATATCGAGGAACAGAATTTCGGGCGCGTGGGATTCGAGCGCGTGCAGCGCCTCGATGCCATCCTCTGCTTCAGCGCAGATGACGAGCTCCGGCCACAACTTGGCGAGCGTTTCTTTGAGCTCGGCGCGCGACACCGGCTCGTCCTCCGCGATGATCGCCGTCGGCGGTTTCATCGCATCCGCCCAACAATGGCAGTCGCGCGAATTACAAGAATGGGGATTGGACAGCGGAAACGCGAACGCTTGCAGAGCTCCCGCGCGCATCCGGGATTGAAAAAAAACAGCTTGCGAGCGTTCACGCGGGTCTCCCTTCCCTACGCACTGCCGCTGTTGCTCGCGCCGGATATTCGATTGATCGGGTCGCGTTTGCAGTTTTACACCCTTCGACGGCGCCGTAGGCAAGTCGCATCCAAAAAGTCTAGTCGCTTGGCGCGTCGCTACGGCGGAATGCGATGGCTGGGCGAAAAACTGGAGTGAATTCCTTCCTCGAGGGTGTGGTTTAGCGACAGGACCTGATTCCACTGAGCACAAAAAACCGCTCGCGATGCTCTGCGAGCGGCTGGGGATTACGACTTGATGCGCCGAATTACTTGGTCGCGCTCTGTGCGACTTGCGGCGTGCTGTCGGTGGCGGCCACCTTCGATGCTTCGAAACTGTCCATCACGTCGTTGTAACGCAGCGCGTAGATCGTGCGCGTCCGTTCGACGTACCGGCGCAACTGATCCGGCCCTTCCGCGGCTTTGGTAAGTGCGGTCTTCATTTCGGGACTTGCCGCCGAAGGACCGGCGACAGCCACCGGCGCCGCCATCAGCGCCACGGCAATGATCGCGCCCTTGCACCAGCTCCACTTCGTCATCGTGTTCATCGCTTTGCTCCCTTTGCAAGGTCGGCACGACCGGAATCGGATCGGTGCCAGGCTCGCAATCGTTGCGAGACCTGGCGCTAGTCTTCCTGTGTCCGAATCGCACCGCGAGCGGTTTGCGACGATTTGGCTATTGCGCGGCATGAACGCCGCGCCGAGGGCGACGTTTAGCTAGACGAGCGCTTTCGATCCCTCGCCGCGACCGAGCTTGTCGGGCAGTTTCTCTCCGCTCGCGACGAAATCCAGCGAAACCGAGTTGATGCAAAAGCGCTGATGAGTCGGCGGTGGACCATCTGGAAAGACGTGCCCCTGATGACTGCCGCAGCGCGCGCAGCGAATCTCCGCGCGTTGCATGCCGAAGCTGTTGTCGACGACCACGGTCACGTGTTTTTCGGCGAAAGGCGCCGTGAAGCTTGGCCAACCGGTGCCGCTTTCGAATTTCTGATTCGCCGTGAACAGCGGGAGTCCGCACAATTTGCAGCAGTAGACGCCTGGCTGCTTGTTGTTGAGCAAGACGCCGCAGAACGGCTGCTCGGTCCCGTGGTTCAACAGGACGCCGCGCTCTTCTCGCGTCAGCGCGGATTCAAGCGCTCGACGCTGTTCCGGCGAGGGCGGCGAAAGATCGAAATCGTGCGCGCGATCGCCGCTGGGTGCGTCGGTATGAGACATGTTGCAGACTCCTTCGATTCGAGGCTGTTGCGTTCAAACAAAAAGCCGCCCGTAATGTACTACGGGCGGCTGCCACGGTTGTTCGAAGAGAAACGCTACGCGCGAGGCGCGAAATCGTCGTAGTAAAAGTTGTAGATCATCCGTGTGCGCCAGAGATAACGGCGTAATGCTTCCGGCCCTTGCGCCGCGGCCGCTCGCACGCCTGTTTGATAGGCGGGGAATGGCTCGATGACGACGCGTGTCACGGTTGTGGTTCCCGCTTGGGCCACTACGACGACACCGTCGTTGGTGACGGGGGTCGCTAGACCGTTGGCGAAGGCGATGCTCGCCGACAGCGCGACGGCAAGCGCGATAACTCCACGTGCAAACAGCCTGGAACTGAACGCGTTGGTGTTCATGACAGTCTCCGCGATAACAGGGCTCCCTGGAGATTCCGCTCCAGGCGGTGAGCGGTTCCTGCCGTAGCGCATTCAATCCAGCAATCCCCGACTCAATCGGTGTCAGTGAACGTCACGGCAATTCGAACTCATCCGTGCCGCCGACAACGCAATCTTGCCGCGATGTTACGCCTATCCCAAAGTGAATTTTCGTTGCGCCTCGCTGCGAATTTTCGCATGGACGCAACGAGACGCCTTGCCACGCAACCGCGCGTCGCGTGACTGTTTTCGCGCCGGCGCGTGACCTTTCGACGCGCCGGACGAAGTTGTGGAGACGGATTAGCCGACCGCCAGGGGCCGGAAATCTCCGTAGTAGAAGCTGTAGATCATCCGCGTGCGCCAGACGTATTGACGGAGCGCATCGGGACCTTGTCGGGCGGCGGCACGTACGCCGGCTTCGTTGTCGCGAGGTATCGCCGATAAGACTTCATAATCGCTTCCGGTCGCGCTCCTTTGCGCCGTTACCGTCACAACGGTCGTAATAGGCGGACCGTTGGTCACGACGACCGGCGTGCTGCTTATGACGACGGTGTCCGGATACGGCCCCGCCGCAAACGCGACACCCGCGGATAACGCGGCAGCAGTGACGATTGAGCGACCCAACATTTTGAAACGGAACTCCTTCATATTCATGGCAGTCTCCGCGATAACAGGAAAAGAGCGGCGTGATTCCGCTCCTGCCGCAGCTTCAAGGTGGCTCGGGCGAACTTATCGACTCCGTATGGGTTCTCGGTTCGGTCCCGCGTCCTCGGGCTTTTCCTCATGTATAGATGACCGGCCGGACAGCAGCGTAGTTCCGGCCGCGCGGTCCACCCGCGTCCAATTCTGCCGGCAGTCCGAGCTGTCACGCCAATGTAACGTCAGGGCGTGACAATGGCCGCCATCGTTACGCGAGGACAAAACCAGCCATGAAGCGCATAACCGAACATTTTCTCGCGGTCGCCGCCGTGGCGCTCGGCGTCAGCACTTCCGCCCTCGCCATCGACATCACCGGTGCGGGCGCCACGTTTCCCTACCCGATCTACGCAAAGTGGGCCGAAGCCTACAAAGCAAAATCGGGAGTCGGCATGAATTACCAGTCGATCGGCTCGGGTGGCGGGATCAAGCAAATCCAGAACAAAACGGTTGATTTCGGTGCTTCGGACATGCCGCTCAAGCCGGAAGAGCTCGAAAAAGACGGCTTGCTGCAATTTCCGACCGTCATAGGCGGCGATGTTCCGGTTGTTAATCTCGAAGGGGTGAAGCCTGGCGAGCTTAAATTAACCGGCCCGCTCCTCGCCGACATCTATCTCGGCAAGATAACCAAGTGGAACGATTCCGCGGTCGCGAAGATAAATCAGGGCGTCAAGCTTCCGGATTCCGAGATCACGGTGGTCCACCGCTCCGACGGTTCGGGAACGACGTTCATTTGGGTGAACTACCTCTCCAAAGTGAGTGCGGAATGGAAGCAAAAAGTCGGTGAGGGGACTTCCGTCGCGTGGCCGACGGGCGTCGGCGGCAAGGGGAACGAAGGCGTTGCGTCGTACGTGCAGCGCGTCAAGGGCTCGATCGGGTACGTCGAATATGCGTATGCGCTGCAAAACAAAATGACGTATGCGCAAGTGCAAAACCGCGAGGGCAATTTTGTGAGCCCGTCGTCCGAAACATTCAAGGCGGCCGCGGCCGGCGCGGATTGGAACAAGGCGCCCGGCTATTACTTGATGCTGACGGATCAGCCCGGGAAAAATGCATGGCCGATTTCGGGTGCGACGTTCATCCTGATGTACAAGACGCAACCGAAGCCCGAGACTGCCAAAGAAGTGCTGAAGTTTTTTGACTGGGCCTATTCCGCCGACGGCGACAAGCTCGCCGATGCGCTCGATTACGTTCCGCTGCCGGAAAACGTCACGGCACAAATTCGCGGAACGTGGAAATCGCAAATAAAAGATACGTCGGGAAAGCCGCTCTATTGAACGACGGTCTAGAACTCCCGGTTAGCGGGCGCGGTGTTCGCACTATCGTCGGACGCCGCGTTTTGTTTTCGTTGGGTTGGATGCGCATCGGTTGCTCGCGCGGCCATTCTGAGAGTTGACGTGAACGCTTCGACAATGCAAGCGACTGCGCATGCCATTCCGGGTATCATCGCTCCCGTCCCGCGGCAGGGTAAGGCGAGCACGGCCAGGATGCCCGATCCTAAACAGAAGAACATCAAGCTTCAGGACCTGCTTTTTCGTTCGGTCACCCGCACGTTTGCATTTCTGGTGCTGGCGGTCCTGCTGGCGATCATCGCATCGCTCCTCTACGGCAGCTTGCCGGCGATGCGAAAGTTCGGCTTCGGATTTCTCACGAGCGCCGAGTGGAATCCCGTCACCGAGCAGTTCGGCGCACTGGTTCCCATCGTCGGTACGATCGCAACGTCGGCGATCGCGCTGCTGATCGGCATCCCCGTGAGCTTCGGTATTGCGCTCTTCTTGACCGAGCTCTCGCCGCCGTGGCTCAAGCGTCCGCTGGGCACGGCTATCGAATTACTGGCTGCAATTCCGAGCATCATTTACGGCATGTGGGGACTGTTCGTTCTCGCGCCCTTGTTCGCCGACTACATTCAACCGTGGCTCATCAAAACGCTCGGTGCAGCGCCGGTGATCGGCGCGATATTCAAGGGGCCGCCGCAAGGTATCGGCGTTCTCACGGCGGGCTTCGTGCTCGCCATCATGGTGATTCCATTCATCGCCTCCGTGATGCGCGATGTGTTCGATGTGGTGCCGCCCGTGCTCAAAGAATCGGCCTACGGCCTCGGCTGCACAACGTGGGAAGTCGTTTGGAACATCGTCCTGCCCCATACGAAGGTCGGCGTCATCGGCGGGATCATGCTCGGATTGGGCCGTGCGCTCGGCGAGACAATGGCGGTTACTTTTCTGATCGGAAATGCCCACCAGTTGACGACATCGATTCTCGCACCCGGCAACAGCATCGCGTCGGCGCTGGCCAATGAGTTCACCGAAGCCGTAGGCGACCTCTATACGTCGGCCTTGATCGAGCTCGGGCTCATCTTGTTCGTCATCACGTTCATTGTTCTTGCGCTCGCCAAGCTGCTGCTGCTTCAGCTTGCCAAGGGCGAGGGTCGCCGCACGTAATCGCGCAACGCCATTCATCATGACTCCACTGTATTCGCGTCGGCTGTTCCTCAATCGCTTCAACCTGGTCATGTCGCTCGTCACGATGGCATTCGGTCTCGCGTTTCTGCTGTGGATTCTGTTGACGTTGCTGCAGGCTGGGTTTCACGCGTTCAGCACAGACTTGTTCACGCAGATGACGCCGCCGCCCGGGAGCAAAGGCGGCCTACTAAACGCGATCGCCGGCAGCGTGTTGATGGCCACGACGGGCACGTTGATTGGCACACCGATCGGCATCCTCGCCGGCATTTACCTCGCTGAATTTGGAAGCCGCGGCTGGCTCGCGCCGGTCACACGCTTCATCAACGACATCTTGCTGTCGGCCCCGTCGATCGTCATCGGATTGTTCATCTACGAGGCCTACGTGTTCCGCGTCGGCCATTTCTCGGCGTGGGCGGGCTCGTTTGCGCTTGCGCTGATCGTCATACCGGTCGTCATTCGCACGACGGAGAACATGTTGAAGCTCGTTCCCGATAGCCTGCGCGAAGCCGCGGCGGCGCTGGGAACGCCGCAATGGAAGATGATCCTGATGGTAACGTTGCGCTCGGTGCGTGCCGGCGTCATTACCGGCATTCTCCTGGCCGTTGCGCGGATTTCCGGCGAAACCGCGCCGCTATTGTTTACCGCGCTCAACAACCAGTTTTGGACGTCGAATCTCGACGCGCCGATGGCCAATCTGCCCGTTGTCATCTTTCAGTTCGCCATGAGCCCTTATGACGATTGGCAACAATTGGCATGGGCCGGCGCATTGCTGATTACGACGGCGGTGCTGTTGCTCAACATTCTTGCGCGGACGGTGTTCCGCCAGCCGCAGGCACGCTAAGAGGCTGCTATGGAAACCCTGGTTGCGACACCTGAAGTCCGCGCACATCATGCACCGATAACGGCGCCGAAGATGTCGATCCGCAACCTGGACTTCTACTACGGAAAATTTCATGCGCTGAAGAATGTCAATCTCGACGTCGCCGAGCGCCGCGTGACGGCGTTCATCGGTCCCTCCGGTTGTGGCAAATCAACGCTGTTGCGGACGCTGAACAGGATGTACTCGCTCTATCCCGGACAGCGGGCGACCGGCCAGATTCTGTTCAACGGGGAAAACCTGCTCGATGCGAGCGTCGACTTGAACATGCTGCGGGCCAAAGTCGGTATGGTGTTCCAGAAGCCGACGCCGTTTCCGATGTCGATCTATGAAAACATCGCGTTCGGCATCCGGTTGTACGAAAATCTTTCGCAGCGCGAGATGGACGAGCGCGTTGAATCGGCGCTCGCGAAGGCGGCGATCCTCGATGAGGTCAAGGACAAGCTGAAACAGAGCGGCATGGCGCTCTCCGGCGGACAGCAGCAGCGTCTGTGCATTGCGCGCGCGATCGCGGTGCAGCCCGAAGTGCTGCTGCTCGACGAGCCCACGTCCGCGCTCGACCCGATTTCGACCGCCAAGGTGGAGGAGCTCCTTTCCGACCTCAAACGCGATTACACGATCGCAATGGTGACGCACAATATGCAGCAGGCGGCCCGGGTATCGGACTTCACCGCGTACATGTATCTTGGCGATCTGATTGAATTCGGCGAAACCGACCAGATCTTCCTGCGGCCAATGCGCAAGGAAACCGAGGACTACATCACCGGGCGCTTCGGCTAGGCCTCTTAGGAAACCGCCATGAGCCAGGACCACACGAACAAGCAATTCGACGTCGAGATGGAGGGTATTCGTTCCGGCGTCCTGTCGATGGGTGGCATGGTGGAAAAGCAGCTGACGCGCGCGATCAAGGCGCTCGCGCAGGAAGAGGACGCCGATCTGCTCGACGCCGTGGGCGCCGACGAGGCGGCGATCAATCAGCTGCAGATCAACATCGATCAGCAATGCGCGCAAATCATCGCTCGACGGCAACCTGCCGCGGTGGACTTGCGGATGGTGTTGACGGTGAGCAAGATCGTCAACGATCTCGAGCGAATCGGCGACGAGGTCAAGAAAATCGCGTACAAGGCGGCGCAAACGCGCGGCAGCGACCAGCTGACGCGGGTTCGCTACTACGATGTCGGACGTGCCGCTGCCAACGCGCTGACGATGCTCCAGCATGCGCTCGACGCATTTGCGCGTCTCGATGTCGAGCGTGCCGCGTCGATCATCGACGAGGATGAAGCCATCGACGCGGCGTTTTCCGCGATCCTCCGGCAATTGATCAGCTACATGATGGAGGACCCACGCACGATCACGCCCGCACTCGAGATCGTGTTCATCGCGAAATCGATCGAACGCATCGGCGATCATGCCAAGAACATCGCCGAGGCCGTTGTGCAAGTCGTCAAAGGCAAGGATGTGCGGCACTCGTCGGCGCAGCAGATTCGCGCCGAGGTCGCGCAGCCGTGATGCCGTCGATTCTCGTCGTCGAAGATGAACCGGCGATCCTCGAGCTCATCAAGGTGAACTTGGTGGACGCTGGTTACGAAGTGAAGGCGGCGGAGGACGCCGAGACGGCGCACGAAGCGTTGAAGCAGGAATTGCCGGATCTCGTGCTGCTCGATTGGATGCTGCCCGGTCAATCGGGGCTGGCGCTTGCACGACAACTGCGCGGCGACGCGCGCACGCGCGAGCTCCCCATCATCATGGTCACCGCCCGGTCGGAAGAAGGCGACAGGGTCGCAGGTCTCGAGGCCTGGGTCGACGATTATGTGACCAAACCTTTTTCGCCGCGCGAGCTGAAAGCGCGGATAAAGGCGGTGCTGCGCCGGCGTGCTCCCGAGGCCGCGCAGGAGCCGCTAGAAGCCGGGCCGCTGAAGCTCGATCCACTTACGCATCGCGTGACCGTTGGCGGCCGCCCCGTGACGCTGGGGCCAACCGAGTTCCGCCTGCTGCGGTTTCTGCTCGCGCGTCCCGAACGCGTGCATTCGCGTTCGCAATTGCTCGACCATGTCTGGGGCGATCACGTATATATCGAAGAGCGCACGATCGACGTCCATATTCGCCGCCTTCGTCTCGCGCTCGAGCCGTTCGGCGCCGATGCGCTGATCGAAACGGTGCGCGGGAGCGGTTATCGGTTGGCGCTTCCGCCGACCGCGTAAATGAAGCTGTTCGTGTCCCGCGGGCTCGTTGCGCCGGCGATCGTTGCGTTGGCGACGCTCATTGTGTGGGCGATTGCCGGGACCGGATGGGCGCTTGCGATTCTTGCGATCGGCACTACGGCCGTCGTCGGCTTCCACCTCTACCATCTGCAGCTTCTTTCCGACTGGGCGTCAGGCCCGCTCGATGGACCGGTTCCGATCGGCCGCGGTTCCTGGGCGCCGACATTCGGGGCGATCTACCGGCAGGTCCGCACGCGTGCCGCCTATCAGCGCGACCTGCGACATTTGATCGCGCGTTTTCAACAGGCCGCCGAAGCGATACCCGATGGGATCGTCGTGCTGGATAAGAATAATCGGATCGAATGGGCGAATCCGCGCGCTCTCGCGCAGCTCGGGCTCGATCTCGCCCACGACACGAGCGCACCGATCGTGAACCTTGTGCGTGAGCCCGAGTTCCTGCGCTATCTTGAATCGGGCGACTATCATGAGCCGATCGTTGTCGTCTCGGGCCGCGACGCACGGATCACGCTCTGGTTGCAGCTCGTGCCGTTTTCGCTCGACAAGAAAATGCTGATGTCGCGGGATGTCACGCAGCTCGAAGCGCTGGCGCGGATGCGCCGCGACTTCATCGCCAACGTTTCGCACGAACTCAAGACGCCATTGACCGTCATCAGCGGCTTTGTCGAGACGATGCAGGACATGGAGCTCGATACGCGCCAGCGCGAGCGTTTTCTACAACTGATGCTCGAGCAGGCGAACAACATGCAGGGGCTGGTGGCCGACCTCCTTACGCTGTCGACGCTCGAAAGCGAGCACAACCTGCTCACCGACGAGCGCTTTGCGATCGTGCCCTTGATGCTCGAGTTGTCGAACGAGGCGAAGGCGCTGTCAAAGGGCCAGCACGAACTCTCGCTCGAGATCGGCGACGCTGCGAACGTGATGGGCAGCCGCGACGAGCTGGCGAGCGCATTCGGCAATCTCATCAGCAACGCGATTCGCTATACCCCGGCGCGCGGCCGGATCGCAATCGCCTGGCGCGTCGATACCGACGGCAGCGGCGTCTTTTCGGTCACCGATTCGGGCATCGGCATTGCCGCGGAACATCTTCCCCGTCTCACCGAGCGGTTCTATCGCGTCGATCGCAGCCGGTCGCGCGCCACGGGTGGAACAGGTCTAGGCCTTGCGATCGTCAAGCACGTGTTGCTGCGGCATCAAGCCGAGTTCGAGATCGAAAGCGAGCGTGGACGAGGCAGCACGTTTGCGGTTCGCCTTCCAGCGCGGAGGGTCGAGCGCGCGCCGCCGACCGGCGATGCCGGGCAGCTGGATCCCCAAGA
>WNGI01016032.1_pt1 | contig 10502 bp, 12 predicted proteins | sample 5400621 | NCBI WGS metagenome assembly WNGI01 (sample SAMN13153374, study PRJNA577476) | soil metagenome | isolation source: 20 cm soil or saprolite under Garry oak tree replicate 1 | place: USA:California | collected 2016-06-15 | reverse complement strand
CCGCGTGGCGGCCGCCGACACATTCCAAGGACCGGCCATGGCGGACTACGCCTACGACACCCTCAAGTTCACGAAGGTCGCGATCTGGTCTGACAACGAGACCTTCGGCAAGGGCGTCGCTGACAAGTTCAGCACGGAGTTCACCAAGAAGGGTGGCACCATCGTGGTCCGGCAGGACTTCGACACAAAGACCACCAACGACTGGAAGCCGTTCCTGACGGACGCGAAGAACAAGGGGGCGCAGGCCGTCTACGCCGGCGCCACGAGTGGCACCAAGATCTGCATCCCGCGCGCCCAGATGAAAGGCATCCTGGACGGTCCGTACATGGTCCCTGACGGAGGGGTGAACGCGCAGTGCATCAAGGACGCTGCGGACAACGCCGCGAACCTGTACGGCACGGTCGCCGCCGCGGACGCGAACCAGAACCCTGACGCGAAGGCGACCATCGACGCGTTCACCAAGCGCTTCCCCAAGAAAGAGGACGTCGGCTCGTACACCTTCCCGGCGATGGACTGCGCGAACATCCTCATCGAAGCGATCGGCCGGGCCATCGACGCGAACGGCGGCAACATGCCGAGCCGCGAGCAGGTCCGCGCCGCGGTTGCGGCGACAAAGAACTTCAAGGGCACCACCGGCACGTACACGTTCGACGCGAACGGAGACCCGACCTCGCCCACGATGGCGATCTTCCAGACGAAGGGGTCACCACTCGACTGGCTATTCGTCAAGCAGTTCGGGGTCGGCGGCTAGCAGACACACGTCGGTGGAGGGGGCGATGTCGCCCCCTCCCCGCTGAGGGGGACATGTGGTCGGCTCGCTGAAACAAGCACGGATCGCGTTCGTCGAGGCTCCAATTGGCCGTCTGGTGAACCTGTTGGTGATCCTCGCCGTCCTCTACGTGATCTTCATCCTGGCAACGAAGGTCGTAGGCCAGGGACCCAGCTACTTCCTCCAGATACTGACGTTCGGCGTGGCCAATGGCGCGATCTACGCGCTGGTCGCGCTTGGCTACACGATGGTCTACGGGATCATCGAGCTCATCAACTTCGCTCACGGCGACCTGTTCACACTTGGCGGGTTCATCTCGGTCTTCCTGCTTCCGATCTTCGGCCTTGATGCGAGCAAGGCCGGAACCGCCGGGATCATCCTGCCGCTCCTCGCCGTATTCATCGTGACGATGCTCATCTGCGGCGCCATCAACGTCTCGATCGAGCGTGTCGCCTACCGACCGCTCCGCCGCGCGCCGCGCCTGGCTCCGCTGATCACCGCGGTCGGAATGTCCTTCGTCCTCGAGGGCGTGATGTTCCTCTGGAAGGGTCCCTTCAACGTGCCCTACCCGAACCTGCTGCCCACGACCGGCTTCGTGATCGGCGGGGCCACGATCGGCGTGAAGGACATCTTTGTCATCGTCGTCGCCGGGATCCTGATGGTCGTCCTTGCGCTCTTTGTGAGCCGATCGACGCTCGGGAAGGCCATGCGCGCGACGGCCCAGGACCAGGACGCGACCGAGCTGATGGGAATCGACATCAATCGCACCATCGCAGCGACCTTCTTCATCGGCGCGGTGCTCGCGGGCGCCGGCGGAACGATCTTCGGTCTCTACTACAACACGATGGTCTTCGATCTGGGGTTCTCGGCCGGACTCTTCGCGTTCACGGCGGCCGTCTTTGGCGGCATCGGCAACATTCAAGGCGCGGCGCTGGGCGGGCTCCTCATCGGTCTGATCACGGCGCTCTGGGACGGTTACATGGAGTCGACCTGGACACAGGTCATCATCTTCGCGATCCTGATCCTCGTCCTCGTCTTCAGGCCGACCGGACTCCTCGGGATGCGCGTGCCGGAGAAATGAAAAGGCTGCTCTCCCGGCTCGGATCCATCCTGGAGCGCGACCCTCGAAAGGACCCGAACGCGGTGGTGTTCCTCCTTCTCACGTTCGGCGTGATCGCGTTCCCGATCGCTGTTCAGATCGTCACACGCGGCAGCGGCAGCTTCCTGATCTCGCAGGCCGCGGACGCAGGCGTCTATGTCCTGCTCGCCATCGGACTGAACGTTGTCGTGGGATTCGCCGGCCTGCTCGACCTCGGATACGCGGCCTTCTTCGCGATCGGCGCGTACACGTACGCATTCATCGCCTCGGACCACATGGAGTTCACGCCGATCCACCAGGCCATCCACATCCCGTTCTGGATCGCGCTCCTCGTGGGCATGTTCGCGGCCGCAGGGGCTGGGGCGATCCTCGGCGCACCGACCCTTCGGCTACGCGGCGACTACCTGGCCATCGTGACCCTCGGCTTTGGCGAGATCGTGCCACGTCTCTTCCGGAACGCCTCGACGTGGACAAGCGGCGTCAACGGGATCTCCGCTCTCGACACTCCGGCCCTGCCGATCTGGCTGAACGGGCCCTGGTCTGGCGATGCCTTTGCGATCGTGCAGAACTTCAAGATCATCGACCCGCTCGCGTATTACGTGATCATGGCCATCCTCGTAGCGATCTCCGTCGTCCTCGTGAACAATCTCCGCCGGTCGCGCATGGGGCGCGCCTGGATGGCCGTCCGCGAGGACGAGGTCGCGGCGGCGGCGATGGGCGTCAACACGGTCGGTGTCAAGCTGCTGGCCTTCAGCATCGGCGCGGCGTTCAGCGGCTTCGCGGGGACGTTCTACGGGGCCAAGCTGTCGCTGGTGTCGCCCGAGAACTTCGGCTTCACCGTCTCCATCACGATCCTGATCATGGTGGTGCTCGGGGGGATGGGGAACATTCCGGGCGTCATCGTGGGAGCGCTTCTCATCTATTACGTGATCTTCAACATCCTGCCCGGCCTCCCACAGCAGGCCTCGGACTTCGCCAATTCCATCGGCGCGACCAGTCTCAACAGCCCGAGTGGCGACTGGCCCGGTCTCGCCGGGGAGGTGCAGCGACTGAAGTACCTCATCTTCGGTCTGATCCTGGTGCTCACCATGCTGCTTCGGCCGCAGGGCCTCCTGCCCAGCCGTCAGCGCGCGGAAGAGCTCCAAAAGGGCGTGCACGAAGACACCACGATCGAAGACGTGAACGCGGAGGCGACATGACCGTCCAGGCCGCCGCCGACCCGATCCTGCGGATCGACCACGTCACGAAGCGCTTCGGCGGCCTCGTGGCCGTCGACGACGTCACCTTTGACGTCAAGAAGGGCGAGATCTTCGCGCTCATCGGCCCGAACGGCGCGGGCAAGACGACGCTCTTCAACGGCATCACCGGCATCTTTCCGCCAACCGCTGGACGGATCGTCTTTCAGGGCCGCGAGATCACCGGCGCGAAGCCGCACCAGGTCGCGGCGTTCGGCATCGCGCGGACGTTCCAGAACATCAGGCTCTTCGAGTACATGTCGTCCCTCGACAACGTGCGTCTCGGGCAGCACTGCCGAATGCACGCGAAGCTCTGGGACTCGCTCTTCAAGACACCAGCCGAGCACCGCGAGGAGCAGCGCGTCACAGACCGCGCGATGGAGCTCCTCCAGTTCGTCGGCATCGAGCAATACACCCATATATACGCGCGTAACCTGCCGTACGGCTCGCAGCGGCGCCTTGAGATCGCGCGGGCGCTGGCTACGAATCCCGCACTTCTGCTTCTCGACGAGCCCGCCGCCGGTTTCACGCCGCAGGAGAAAGTCGAGCTCATGGGACTCGTGCACAAGATCGTCGACCAGGGGGTCACCGTCTTCCTCATCGAGCACGACATGAAGGTCGTCATGGGTGTGTCCCGCCGGATCGTCGTGCTCGACCACGGCGAGAAGATCGCCGAAGGGACGCCCGAGCAGGTGCGCCGCGACCAGCGTGTCATCGAGGCATACCTGGGGACGCAGCACTAAGTGGGACTCCTGGATGTCGCGGGTATCAACGTGTTCTACGGCCGCGTCCAAGCGCTCCGCGGCGTCTCCCTCAGCATCAACCCCGGAGAGATCGTCGCGCTGATCGGATCGAACGGCGCGGGGAAGACCACGACACTGCGGACGATCTCGGGCCTCAATCACGCGACGACCGGGCGCGTGATCTTCGATGGACGGGATATCACGGCCGTGCCGGCGCATGACGTCGTGCGCGCCGGCATCGGTCACGCCCCCGAGGGCCGGCGCCTTTTCCCTCGGATGATCGTTTTTGACAATCTGATGATGGGAACCTACGCGCGGAAGGATCGCGCCGGGATTCCAGCTGACGTCGCGCGCGTGTACGACCTCTTTCCCCGCCTCAAGGAGCGAACAAAGCAGCTCGCCGGGACGCTCTCGGGCGGCGAGCAGCAGATGCTGGCGATCGGCCGCGCGCTCATGGCTCGTCCGAAGCTCCTCATGCTCGACGAGCCCTCGCTCGGACTCGCCCCGATCCTCTGCGAAACGATCTTTCGCGTCTTGACCGAGATCAACGCGCAGGGAACGCCGATCCTCCTCGTCGAGCAGAACGCGAGCAAAGCGCTCGACATCGCGCATCGCGCCTACGTTCTCGAGACGGGCTCGATCGTCCAGACCGGTACCGGCAAGGAGCTGCTCTCCTCACCCGACGTGCAGCGCGCCTACCTCGGTATGTAATCGCCCGCGCTCTCTAGACTTCGCGAGTGACCCGCACCGTTCCGCACATCCAGGTGCCCGCCGACGTCGAGCGCGTGGTCGCGCGCCTCGTCGCCGCTGGTCATGAGGCCTACGTCGTCGGTGGATGCGTTCGCGACGCGCTGCGCGGCGTCGACCCGCACGACTGGGACATCGCGACCAGCGCGACCCCTGAGGAGATCCAGAAGGTCTTCCGGCACGCGCTCTACCTGAACCGCTTCGGGACCGTCGTCGTCCGCCAGGGCGACCACGAGATCGAGGTCACGACCTACCGTGTCGAGGCTGACTACGCCGACCACCGCCATCCGACGTCGGTCGCGTTCACGGACTCGCTCCACGAGGATCTCTCGCGGCGGGACTTCACCATGAACGCGATGGCCTGGCGGCCCGGGGTTGAGGGGCGGCCGGGCGAGCTCGTCGACCCTTTCGGCGGGCAGCGGGATCTCGAGGCCCGGATCGTGCGAGCCGTGGGCGAGCCGCGCGAGCGCTTCGCGGAAGACGCACTGCGGATGCTTCGCGCGGTCCGCTTCGCGACGCTGTTGGGCTTCGTGATCGACCCGCGAACGGCGGACGCGATCCGCGACTCCGCGTCTCTCGCAAGGAATCTGTCCGGCGAGCGGATCCAGCAGGAGATCACGAAGATGCTCGGGGCCCCGAAGCCGTCGGAAGCATTTCGCCTGCTCTCCGACCTCGGGCTGCTCGAGGTGATCTGCCCGGAGCTCGAGATCGCGAAGGAGACCCCGCAGGACAAGGCTGTCGCGCAGAACGTCTTCGAGCATTCGCTCGCGACGCTCGACGCGACGCCGCCGGACGACCTCGTCCTACGGCTCGCCGGACTCTTTCACGACATCGGCAAGCCGGCGACCTTCGCCGACGGCCACTTCCACCAGCACGAGTTCGTCGGCGAGGCGACCGCACGAGACATCCTGCGCCGGTGGCGCTTCGACAAAGACACCGTGAGTCGCGTCACGCACCTCATCCGCAATCACATGTTCTGGTATCAGAGCGAATGGACCCCATCGGCGGTCCGCCGCTTTATTCGCAAGGTCGGGCTCGAGAACATCCCCGCGCTCTTCGCGCTACGCAAGGCCGACAACATCGGGAGCGGCGCGCGATCGCCGCGCATGTACGCGCTCGAGTCGCTCTGGGAGCGGGTGCAGGAGGAGATCCGCGCGGCATCGGCGTTCTCGCTGAAGGATCTCGCCATAGACGGCAACGACGTCATGAAGGAGCTCGACATTCCGCCGAGCCCGCGCGTCGGGCACATTCTCAACGAGCTCTTCGAGCGCGTGACTGATGACCCGAATCTCAACACGCGCGAGCATCTGCTGCGGCTGGCGCGCGAAATCGGCGGCAGTGGTTAGGGCTCGGACGAGGGGGCTGACGGCGCAGTGGGGGCCGGCGACCCTGCGTGGTCGCCGGAGGGACCCGCGAGCACGGCAGCCCCCTCGGCCGAGCGGTCTAGAGCGACCGTTTCTACGTCGACGGGCTGCCGACCGTCGACACCGGACGTGTCGAGCCATTGCCCGCTTTCGTCGCGGGCTCGGTCGTGCGAACTTTTTCGACGCTCTCGCTGAGACGCCGACGCGCTTCGTCGCCGGGGAAGGGCGCGAAGAGCAGAGCGATTGCAGCTCCAACGATCGCGCCGAGCAGCAGGCCGAGCGCGAGCGTTCCGACGATCGCTCCATCGGAGTGGCCACCGACAGCGCGGCGCACCTCGGTCTTTCCTTCACCGAACAATTCGTTCGCGCGCTTGGTCCCTTCCTCCAACAGGTCATTCGCGCGTTTGCTCGCTTGACCCTTCAGGTCGTCAACGACGTCCTGGAGGTCCTTCACGCTCACCATGACAAGCCTCCTCTAGCGCTCGATGCGCGGATTATGTCCGTGCAGGGCCGGTGCCACCGTCGCCTGTCGGTCCGCCAGGCGGCCGAGACAGCGCGGCCTCGATAAAGGGATCGATGTCGCCACCGAGCACTCGGGTCGGGTCCCCGATCTCGACACCGGTCCGGTGGTCCTTCACGAGCGTGTACGGGTGGAGGATGTAGGAGCGGATCTGGCTCCCCCAGTCCGCGGAGCGGAGCTCGCCGCGTTCCTTCGCTTGCGCTTCTTCCTGCTCCCGCACCTGCCGCTCGAGCAGCCGGGCACGCAGGATCTTCATCGCCGTCTCCTTGTTCTGAAGCTGCGAACGCTCGTTCTGACAGGCGACGACGATCCCGGTCGGCAGATGTGTGATGCGGACCGCGGTCTCGGTCTTGTTGACGTTCTGCCCGCCCGCTCCGGTCGCGCGATAGGTGTCGATGCGCAGGTCCTCGGGACGCACCTCGACTTCGGCCTCGCTTTCGACCTCCGGCGTCGGGTCGACGAGATAGCCGTATGCGTACGGACCTTCGACGGTAAGGGTCGCGCTTCGGAAACCGGCCTCATCGCCCGGGGTGGATTCCAGGAGCTCCGCCTTGAAGCCCCGTCGCTCCGCCCAGCGCAAGTACATCCGGACGAGCATCTCGGCCCAATCGGCCGCGTCGGTGCCTCCGACCCCCGCCGATATCGCGAGGACGGCGCTGCGCTCGTCATAGGGCCCCGAGAGCTGCGCCTCGAGGCTGGCACGCGCTACTTCCCCGGTGAGCTCGACGGTGTCGCGGGCGATGTCGGCTTCCATCTTCGGATCGCCGTCGGCCATCGAAGAGAGCTCGCTCAGATCTTTCGCGCGCGCGCGAAAACGCTCCCACCGCTCGATGCGATCACGCTCTCTGCCGAGGCGCCTCAGGATCTTTTGCGCCCGCTGCCGGTCCTGCCAGAGGTCCGGCTTGGAGGATTCGGTCTCTAGCTCCGCGACCTCACGCTTGAGAGCGGGCAGGTCAAAGGAACACCGCCATGCGTTCGATGCGGTCGCGCAGGGACAAGAGGGCCGCTTGGTCGACGGTCAACAGCCTGCTAGCGCTTGCGAGGGCGATCGAACGTGGTGGTGACCGGCTGGACCACGGGGGCCAGCTTGCCCGCGGCGAACGAGACGAAGGTCACGCAGGGGCAATAGGTGTTGCGCGGGCAACGCGGACAGTCGCCATCACAGTCGAGGGTCGCTCCGTAGGAGCACTTGAGGCAGTTGTCCTCGCAGACTATCCATTCCTTCATGGCGCGATGTCCTCTCTAGGGCGTGCCGGTTACGGAACTGATCAGAAGACCCGCCACGCTCTCCCCACTGCGATTGTGTCGGTTTCCGTACGAATCTTATCCGCGAGAGTGGGGCTTGAGAAGAGGGCAAAACGCGAAATCCGGGCCCGAAAATCTGTTCTTTTTCAACTGCCGCGCCGCCGCCGGAGGTAGTCGAGAGCGCCCCTGAACGGGCGCGGACGCACACCAAAAACGGGTTCAAGCGCGTTCTGGCGGGGCGTGTTGTCGACCGCGAGAAGGTCCAGCTGTGCCACCGTGACCGGCGGGTCGGCCATGACGAGGCCCATGACCACGGCCGGCGGCTTCATGAGCGGCACCGGCACGTGCAGGATGGGCCGGCGCTTGCCGGTGGCGCGCATGGTCTCGGCCAGCATTTCGTCATAGGTCACGGGCTCGGCGCCGCCGATCTCGTGTACGCCGGAGATCTCGCGGCGTTCCACCGCGGCGACGAGAGCCTGCGCGATGTCGTCGACGTGGACCGGCTGAAATCGGGCCTTACCGTCACCGGGTACGGGCACCACCGGAAAAATCAGACTGAACGCAAGCCGCGGGAAGAAGTCGTCGCCTTCGCCGAAGAGGAGCGAAGGCTGCAGCACGACATGCGCGATCCCTGATCCGGTCACAAGGGCCTCTCCCTGACCCTTGCTTCTCAAATACGGATAACGAGAAGCCGGGTCCGCGCGGAGCGCCCCCATGTGCACGAGCCGGCTCACCCCGCCGCGCCGCGCCTCGGCGACTACGTGCGCGACACCGGCGACGTTGACCTCCGCGAATTTCTGCTTGCGCTCAGTCGGGACCGCGACCGTGTGGACGACAGCATCGATGCCGTCGAACGCGCCGCGGAGCGACTCCGGCTTGCGCACGTCGGCGCGTCGTACCTCCAGCGTGCGCCCGCCGGAGTCGGGGAGCTCATTCTCAGCGCCGGGGCGTTCGCTGATCAGCGGCCTGACATCGTGCCCTCCGAGCAGCAGCCGGGCGACCACGTGGCGCCCCACGAACCCGTTCGCGCCCGTCACAGCAACTCTCATCGGCTCACCGCCCTTGTACTACGTGCCTGTAGTAGTAGCATGCTGTCCGCGTGAGTCAAGACGCCCGCGCGCGGTCAGGATCGGCAGCATGATCCCGCCCGCCACCAAATAGATGAGGCCCAACAGCTGCGCCTCCTGCAGTCCGTCGATGAAGAGCGGGTCCAGACGAAGGAACGAAGTCAGGAAGCGGAAGCCGCCGAAGAGCAGGAGATAGGCCCAGTACACGCGACTCTCGGGCGGCCGCCCGCGGACGCGGCGCCAGTAGACGACGAGCACGATGAAGATCAGGACCATGATGAGACCGTCGTAGGCCGCGACCGGGTGCACGTAGTCCACCTGGCCGAGCGTCGCCGGATTCGTGTAGCGCACGCACCACGGAAGCCCCGAACACGCGATCGCGTGGTGCTCCCCGTTGATGATGTCGCCGACGCGGCCGATCGCCTCGCCGAGCGCTATGCCGATCACCGAGATGTCGAACATGAATCCGAGAGGAAGCCGCAGGCGGCGCGCCGCAAGAAGGCCCGCGATCGTCGAGCCGATGGGCGCGCCGGTCGTCCGACGCCGCCGTTCCAGAAGGCGAGCATGTCGAGAGGACGGGTCGCGTAGACGTTCCAGTTGTCGAGGACGTGCGCGACGCGAGCGCCCAGGAGACCGCCGACGACCACGGCGATCGCGAACGGGTAGATCCGGTCATCGCGGATGAGGTAGCGCGCGGCGCGGAACGACACGAAGCTGCCGACGATCATCCCGACCAGCGAGAAGATCGAGTGCCAGGCGAAGCTGACCGATCCGACGTGAAGGTTCGGATCGAACGGGAGGTCGATCAGACCGCGAAAGTACGCGTCTGCGCGCGCGTGCGCGTGACAAGGCGGAGCAGCACCGTGACCGCCGCCGCGAAGACGAGGAGCGCGATGGTCTGGTCCTGGCGAAGACCGAAGGCGTAGGTCGGATCGCCGATGCGGAGGAAGCCGAGGAAGAAGCGGCCGACCGCGTAGTGAAGGGCCCAGATCCAGAAGATCACGCCGTCCGGCCAGCGGCCAATGAAGCGACGCAGCCACAGCGTGAGGGCAACCGCGGAGAGATCCCAGATCATGTCGTACGCGACCACGAGGTGGACCGGCCCGGCCTGACCGAGCGTGTCCGGGTGCGTGAAGCCGACGCAGATGCCCTCGGGCGGCGTGCACGCCGTCGCGTGGTGCTCGCCGTTGATGATGTCGCCGATCCGCCCGATCGCGAAGCCGAGCGCGATACCGGGAGCGGCCGCGTCGGCGCCGTACCCGATCGGCACGCCTCGACGCACCGCGGCGATGTACCCCCCGAGCACGCCCCCGATTGCCGCGCCCCAGATCGCGATGCCGCCGGTCCAGATAAAGAAGATCTGCAGAGGGTTCGCGACGTAGTACTGCCACTGATCGATGACGTGGACGAGCCGCGCGCCGATGATGCCGCCGACAACTCCCCACGTGGCAACGGCCCAGCCATCCTCCTCACTGATCTTCCCTCTAAGCAGTCGGAGCGGCAGCCAGACGCCGAAGAAGATGCCGACCGCAGTGAAGATCCCGTGCCAGGCCAGCGTGATCGGACCGAGATGAACGTTGGGATCGAAAGGGATTTGAATCACGGCGAGCGACGGCACGAAGCGCCGCGGGTGGCACGAGGTGTGGGGTGAGCGGCGTCGGGGTCTTCTGAGCGAGCGGCCCCTGGCCGGCGGTCCATCGCGATCCCACGAGG
>WNGI01013402.1_pt1 | contig 10502 bp, 10 predicted proteins | sample 5400621 | NCBI WGS metagenome assembly WNGI01 (sample SAMN13153374, study PRJNA577476) | soil metagenome | isolation source: 20 cm soil or saprolite under Garry oak tree replicate 1 | place: USA:California | collected 2016-06-15 | reverse complement strand
ATTATCGAATTGCGATCTGAAATGTCGTTGGCAGATAAGCTGCGGCAATTGTTAGGCGACGATGCCGTTGCCGATGACGCCGAAACGCTCGCTGCGCACAGCGGGGATAAATGGTTTGCGGCCGAAACACCGGAAGTGGTCGTCTTCGCAAGATCGACAAGTGATATCTCGAGTCTGCTGAAATTTGCGTCGCAAAACAAAATTCCGGTGACGGCGCGGGGCGCCGGCTACGGTTATGTCGGCGGTTGTGTGCCGGTGCGAAAAGGAATTGCGCTCTCGCTTATGCGCATGAATCGCATCAAAGAAATTCATTTCGCCGACGCAATTGCAATCGTCGAGCCGGGTGTAATCACGGCCGACCTGAAGGCGGCGGCGAATGCGGCAAAATTATTTTATCCGCCGGACCCGGCAAGCATGAAGGATTGCACGATCGGCGGAAACGTTGCGACGAACGCAGGCGGTCCGCGCTGTTTGAAATATGGCGTAACACACAATTACGTGATTGGGCTGGAGGTTGCGCTGGCGAATGGGGAAGTGCTGCGAACCGGCGGCCGCGTTCATAAAAACAAAACCGGCTTCGATTTGATCGGGCTGTTTGTCGGTTCGGAAGGAATGCTCGGCGTGGTCACGGAGATCACATTGCGTTTGCTTCCGCTTCCTCCGGCGCGCGCCACTTTGTCGGCTGCATTTGCCAGTGCGGCTCAAGCCGCTGAAACCGTCCAAGCAATTTTCGCGGCGGGATTCCTTCCTTCCTCGCTCGAAATTGCCGACCGTTTCACCTTGGAAGCAGCGCGCCGCGATCCTGGCAAAATGATTGTGCCGGCGGGCAACGCACACTTGCTTGTCGATCTTGACGGGCAGGAGGAAAGCGTGCGCAGCGAAGCGGCAGCCATTCGCGAATTGCTTGCGACAAGAAAACCAAACACGCTCGAGATGGCGACAGGCGAAGCAGATTGCGAGAAGTTATGGGCGTTGCGGCGCGAGTTTAGTAATTCACTTCGCGCAACCGGCCTTACGAAGTTAAACGAGGACGTGGTTGTGCCGCGCAGCCGCCTTGTCGATCTGATGGAATTCGCAGGTACGCTTCAGACAAAACATGGATTTCCGATCGCGTGTTTTGGTCATGCCGGCGACGGCAACATTCACGTGAACGTGATGGCGGATCGGTATAATCGTGACGCAGCCGTGCGCGAACGAGTGGATCACGCACTCGATGAACTTTTCGCGCAAGTGCTGGCGTGGGGCGGCGTAATCACGGGCGAGCACGGAATCGGTCTGGCGAAGAAACGCTGGTGGCCGGACGCAACGAGCGAGGTCGTGCGTGAGCTGCATCGCAAGCTCAAACAGGCCCTCGATCCGAATGGAATTCTGAATCCTGGAAAATTCATTGACCCCGAAAGCTCTCGCTCGCGAACGCTTTCGGAGTTCGGGGTTGACTGATCCGAATCTGCATTGAAGTTGGGAGGCTTTGTTACGGCGCATCTGAAACTCGCCGCGATCGGCGCGCATCCGCGTCATCGCGAACGAATCAATAGAGAAGACATGATGTCTTCTTTTCCGCGTTACGCCGAGGCGATACGAAATGAAACCTGGAAGAATTACTCACACAATCGCGCTCGTGCTCTCGTCAATCTCGTCTCTTTTTTCGCACCCGGCGCCTTCTAAAACAGAGCCTGCCAAGACGAAGTTCAATAAAAAATCGGACAAATTATCGGAAGGCCTTTCGCTCGACCCCATCTCATTTTCTCCGAGAAATTTTTTGGCGCCGCCTGAGCCGGGACAACGATATCCGTGGAAAAAAACTATTGTGACAACTGTGTTTTGGATCGGTGAGCAACCGAGCGGAAATAATCCGGTGCCGAATCGGGCGAGTTCCTGGGACAAAAATTGGACCAAAAATTACGGTGGGTTTGATGATCCCAATCCCGCGCATCGGAGTAATTACATCCCCGCAAAATTCACGCCCCGGCAGAATCCATTTTACTGCGCTCTTCCTTACAGCGACAAGGCAACTACTGGACATCGGCCGGAAGCCCCGCGGGTTGTTCCATGGTTTAAGGAAGCGTACCAAGGCCCCGCGGTTTCGACTTGCAAAGGCCGTTGGGTCGCAATCCGCAAAGGTAATCGAACCGTTTATGCGCAATGGGAGGACGCGGGACCTTTCCGCACCGATCACTGGCAATATGTCTTTGGTAATGAACGGCCCAAACCCAATCTGAACAAAGGCGCCGGTCTCGATGTTTCGCCTGCCGTGCGCGATTATCTCGGATTAAACGAAACGGATGTGACCGACTGGAAGTTTGTGGAGTTTAGTGAAGTGCCACGCGGACCGTGGTCGACCTTGGGAGAAAACAACACGTTCGTGATCAACGATCGCAAAACTGGCAAGGCACTGGCGGAAGCGCCGAAGGGCGGTGGCCGCATGATTGCGCGTTAAGCTTCGCGACCTGAGCCGTCTGACGGACGGATGAAGAATTGTTGGCTAACTTTCGTCCTGCGTCACACCAGTTTGATCGGGCTGTGTTCGGCATTTTTGGTGCACGCACCTGCCGTCAAAGCAGAGGAGAGCCACGCCAGGCTTCTCACTGGCAAGGCGGCCATGGGCGATTGGACAAGCGATGCGCCCGGAGTGCGGCGCAAGATCACGGTCCAGGATTTGCCCGCGCTCAGTTCAAATATCCTGGCAATCAACCCGCCGCGCGTCGTCGGACGCTCAGCCGACGCACAGCTTCAGGTTCCGCCCGGTTTCAAAATCGATCTGTATGCGAGCGGGTTTCGCGATCCGCGTTTTCTGCTCACCGCGCCCAATGGAGACATCTTCGTTAGCGAAAGCCGTCGCAACCAGATCAAAGTATTGCGCGATGCCGTCGCAACCAGATCAAAGTATTGCGCGATACAAAAGGCAGCGGTAAGCCGGATGTCACTGAGATATTTACGGAACGCGATCTGAACAAACCATTCGGGATTGCATTTTACCCGCCTGGTAACGATCCCCAATTTTTGTACGTCGCGAATACGGACGGCGTCATTCGTTTTCCCTATCGGAACGGCGACCTCAAAGCGCGCGGCGCTGCTGAAAAGTTGGGTGCTCATCTTTCCGGTGGTGCGGCACGCCTGCGTAGCGGCGGACATTGGACACGCGACATTGTCTTCTCACCCGATGCCAAGAAAATGTACGTCTCGATCGGCTCGCGCTCGAATGATTCCGATAACGCAGCGGAAGCTGATCGTGCCCGCATTTTCGAGTTCCATCCGGATGGCAGCGGGCAAAAAGTTTACGCATGGGGAATTCGGAACGCCGTGGGGATCGCATTTCGACCTGGCGGCCACGAGCTCTGGATGAGCACAAACGAGCGGGACGAAATCGGCGATGATTTGCCGCCCGATTACATCAGCAGTGTGCGCCCTGGCGGCTTTTATGGCTGGCCTTGGTTTTACATTGGCAACCATGTCGATCCAAGCCACAAGGGCAAACATCCCGAGCTTGCCGATAAAGTGATCGTCCCCGATGTGCTCGTGGAAGCGCATGCGGCCACGCTCAATTTATGCTTTTACACCGGCGACCAATTTCCCGCCGAATACAAAGGCGATATCTTTGCAGCCTTCCACGGTTCGTGGAATCGGAAGAAGCGCACTGGTTACAAAGTTGTTCGTGTCCCGTTCGACCGTTCCACCGGCAAATCGCGCGGCGAGTATGAAGATTTTGTGACGGGTTTTGTCACGCCCAACGGAAACGTGTGGGGCCGCCCCGTCGGAATCACTGTCGCGAAAGACGGCAGCCTCCTGTTCAGCGAAGACGGAAACGGCACGATCTGGCGAGTGAGTTACGCCAGGTAAGCTCAAGGAAAAGAACTGTCGTCCCCCTTGGCGATCTCGACACCTTCCACCCGCTGTCATAGCGCAACTGCCGCGCCGTAATTTTCGCGATCAGAGCAAATCGGTCGTCGTTATGCAAATTCCTGTCTTGCCAGAACAGTCGAGAACAACGACATCATGGCCTCTCCGAGATGCGACCTCGTAACCTTCTTCTCGTCGCCGCCGCCGGTCTCGCGTCGGCTGCGTTTTCATATCTCGGTACTGGGCTCCATCCAATTTGGTGGTTGCTTTGGTTGGCGCCCGTTCCGGTACTCGCGATTGCGCCGCGACTCCGCGGCAGCGCCGCTTTTCTCCTCGGTTCGTTCGCCTGGGTAATCGGCGAAATGAACCAATGGAACTACGTCACGCATGAGATTGAGATGCCGCCGCAAATCGTCATCCTTTTCTTTGTAATTCCAACTGTTGCTTTCGGTTTCGGTGTTCTGTTCATGCGCAGCTTCCTTCGACGCGGATCGCTCTTTCTGGCTTCGCTTGCTTTTCCCGTTTACTGGGTGGCGTACGAATATCTCACCGAGATCGAGTCGCCTCACAGTACATGGGGCAATCTCGCCTACACACAAACGAATTGTCTCCCCATCATCCAGGTCGCCTCGATCACCGGCCTTTGGGGAATCAGCTTCATCGTGTTTCTGTTTGCAGGGGCGATCGCAGCTCTCTTGAGCGGTGCCGGAAAACCGTGGCAACGTCGCGCGCTCACTATTGCTGTCGGCGCCGTCATTTGCGCGCTGTTTCTTTTTGGCGAATGGCGGTTGAGATCGAACCCTTCGGCTCAATCTGTCGCGGTGACACTTATCGCGAAGGATGTGCCGATGAGCGCCTATCTCGGCCCGGAAGAGCAAGCGCTGAAACTGTTGCATGAGTACGGCGACGAGGTCCGCCGCACTACTCCAGTCGAAACGCAGGTCGTTGTTCTCCCGGAAAAAATCGGGCGCGCCAGCGAGAGCGCGTTAGCAGAAGTGGACGCGCTCTTTTCTTCAGCTGCGACTGCTACACATGCCGCGATTGTCGCCGGGTTGGTTCGACGAACGCCGTCCGGCGCCTTCAATTCATCTCGCTTTTATTCTCCGGATGGAAAATTGGAGGCGAATTACGACAAGCATCATCTATTGCCAGAGGTCGAGCCCGAAAAACCCGGCAATACACGAGTAATTCTCGACCGGCCGTCCGGGCGTTGGGGATTGCAAATTTGCAAGGACATGGATTTTCCCAAACTGAGCCGCGAATATGCCGGCGAGGGCGCGAACCTGCTACTCGTGCCGGCGTGGGACTTCAATGTTGATCGCTGGTTGCACGCGCGCATGGCGGTCCTGCGCGCGGTCGAGAACGGTTTCGCGCTGGCTCGATCGGCGCGCAACGGGCTCTTAACTCTCAGCGACAATCGCGGTCGCATTCTGGCGGAGGCGGTGACGGTGCCCGGTCGCTTCGTGTCGATCACTGGAAAAGTAAACGTCACATCTGCGGCAACGTTCTACACGCGAACCGGCGATTGGTTCGCCTGGCTTTGTGTCGCCATGTTCCTCGTCCTGCTGGCGTCTCGCTTTTTTAGGCCATCATTAGCCAGATAGAAAAAAAGCGCGCAATTAGAGTAGATGAACTACGACGCCGTCGCGCTCGCGGGAATGAAAGTTTCCGGTTCTTCGAATCTAAGTCTCTTCCGCAACTCGTGCCGAAGCAGCAAAAGATTAACGCACATCTGAAGAATGATCGACCCAACCGACAGATACCACACGTGCAGCAAATGCCTGGTGACCGAGCCCTGAGTAAAGTCTTTCATTGGCCCGAAGTTTCGCTCAGCGTTTCAGCTGCTCAAGATCCATAATACGATGGGTCCGATTTGCCAGTCGCAGATCTCAGCCAGCTTCGAATGTTAACTGCAATCCTGGTGATTGGAGCCGACCGGAGTCGAGCGACAATACCACCCCGTTTTCCTTCAACTTCTCGGCCTCTTTATTTTCTTGCGTTCGCGCATTAGAACAGCGAATGCCTCTTCGAGATCTCTGCCGAAAGCTACAATGCCTCCTTCGTGTCCGGCCATGACAAGAATCTTTCTACTTTTCACGTCGGTAAGGTTGAAGAGACGCAATACTTCGTACGCCATCTCAGGTGTCCCGTACTCAACGGCCTTCGAGCTTGTCGGAGCTTGATTTAGAAGCGCTGTCCACAATTTTGAGTCGTGGCAATGAATAACCGCCCCAGCCTTTGCATCCGATTCGTAAATCGCGGCGTGCGTCAGCGACTCGGATGAAGCAATCGCGGCTCCCACACATCGGAGCCAGTTTTTTTTGAAATCGTAAGCCACCACGCTTGCGTAATCCGCCGACGTCAGTTCGGCTATTCCTCCCGTCGCCGAGCCTGTGATGTAAAAATTATTCGTCGTGCCGTCCCTAATACTCAGGTTGCCGAACCCAACACCATTTGAATCCAGACCGATCAGTCGGAGCTGGAGAAGTTTCCGCCGGTATGCGTTCAATTCAGCAAGACCGTCGAACGGGCTGAGCTCCGTAGCCGCGTGTTCGCAAATGAACTTTATGTATTCGCTCACGGCCCGTGCTCGGGAAAAAGCGCGCGGATGCTTTTCTCGTTCGCTTCGCACACGCCTCGCTCGGTAATCAGTCCGGTCACCAGGCGTCTAGGCGTAACGTCGAACCCGTAGTTTGCAGCCGGACTTCCCTCCGGCGTAACGCGCACTTCCACGTGTCGCCCCTCAAGCCACCCGTCCGCGTGCTTTACTTCTTCCGCGCCGCGCTCTTCGATCGGGATCTCTTTCAACCCATCCCGCATGTTCCAGTCAAGCGAAGACGAAGGCAGCGCTACATAGAAAGGAACGTTATTATCGTTCGCCGCCACCGCCTTCAGATACGTTCCGATCTTGTTCGCAACGTCTCCTGTGTAAGTCGTGCGATCTGTTCCGACAATCACCAGATCTACTTCGCCATGTTGCATCAAATGCCCTCCAGCGCTGTCCGCGATCACCGTATGCGGCACGCCGTGTTCGCCCAGCTCCCAGGCGGTGAGCTTCGAACCCTGATTCCTGGGTCTCGTCTCAGCAACCCACACGTGAACTGGCAACCCGCTATCGTGCGCGGCATAGATTGGCGCCGTCGCGGAACCGTAATCAACAAACGCGAGCCATCCCGCGTTGCAATGCGTGAGCACATTAACCGGTTTCCCCGCTTTCTTTCGAGCAATTTGCTGAATGAGATTCAACCCGTGTTGTCCTATCATCCGGCAGTGCTCCTCATCTTCCTGGGCAATCAATCGGGCTGTGCGCAGAGCCAGGGCCACCTTCTCTTCCGCAGTTTTCCCGTCCGCGATATTCTTTAACTGGCGCTCGACTGCCCAGGAAAGATTCACTGCCGTCGGCCTGGTTGCCTTGAGTTTTGCCGCTGCGCTGGCCAGGTGCTGATGGAACGAACCGCGCGTGGCTGCCTCAATTGTCGCAAGATACATCCCGTATCCTGCGCTCGCACCGATCAACCCGGCTCCGCGAACATGCATTTCGCGGATCGCCGTCACCATCTGATCGACCGTGCTGACTTCTTCAATCACGAAACGGTGAGGCAAAAATCGCTGATCGATCAACTGCACGACGCATTGATCCTCCTTCTTAAGCCAGATCGTTCGAAAATGTTGGCCGCCCACTTTCACACGTTTTGGTTATATCTCATCTTTTCGATGGCGCTAAGCTTGGCTGCATGAGAAGACTACGGCCGTATGAAAAGCTACACCAAAATTCTCTTTTCGATTCTTGCGGCGGTGATTTGCGCGACTGCGTTTGCGGCAGACCAACCCGCATGTCAGAAGAGCGGCAAGAATTGCCCGATGAATAACGGTAAGGCATGCAATTGCGGCAAGAGCTGCGATTGTTAGTCAAAGGCGAAGGTTGGTACCCGCTGTCGTTTGTCGCGCTGGAGCGGCGGCGAACCCAACCTTCGATTTTGGATTTCTCCAGTAGGAAATGTAGTCAATGTGGCAGTTTGGTCGGGTCTGTCGATACCAGTCGATCAGCAATTCCCTTAGTCGGAACCGCTTCCGTTTTGGCCATTTTTTGGGAACCGCGAGACGGTCCGCACCCGATTATATTATAGAGGGAGGCGGCGCATTCTGCGCGTCAAGGAAGTTCTTGGCAGGAGCTTTCATCTCTCGCAAAACAACAAACAGGAAGGGAAAAACTACATGAAAAAGCTTCTCTTAATTGCACTGGCGGTAAGTGGATTGGCTTTCGTTCCCGTGCAGCGTTCTGACGCTCAAATTTCAGTCGGAATTGGGGGTGTTGGAATTGGATTTGGTTATCCAGGTTACCGATATGGCTATTACGGCTATCCTGGTTACGGATACGGGTATTATCCATATGGATACTACCGGTCATATCCGTCCTATGGCTACTACACGGGCCGCTCGTACTACGGGCATCGGGTTTACCGCCACCACCGTCATCATTACTACCGTTCTCGGTACTAAGCTGGCATAGGATATAAAATCCACTGAGCTGGCTCGGAAGCGATTCCGAGCCAGCTTTTTTTAACCAGTGATCGCCCACGATTCCAGCGCGCCCATCAGCGCGCTGCAAACGCACTGGCGACCATTTCCTGAAGAACGTTTTGTCCGAGCCACGCCTATTCATTGTTGGCGATGAGCATGAGCTTGCAGCAATGGGCTAAGAATGGCTGGTCAAACGCCTGAATTACATCGCAAGAGCTGATCGGCGTGATTTTCTTCGTGGCGGGACGCGGATAACGAAATGAAACCACTGCGAAAGCGCATTGTCGATCTTAGTGCGATTGCCAGCGGCGAGGATCGCGACGCCGCCGTATTTTTCGATTCTCTGGAGGAGATAGTTGATCTCGATATTGACGTAACGATCGTGGCTGTCCTTCAACTCGGTACGTTTGCCAAAAAGCGCATCGACTTCGTCGAAAAAGAGGACCGCACCATTCTTCTTTGCTGCAGCGAAGACGCGCCTCAGATTCTTTTCCGTCTCGCCAATATATTTAGAGACGACGGCGCCCAAATCGACGTGGTATAGGTCTTCTCGCAGATCGCGGACCAACTTCTGCGCAGCGACGAGAGCGCCCGTCCGATTTTTGCCAGTGAGCAGAACGCGGACGCTTTTCCGGTGCGACTTGCGAATGCGCTTGCGCTTTGCTTCGCACCGCATTTTGCGCAAATGAATGCCACCGCTTCGTCAAGGGATGCCCGAAAACGGGCCGGCAAACGCAGCTCGGGTTCGATCCAGTTCTCCGGATAAACAAAGATCTTCTGGTTAGCGTCCCAGACCCGATAATTTTTGAGCCATTCCCATTCGCCCTCCGTTTTGCGGAGCTGCTTTCCGTGCCTTCCTGCTTTTTTCATCGGCATCCAGATCCGAGTCAACTATGTTCGGGCAATTCTAGCGAGCATTACTTCTGAAAGTCAGGCGCGCTTTCTAGAAAGCGCCCAAGATGCATCTCGAAATCTTAAATGCCCTGCTCAGCCTGCCCGCCGTGGCGGGCGAAGACTTTCGGAGTTCGGAGTTTGGACGCGGCCTCCTTTTCCGTTCCCTGATTCGCAATATCCGTAAACGGCAATTGCAATTGGCCGACGCGTTGATAGCGTAATTTCTTAAATGATGAAAATCCTCTTTGGGCGATCTTTGGTTGCTTGCGTTGTGTTGGGTGCCACAAGTTTTGTCTTTGCCGGCGGATTCAAGAGCCGCATTATTACGAGTTCGCCACTGACGATCACGGTCTCTGACGAGCACTCCCTCCGAGTCCGAAATTTTACACAACAAGGCGGCGTCGATCGCGGCGTAGTTACGGTGACGTTAAACGATCAGAGCGCCAATGTTCTCACCGCCAGCCGGATCGACACGAGCAGCCTTTCAACTTCGTCGGAAACCATCAATCAAGTGGTAATAGCGGGTCCGGCTGAGGTAACGATCGCCCCGGTTGTCGGTGCGACCCTGTTTATTACCTACAAGAAGGAGGCCAATGAAGGCAGGGGCTCCTCACCCGGTGACGTCACTCCCACTCCGACTGTTACGCCTGCTGCGACTGCTACCCCTACGGCTACCCCGTAAGGCCGCGAATAAACAGGCGAGAGTTGTCGCCGCTTCGCCGGCCCAGGAATGCAGCGAATGGGCTTCCGCTGACATCTGATTTCTGATCTCCGACCTCTGGTCGAGCGACATCGATTGCAAAACCCGAGGCGACCCCATTTTACCATGGGCGCGCTTTCTGCAAAGCACTTAAGATGTTCCGGGAAATGTTAAATGCTCTGCTCGCGAACGTTTTCGGAGTTTAGACGCGACCCAATTGCCTTTCCCATTTTGGCCCGAATCGAATCCGTACGCGGAACGCGCCGAGATTGCTCTCGGCGCGAAGCGTTGATCTGGTTGCAAGTCCGCGATCAGGTCTGCGTCTTGTCTTTTTCGCCTTTCTTGCATTGGGCTTCGAACTTCGTGTACTGTTCCTTCGTCAGGATTCCTTTTGCCTCTTGCATGTATTTAGCTTCGCTCGCTTCGGAGCAACCGGCTTTTTCATGCTCTGCCATAACCGCGTCCATCTTCGTCTTCTGCTCAGGTGTGAGGTTCAGGCTGGCCAATGAAGCCTGACACGCTGCCTTCGCTTCGTTTCCGACTTTCTTTG
>WNGI01006694.1_pt1 | contig 10502 bp, 10 predicted proteins | sample 5400621 | NCBI WGS metagenome assembly WNGI01 (sample SAMN13153374, study PRJNA577476) | soil metagenome | isolation source: 20 cm soil or saprolite under Garry oak tree replicate 1 | place: USA:California | collected 2016-06-15 | reverse complement strand
CGGGACAGATCCTCGTGAACGGCCAGCCCGTGACGATCGGAAACCCGCGCGATGCGAAAGCGCTCGGCATCGAGACGATCTACCAGACGCTTGCCCTAGCGGACAACCTCGACGCACCCGCCAACGTCTTCCTGGGCCGAGAGCTGACTGGGGCCGGCTCGCTCAACGACGCGGCGATGGAGTCGGCGACGCGGAAGGTCATTGGACGGCTGAATCCGAACTTCAAGAACTTCAAGTCGCCGGTCCTCCGTCTCTCTGGAGGTCAGCGCCAGGCGGTCGCGATCGCGCGGGCGATTCATTTCAACGCGCGAGCGCTGATCATGGACGAGCCGACCGCCGCCCTCGGTCCCGCGGAGACCGCGCAGGTGCACAACCTCATCAAGCAGCTCAAGAGCGAAGGCATCGGGATCTTCCTCGTAAGCCACGACATCCACGATGTGTTCGATCTGTCCGAGCGGATCAGCGTCATGTACCACGGCAGGCTCGTCGACACCGTGAACAAGAACGACGTGACGACCGACGAAGTCCTCGGGATGATCATTCTGGGAAAGCCGCCGACGAAGCTCACGCGCCAGGAGCTGGCCGAGCTACACGGCTAGGAGCGGCGGCCTCCGTCGTGGCCGGCGCGGGGAGCTTCCGCGTCCTTGGGCCCTTCGACGCGGTCCACGGCCCAGATGCGGCGGTTGACCAGGCCTTCGAGAAGCTCCTGCTGTCCGGACCTCGGCCGCGGATCGATCGCGCCAGCCGCGACGCGGCGCTCCAGCTCCGCGAGCGTCAGCGAACCCGAGAGGATCGCCGTGCCGAGCTGACCCGACCAACCCGCGTAGCGCTCCTCGCGAGGCGCCGCGAGCGTCCCGTGCTCGACCATGTCGGCGGCCGCGAGGAGGGCTTGCGCGAGCGTGTCGATGCCGGCGATGTGGGCGTGGAACAGGTCGGTTCGGCTCACGCTTTGCCGCCGAAGCTTCGCGTCGAAGTTGAAGCCGCCGGCCGTGAGACCACCGGCGGCGAGGATCTCGTGGAGGGCCAGCGACAGCTCGTCGACGGAGTTCGGGAACTGATCGGTGTCCCAACCGTTCTGGTAGTCGCCACGGTTGACGTCGATGCTGCCGAAAGCGCCGAGCGCGATCGCGCTCGCGACCTCGTGATGGAAGCTGTGACCCGCCAGCGTCGCGTGGTTGGCCTCGATATTCAGTCGGTACTCGCCAGCCAGATCATGACGCTGCAGAAACCCGACGACGGTCGCGACGTCGTAGTCGTATTGATGCTTCGTCGGCTCCTGCGGCTTCGGCTCGATGAGGAGGGTTCCCGTGAAGCCGATGCGGTGCTTGTGCTCGGCGACGAGCGTCAGGAACCGCGCGAGCTGGGCCTCCTCTCGGGCGAGATCGGTATTGAGCAGCGTCTCGTAGCCTTCGCGCCCGCCCCAGAGCACGTAGTTCGCGCCACCGAGGCGATGGGTGACCTCGAGCATCGTCTTGACCTGGGCGGCGGCGTACGCAAACACCTCGGGATCGGGATTCGTCGCGGCGCCCGCGGCGTAGCGGGGGTGTCCGAACAGGTTCGCCGTACCCCAGAGGAGCCGTGCGCCCATGCGGGCCATGTGTCCTTCGATCCGGTCCACGCTCGTGTCGAGATTGGCTCGCGTCTCGGCGTACGTGCGGCCCTCGGGCGCGACATCGCGATCGTGGAACGCGAAGAACGGGACGCCGAGCTTCTCGATGAACTCGAACGCCGCGTCGAGCTTCGCATGGGAGGCGGTCCCGGGGTCGACGCCGGGCGTGAGCCACGGGCGATCGAAGGTCCCTACACCGAAGACATCCGAGCCTGGCCAGTTGAACGAGTGCCAGAGGCAGACCGCGATCCGGAGCTGGTCCTCCATTCGCTTGCCGAGCACGACGCGGTCGGGCTGGTAGACGGCGTACGAGAGTGGGTCGGACGAGTCCGGTCCGCCGTAGGCGATACGGCCCGGCACTTCGGAGAAGAAGGCGTCGCCGATCTCGGTCCTCCCGCGCTGCCGGTGCGCCGAGCGCTTGCAGGAGGTTAGCGCACATCGCGACGCGGGCCGCACGCGCTCGACCCAGCGCCAAATCGTTAGGCTGATCGTGAATGCCATCAGAGCACGTCGGCCCGAGCTCGCCACCGTCGCGCGTCAGGGCGTCATCCTGGCGCCTCACCCCCCGCGAGACGGAGGTCCTGAGCCTCGTCCGGCGCGGCCTCGAGAACAGGGAGATCGCGGCCGAGCTGCACCTCGCCGAGCAAACGGTCAAGGTGCACGTCTCGGCCCTGCTGCAGAAGTTCGCCGTCCCGAACCGCGCGGCGCTGGCCGAAGCCGGGGCGACCCTTGACCTGACCGGCGAGCTGGGGGTGGATCGCAGCTGGATCCCGCAGTTCTTCCGCGACGCCGAGCCGCAGATCTGCGTGCTCCGAGGCCCCGACCTGCGGTACGAGGCCGCGAACGAGGCATTCATGCGCGCGATCGGGGATCGGCCGGTCATCGGCCTCACGATGCGCGAAGCCTTCCCCGAGCTCGAGGGTCAGGGAATCTACGAGCGCGTCGAGCGCGTCTACCACAGCGGCGTGCCGGCCATCCAGCACGAGCAGGCCGCGAAGTGGGACCGCGGGAATGGGATCGAGGAGCGATCCGTCGACCTGGTGATCCAGCCGCTGCGGGGTGACGCCGGTGCCGTGAACGGCGTGGTCTCGTTCGCGGTCGACGTGACCGAGGTCGTCGACGAGCGCGGGCAGTCCTATCTCATCGCCGACGAATTCACCGCGGTACTGGATCTCGTCCCCAGCGGCGTCATCGTCGTCGACGACGCCGGACGGATCAGCAACGTGAACCCCGCGGCAAAGCGAATCGCCCGGACAGCTTTCGATCTCGCTCAGCCGTTCCCAGAGCGCGGCGCGGCCTCCTATTGGTTGGCTGACGCGTTCGGTCGGCCCCTGGCGGCGAACGACACGCCGGTGGCGCGCGCCCTGCGCGGTGAAACTCTGCTCGCGGCCGACTTCACGTTCACGGCCGGGAGTCCCGCCGAGACGGTCAAAGTCCGCTCCTCCGCGCGGCCGCTCCGGGGCGCGGACGGGCGGATCAGAGGAGCGATCCTGGTCTTCACGGAGATCGATTAGCCGGCTCGGCGCTATGCCGAGCCCACCACTACTGACGTAGGGATGGACGCACGGTCAGGACTCGATATGAACTGATCGTGAGACCGGTCGGCGTGCGACGCGCGCGGAACCTGAACTCAGGCCAGCTTCGGCTCATTCAGCTCGTGACCCGCGGTCTCGGCAACAAAGAGATCGCAAGCATCCTCGGCGTCAGTCAGCAGGCGGTGAAGGAGCGGATCTCGGGGCTGCTGCAACGGCTCGGCGCGCCCAATCGCGCGGCGCTGGCGGCGATGGGAGCGCGGACGGCGGTCGTCGGCGCGGTCGGTGACGGGGCCGATTGGCTGCCCTTCGTATTTCGCACCGCTCCGATGGCGATCGCGTTCTTGCGGGGACCCGATCACGTCTTCGAGGCGATCAACGACGAGGCCAGGCGCGCCGCGGGATCGCGCGAAGTCGTCGGCAGATCCTTTCACTCGGCCTTCCCTGAAGCGCCCCCGGAGATTTCCCGTCTCCTCGACGAGACGTACGCGAGAGGTGACCCGCGGATCGGCCGGGTCGAGAAAGATTCGCTGAGCGTCTTCGCCTACCGTGTGCCGCCGGTCGAGGGCCAGCTTCCCGGCGTCCTGGTGTTCGCGATCCCTGCGGTCGCCCCGCCGGGCGCGTCGCGCCCTTAGCTTCCGCCGAAGTACACGGCCGGATCGAGGTCGCGGCCGCCGAGCGTTTGCAGGGAGACGACCACGTCATACGGCGCGCGCGCGTCGTAAAACGTTGCCCAGGACGAACGGCCCGCGTCGACGAGGCGGAAGAGCGGGTCGCCGACCACCACGACTCGGCCATCGGCCACGCTCAGCTCGGCGACCGAGCCGAGCGCACCCGGCCGGTAGGTCAGCCGAGCATCGGCGGAGACGATCGTCACGTACGGAAAGAACGGCAGGCTCGGCACGTTCGAGCCAACGCGGACCTCGCCTTCGATGAATTGGTAGAGACGGACCTCGATCGTGCCGGGGATCGGGGCCGCGAAGCTCAGCCCGGGCGCGCGTGAGGTGATCCCGAGGGAGCCGCGGCCGCCGGAGCGGAAGGGCGTCGCCGAGTAGCGCACCGCCGGGGCCGTTTCGGCGGGCGCCGCCGCCGGCTGTGCCGGGCTTGCCGCCACCGCGACGGTCTGCGCTGTCGCCTGTACCGGAGTGGCTACCGGCAGCGACGGGTCCTCGGACGACGCGGGCCGCGCTCCGGCCACCGGAAGCCCCGTACCGAAGACGATCAGCCGCCCGCCACCGGCGAGGACGCCCGCGGTGATGAGGCACGCGAGCGTCACCGCGGCGAGCCGAACGACGACGCGCTTCACGGCGGTATCTAACGGGGTTCGAATGATGTCGGCACGGGTCGATCCGCGGATATGCTCCCGCCACCGAACGTGAGACGAGCGCTCGCGCTCCTTTTCCTCACCCTCCTGGCATCGGCGCTCGCCGGTGCGCAGGCGGTCGCGGCCACGTCAGTGCCCGCGCGTTACCAGCTCCGCGGTCATCTTCCCGAGCTCGGAGAGCGCCCGACGACGCGGGTCTTCCAGACGCAGGCCGCGTACGACGCCTACCGCGCGAGCCTCGGCGACGCGAACGTGTTCCCGCCGGCGTCCTCGCTCTTCATGAGCTTCGACAAGGACATCCTCGCCCTCTACACGCGCGGCAGCGATACCGGCGGCCGCTGCATCGCGACGGCGGTCAGCGCGACACTCGACGCCGACACCCTGACGACGAATCTGGCGTGGCAGTCGGGGACATGCGGCGCGCCCCTGAGCGCCCACTATCCCTTCATCCTCGTGGCGATTTCGCGTTCGGCGGGCGATGGCAGCGCCTGGGTCCAGCCGAGCCGGTCCGTTTGCGCGGTCGTGGACACGGCCGACACGCGCGCGTGCGCCTCCCTTGGCGCGAGCGCGTCAGCGACCCCGAGCGCGGTCGCGAGCTCGACCGCGGCCCCGTCGCCCTCGCCGACCGCGAGCCCGTCCGCCGTCCCGACCCCGTCACGAACGGTCACCGCGAGCGCGACCTTCACGGGTTCGCAGATCCCGGTCAGCAGCACCGCCGCCGCGACAGTGAGCCCAACACGATCTCAGGTCGCCGCGGCGAGTCCGACCGCCCCGCCAGGCGACACCCCGAGCGGTGGTCCAGACCTGCTCTTCGCCGGCGCGCTCGTGGCGCTCGGTGCCCTGCTCGCGATCGCGCTGATGGCCGCGCGGCGCCCGCGCCAGCCGTCCGGGTTCCGTCGCCGCTAGGGGAGCACCCCCGCGAAGCGGCGCACGAGCTCGATGTAGTCGTCGGAGAGCCGGCGCGTCTCGCGCACGGCATCGGCCATCGTCGCGGTCTCGATCCGCCCCGCGCGCTGCACCGGCAGCACACCCGAGCGACCCGCCTCCACGAGGTCGACCGCGGCGTTTCCGAACCGCGTCGCGCGTAGCCGGTCGATGGCCGTCGGCGAGCCGCCCCGCTGCAGATGGCCCAGAACGACCTGCCGGGCCTCGAGTCCGGTCCGCTGCTCAATATCTCGCGCGAGGACCGCGCCGATCGCGCGCTGATCCAGGCGTACGTGGCCGAAGGCGTCCCGGTCGACGGCTGTCTCGGCCTCGAGTCCCTTGATCTCTACGGCCTCGGACACGACGACGAGGATGTCGGGGTCTCCCATCGCCCGTCGGCGCTTCATCGTCCGCACCACGTCGTCGCTGGTCACCGGGATCTCCGGGATCAAGATGAGGTCCGCGCCGCCGGCGAGTCCGCCGAACGCGGCGACCCAGCCGGTATCGCGACCCATCGCCTCGACGACGACCACGCGATGGTGCGCGCTCGCTGTCGTCCGCAGACGGTCGAGTGCGTCCGCGACCACGGTGATGGCGGTGTCGAAGCCGATGCAGAACTCGGTCTCCGAAAGGTCGTTGTCGACGGTCTTGGGCACACCGACGACGCGGACGCCCTGCTCATGGAGCCAGTTCGCGACGCCGAGCGTGTCGTTCCCGCCGATGGCGACGAGCGCGTCGAGCTCCGCACGGCGAATGGATCCGAGGACGCCGCGGCGCGAGGCCTCGTCTTTGCGCGGGTCGGTCCGGGAGGTGCCGAGGATCGTGCCACCGTCACCGAGGATGCCGGCGACCTCGCGCACGCCGAGCGGCCGCGGCAGGTTTTCTCCGAGGAGGCCGGCCCAGCCGTCGGCGATGCCGAAGACCTCGTGAGCGAGCGCGTGCGCGCGCAAGACGACGGCGCGGATCGCCGCGTTCAGCCCCGGTGCGTCGCCTCCTCCGGTGAGGACACCGATCCGCACCCTACGTCGGGTGCCTCAGCGACCCCAGCGGCGCCGGTGCGTGCGCCATTCGTCGACCCATTCCTTTGGCAGCGGTTCCCTGCCAGAGGCTATCTCCATCGTGACTCCGCCGCCATGCTCGCGCCGGTAATCGATGATGTGCTGGCGCTCGGTGTCCTCGTCCGCTTTGCGGGTGTGCCGCCACATGAGCGCGACGCCGTATGTCGCGACGAGCATCACGACGGCCGTCACCGCGAGCGTGAGCAGCTGGACGTCCATCAGTCTTTGGAGAACCGTTGCTGTCGGGCGAGCGCCCTGTCGAGCTGCTCGGGTGTGAGCGCGTGCATGAGCGCGAGCACCTCGCCGAGGCGGCGCGAGTGGCCGCCCGCCTCGAGGCTCCGCTGCATGGCGAGCGCCTCGGCGAGCTGGTCGTGCGTGAGGATGCCTTCGTCGATGAGGTACTGCCCGAGCGTCTGCACCGCCGGGGGCTCGCCGATGAGCTCGCGAAGTGTCTTGATCAGGTCGATCGGCCCGAACGGCTTCACCAGGTAGTGGGATGCCCCGGCCGCCATGCCTTCCTTGCGGTCGGCGGCGCTGTCGCGAGCGGTGAGCATGATCACCGGGATCGCCCTCGTCGCGGGGTCGGCCTTGAGCTCGCGGCACACGTCGAACCCGGTGGGCCCCTTGCCTTCCTCGAAGTTCACGTCGAGGAGCACCGCGTTCGGGGGGTCTTTCCGGGCGAGGTGGAGCGCTTCGTTCGCGGTCGCGGCTTCAGCGATCGTCCACCCCTGCGTGGAGAGCGTGATCCGGACCATGTCACGAATGAAGCGGTGGTCGTCGGCGATGAGGATGTCTGCCACCCGATTCTCTGCGGCGGCAAGGCTACCGGCGTCGCCGACCGCTTTACAGCCCTCGTCGCGCCAACATAGACTCGTTCGCAACAACTTCATACGCGTTGCCGGCCAGAGGCGCGGCCACGAGCAGTACCACCGCGGAGGAACGAGCTTCCGCCAGATGCGGTGCGAACGGCGTGACCGCCGAAGTCAGGGGTCCGTCTCGGGATCTCGGGCTGGTCCGTTCACCGGAAGGGAGCGGACTGTCGCGACGGGGGAGACTCCGCCGCGAAGCGCTGCCGTGTGACCTTGCTTTCACGAGAGCTCGGTGGCACGTAGCGCACCGGGCTTTTCATTTTTCTGAAGAGCCCGGTGGCCGTCCCGCGTGTGTGGGAGGGTAGCCGTGCCGATCGAGCGTTTTGCGATCATCGACTCGACCCTCCGCGAGGGCGAGCAGTTCTCGAACGCGCACTTCACGACCGCCGAGAAGGTCGCGGTGGCCAAGCTCCTCGACGAGTTCGGGGTCGAGTACATCGAGCTGACCTCGCCGGTCGCTTCGCCACAGTCGTTCGAGGACTGCCGCACCATCGCCGCGCTCCCGCTGAAGGCGAAGGTGCTCACGCACGTCCGCTGCCACATGGACGACGCGCGCGTTGCGGTCCAGACGTGCGTCGACGGGATCGACATCCTTTTCGGGACGTCCTCGTTCCTCCGCGAGTTCAGCCACGGAAAGAGCGTCGACGAGATCATCGCGGACGCCGGCGAGGTGATCACCTTCATCCGCGATCACGGCAAGGAGGTCCGCTTCTCGAGCGAAGACAGCTTCCGCTCGACCGAGGGCGACCTGCTCAAGGTCTACACCGCCGTGGACAAGATGGGCGTGAACCGGGTCGGGATCGCGGACACCGTCGGGATCGCGACGCCGCGACAGTGCTACGCGCTCGCGGTCGAGCTGCGGCATCACGTTTCCTGCGACATCGAGTTCCACGGGCACAACGACACAGGCTGCGCGATCGCGAACAGCCATTCGATCCTCGAAGGCGGCGCCACGCACATCGACACGAGCGTGCTCGGGATCGGCGAGCGCAACGGGATTACGCCGCTCGGCGGCTTCGTGGCGCGGATGTATGCCGACGACCCGGCCGCGATCCGCAAGAAGTACGACCTGCCAAAGCTCCGCGAGCTCGACGAGCTCGTCGCCTCGCTCGTGAAGATCGACATCCCGTACAACGAGTTCGTGACGGGCAAGTACGCGTTCCACCACAAGGCCGGAATGCACACCAAAGCGATCTACCTCAACCCCAACAGCTACGAGATCCTCGACCCGGCCGACTTCGGCCTCGCGCGCACGATCAACGTCGCCCACCGGCTCACCGGAAAGCATGCGATCAACCATCGCGCGAAGGAGCTTGGACTCGACTTCGGCGAAGACGAGCTGAAGCTCATCACGAGAAAGATCAAGACGCTCGCGGACGCGGGCCCGCTCTCCATGGATCAGCTCGACTCGCTGCTGCGTGACTGGGTGGTGGCGTAATGGCAAAGACGCTCGCCGAGAAGATCCTCTCGCGCGTCTCCGGCCGGGATGCCCGTGCCGGCGACCTCGTCATCGCGCCGGTCTCGCGCGTCATGGTCCACGACTCGGTCATCGACGCGGTCATCGCCGGGCTCCGTGACCTCGGCAGGGACAGGGTCTGGGACACCTCGCGGGTCGCCGTGTTCGTCGATCACGCCGCGCCCGCGCCCACACCCGTCGTAGCGGACTCGCATCGCGTCCTCCGCGAGTGGGTGCGGCAGCAGGGGATCGCGACGTTCTACGACGCCGGAGAAGGCGTCTGCCACCAGATCATGGTCGAGGAGGGCTACTGCGAAGCGGGCACGGTCATCGTGGGGAGCGATTCGCACTCCAACTCGTATGGCGCGGTGGGCGCCTTCGGCGCGGGGATGGGTGCGACCGACATCGCCGTTGCGCTCGCGCTTGGCCGGACGTGGCTGCGGGTGCCCGAGTCGATCAAGGTCACGTTCACCGGCCGCCCTCGCAAGGGCGTGACGATCAAGGACGCGATCATGCGCGTCGTCCGCGAGATCGGCACGGATGGCGCGCGCTACGCCTGCGTCGAATTCCACGGAGCGGGCGGGCTGCCGCAAGGTGATCGGATCACCCTCGCCGGCATGACGACCGAGATGGGCGCGAAGGCCGGGATCGTCGTCGGTACGCCGGAAGCGCCGGACTGGCTCTTCCCCGACCATGGCGCGGCGTACGCGAACGAGGTGCGGATCGATCTCTCGGCGCTGGAGCCGCAGATCGCGGTGCCGCCGCGGGTCGATCAGGTCGTGGACGTCTCCGAGGCGGTCGGTCAGCCGATCGACGTCGTCTTCCTGGGCTCGTGCACCAATGGCCGGCTCGTCGACATGCGCCAGGTCGCCGCGATCCTCCGTGGCCGGCGCATCGCCCCCGAGGTGCGCCTCGAGGTCGTGCCCGCCTCGCGCCGCCAGTTCGAGGACGCGATGGCCGACGGAACACTCCTCGCGCTGTCGGCGGCGGGGGGCGTCATCGGCAGCTCGGGCTGTGGGCCCTGCCTCGGACGCACCGGTGGGGTGCTCGCAGGCAGCGAGGTCTGTCTCTCGACGGCGAACCGCAACTACCGTGGTCGGATGGGCTCCGCCGACGCGTCGATCTATCTCGGCTCGCCCTATGTCGCGGCGGTGGCGGCGCTCACGGGCGTCATCGACGACCCCCGGCCGTACCTCGAGGCGACCGACGAAGAGCTCGACGCGCTCATCGCGAGGCGGCGCGCGGAACGACCCGGCCGCGGCGCGGCGTCGGTGCGCTCCGGCGATCGGTCCCGCGAGCTCATGCTCTCAGCCGCTCGCAGCGGCGTGGCCATGGAGATCGACGATTGAGTAGGGCATGGGTCTTCGGCGACGACCTCGACACCGACCAGATCGTGCCCGGCCGCTACGCGCCGTTCATGGTCGGGCAGGACAAGTTCCACCTCTACGCGTTCTGCGACGCGCGGCCGGGTTTCGCCAAGGAGGTGAGAGCGGGGGACATCCTGGTCGGGGGCGAGAACTTCGGGTGCGGCAGCTCCCGCGAGTACGCGGTCGCCGCGCTCGCGAAGCTGGGCGTCGGCGGGATCGTGGCGAAGAGCTTCGCCCGGATCTTCTTCCGCAACTGCGTCAATCTCGGGATCCCCGTCGTCGAGTCCGACGAGGCGGCCACGCTCGTCCGCGACGGTGACGAGGTCGCACTCGATCTCGTGGCCGGCATGCTGCGAAGTCCCG
>WNGI01006692.1_pt1 | contig 10502 bp, 11 predicted proteins | sample 5400621 | NCBI WGS metagenome assembly WNGI01 (sample SAMN13153374, study PRJNA577476) | soil metagenome | isolation source: 20 cm soil or saprolite under Garry oak tree replicate 1 | place: USA:California | collected 2016-06-15 | reverse complement strand
TGCGCTCCGGCGAACGCCTTCGCGTACTCCTCCTGAAATTCGCGACGCTGCGCTGTGTAGCTGCGCGGCTCGTAAACCGCCACGATCCTCCGCCCTTTGTACTTCTGCCGAACGGCATCGATAGTCTCGCGAATCGCGGTCGGGTGATGAGCGAAATCGTCGATCACGGTGACGCCCCGAACTTCGCCGCGCACCTCCATCCTCCGCTTCACACTCGTGAACGTGCGCAGCCCCTCGCGAACTCCGTCGCGATCCGCCTTCACTGACTCGGCTGCGGCGATCACTGCCAGGACGTTCCGCACGCTGAACGCGCCGGCGAGTGGAGTATCGACCTTTCCCCACTCGTCGTTCGACCGAAAGACGCGAAAACGCGTTCCCCTCTCGTCGAACTCGACGCCCTGCGCGTGCCAGTGCGGTTGCCCGGCCGGAGTCTTCAGCGAATCGTCGCCGTACGCAAAGGACTCGACCGGTGCCGGAGATTTGGGCGCCAGCTCGCGCACAATCGGCGAATCCCACCCGGCGACCACCACTCCGTTCTTCGGAACGAGATTGATGAAGCGCGCGAACGCGAACTTGTACGCCTCTTCGTCGCGATAGATGTCGGCGTGATCGAACTCGATGTTGTTGACGATCGCGGTGTCCGGGAGGTAGTGCCACATCTTCGGACCCTTGTCGAAGTAGGCGGTGTCGTACTCATCGGCCTCGATCACGAAGTACTCCGAATCAGTGAGCCGGAACGAAGTACCGAAGTTCTCCGCCACGCCCCCTATTAGAAAGCTCGGATTGAGACCAGCCGACTCCAGCACCCATGCCAGCAGCGAGGTCGTCGTCGTCTTCCCGTGGGTCCCGGCCACCGCCAGCGAGTGGTGGCCCCAGATAAATTCCTCTTTTATGGTAGCGGCGGCTGAAGTGTAGCGGAGCTTCTGGATCAGCACCGCCTCCAACTCCGGATTGCCGCGCGAGACGACGTTGCCGACCACTACAATGTCAGGTTTTGGTGAAAGGTTCTCGGCGCGATACCCTTCGTTGTAGGCGATTCCCATCTCCTGGAGCGCCGTCGACATTGGCGGGTATACCTTTTCGTCCGAGCCTGTTACCGTGTGTCCGGCCGCCTTCAGCAAGCCGGCAAGCGAGGCCATCGCAGTGCCACCAATCCCAATGAGATGGTAGTGGAGAGGTTTTTTGCTACGCTGGTCCGGGTTTCGCGCCATTCTGCCTCGTCGTCATTCGGTCAGGTTCTGGGGTACTGGAATCTATCATGCCCTGGTTGTGGCTCCTGTCGGTCCAATTTTTCGCGAAACGCGTTCACGTTCTCTGCCGTAGGGAAGGAACACCCTAACTAGATTCATGCCGCAAAGAGCCAATCATTTCTGGACGATCTTCCTTACGACAGTATTGGTCGACGTCACCAGCAAACGTCTCGCGGTCAGCGAGCTGTCGCCGCCCTACGTCCCACACAACATCATCGACGACGTTCTGCGATTCACCCTCGCCTACAATCCCGAGGGCGCAATGAGCTTCTCCCTCGGCCCATCGTCGCGCTGGTGGTTCGTCCTGCTTTCGCTCGGTACGCTGTTCGTTCTCGGTTACATGTACAGCCAGACGCCCCGGCAGGACCGCATTCAGATCGCATCGATCGCTCTCATTTGCGGTGGCGCTGTTGGCAACCTGCTCGATCGCGTTCGCTCGGCACGCGGAGTGGTCGACTTCATCGACATTGGGATCGGCGCGCACCGGTTCTGGACATTCAACTTTGCCGATCTCGCCGTGACGCTCGGCACAGCCATGCTGACCTGGATCCTTTGCGTTCGCGCGGCAAAGGACGAGCGTCGCGCCCCGGCTCCCGCACTGGCGCCGAGTCGCGCCCTGGACGAGCCGAACTAGTCGTCCTTCTGTCCGAAGATCGCCATGTTTGAGCTGTGCCCCGGATTGATCTTCTTCTCCGGGTAGATCCAGTGCACGGCCTGGTTGACGGCGGTCGCTGCCTCACCGAAGCCAGTCGCGATCAGCTTCAGCTTCCCCGGATAAGTCGTGATGTCGCCGGCGGCGTACACTCCCGCTCGTCCGGTCTCCATCAAGCTGTTGACGATGATCTCGTCGTTCTCGCATTGGAGACCCCACTCGGCCAGCGCGCCGATGTCGCTGTGGAACCCCAGCATCGGCAAGATGGCGTCTGCCTCGATATCACGGGTGGTCTTCGCCTTTACATCGCGGACCGTGACGCCCGTGAGCTTGTCATCGCGCGACAACACGTCGTGCAGCTCGTGAAATGGCAGCAGCGTGGTGCGGCCGCCAGCAACCGCAGCCTGTACGTCGGCGACCGTCGCGCCGTGCGCGCGATACTTGTCGCTGCGATGTACCAGCGTCACCGCCTTGGCGCGATCGCGCAGTTGCTGTGCCCAGTCAAACGCCGAGTCGCCCCCGCCGATGATGACGATGCTCTGTCCGCGAAATTCTTCCGGGTCAGACACCCGATCGAAAATTCCGCGTCCGTACCACGGCTCGGCGCACTGCTGCGGCAGTCGCCGCGGCGAGAACGCCCCGATTCCCGCGGCGATGACGATCGCCCGCGTCGGAAAGCGGTCCGTCTCGGTGACGAGCACGAAGTGATCGTCGTTGCGCTCGAGCGCGGTGACGTTCTGGTTAAGGTGCGACTTGAAATGAAACTGAGATGCCTGCTCGACCAGCGCGTTGACCATATCCTTCGCCAGAATTTTGGCAAACCCGCCAACGTCGAAGATGTACTTCTCCGGATAGAGCGCAGTGAGCTGGCCACCCAGCTGGGGTAGCGCGTCGACGATCTGGGCCTTCGCGCCCCGCATTCCCGTATAAAAAGCGGCGAACAGGCCAGTTGGGCCGCCGCCGATGATGGTGATGTCGGTGATCTCGTGAGTCATCTGATGCGAAATATATAGTAGCGTGAAGACCCTCCCGGAGAGATTTTCATCGACATGAAGCCACCGCGCGCACGCTGATGCGGACTAATCTCGTAGAATCACGCGTCGTGCACGACCAGCCGACGCTCAAGACCGAGCGCCTCACGCTGCGCCCGTTCATTGCCGACGATGCCTTCGACGTCGAGCGACTCGCCGGAATGCGTGAGATCGCCGACACGACGTTGAACATCCCGTACCCCTATCCGCACGGCGGAGCCGGCGAGTGGATCCGATTGCACGGTCCGGCGTGGATCGATGGGACCAGCGCAACGTTCGCCATCGTTGGCAACAAAACCGAAGCGCTCGTTGGCGCGATCAGCCTGATGATCAAGCGCGAGCACCGTCGCGCCGAGCTGGGTTATTGGATCGCGCTCGACTGCTGGAATCGCGGTTATGCTACCGAGGCGAGTCGGCGCATCATCGATTTCGGGTTTGAAGCTCTCGGATTGCATCGCATCGAGGCGCGCCACTTTGTCCGCAATCCTGCCTCGGGTCGGGTGATGCAGAAGGTTGGAATGCAGCAGGAGGGAGTGGAGCGCGATCACGTGATCAAATGGGATCGCCATGAAAGTCTGGCTGTCTATTCGATTCTCCAGCCCGAATGGCGCGCTCAACGATCCCGTCGCTAGCGGTGTCTGAAACGCGCACGCCCACGATCCGTAAGAGTCTCAACACTTCGCTCAGGAACCATGAAACGCGTTTTGCTCGGCGTTGTTTTTTCGATTTGTCTGCCCGCTGGTGCTCGGCCTCAAGCTCGTCTCGCCGGCCGGAAATCGCACCGTCTTCGGTCATGGCGGCGGCGGCAGCGGCAGCGGAATCGACAACGAATTCCGATTCTTTGCTGACGGCGACTACTCGGTCGTGGTGCTCGCCAACATCGACCCACCCGCGGCGAGCGATCTCGCCCCTGCCCTGATCAAATTCCTGTCCGTACAGCCAATACGATGAGCTACTGATCGAATGGCGTCACGCTGACCTTCGCCGATCCGTCCCCGCTGTAGTGAAGACTGACCGTCCACGGCTGGCAGCACACCTGGCAGTCCTCGACGTACTCCTGTGAGGGCCCGCCGCCGGGATCGATGGCGATCTCCACCGTCTCGTTGCAGTACGGGCAATAGACGTTCGCCGTCGTCTCGGCGGTGCCGTCGCCGAGGGGGAAGTCGAGGTCGAGGGGGTCTTCGTCGGGGGTTCGCATAGGACTAGTGGTAAAGCTACTACGGTGCAGTCCGCAGTTACCAAGTCTTGCAGCGGTTACATTCTAGGCGGTGAAGATCTACACCAAGACCGGCGATTCCGGTGACACTGGGTTATTCGGCGGCGGCCGCGTCCCCAAGGACGACCCCAGGGTCGAGGCGTACGGCGATGTCGACGAGCTGAACGCCGTCCTTGGAATGGCCCGCGCCATCGAGCCGATGCCCCGCATCGACGAGATCCTCGTACCGATCCAGCGCGATCTCTTCAGCATCGGGGCGCTGCTCGCCACTCCGGACCTCGAGAAGATGCACAATCACCTCGCCAAAGCGAACGTCGACGAGGGTCGGATCAGGGGGCTCGAGCATGCCATCGATGACTGTGAGAAGGAGCTCGAGCCGCTCAAGGCCTTCATCATCCCCGGCGGGAGTCGCAAGGGGGCGGTGCTCCATGTTTGCCGGACGGTTTGTCGGCGCGCCGAGCGGCGGGTGGTCCGACTCCAGCGGGAGGTTGAGATACCCTCGCTGGTGGTGATCTATCTCAACCGGCTTTCCGATCTCCTATTCGTGCTCGCCCGTGTCGCCAACGTTCGAACAGGCGCGGGTGAGGTAACCTGGTAGATCAGGCGCAGCTTCGGCGCTCCATCCGCGTCGCGCCCGGCCTCATTGACCAGGTCGGGAAAATCGCGCAGGAGGTAGCTCCTGCCCATCGGTACGCCGTAATCACCGATTCGAACGTCGGTCCCCGGTATGGGCAGAAGGTAGGGGATGGTCTCGGCTGGGACCGCGCGGACATCCTCATGATCCCCGCCGGCGAGTCCAATAAAACCCGGGAAACCTGGGCCAGACTGACCGACCAGATGCTGGCAAAAGGCTACGGTCGGGACTCCGCCGTGATTGCGCTGGGAGGGGGGGTCGTTGGAGACCTGGCGGGGTTCGTTGCCGCCACGTTCATGCGCGGGATTCCAGTCGTCCAGGTGCCCACTTCCCTGATGGCGATGGTCGACGCTTCGATCGGGGGAAAGACCGGCGTGGACACCTTCGCGGGGAAGAATCTGGTGGGTGCTTTTCACTTTCCGTCCGCGGTCCTCGTGGACCCGCAAGTCCTTGCTACACTTCCGTTTAGGGAACTGCGTGCGGGATTTGCAGAGATTGTCAAGCATGGCGTAATTGCCGACGACGCTTATTTTCTTGAGGTCGCCGGCAGCGTTAGAAAGTTGCTGGACAAGGGCGGTCCGACGAGTGACAGTATGCTCGCCGTCATCGTCCGTAGCATTGAGATCAAGGCCGAGATTGTCTCACGTGATGAGCGGGAGGAAGGCCTTCGAAAAACTCTCAATTTTGGCCATACGATCGGCCACGCCGTCGAGTTGGTTAGCGGCTACTCCCTGCTCCATGGAGAGGCGGTCGCGATCGGGATGGCGCTGGAGGGGAGGCTCGCCGAAAGTATCGGTGTAGCCCAAGCCGGAACCGCGGAGGCGATCACAAAAGCGCTCCAGACGGCAGGACTCCCCACCGATCTCCCGCGACCCTTCGAAAGGGACGCGGTAATCGAGGCGATGAGGTCGGACAAGAAAGGGCAGTCGGGCAAAACGAGGTTCGCCCTGCCGGTCAGGATCGGGGCGATGGCGGGAGCAGATGAGGGTTGGACGGTTGCAGTCAGTGACCAACAGCTACGGGAGGTGCTTGCATGAAAATCGGCAGAATCTCTCAGCGTACCTTTGCACTGAAGGCCGCTAACGATTCGTCGCGTTCCCGCGCCGATATTCTCCGCACCTTTTTCGCGGTCACGCTGGCTGTCGCGCTGATCGCGACGGGGGCGATCGCGCTTCCATCCCTCTCGCCAGTCGAAGCCGGTATCGACATCCCGCCGTCGAAGGGCCCTCAGCTCGAGCCGGAGTTGCTTGCCGACATCGAGGGCATCCACGAAGAAGCTGGAATGCTGGGAAGTCCGCTCAAGGAAACTGTGACCAGCATGGCGAAGTCGCTGCCCGCGAACGCTGCCAGGGTGGCGAGGGTAACCACCGCTGTCACGAAGCCGATCGCCAACGGCGTAGAGGCGATTCCGTCGGCGATCGTACGCGCCACCGCGCACGAAGCGATCAAGATGAAGAAGGGAATTATCCCTCTCATCCCGTCGAAGTTCACCCGCGCTCAGGACGGCATCACGATTCCAGTCTCGCTCACCCAGTACTGTGTTCAGGGTGAGACGCGCCGCGGACGTCAGACCAGGCACGGCATCGTCGCCGCGGATCCGCGCATCTTCCCCCTCTCACGCTACGTCGAGGTCTTCCTCGGCAACGAGTACCTCGGGCGCTACCTCGTCGACGACACCGGCGGCAACGTGCTCGGCGCGACGCTCGACATCTGGAACCCCGACTGCAAGGAAGCCGCGCGCTTTGGGCGACACTGGGGAAGCGCGACGCTCGTTGCACGCGAAGTGGAAGCGGTGCCGAATGATTCGCTGGCGCCGACTAGGTGGGATGGGTTAGCGAAGCGCTGATCCACAAAAGAAAAAACAACAACAAACGGAAGACTACCAGCTGGGGGCGTTGGGCGGAGCGGCTGGAGGCTGCGAGCTCGCTAGAGGCCGAGAGCGAAGCCGTTTTGTTCAGTAGCTGTAAGCCTCCAGCGTGCTCGCGGCTATCAGCCGCTCCGCCCAACGCTCCTAGCTGGTAGTCTTCAGTTGCTTTTTTCGGCCCTAGAATTGCCCGATACCCACGCGAAAATCGCAACCAGGAACTGAAATGTCCTCGTTCAGCACTTACCTGATCGGATTCATCGTTCTGATCATCGGCTTGGCGATCGCTGCGATTCTGGTCGGCATATCACAGACGTGGGTGATCGTGGGATGCATAATCCTGATCGGAATCGCCATCGTAACTGCCACAACCCGAACGAAGACCAAAGATCCGCCGGGCCCCCCTGTGGCATGAAACGTGGCTGTTGACGGTTGAGTGCGCCTCTAGTTAACGTGCGCGTCCAGAAAAAACCGGGCGCGCCACCCAGGCGCGCCCGTCCATAGTGTCTCTTCCAAGGGGCTTATGCAGACGACTGGCGAGAGTAGATCCAAAGGCTTCTTCCGCTCCTCCCCCTCCACCGCTTTCGACCAGTACCTCCAGGACATACAAAAACTCCCGCTGATCACCGACGCCGAAGAAGAGCGTCGACTTGCTCGCCGTGCCCAGGCCGGCGACGAGAAAGCGGCAGAGCGGCTGGTCACCGCTAATCTCAGATTCGTAATTTCATATGTTAAGAAGTATCAGGGCCACGGCCTGGATCTAGGTGAGCTGGTAGCGATCGGCAACGAAGGTCTCCTCAAAGCAGTCAGAAAGTTCGATCCGGATCAGGGCGTCAAGTTCATTTCGTATGCGGTGTGGTGGGTTCGACAGGCAGTGCTCAAGGCTCTCGCCGAGCAGACAAGAAGCGTAAGAATCCCGCTCAATCAGAACTCCCAGCTCATTAAGCTGGCCCGCGCTCAGACGGTGCTCTCCCAGGTTCTCAAGCGCGACCCCACAGACAACGAGATTGGCCGTCTCCTCGAGGAGACTCCCGACGCCGTTCGCTCGGCAAAGCAGATGTCGGCAACCGAGATCTCGCTCGACGCTCCAATCGATCGCTCCGATCGTGAGGCCTGCACGCTTGGCGAACGCTTCGCCGGTGTCGATGGCGCCGAGATCGAGGACGTGACTGATTTCCATTTGATGCGCGAGTTCATAGATCGCGTCTTCCGGAAGTACCTCACCCCCCGCGAGCGCAAGATCCTCCACCTCTACTACGGTCTCGAGCAGGGCTCGGACGCGATGACGCTGGAGAAGATCGGCGCGCTAATGGGCGTCACTCGCGAGAGAATCCGTCAGATCAGAGAGCGCGCCTTCGAGAAACTGCGCGAGTCTCCGGACGGGTCGGCCCTGGCTGGGTTCTGGAGCTGACGAGGGGCGAGGGAGGCGGGAGGCGGGAGCAAAATAACTTGAAAAGACGAAACGACGCCGGCCAAATCGAGTCGGCGTCTTTCTTGTATAGGTGATACCTAGGCACTCCCGCCTCCCGCTCCATGGCGACTCAAACTCCCCCCCGCACTGACCTCAAAGCTTTCCTGAACGCGAAGTGCGGCAACGCCGACGCGGCCCGCGAAGCGTTGGAGAAAGTCGGCTTCGACCTTGACGAGGTGGACCCCACCCAGCTCGAGGCCTGTCTCAAGCAGGCGATCGACGCCGGGGCAAAGCGCATCCTCGTTGCCGGCGGCGACGGCACTATCGCAACCGCTGCCGCCCTGGTTGCAAAGAAGGACATCGAGCTCGCCATCCTGCCCGGTGGCACACTCAACCACTTCGCCAGGGATCACAACATCCCCACAGACCTCGGCAAAGCCGCGCTCGTTGCCGCCGGCGAAGGAGTCGTCACTCGCGCCGATATCGGCTACGTCAACGACTGCGTTTTTCTCAACACCAGCTCGATCGGCGCGTACGTCACCTTCGTCCGGGATCGCGAACAATTCGAGAAGCGCGTCGGCTATTCCCTCGCCAGCGTCGGCGCTTTCGTCAAAACTCTGACCCAGCTACGGAGTTTTTCGGTGACACTCGAAGTAGAAGGCGAAAAGAAGACCTACCGTACGTCGATGGTGTTCATTGGCGTCGGCGAGCGAGAGCTGAAGATGCCACTGCTCGGCAGCCGCGTAAAAAACGGAAAACGCGGGCTACACGTCATGATCATCCGCGGCAGGAAGCGCGCACAGCTCTTCTCGTTGGCGCTGGCGGCAATTGCCAAGGGAACCAGGGAAGCCGCGCAATTACCCGAATTCGACGATTTTCTTGTCGATAGCTGCCGCATCGATTTGAATCGCCCGCGGACGACCATTGGTCTCGACGGCGAGTTGAAGCGAATGACGACGCCGCTCGATTATCGCATCGAGCGCGATGCGCTGCGTCTGGTGGTCGCCCCGCCTGCGGATGACGAATAGCTAGATTCAGTGCATGACCGTCACCGAGCGCCTCGGCGCGATCGTCGGCGACAATCATGTACTCAGTCGTCAGAGCGAGCTGCTCGTCTACAACTCGGACGGGCTGCCCGGCTATCGGCGACAGCCGCGGCTGGCAGTTTTCCCGGGCACGCGCGACGAAGCGATTGCCGTCGTCCGATTTCTCGCTGAAGAAGGTTTACCGTTCGTGCCGCGGGGGGCCGGTACCGGATTGTCGGGCGGCGCGCTGGCCGACGACATCGTCGTCGTGGGGCTGCATCGCCTCAAGAAAATTGTCTCGCTGGACATCGAGAACCGCCGCGCCACTGTCGAGCCCGGCGTCGTAAATCTTCGCCTCAACAGACACGTCGCGCCCCACGCCTTGCTGTACGCTCCGGATCCGTCGAGCGAAGCAGCGTGCACAATCGGCGGGAACGTCGCCGAAAACGCCGGCGGCCCGCACTGTCTCAAGTACGGGGTAACGCTCAATCATGTGTTGGCGATGACCGTGATTCTGCCGAGCGGCGAGATCGTCGAGCTTGGCAGCAGAGTTGGTGAGCGTGATGGCTACGATCTGCGCGGCGCATTCATCGGCTCCGAGGGGTGCTTCGGTCTGGCACTCGACATCACCGTCAAGCTGACCCCCAAGCCGCCGTCGGTGCGGACTGTCCTCGCCGATTTCACCTCGGTGAACCAGGCGGCGCAAGTGACCTCGGCGATCATTGCGTCGGGAATCGTCCCGGCAGCACTAGAGTTCATGGACGGCGCGACCATTCGTGTCGTCGAGGATTCCATCTATGCCGCCGGATATCCGCGAGACGCCGACGCGATTCTGCTCATCGAGCTCGACGGCCTCGAGGCCGGAGTGACCGCCGATCTCGAATCGGTCCGTCGAATCTGCATCGATGGTGGCGCTCGCAACGTGAGGGTGGCCCGCGACGACGCCGAGCGCATGAAACTCTGGCAAGGCCGAAAGAAAGCGTTCGGAGCGATGGGTCGTCTGGCGCCGCATCTCATCGTCCAGGACGCAGTTATCCCGCGCACGAAGCTCCCCCAAATCCTCGCTACCATCCACAACATCAGTGAGAAGTACGGCGTGATGGTCTGCAACGTATTTCACGCCGGTGATGGCAATCTCCATCCCAACATTGCCTACAGTGCTGACGATCCCGCCGAGAGTGAGCGGGTCCACAAAGCGATGGTGGAGATCATGCAGGCGTGCATCGCCGCGGGCGGTAGCATTACCGGCGAGCACGGCGTCGGGCTCGACAAGATGGGCTACATGGAGTCCATCTTCTCCGAGACTTCGCTCAACGCGATGTGCGAGCTGCGCGGAGTGTTCGATCCGCAGCACCGATCGAACCCCGGCAAGGTCGTACCGATCCACGCCTGCAAGGAGTGGCATGGCATTCCTGGACG
>WNGI01006690.1_pt1 | contig 10502 bp, 8 predicted proteins | sample 5400621 | NCBI WGS metagenome assembly WNGI01 (sample SAMN13153374, study PRJNA577476) | soil metagenome | isolation source: 20 cm soil or saprolite under Garry oak tree replicate 1 | place: USA:California | collected 2016-06-15 | reverse complement strand
TCCTTGGACAAGAGAGCTGGCGCAGTTTCCAACGCCGACGATGGCAATTCTTATTTTTCTCATTTCTAAAGTGTTAAAGGTGAAAGGCTACCTGAATTAGATTATTCGAAGCAAGATGCAAGTTAGGCCGTTTCACCACGACCGGCTGCGCCTGCCAGTAGTCTAAATATTATAAGCGCGGAATGTGTCCGAAGTCGCGCCAGCTTGCAAGAACTGATATAAGGGGAAAAGTCACGGGGCATCCTTGGTACAAAGAAGGCCCTTGCAAGGAGATAGACGAAATGCGCTTGAAATTTGCAGCCATCACGACGCTGATCGCTGCTTTTTCCGCCTGGTCGCACGGATTCGGGGCTCCCATTTACACGATCGAACAGGCGGTCGCCGTCGCCCAAGCGCACAATCCAGAAATCGAGATTGCCCGGACGAAAGTACAAGGCGCGCACGGCGGCTGGGTCGAAGCGCGCTCGGGATATCTTCCGTCGCTAAGCTCGACCGGGCTGGCCGATAAACGACAGACGCAGAGCGAAACCCGACTCCGGGACGAGGATTACAATGCGATAGTGAAGCTCGAACAGAACCTGTACACTGGCGGAGCAGTAACCAGCCAGGTGGCTATCGCACGGTTAACCATCGAGAAGCAAAACTATGAGTTGCAGGAGACTGCCAGTCGAGTGGCAATGGATGTGCGGGTCGCGTTCAACGAACTTCTCCTGAACCGGGCGAAGGTGGGTGTGCGGCAAAATTCGGTGAGAGTCCTGGAGGAAGAACTCAAAAGCCAGCAGCAAAGCTTTAGCGCCGGTATTGTTGGTAATTTGAACGTACAGCGCGCTGAAGTCGCTCTGGCCAACGAGCAGCCAGAACTTTTTAACGCCCAGACGCAATTGAAAAATTCCTACCTCCGACTCGGCGACCTTTTCGGCACGGAGGCCCGCCCCGAAAGCGGGACAGCCCCATTTGAGGTTTCGGGAGAATTACAATATCAAGCAAACCATCCCGATCTGAACGATTGCCTCGCGCGCGCCGACGCGAATCGGCCAGTCATCAAAGCCCGGCAAAAGGACATCGAGATCGAGGACCAGCAGTATATCCTCGACCGGAGCGCGATGCGGCCACATATCCGCGCTTTTTCCGGCTACGAAGTTTACAGCGAGCGCGATCCGGATGTCGGTCAGGAATTTAATTACGGCGGTGTGGTAGGGATAAACGCGACGTGGAATATCTTTGATGGGTTTGCGACCAAAGGTCGCATGCAAGCCACACGCGCCCGACGCGGAGCAGCTGTGCAAGCATTGGCAGCGGCCAGGCGCTCTGTTGCCTCGGAAGTGCGCAGCGCTTTTTTTGATCTCCAACAGGCTGACCGCGTGCTTGAAATCGAGACAACCAATGTTCAGGCCGCAGATGAATCTCTCGACATTGCGAAAAGCAATTTTGCTGCCGGATTGGGAACACAACTCGACATCCTGCAAGCGGCATCCGATGTCACCCGGACCCGCACTACCCGACTAAGCGCAATTTATTTGCACAACGCGGCCCTTGCACGTCTGGCGCACGCCTGCGCGAGTTCCGCGGAAGCCCTTAATTTCGGATCAAAAATCGAAAATGCGAAGAAGGAAAAACGCGGTGCGGCGCAAGCTGCCGACGTCGCTCGTCCACCGGAAAAGTTAAGTCGACGATGAAACAACGATCTGTGTTTCTGAGGACGCAACCTGTAGCCGTTGCCCTGCGGGCGGCGCGACGCGCACATTTTGAACATGTCAGCTTCACGCGTCGCACGGGGAAGCAGCTACAAAGAATGCGGCGCGCCAGTTTCAAGCGAGCGTCAGTACGTATTCACCTGTTCGCTGCTGTTTTTACGGCTTGTTTCGCGTCTCCAGCCGACGCCATTACACTGGAAAATGTTCTGCAAACTACGCTGGAAAGAAACCCGGACATCCAGGAGGCGAAATCAGGGCTTGAGCAGGCTGCTGGAAAACGGCTGGTCTTTCGATCCGTCGCCTTGCCTGACGCTGAACTGGGCGTCCCGGCAGGCGTTCAGGCCGGTCACCGTGCCGGTGAAAGCGGAGTAAAAGGCTTTGCCGTGGGGCGCGGCGTCTTGACCCAGACGCTGTTCAACGCGAATCTGCCCGCTTCTCTGCGGCGGGGCGATGTCGAAGTCTTGATTGCACAACAGCAATTGAACGTTGCTGTCGTTGAGCAGTTGCACGCAGCGCGCCTGGCGTTTTACGCCGCACTCTACAATCGATCGTTGGAATCCCTCCGCAGGGAACAACAGGGACGACTGCAGGAGAATGTAACTGCTCAAAGAACCCGTTTCGAAGCCGGATTGACTGATAAGACTGCGCTTGCAAGTGCAACCGTTCAGGCGTCTGAATTGGACACGCGAATTGAAGACGCGCATCGCACCTATTTGGACGCACGATTGCAATTGGCCCTGGCAATGGGGATCGATCCAGCAAAGGCATCGCTGCCCGAGCCTGAAGGCGAACTACACTCCATCCCGATACGCGTCGATGTTGATTCCGAAACAGCGGCGGCTCTTCAGAGGAGAGCTGATCTTAAACTTGCGCGGCTGTTTGTGCGCGCCGCGAACGAGGATCAACGAATCATCGAAGCCGACTATTATCCCGCCGTGATCGGTAGCCTTCCAGGTGAGTACGTCCCGGTCACAGGGATTCATCGCGAAGGATCTACAAGCAAGACACAGGATTTTATTGGGTCTGAGATTCGCGAGAAGGCGGCGTACACGTGGCGCGTCGTCGATAACGGCAAAGTAGGCGGCGCGGTTCTTAGGGCTCGTTCGGCGCGAGAGATAAACGAAATAACGTGCCGGAAACTGGAGACGAATATCCCTCGCGAGCTTTCGCGGATCGCGAACGATCTTAAGACAACAGAGATTCGCGAAAAATCTCTCGCCTCCGCAACAGCTGCCGCGGACGAAAGCGCGCGGGCGGTGCAGCAAAATCTGGCCAGCGGTCTGGCATCCCCGCTCGAGTACCGGGTTACTCAAAATTTCTTCCTGGAGACCAAGAGCGGATTGTTAGATGCGATCTATCAGCACAATCTCGCCATGGCCGAATGGGACCGCGCCACGGGACGCTATTTTCAATTTTCTGACGACAATACGAAGTCGCGGTAGACGCAATGAGGCGGCTACAAGAACTGCTCAGATCTTGCAGCACACCGTTTGGCGATCTTTAATTCTCTTTCGCTGATCGAACGAGCGTTTCCGCTGCGGTGTCTTGGAAATAACATCCACGAACCTCTGCCAACAGGCTCGGATGAGGCTGAAAACGCTAAGATCCCAGTTTATTGCAAAGAAGCATCACGAACACCACACTAGTTCTCCGAATTGAAATTGCCGGAATCCAAAAGACTCTTGTTGGGCGGTGGAGCAGCATTCGTGCTCCTTTTCGCGCTGACATATTATTTCCTGATGCCGGTGGCGGAAGTGGTCACAGTACGCCGCGGTACCGCCATCTCTGCGGTTTATGGGACAGTGCGGATCGAACCGGCGTTTGTGGTGCGGGTTCGAGCCCAAAATGACGGCTTCATCCGGTTGGCCGAACCTTTCTCAGCTGGGCGCGGCGCAATTGGCAAGAGCGTTGAGAAAGGACAATTACTGGCGACGATCGCCGACGAGGAAACTTCCAGAGAACTGAAGCAAGCCCGCGCCGATTTGCAGGCGGCGATCGACCGGGCGGCTCTGCCACTCCCGTCTTCGGAGTTGCTCAAAGCAGCTGAAGACAATCTGCAGCGGCTCGAAAAGGTTGTCGGCTCGGGAAATGTGCCTGCAGTCGAATATCAGAAGGCAAAAAGCGAAGCGAACCGGCTGCGCGGCGCAGTGGAAGCCGAGCGGATCGAGCGCGACCGCAATCTCAACTCACTGGGAGAAACAATGAAGAAACTAGAGGCCCAGATGAAGAACTCCGAAGTTCGCGCGCCCATCGACGGCGTTCTCACTAACGTCCAGACCATTGATGGCGAACTGGTTTCAGACGGCAACGAGCTTTTCACCGTTTCGTCGCACAAGAATTACGTTCGCGGCGAAGTAAACGAAGAAGATGTGGGTGAAGTGAAACCGGGAATGAAGGCAAAACTGCAATTGTATGCCTATCGGATGAAGACTTTCACCGCGCGCGTTTCGTCAGTTCAACCGGCGGCCGATCCAACGACGCAGCGCTATACCATTGTGCTGGAGATGGAAAATCCGCCGGACAATTTGATGGTCGGAATGACTGGCGAGATGAACATCATTACTGGCACACATCAACATGCTCTTTTGGTGCCGACGCGCGCCCTCCTCGTCGATCAAGCGTTGGTGGTGAGACACGGCATCGTGGAGACTCGCACGGTTGGCGTTGGATTTCGCACCCTCGATTTTACAGAAGTAACGAGCGGCCTGACGGAAGGCAGTCATGTGATCGTTTCGGACCAGGACAAATTCCACCCCGGCGAAGCAATACGGCAACGGATGGTCAATCCCCCGCCGCAGCCGAAGGAATCGTGACTCCGACGCTTTACATTGCCCTGCGTTTTTTGACGCATCGCAAGCGGGCATTGCTTCTGAGCCTTAGCGGCGTCGTTTTCGGAGTTGCGATCTTTATCTGCACGCAGGCGCAGACCCAGGGCTTCGCACGCTACTTCATTGACTCAACCATCGGTAGCAATGGCGCGCTGGTAATCAGATCGCGTTTTCGACCACGCTACGAACCACTCATGGTTTCCGCGAAGGGCTCCAAAGGGAATGTTGGACACCGTCTCTATTTTGAAGGCATCACTAACGCCAATGAAATCATGCGGGTGAGCAGGCAATTTTCTAATGTGGTTTCCTGTTCCCCGGTCTTGCGCGGGACGGTGAGTGCCCGTGCCGGATTTGAAAACGCGACTGTCGATCTTTACGGCATCGATCCGGCTCTGCACGCGCAAACGACGGATATTCTCCACCAATTGATTGGCGGAAATTTTGATGATTTTCGAAACAACACCAGTTCCATCATTATTGGTTCGCGCCTGGCAGAGTTACTTCAGGCTAGTGTCGGTGATACTGTGCAATTGCTTGCCCCCAACGGCGAGTACTGGCGCTTCACCGTTGCAGCGATTGCTCGTGCAGGCATCGGCTCGATTGATTCAACCCGCGTTTATTCGCATGCCAGAGTTGCACAAGCCCTCCTGCAACAACCGTCCGGTGCAACGATGATCATATACAAATTGCGAAATCCCAACCGTGCACCCGCTTTGGCCAGTCGTTTCGAAACGCTCTTTCAGCATAACGCCACGAGCTGGCAGGACCGCGAGGAGAGTACGCTCCAACTTTTTCTGACCCTGAGAATGTCCGTCGCGATTACCGTTTCCCTGATTATCCTGCTCGCCGGCTTCGGCATTTTTAATGTCCTTACGATGTCGGTGCTCGCGAAAATAAAGGAGATCGCGATTTTGCGTTCAATGGGTTATCGGCGCATCGACGTTTCTTTAATTTTCTTGTGGCAGGGCGCGTTGATCGCTGCGGCGGGATCGTTGCTCGGCTGTTTGCTGGGCGCATTAATGACCTGGGGTGTCTCGCACATTCCCATTCGCCTCCGCGGTTTGTTGTACACGAATTACTTTTTAGTGACGTGGGATTGGAGACACTACGTATTTGCAACGTTGCTCGCGATCCTCGCCGTTTTCATCGCCAGTTACGTCCCCGCGCGGCGCGCTGCCGAATTGCCACCGGTGGTTACTATTCGCGGCTCAAGATGAACTCAGGAACCTGTCTTAGTTGCGAAGGCATCGAGCGTTATCTCGGCGAAGAGGAAGAGCGGGTGCACGCTCTCCGGGGCGTCTCACTCGATATCGAGCCCGGTAGCGTCCACGCAGTGGTCGGTCCGTCTGGATGCGGCAAAAGTTCGTTGCTCTACATTCTTGGACTGCTTGATTTGCCGGACGGCGGCCGCGTTTCAATCGAATCGGAGCCAGTGTCCCAGCTGAATGATGACGAGCTCGCGCATAAACGCAGCAAGTTCATCGGCTTCATCTTTCAATTCCATTTTTTGATGGAGGATTTCACGGCGCAGGAGAACGTGATGATTCCGATGCGCAAACTGGGGCAACTTTCCGACAATGAGATGCGCGAACGCGCTGCCGTGCTGCTCGAAGCGGTAGGTTTGGGCGATAAATTACGGAGGCCCAGCCGTCACCTTTCCGGAGGCGAACAACAGCGCGTCGCCATTGCGCGCGCGCTGGCCAACGATCCACTTGTCATTCTGGCCGATGAACCAACCGGCAACCTCGATACTGCCAACTCTGAGCGCGCGTTTGAACTGCTTCAAAATATTGTTCAAGAAGGCGGCAAAGCTCTGCTCCTGGCCACGCACAATCCCGTCATCGCCGAAGCCTGCGATTGGATCCACGAGATGAAAGACGGCCTGATCACCGCCAGCCACCCGCGGGGCCCGAGAAGTTCGATTTCTTAAGTCGATCAAACGCAGAGCCACGTCCCAACTGAAGGCCGGTGACAGTTGGCAGCTTGCGCCTCCACCGTTAATCTCGCGGGCGATGGAGAATATCTTGCCAGTCCTAATCGCGGATGCGCCCGAGGCCTTGATTGAGTTGTGTGGCGTGAATTTACTCGAACGTTTGCTCCGCATTTTGCAGCGGCTCGGATTTCGCAGCGCGATTGTTTTTTCCACAACACCCGAAATTCTCGGAGCTGAATTAGCGAAAGATTCGTGGGCACGCCAACAGATAGTTGTCGACCTTGTCCCACGTGCAAATGAACCTTTGACTGCGCAACTGCTTGTGGAACAAATCCCGTCGGACCGCTTCTTGATAATACCGGGAAATATTTATTGTGACGCTCGTTTGCTTGCCGCTCTTTGCGCGAAACGGTCTCCCGCCGCACTTGTCGATTCCGACCCGCCGGAATTCGCGCGATCTTTAATCCGGAATTCGTGTGGACCGGCGTTGGTCACGAAAGATTTTCTCTCTGCGTTTTCGTCTACCGCGCCTTTCTTCGGAGAACTCAAAGACAAGATTGACATCCGGAAGATCGACATCGTCGACGCTGCGGAGGAGGATGATTACATCGTCCCCATGCGGCGGCGCGTACGGCCCGTTTGTTTTCCGGCGCCGTCCGAACAGAATCACAGTTTGGCTGAGCGCGTCATCCTCGATTCCGCTCAAAAGGGAACGCTCGACTTACCGGCTTATCTGCATGCACCGATCGAAACGGCAATCATCTCATTTCTTTGCAAGACGCGAACCACACCGAATCAAATTACGATTGCAGGTTTCATTATCGGATTCAGCGCGACGGCGGCTTTCGTGGTTGGCCGGGTCGGGCTTGGAATTCTCGCAGCTCTGATCTTTGGCGTCGTCGATGGACTCGATGGAAAGCAGTCCCGCGTTAAAATCGAAACAACGGAGCATGGGAAGTGGGAACATCATCTCGATTATTTGATCGAAAACTCGTGGTGGGCGGCGATCGCTTTCCATTTGTGGCGAAGCGGTCAATTTCCGAACGCGTTCTATTTTCTCGCCTTGCTCATCGGATCGCACTTATTGGATGAGTTCGCGAAACGCCGGGCGAAGATGGCGAAAGGCCGCCTGCTGGATGACGTCGCGCCGTTCGACCGTGCTTTCCGGCTGATCGCAGCTAGACGAAATGTTTACGTCTGGATCCTGGCGTGTGGCTTTTTGTTAGACGCGTTGCCGCAAAGTTACGGCCTCATCTGCGGATGGGCTGCCTTTAGTGCCGCCGTTCATCTCGCGCGTTCCATCTGGATTTGTGACGGTGCCGTGCGGCGTTTTGTCGGACTTCGGAGTTAAGGAACGACGAACGGTTGACGGAATGCGCTTGGCGCGCGCAACGATTTCCTTGCCGAGAACCTGAGCCGGCTTTTCCACAAGGAGCGAAGCACTCACTGCACAATAAACACCACAGCCTTTCTGGCACGATTTCTTGCGGTAGTTCGCGTAGAGATCATCCAGGGTGACGTCCATGATGTGCTTGTCTGTATGCACCATGCTGCAGATCCAGAATTTCCCCTGCGCGGAGACGAAGAATAATTTGTAGCCGGCCATACACGTCCACTCGACGTGCTCGCCCCGGAGGAGACTCCGTTGGTAATTGAGGATCGCTTCGCTGGTGTGAATCTTCTCTCCGCGGCGCTTTCGTTCGATCATCGAATCGATGAAGCGTTCGAGTTCTTCTCGCGACCCACGGTCGACGCGAAACCGATTCAATGGGTCGGCATGCACGAGGCGAACTTCAGTCGGGATTCCACGCGACAAACCGGTCTCAAGCACTGCTTGTGATTCGGGCAAGGTATCGGCGCAAATCACTCCGGTGATATGGAGGCTGATTTTTGAATCACGAAAATAATCGAGCTTGGGCAGGATCGTCTTGAACGACTTCTTTGTAATTGGACTCGGGGTCATCCGGTCAACGCTGATCTGCATGACCTGCAAGCCGGCATCTTCCAGTTCCGCGAGAAGCTTACGGGTAAGGAGAAAACCGTTAGTGGTCAGGCTGGTGGCAAAGCCCAGTTCACGGCAGTAGCGAACGACTTCGACAATATTTGGATGCACAAGCGGCTCGCCGCCGACGAGAGCGATGCGCATGGTACCGAGTTCGCGAATTTTTCGTATCCATTTTTTCAAATCGTCGAGGCTCGGGTGCGGCCGGCTGTTGTCGTACTCAGTGCAATAGGCACAGTCGAGATTGCAACGGTCCGTGACGTAAAGACTGCATTGCAGCGGTTTCCGGTCGAGCAGACGCTTACCCGATTCCAAAATGTTGTAGCCGGAGAATTCACGGCGGACTTTGCCAAAAAGCTTCATGCAATGATGAAAGAACATTCACTCTACGACAACGTGCTCGCGAAGCAATTGCGCTGAGATCTGATTCCAACCGACTGACCAAACCTAGCGCATCCGATAAATCACGCCTTCGGCAGTGTGCGCTACCGGCTGGTATCGTTCTGCCAAAAGTTTGGCCAGAATCGGAAAGTCTCGCACTGGATATAGTGCGCCGGGCTCAGAGTAAAGATCGACAATGTAAGCCGGGGGATGCTTCTTAAAATCTTGCTCGAGCATTGCCCACGCACCCGGCACGATTCGGTAGTGAGTATCGAGACCGGGAACAGGTCCGCCGAACACCGAGCCCGTGAGTGGAAACGATAAGATGTAGCGACAAGCAGGACGCCGCCGGGCGTCGAGATAAATCGTCGGCTTATGGCCCCAGACGAAAATCCTATCGTTTGGAGCAGAATGCTTGAGCAAGTAGCGTCCCGTCTCCAGGGGTTCGCGCTGCGGCAGCCAGCGTTAGCCAGTGCGAGATTGAGAAGGCAACAATGGTGAGCGCCAACCAGGCGTAAGTGAGAGAAGGTCGTAATAATCAGTAAGGCGGTTGCATCCTTCCCGTCCAAAGCTGCGCGTAGTACGGCGCAGCAAGCAAAGCAAGGGGCGGAATCAGCTGGATGTAATAGTGCTCGTAAAAGCGAGCGCCCGCTGCAGCACCAACTAGCCTGGCAGCTTGACACCGCCTCCGCGACTGCGATAAGGGTACGAATGTTCGAGGATCTCCCGCAGGCCATCCGGATTTTCGATACCAAGCCGTGGGTTGCGCAGCTCTACGTGACGGAGCAGTGCAACCTGGATTGCCACTACTGCAACGAGTACAACAACTCGCTTCCGCATCCGGCCCTGGCCGATCTCAAGAAATGGATGGACCACATCCGGAAGCTGGGCGTCGCCCGTCTCGGTTTGCAAGGGGGCGAACCGCTCAAGCATCCGGATATTGTGGAGGTGGTCCGTTACGCAAAATCCCTCGGCTTTTGCAAGGTGAGCATGTCCACCAACGGGTTTCTCCTGAATCGGGAACTCATCGCAAGCCTCGAAGCCGCGGGCCTCGACAGCATCCATATTTCCGTGGACCGGATGACGCCGATCGCGAGCACGCGCAAATCGATGAAGTCGATCCTGCACAAGCTCTCCTGGTTCAAGGATTCCAAGATCAAGCTCAATGTCAGCGGCGTGCTTTTCAAAGAGACGCTCGATGAGATGGGACAGGTGGTGGACACTTGCCTCGACCTGGGCGTTGCGGTCCAGGCGCGCGCGGTGCACGACGATCTCGTGCACGACCGGGCCTTGCGCGATCCAAATGCGAGTGAGCCGCTGCTCCGCTTTATCGAGCAACAGGAGACCCTCAAGCGCAGCGGAGAGAAGATTCACACGAGCTGGAACCTTTTCGAGTATCAAAAAAAGATGCTGAGGCAGGAACCGGTCGAATGGACCTGCGTGGCAGGCTACAAATATTTCTTCGTCTCATCGACCGGCAAATTCTGGCTCTGCAGTCAGGTGCGAACCGAGAGGCACATTCTCGATATCACGCGGGAAGATTTGCTGAGCTACAACAAGAAGAAGAGTTGCCAGGCGAAGTGCGGCGTTTATTGCACCGTGGATACCTCGATGTTTGTGAACCATCCGGTGCGGTACCTGGGCCGGGAACTGGGGAACAGGCT
>WNGI01006688.1_pt1 | contig 10504 bp, 8 predicted proteins | sample 5400621 | NCBI WGS metagenome assembly WNGI01 (sample SAMN13153374, study PRJNA577476) | soil metagenome | isolation source: 20 cm soil or saprolite under Garry oak tree replicate 1 | place: USA:California | collected 2016-06-15 | reverse complement strand
CACCCGCACTGCAATTGATGTAAGCGATGACGTAATAATTTTTGTCTGCATTTTTTTTCAAAAACGCGGCCAAGGCGGGAGGCGGACAGGATTCCGAAAGGGAGCAGCCGGCGTCGAGATCGGGCAGAATGACGCGCTTAGTTGGGTTGATGATCTTGGCCGTCTCAGCCATGAAGTGAACGCCGCAGAAAAGAATGACCTCGGCGTCGGTCTTGGCCGCCTGATAACTAAGCCCAAGAGAATCGCCGACGAAATCGGCCACTTCCTGAAGTTCGCGCACCTGATAGTTGTGCGCGAGGATGACGGCGTTACGTTCGCGTTTTAGGTCCGCGATATCTGCCGCCAAATCCAGCCCGTAGTTTACAGCTGCAGTAACCACTGATTAATATCGCCCTTCGGACTCGATGCACAAATGAGCGCCGCGCCTTATCGATTTGGTTTTATTGGTGCGGGGAAACTCGCGGGCTCGGTCATTCGCGGATTGCGCCTGAAAAATTTTTGTGCCCCGAGCGAGATCCTGGCGAGTGAGCCAAATGCAGAGACGCGCGCGCGACTGCAAAATGAGCTGGGAATTTCGTTGACGACAGAGAACAGCGAGATCGCTGCGAAAGCGGAAATTGTTTTTCTCGGTGTGAAGCCGCAAATGGTGCTCCCGGTTTTGCGCGAATTGAGTGATGCGATCGCCAGGAAGTTGGTCGTATCGTTGGCGGCAGGCATTCGCATCGCGCAGATGGAAGAGGTAACGCCCGCGCGAATCATGCGCGTGCTTACGAACACACCGAGCGCAATCGGACAGGCGGCGAGCGCATTTGCCAGCGGCCCGCGCGCGACTGAGCAAGACCGTGACAAAATTCGCATGATGTTCGGGACTATCGGCCTCGTGGTGGAAGTCGATGACGAACAAATTGACGCGGTGACGGCCCTGGCCGGCAGCGGTCCAGCCTTTATTTATGCCATGATCGAAGCACTGGCGCGCGGCGGCGAAAAGACGGGGCTGAACAAACAGGCGTCACTGCAACTTGCCGCCCAAACTGCGCTCGGCGCGACCGAAATGATGATAACGAGCGGGAAGTCTCCGGAGGAATTAATTAAGATGGTGGTAACGCCGGGCGGGACGACCGCCGCCGGTTTGCGCGTGATGGAAGAACGCTCCGTCGCCGCCGCGCTCGCAGACGCAGTGGAAGCTGCGACAAAACGCGGTCAGGAAATGGCACGAGAGAATTTGTAGCCGTCGCGCTCTGCGCGACGCTTCGAAGAGCGAAGCGGCTACTTCAACGCCCCACGCATCACCTCTATCGGTGCTTCGCGTTCAAACCAAATCTCAAATGCGAGCGCGCCTTGATGCAGCAACATCGATGATCCATTGGCGGCGCGGGCGCCAGCTTCGATTGCAGCTGACACAAAGGGCGTGCGGCCTTCGCCATAAACCGTGTCGTGAATCATTAGATGCGGGGCAAGCAATCGCGCCGAAATGGGTGACGGATCGCTGCGATTCAATCCGAGCGGCGTGGCATTCACGATCAGATCGAGATGTGCGATTTGGAATCGAATGGCCGCTTCTTCCCACGGAATAGCCTGCAATCTCGGGACCGGGCCCAAAACCCTGGGACCGGTAAAATATTCTCGCAGTTCCTCCGCCAGCTTCTGCGCCGTAACGAAAGTGCGGTTGGTAATGACGAGGCGCTCGCAATTTTCGCGAGCGCATTGCAACGTGATCGCCCGTGCCACGCCACCACCGCCCAAGATCATCACCCGCAAATCGCGAAGATCGACCGCGAATTCCTGCCGAACGGCGCGGGCGAATCCTTTGCCATCGGTGTTGTAGCCACGAAGTTTTGCGTTATCGACCTTTATCGTATTGATCGCGCCGATGCGCCTTGCGTTGTCATCAACTTCTTCCATCAATTTGAAAGCAGCGATCTTGTGCGGCGTAGTTAAATTCACTCCGACAAACTTCAGTTCGCGAATCAGGTCGAGCGCGCTTTGCAATTCGTCGGGCGAAATTTGAAAGCGCGCGTACTGCATATCGATCTTGCATGAATTCAAGGCTGCGTTCTGCATTTGCGGCGAAAGCGAATGCGCTACCGGATCGCCAAAGGCGCCGAGGCGAATCGGGGGATCGGTCTTCTCCCACCTTCGCAAATCAGCCAGCGTATAGATCTCTCTCGCGCGCTTCTTCTTCATGTCCATCCCGCTTTTTTTTATGTCATCCCGAACGGAGTGAGGGATCTCGCCCAAGCTGATTCCTCATACAATCTAGCTAGTTTGATCGATCAGCTAAGGGAGGTCCTTCGCTTCGCTCAGGATGACACGCATTAGCATTTAAGCTATCGGCGCAAAAGTTTTCGATCCGCGCTTTCGTCTGCTACTGTCGTCCAATAACAATGACCGATCTGGCTGTCGCTCCGGCTCCATCCGATTTTATCCGCGAAGTTGTGGCGGATGATTTGCGGACGGGAAAACACACCAAGATCGTGACTCGTTTTCCACCCGAGCCAAACGGCTATCTTCATATCGGTCATGCCAAATCGATCTGCCTGAATCTCGGGATCGCGCACGAGTTCAATGGCATCTGCAACGTCCGCATGGATGACACCAATCCAGCGAAGGAAGAAACGGAGTACGTCGATTCCATCATGGCGGACGTACATTGGCTTATTGATGGTTGGGCCGACAAGAATCTTGGTGGCGCGCCGCTTTACACGTCGGACTACTTCGATCGCCTTTACCAATTCGCGCTTCAGCTCATTGGCAAAGGCAAGGCCTACGTGGATGACATGACGGCGGAAGAGACGGACGAGTTTCGCCGTCTCGGAAAGGAAAGCCGGTTCCGCAACCGTTCCATCGAAGAAAACCGCGATCTGTTTGAGCGAATGAGAGCGGGCGAATTCCCGGACGGGACGCGCACGTTGCGAGCAAAGATCGATGTCAACGCGCCCAATGTCTGGCTGCGCGATCCCGTGCTTTATCGCATCCGGCACGCCTCTCATCATCATACCGGGGACAAATGGTGCATTTATCCGATGTACGACTGGGCCCATACCCTGAGCGATTATGTCGAAGGTATCACCCATTCGGTTTGCACGCTCGAGTTCGAAGTGCACAGACCGCTTTACGACTGGATTTTGAAGGCGCTGGAATTGCCGCCGCCAGTTCCGCATCAATACGAATTCGCCCGACTCAATCTTTCTTATACGGTGATGAGCAAGCGAAAGCTGATTCAGCTGGTTAACGAGAAGTTGGTCAATGGCTGGGATGATCCGCGCATGATCACGATCGCCGGACTGCGCCGGCGCGGGGTTACTGCCAGCGCGCTGCGCTCGTTCGCCTACAACATCGGGATCACGAAGTATCCGAGCATGACTGACATGGCTGTCCTCGATCACACCATTCGCGACGAGTTCAATCGCATGGCCCAGCGGCGGCTCGTCGTTCTTCACCCGCTCAAGGTGGTGCTAACGAATTATCCGGAAGGAAAAGTGGAAGAGCTGGAGGCCATCAACAACCCGGAAGATGAGAACGCTGGAAGACGAAAGATGCCATTCAGCCGCGAGCTATTTATCGAGACGGCTGATTTCATGGAAACACCGCCGGCAAAATACTTTCGCTTGAAACCGGGAGGCGAGGTGCGGCTCAAGTATGCCTACATCATCAAGTGCGACGAGGTAGTAAAGGATAGCTCAGGCAATGTGACCGAGCTTCGTTGCACGGCCGATCTCGATAGTAAGTCGGGTGGCGCAACCTCCAATCGCAAAGTAAAGGGAACCATCCATTGGGTAAGCGCGGCCCATGCCCATGAGGTCGAGGTTCGACTTTATGACCGCCTTTTCACTGCCGCCGAGCCAGACGCGTCGGGTGATTTTAAGTCGTTCATCAATCCCCATTCTCTTGAAGTTGTGACCGCGAAATGCGAACCAGCATTGGCCGAGGCGACGCCGGAGGAGCGTTATCAATTCGAGCGGCTCGGTTACTTCACGCTTGATCCTGATTCGACCGCGACGAAAGAAGTGTGGAATCGCACGGTCACGTTGAGGGATACCTGGGCGAAACTGGACGGACGGGCTCTGTCCCGTCCCTGATATTTGGGAATGGAAGTCAGGCATCTTGCCTGACTCGACCGGCAGGCTTCCAGCCTGCCGCGCATCTGCGCCAAACAGGATGCTTGGCGGCCGAGAGAGGCTGGAAGCCTATCTTCCGATGGCAAGCGCGCGATCGATTCGTGCGAGCACCTTTTCTTTGCCGAGAACTTCTAGCAAATGATAAAGACTCGGGCCAGCGTTGCTCCCGGTAACCGCGAAACGGGTCGGATGCACAATCGCGCCCACCTTCACCCCAAGTTCTTTCGCGGTCGTTTTCATCGCAGCTTCGATTTCGCTTGCCGAAAAATCATTCATCCGCGCGAAAGCTTCACGCACGCCTTGCAGTCGTGGCTTGTTTTCGGCCGTAAGATTTTTGGCGACGCCTTCCAGGCTGTAAACGATGTCGTCCGTGAAATAGAAACCGGAGTAAGCCGCTAGTTCGTCAAAGGTATTGATCTTGCCTTTGCAGGTCTCGAGCGCGGCCCGAATGTAATCGTCGGAAAAATTCTCCAGCTTCACCCCGCTTGCGCACAAAGCATTCCTGGCTAGTTGCTGAAACCTGTCATCCGGTAACTCGCGCGCGTATTCGCCATTGAGCCAATGCAATTTGTCCGGATCAAAAGTGGCGTGGCCGCGTACGACCTTGTTCAGATCGAAGAGCGGGATTATTTCTTCGATCGGGATTTTTTCCCGATTGTCTTTGGGCGACCAACCGAGCAGGCAAAGGTAATTGCGGACCGCCTCGGGCAAAAAGCCTCTCTTAATATAATAGTCTACGCTCGCACCTTGATCGCGCTTGCTCATTTTCGAGCCGTCCCGGTTAAGGATAAGCGGGATGTGCGCGTAATGCGGTGGTTCGACGCCAAGAGCGCGAAAAAGCTCGATGTGTTTCGGTGTGTTCGAAAGATGATCTTCGCCGCGAATGACATGTGAGATTTTCATTTCAAGGTCGTCGATCACATTGACGAAATGAAAAATCCACGAGCCATCGGGGCGACGCACCGTCATGTCGGGATGGGTTTGTTCGTTCGAAAGATCGAAGTCGATTTTGCCGGCAACGAGATCATCAACAATCACATGTTCGCGCGGTGAACGAAATCGCAGCGCACCCTGGTCTTCGAAAATGTGACCAGCATCCTGCAATTTTTTTAGATAGCGCTCGTAGATTTCGTTGCGCTGACTTTGGAAATAGGGCCCGTAGTCTCCGCCAACGTGCGGGCCTTCATCCCAATTCAATCCGAGCCACCGCAGACCGTCATAAATCGCAGCCGTCGCTTCTTCGGTGTTGCGCGCACGGTCGGTATCTTCGACTCGCAAAACAAATGTGCCGCCGTGATGTCGGACAAAGAGCCAGTTGAAAAGCGCAGTGCGCGCGCCGCCAATGTGCAAATAACCCGTGGGCGACGGGGCGAAACGGACACGGACCTTTGAATTCATTGCCAAATCAGTTTAGAGATGGAGGAGCCTGTGCCAAGCGTTCCAACCGGCTGAGCAGCCGCCTCACATCGCTGGCAGCGGTGCTTCAGCCGGTCCTGCAATTATTTCCCCGGTCGCTTTAAAGCGCGAGCCGTGACACGGACAATCCCACGTTTTCTCCGCCCCATTCCAACGCACAATGCATCCCATGTGCGTACAAACCGCCGACCGTTTGTGCACCTCGCCGTCGGCATCTCGATAGGCCGCTACCTTCCCGTGTTCTGATTTCACGATCATGCCTGCGTTGCGTTTTAGCTCGCGCACTGAATCCGCTTCCGGCCGAGCCAGGCGATCTTTGATCAGATAATAGGGATAATCCTTGTTCTCCCGCAGATAATCCCATAGGCCGCCACGAACAATTTTGCGGTCGGGTGAAAACAAATCCGCCCACGGATTCTTCCTGCCAATTGCCCAATCGCGCGCCATCATGCCGGAGACAGTTCCAAAGGTGATACCGTTGCCGCAAAATCCAGTAGCGATGAATTGTCGATCGGCGTTTTCGCCGATAAAGGGAAGGCCATCGTTCGTTTCGATCACCTGACCGGACCAGTGGTTTTCAATGTGAGCGTCGGGCAAAATCGTGCGCAACCGGAGAAGCAGGTTGTTGTAACAATTGTCCTCCGCCCCGACCTGACCGGTCTTGTGATCTTCGCCGCCGAAAATCGCGTAATCGAAATCTTCGTGTCGATCGATCCGCATGTAATCGTAGGGATCTTTGGTGTCGAAAAACATGGCCATGGGCAAAGCACCGCTCGGAATGCGCGCTCCGAAAACGTAGCTGCTGTAGAGCGAGAGCTTAGTCTGGAACAACGTCGCTGACGTCATGCTGGCAAAGCCAACTAATGGATTATTTGTTGCGATCACGACGCGATTGAAGCTGATCCAATGTCCATTCGCCTTGACGCGGCGCTTTTCGGCGTCGAATTCGCCCGCCGCTGTCTTTTCGAAAATGTGCGAGTCCTTTCCCGGAATCGTCTCGATCAATCCCCCGAGATATTTTCGCGGATGAAATTTCGCCTGGTTGGCGAACTGAATTCCCGGCACACCAAAGTGCGGGATCGAGTTGAGATAGGCAGCGTCGAATCCCATCTTTTGGGCGAGATCGGCATCTTCTTTCAATTTCGCCGTTTCATCTGATTTTGCTCTGTCGAGCGGGACGTGCAGATAAGCGGGAAGCCGTGTGAATTCGCAATCGATCTCCTCACCCTGGACAAGTGCTTCGATTTCATCGAGCGCCGCCGCGCCTGCATCCCAGGCAGCTCCAGCGTGATCGACGCCGAGATTTTTCGCCAGCGTATGCAGCCGGGTGTCGGTGATGTAAGTCAGATGGGCAGTGGTGTGGCCAGTATCTATTGTCGCCAGGCGCGCCCGTTCAATCAGCACAACGGTGAGACCTCTCTGCTTCAAGAGATATGCAGTGCTGATTCCGGTAATTCCTCCCCCGATGACGAGAACATCGACGGAGAGGTCTTGGTTGAGCGCCGGAAACGATTTGATAGGGCCGGTTTCCAGCCAGTAGGAGCCTTTCATTTCCAGTTCATCGCCTGCGACGAGTCAGTTAGCCTTCAATAAAAATCGTTTTGGCGCGCCGGCGAATGTGCCGATCACCCGGAACGTTGATCTTTGAGAGTAACGATGATGGTTCCATCAGCGAGCGAACTTTCTCCACCAAATCGAACCCAGCATTAGGAACTCGGTTCAGTCGAAACCAGTCGACAATTGCACGGCGTTGCAGAGGGACTGCCAGTTTGCGCAATTCGACCACATTGAGACGGGACCCGACAACGGGAGTCAGGGCGTCGAGAAAAGATTCTTCGTCCACCCAGATCGCGGCCGCACGCCAGATCGCTTTGCTCACGTCACGCCCGAATGTCTTATTAATGTAAGGTAGGATACGATGGCGGATTCTATTTCTCGAAGAGCTAATTTCGCGATTGGTTTTATCTTCGCAGAACTTCAAGGCTCGTTGTTCGACGTAAGAATTGATCTCGCTCCGCCAAACTCCAAGCAACGGTCTAAGGATCGTTAACTTAGTTTTGGCAATGCGATGAATTGAGATTTTGCGCATCGCGGCCATGCCCCCAGGACTGGCTCCGCGAAAAAGATTCAGCAACGCGGTTTCGACCAGATCATCAGCATGATGAGCGAGAAAGATCCTGGAGCAACGGCGGCGGCGGGCGACCTCGACGAAAAAAGCAAAGCGAGCGAAACGGGCTGCGGTCTCAATCGACAACTTCGATCGCTTGGCCAAAGCGCCGACATCAGTCGACCCAATCTCGCAATCGAGCTGAAGCTCGGGCGCGATCTTCTCCACAAAACAGGCGTCGCTCCGCGATTCGCGACCGCGCAATTGATGATTCAGGTGGCAGACAATCAATTTCTTGTAGCCCAAATCGGCTAATAGATTCAGCAGAGCAATTGAATCGCGGCCGCCGGAAACGCCGATGAGATAGCGACGGGATGGTGGGAAGTCGCGAAGGAACCGTGCTGACTCAATCAGTGCGTTGCCTTGTTGCAGCTTCACCAGTAAACGTCCAACGCCCAACGCCCAACGTCCAACATCGAATGCGAAGGCGGTTTGTTTCCGGGGAGCACAGGCTACCAGCCTGTAGCATTCGGCAGCTTGCCGAATGCATGTTTTGTATGAGTTGTGTTTGCAAGGCGGGTTTCGCGGCAAGCTGCCGCGAAAGGCAGGCTGGCAGCCTGCGCTCCCCAGAATCAGAGTGGAATTTGACAATGAATGAACGTTCATTCATCTTTCGAATCCATGTCTCAACCCCAGCTCGAATCCGCCCTCGATCGCAGGACCCAAATCCTCGACGCCGCCTTGGTTTGCTTCGCTCAACGGGGCTTCCACCAGACCAGTATGCACGATATCAGTGCCGAAGCGGGCATCAGCGTCGGCCTGATTTATCGCTATTTCGCCAACAAAGAGGCGGTCATTTCGGCCATGGCCGACCGGCACAAAAACGAAATCCAGGACGTCTTGGAACGCGCCCGGCAAGCGCCCACCTTACTAGAGTCGCTCGAAATTTTGTTCACCGCGCATTGCTGCGAAAACTCCCCGAAAGTGCTGTCGGCCTTTGTGGTGGATCTTTACGCCGAAGCCTCCCGTAATCCACAGGTGGCGAACCTGGTCCGGGACGTTTTGCAAACCTCGATGGACGGGGTGACCGATTTGATCGCACGTTCGCCGGAAGGCAAAAATGCCGCGGGCGGTCTCGCACCCAACGAATTGTCGGAACTCATATTTGCTGTCGCTCGCGGAATGTTGATGCGAGATGTTTTACAACCGCAGGAAATGACCGAAGCGGAAAGACGCACCGCCCAATTGGAAGTTGTGCGACGTTTGTGGCGCTTGCTTTTCACTAACACGATGGAGCTGGCTGGGGTATGACGATAGCAGTTTTGATTATTACGATTGTCGCGTTGTTGTTCGCGATTGCCGCGATGGTGTTCTTTAAGCTGAAAGCCCCAACGGCGGGAGCAATTTTTGGAACGCTTGCCTTGTTCTTCGCGCTGGCGGACGTGAAAGCTTTTCAGTTTCGCAAAATGGCCTCTTCGCCAATGACGATGCCGCCGACAACTGTAACGAGTGCGCCCGTCAAGGAAGAAGATTGGCCGCCCGTGCTTTCGTCCGTTGGATCAATATCCGCGGTACAGGGCGCGGTTGTTTCGACTGAGCTTGGCGGAACTGTTAGCGAGATCAGGTTTCAAAACGGTGGCGAAGCGAAAAAGGGCGACACCTTGATAAGACTCGATGCTTCATCGGAAGAGGCGCAGTTGCACACGGCGCAAGCGGATTTGGAACTAGCGGGCGCGGATCTGCAGCGCAGTCGCGATCTCGCCACACGCCACGTCATCTCGAAGGCGGAGCAGGATGCAGCTGAATCGAAATTCAACAGGTTGAAATTTGTGGTCGACCAAATGAGTTCGATGATTTCGAAGAAAGAAGTGCATGCGCCTTTTGATGGGCAGCTCGGTATTCGCCAGGTAAATGTGGGGCAAAATATCAATCCAGGTCAGCAGGTCGTTCCGTTGACCGCGCTCGACCCGCTCTATGTCGATTTTGCCCTGCCGCAGCAGGAGCTTTCGAAACTTTCCAATGGATTGGAAGTCCGCTTGCACACCGACGCGATGCCCGGCAAAGAATTCAAAGGCAAGCTCACTGCGATTAACTCAATGGTGGACGCTGTGACACGGAACGTAACGGTGCAAGCGACGGTTCAGAACCCTGATCACGTTTTGCGGCCGGGGATGTTCGGGAAAGTAGAAGTGGAGCTTCCGGAAAAACATAAAACGCTGGTCGTTCCCGGCTCGGCGATTTCATACGCGCCGTTTGGCAACTCGGTTTTTGTGATTGAGAAGAAGAAGGATGAAAAAACCGGAAAGGAAACCGAAACAATTCGGCAACAGTTCGTCAGGTTGGGCGAAGCGCGGGGCGATCTGGTAGCAATCACCGACGGCTTAAAACCGAATGAACTGGTTGTGAGCACCGGCGTTTTTAAATTACGCAATGGCATGCCGGTGGTAATCAACAACGATCTCGCACCCAAGCCCCAAGTAAATCCAACGCCGGTCGATTCGTGATGCTGCGATAAAAAGCGCGATGAAATCTTTCACTGACCTATTCATCAAGCGGCCGGTGCTGGCGATGGTAGTGAGCTTCATCATTCTCATCGCCGGCTTGCAGGCGATGAAGACGATCAATGTTCGCCAATATCCCCGCAGCGATATTGCCGCCATCACGGTGACGACCGTTTACGTGGGAGCGGATGCCGAACTGGTGCGGGGATTCATCACCACACCGCTGGAGCGCGCCATCGCCGCGGCCGATGGAATCGACTACATGCAATCACAAAGTCAGCAGGGCGTTTCGACTATCACGGTCCGCTTGAAACTGAATTACGATGCTCACAAGGCTCTCTCCGACATTAGCTCGAGGGTCG
>WNGI01016210.1_pt1 | contig 10505 bp, 9 predicted proteins | sample 5400621 | NCBI WGS metagenome assembly WNGI01 (sample SAMN13153374, study PRJNA577476) | soil metagenome | isolation source: 20 cm soil or saprolite under Garry oak tree replicate 1 | place: USA:California | collected 2016-06-15 | reverse complement strand
GAAGAGCCCCAACCGGGCTGCAGCCGAGCGAGATTTGATCTGAATCGCGGCGCGAAAGTGGACGTTCACAGAGCATTGCCCTTTTCAAGCTGGGACTGGCTTTGCGGGCAATCTGGTCCGTAGCTGTCCGTAGCGGTGCGACTCTCAAGTCTGTTGTCCTAACAGGCAACGGCGGGGAGCCTCGCGATGGCGTGAGAAAGGAGCGCTCTGGCTGCCGGAATCTGATCCTCACGATCTCGCTGCGCAAAAACGAGACGCCGAAACGCAGAAACGCAGAAACGCAGAAACGCAGAAACGCAGAAACGCAGAAACGCAGAAACAGCGAATCACGACCATCCTTGCCACGCTCATGCCTTCGGCCGGGGTGCGTAGGCCTCGGATGTCGCGTTTTGGCGGAAAGGCGACACGTTTAATGGCTGTGGGTGGGAGAGACGCGGCGCTCGCTTGCGGCCTCGGCGGCGGCGGCGGCGCGGGCGCGGGCGCGAGCCTCGAGCGAGGCGCGCTGGCCGAGCCGCTCGCGCACCTCGGCGGCGGTCAGCCGATACCAGCTGCCGCGGACGCGCCGGCCGGCGAAGTAGCGGTACAGCTCCTCGGCGACCGCGTCGCCATCCCGCCGCTCGGCGTAGGGCCGAGTGAGCGTGAGCTTCAACCCGTCGCAGAAAGGCGAGGGCGGGTTGCAGCATGACCGAGCCGCGGTGTGGTTGGCAGCTTCCTAGCCCTTTAGCTGCGCGGCTTGGTTAGTGGGCGAGTTCAGGACCAGGACGACTACGCCGCTGCTGTCGGAAACTCGTCGGTCGCCAGTCTCGTCCCAGCCCCCCTTCAAGAACCTCGACACAGAGAGCGACACAGGTTTCGCAAATCCGAGCTTCCGCCGAACCCGCGATCATCTGACGAACGGACGCGGCGTCGCGTCCACAGAATGAACACGGAGGTTCCGCCCTACTGTCGCCGCGTGTTATCAACACCACTCATTGTTGCACCCCGTCGCCCCGCAAGATCGTGCGGGGATCGTCGACGAACACTTCGACTCTCACGTGGTGGTCCCAATCTCCGTCGGGCTGTCCCAACCTCTCTGGGCGTTTGCTTCGACGCGGATCGTCTCGACCTTGGCCGCGTCGGCATCGAGCCCGACCCCGCTGATGTCAACGGCCGCCGGGCGTGAACGCGCGTGCGCATCTCAATCCGGGCTTTCGCAAAGAGACTCAAGCGCTTCGGCTCCGAGCTACTCAACACACTGACTCGCAAAAGAGAGCGGGGAGCCGGGCGCTGCCGTCCCCCCGGACGCGCCCGGTCCGCAGTCTCTCCCCTCGGCCAGTGTCCGGCCGAGGACCAACCTGCAGCTAATCCCGGACGGTCTAAATGAACCGCCGCTCTCCCTGGGCTGGTGAGTGCAACCCAGGGAGAGCGAGCCGAACGGGAGCTACTTCGCGGGTCGGAACGCGACCTGGATCATGAAGGCGACACCCGCCACCGGGTGGAACGAGTAGTGCCCGGGCTCGACCGGGATGCCCGAGTCGCCGAGGAAGTCAGGATTGTTGGGCTCGCCGTTTACCACGTTGCTGTCGATGTAGAAGACCTGTGCTCCCGGCGTCCCAAAGTTCGGGTCGTCCTGCTGGGGCGTGCCCATGTGCCAGGCCGTGATATCGACATCGGCGTGATCGGCCCCAAAGGAGCCGGCGCCGCCGATCCCGTGGCCGCAACCGGTCACCTGGGCGTCTCCCCAGGTCGAAGTTCCGGCTTGGTCGAACTCGAACCAGCCCCAGAAGCCGCCGAGTTCCACCTGGCCCTCCTCGTTGACGCAGAAGGACGGGTTGTTGCAGTTGCCCGAAATGCCGATCTGCCACATGTCGTGGCTCGCCCCACCGCCATAGGCACCAGCCGACGAGGCAAAGCCCGCCACCAGCACCGCCGCAGCAGCAAGCGCCGCCAACATCAGAAACAAACGCCGCATAACTCTCCCCTCTCCCGACCCGGCTTCCCCAGGCCGTCCCAGACCATCCTGAAGCAGTCGTTGTCGAAGGGCAAGCGCCACCTCAAGGGCGAACGCTCATTCCAAGGAAGGAGAGAGCCGGTGGCACCGAAGCGGTCGAAGAAGGCCGCCGCGGCAGGCAAGACGGGCAAGACGATCGCGCGCGGGAAGTAGCCGCGGCTGGGATCGACCGAGCGCCGCGGTGGCGCCGTCGTCTCGAAGAGTCGAACGAGCGCTTGCGTTCATCGATCGGGATGGCGAACCCACAGAGCGTTACTTGAGCGTGTTCAGGAACTCGACGAACTTATTCATAGAGAGACTCTTCGCGTTGCTCTTCGGAACGCTTCCCTTTGCCCATTTGATGTTGGCCTGAGTGATCCACAGCTTGCCTACGTTTGCACCGCCGCCCTCGCCGCCCTCTTCACGAATGCTAATCAGAATCCCCGTGTTTCGGACGCGAACCTGCGGCACATCCTCAACCGTCACGTGCATGGCGGCTCCCTTCGCTCGATGAACAGGGCAGCATTCTTAGCAGTACGCCGGCCGTCGGCACCGTGGTCTGCCGGTAGGCCTTTTGCGTGTCGCCTTTCGGCTCTTCCGCGACAAGCAGCGCTAGCCACACCTCCGGCAACAGGACGAAAGCGCTCCTCGTCGCGCGAGAGGACGATCGCCGCTCGCGGTCGGCGGGCGCTCCCAAGGACCGGCTACTTCGCTCTACCGAGCGTGAGGATTCGTCTGAGCGCCTTCGCGAGACCAGAGAGCATCATCGGGGGTCACCTCCTTCCGTGGAGCGATTTGAGCGCCCCGCCCATCTGCCGGCGTAGCGCTGCCGGCGCGAACTTTCCGCGAGCTCGCTTCACGGGCGTTCGGCCGACCAAGACTCGAGCGGGTGCGCGCGCATGGACGATCACCCTCCAAATCGACAGACTCCGATTGTGGCCTTCGTTCTGAGCTCGCCGCAGCGCTGATCCGGTCGGCATGCCCTTAATTGAGAGGGAGCGTGTCGCAGTTCCGCCAAAAGACGACAGCCGGCTGTGAACTTCCGGGCGGCGCAAGCCATCAACGCGGGCTAGAGATCGTCGAGAACACGAGCCACGAGCTCTTCGTCCGACCGTTGCCGGGCGAATGGTGCATCGAGGATTCGTTTGAGCTCGGGCGAGAGCGGCCGCGGTCTGTACGTTCTTGGGAGTTGAGGCTCTTCGTGGACTGCGGCGAGCCTGCTGGCGACTTGCGCAGCCTTCTTGGCATTGTCGGGAGCGAGTTCAGAGAGGCGCCTCAGGATTCGGATCAGCACTTCTCTGCGCGCAGCGGGTTCGACGGCGGGAGCGATCCTGCTCACGTCGTCTACAAAGACGCTGATCGTGTTGCGCTGCTTGTCGGGGAAGCCGAACGCCTCCAGTTGCTTCGGTGAGTGCTCCTTCAGTAGCTCACCGAGAGCCGTCCAATCATCGAAGCGTGCGACCTCAGCGGGCGCATCGAGATCGATGCGGTCGCTAGGTAGCAGCTCGATCCATGTCGGCGCGAGCTCCGGGAGAGGGGGCGGCTCGCCGAGCAGCGCCGCGAGTTCGAACCGCTCCTGGTTCCAACGCCGAGCGACGAGTTGCAGCGCGTAGACGGCGAGAGCGGCGAGCTCGCCCTGATCGTCTCCGGGCAACGCGGCCCGCGCTTCAGCGAGCGTCACGAACAGCCGATTGATGTCAGGTTCATCGAGCTCGACCATGACCGCGGCTAGCCGATCAGAGAGCGCGTCCCAATCCTGATCGTCTCGCACGAGCGGCAGCAGACGTTCTCCCGTCGCACCGCCGGCTGTCGAGACGGCGAGGAGAATTCCTTCGATCGAGCACTCTCGCAGGAACTTCTGGCGGGCTATGCGATCGCCGACCAACTGGTCGATGACAAGGTCGCGCCAGCTTGGATGGACCCAGGTAACTGCGCTCTTGTTCACCAGCCTGAGGAAGTGGTCGGTCAGGCGATCGACAAGCTGCTCGGGCTGCTGTCTCAAACCGGTGGCCACATGGCGACGAAAGGCAGCGACCAACTCGCGCGTCGACACCGGTCGCGGCGGTGTATCGAGGAGCGCAAGCAATAGCGCGCGATGCTCGGCGGAGAGAGCGTGGAAAGAAGCAGCCATCGCGGCTGTCGGCTCGCGGATCTCGGCGCTCACGACCTCGTCGATGTCACCGGCGCTGCCAACCCGCTCGGCCAGCTCGAGCAGACGGCCAGCGACGAAGCGGCGGATCCGTTCCGGCGTGAAATGTGGATGACTGACGATCCGCCAACCCTCCGCCCTGACCAGCTCCGCGGCACGCTCGGGAAGCACGGCAGCTTTGGCATGTCGGAACAGGATCAGCGCCTTCTCGGCGATCTCTAGCGTGGCAGCATCGATCTGAACCTCCGCAGGCTGCGGAAAGCGCTCGACGCCGTGCTCGCGATGAATCCGCTTGAGCCCTGCTTTCAAGGGCGCGGGACGCGACGTCCAGATCAGCCAGTGTCGCTCGTCCATCGCGCGCAGCACGCGATCGAGCTCGAGCGCCCAGCGCTCGGCGGCCTCCGGACGATACTCCGTGGATCCGAATGCATCATCGGCGATGAACACCTGCTGCCGCTCACGGGCAAAGCGGACCCAGAGCTCGTCGGGGCTGGTGCATTCGTGGAGCTCCCAGCCGCCGGTCAGAGCAGCCAGGCCGATCATCCGAGCAATCGCCGTCTTCCCCATTTCAGGCGGTCCCGTCAAAGCAGCGAACCGATGCCGCTGGAGCACATCGAGTGCCGCCGCGTAGGCATTCGTCGGGACGAACACGCGGGCCAACTGGCGTGCAGCCTCGAGATCGGCTGTCGAACGACCGACCGTCTCGGCAGCAGCCAGATCCTCCAACGCACCAATGCCCAGGACCGACGGCACACGGAGCCTCAGCGCCCAGGACGAGGCCACGAGCGACGACAGCTCCTGCGGCCCCAAGATCACCGTGTGCACATCCGCACCCTCGGCGCCATCCGGCGAAACGTTGGTCAGCAGAAGCAAAGAGCTCAGCGAGGCCTGAGCCCATTCGTTGAGAGTGTCCTGCATCACGCCTTGCACGGTGCTTGCCGCTTTCGACGCATCGTGACCGTGCTTGATCCAGACGACCAGGACGCCGGTCGGCCCGGCGAGCCTCCTCTCCTGACCCGGCACCGGAAGGCCTTCCGGCTGCAGAAGGAAGCGTCCCGTCGGGGCCGTATGCCACTCGGCACTTGCCACGCCGGAAAAGAGGTTCAGCAGTTCGAGGCAGAGCCGCTCGAACTGCAGCCACCCCAGTTGATCGAACCGATACGGCAGCCGCTCCTCAAGCACGCCCACAGTTTGCCGTGGAAGATCAAACTCCCCGCACAGCCGCCGGCGAGCTCAACGCAGAAGCCGCCGCACCCGGCCCCGGCCGGCGACTCCGTTGTAGAGCGGCGGTCGACGTGAGCCCTTGTCGCTTTCTGGCGGAATCGCGACAATCGTGGCCGCGTCGGTGTTCAATGAGGGACGGAAGGTCACGCTCTGGGCGGGCGGGTCGCCGAAGAAGTTCCCGACGCTTACCGTCACGCGTAAGCGGGCCGACGGCGATCAGACCTCGTCGGGCGAGAAGGTCTTCGTGGGAACGGTCGACACGGGCCGCTGATCAAGCTGCGGCGCTCAGCGATCCCCACATCAGGCTTCGAGCAAGTTGGCGTCGAGCCGTCAGGGTGGCGCGCGACCGCGCGCGGCGGTGGCGCCCGCCGGGTCGCGGGCGACGCACCTCAATAGGATCGGACCGTGCTTGCTCTGACGACGACCTCCGCCGCCCCGTACGTCGCGTTGACGGAAGTCGCGGACCCCGCACCGTTGCCAGATCAGGCGCTGGTGCGGGTACGGGCCGTCTCGCTCAATCGCGGCGAGGTCACCCGCTTGCCGGACCTGCCTGAAGGGTCGGTCACGGGCTGGGATGCGGCAGGTGTCGTCGAACGTGCCGCCGCCGACGGCAGCGGACATCGGGAGGGCACACGGGTGGTCGGCCTCGCCGACGTCGGCGCCTGGGCGCAGTTCGCCGCGATTCCAACCGACAGATTGGCGGCGATCCCCGACGAGGTATCCGACGCGCAGGCCGCCACGCTGCCCACCGCCGGGATGACAGCGCTGCGGGCGCTCGAGGTCGCCGGGCTGCTCCTCGGCAAGCACGTGCTGGTCACCGGCGCAACCGGCGGCGTCGGACGAATGGCGATCCAGCTCGCCCGCGAGAGCGGCGCCCACGTCACCGCACTGGCGCGCGACGCCGCAGCATCGAAAGAGCTCCTCCGCAGCCTCGGCGCCGCCGACGTCACCCAGAACATCACCGGCGATTTCGAACTGATCCTCGACGGAGTCGGAGGCGCCACGTTCGGCCTTGCCATCGAGCACCTCGCCTCGCGTGGCATCGTCATCAACATCGCGACCCAGAGCGACGACGAAACGGTCAGCTTCCATGCGGCCCGGTTCGACCGGGCGAAGGGGGCGAAGATCTACACGCTGAACCTTTTCGACGAGCTCGCCTCCCACGCAAGCGGGGCCGGCGACCTCACCCGCCTCTGCAAGCTCATGGCCGACGGGCGACTGAACGGCCAGATCGAGCTCGAAAGGTCATGGCACGACCCCTCCCAAGCGCTCGAGGCCCTGCTCGAGCGCCGCATCGGCGGCAAGGTCGTGCTCCACATCGACTGACGCCAGCAAGGTCGGGCAGACTCGCAAACTGCTCCCTGCCACCTCGTGGCCGGAATCAACGCTGGTCAACGCGAGTGAAGATCTCTTGTTGTTGCTTATATAGGCAACGATGAGGACGGCTAAGCGCCTCCTCCTTCCGGTTCGCCCTCAGGAGCTGAAGTTCGCGATCGCCGAGGCACAGCCGACGCCCTGAATCCAGACGTTCTGGATCCCGGGAATGTCGGGTGCGATGTCCTCGGCGGAGACGATCATCTGCGCCGTAAAGGACTCGTCGTTCCCGTCACCAGCACGGTAGAAGTCCGCGTCAAGCCCGACCGTGTTCTCATCGGTGATTGCGGTCTTCAGGGACTCCGCGGCCGCCCCGGTGCACTTGAAGCTCGTGCTCCTCCGCAGGTTGGCCGTATCCCAGCGAACGCCTTCGCCCGCGAGACACCCGGCCAGTGGCCCCTGGCCGACGTCGCTCGTGCAGCGAAAGCCGCCAGCCGAGTGGACGAAACCGCTCACGGGGTTGTAGGCGCCGCCGCCCGTAAGGGTGGCCGACCCGGTCGGGAAGCCGCTGATGTCCCTCGCGTTGAAGCCGAAGCCGACGTTGCCGGGCGCCGCCGAGGCGGTCGCTGCAACGAGCAAAACGCCCGCGGCTAGCACAGCCGGCGCGAGTGCAAAGATCTTCATCTCTCAAGCCTCCTTGCCTGCCAAGTGACAAGGGGAATCGGTGGTTCACACACGGAGAGACGCAGCGCCTACTACGCCCTCGACGTCAGCTTCTGAACATCACCCCTTCGCGCTCGTCCTCTCCCTTAGACGGCATCCAACCCACGGCGCCGAGCTACCCGCACCAGTGCGACTGGTACGCCGACGACCCTGCGTAGGACGTCGACGAGACTAGCACCTTCCGGCCAGCCATGGGTTACGGGCTGGTGAATGATCAGTCGGTAGAACTCCCGGGTCCGGGCTGGGGTGGTGACGCTGAAGCCGATCTCGCCTTGACCCACGGATTGAGCCCACGTACTCCAGGACACTTCCCGGCGAGTCCGAAGCGACGATGCCGCGCTCCGTTCTCTCGGACGTGGCCCAGCCCACCGCACCATGCACGGGCACAGGTACATGGCGGTGATCAGTTGCATCCACCAACTCCGGTACCTGAGGACAAGTAACGCAGCAAAGGTGTGAGATCGCGACCCCTGTATTTGATGTCGCGCTTCCGCCAAAGCGCGACAGCCGTGCACTCCGACAACGGCGTGCTCCGTTCCCCGGCCGGAGTCGGTGACCCGACGAGGGTATCCGCAGCCCGGCCTACAAAGGGTAGAAGGATCGCGGGGGTCGCACGTTCACGCCTCGAATTCCCATCGCTGCTTGGAATCGATCGAATCCCCCGAGGGTTAGACGACCCTCGAGTTGGCCGCCACTGATAAGACTGCCGTCGGCGGTAGTCGCCACGACACGCGCGACGTGCGTGAGTTCCCGGAGCTCTTCAACGGGAGCCTCGCCGATGCAGTTTCGGAGGAACGCCTGATCGAGCTCCGGTGCGGCGCGAGTCGCGAGCGGCTTCACGAGACCCCCGCCGGGATTAATGACCGTGTCCGTCTTTTGCATCGGAATCGGATCGTCCGTTACGTGGATCTGAAGCTCCTCCACGATGTTGCCGATGAGCATGTCGAACCCCGGCCTGAACATGCCGCCGCTCGGTCGCCGAACCCCGAGCGTCCTTTGGACAAGGTCGAGATAGAGCCCCGCTAGACGGGAGAGACTCGCCAGGACAGCACGACGATCGACCGCGTCCAGGGGAAGCAGCGTCGGCGCGCCCACCTTCGCGTGGAAGGTCGCGGTTCGCGTATCGCTGTAGAGCTCTTGGCGGATGCTGTCGGCGGGATCGACCGCGCCCGGCGCTGCAAAGGCCGCAAGGTTCATGCCCTTCGCCTCCGCTTCCCTCAGGGCTCTGCCGATCCAGTCTTTTTCGCGTTCCCCGGGTTTGTGCGGACTTGCCGTACTGAGGATCGATTCGAGTGCGAGGTAAAGATTCCGGTACGCGTCGAAGACTTCTTCGGAGACCTGCGCAAGTCGGAAGAATCGGAAGCTCGGGTGCCAAACAGGCTCCGGTTCAGCTGGCCGCGGCTTCTCTTTGCCCGAAGCATCAGTGATGCGCACTGTCACTGATGGTACGTCTATTCGCAACGAAGCTATAGAGCACGCCCGGAGAACTCGTTGATCTCCATCCGGCCACCAGACGAGGTTCTCGTCGTCTGCGCGCCGAATGCGATGGTCACCCAAGTTACGGATCGAGAGGAGGTCGAGACCGCGTTGCGCGGCGTCAATCCCGAGAGCGTGAGCTTGTTCGGCTGAGTTGGCTCGGCTACCGCGCGCGACGACCACCCGGCTGCCTGAACTTACCTCGACGGCCCAACCGTCACCTACATCGGCAGTCGTGTCTTCCGGAGCCTCCTCGTCGAGAACGAATGCGCCCCCCGTGTCGCAGGCCTCGTCGAGCAGCGGCATCCTGTCGAGCGCGGCGCGTTCAAGCTCCCGACCCTCCATGAGCGCATCATCGCGGGAGACGTGCCACCACGTCGAGACGCGCCGATAGGCCTTTCTCGACGAGGTCGGCGCCTTCTGCACAGCCTCGACCCGGCGTTCGGGCCGCTGACCGTGGCCAGCGCCGACCATTCTCCTCCGCGGAATCGGCCGGCGTGAGGTCTGCCGCTCGATGGGGGACACTGTTGCCAACAATGTCGAGCTTTCGCAGCGCCCGCCCGAAAGCGCTGCGCCCGCAGAGCTGCCGCCGCAGATGACCTTCGCCCTCTCCTGGAGCGGCGGCAAGGACTCGGCGCTGGCCCTCTGGACGCTGCGCCGCCAGCGGCTGGAGCCGGAGGCGCTGATCACGACCGTCACCGAGACCTATGACCGGATCAGCATGCATGGCGTCCGTCGCGAGCTCCTCGCGCGGCAGGCTGAGGCGCTCGGCCGTCCACTCGTCGAGGTCGTGATCCCGCCGGCCTGCGTCAACGAGATCTACGAGGCGCGGATGGCCGAAGCATTCGCCGCCGCGCCCCTGTCCGGCGTCGACGCCGTTGCCTTCGGCGATCTGTTCCTCGAGGACGTGCGCGCCTACCGCGAAGGACGTCTCGCCGGCGCCGGTAAGCGCGGCCTCTTCCCCCTCTGGGGACGTGAAACTGCAGCACTTGCGCGCGAGTTCCTCGACGCGGGCTTCGAGGCGATGCTCGTCTGCGTCGATCCGCGCGCGCTCGACTCCGCCTTCGCCGGGCGACGCTACGACGAGCGGCTGCTCGCCGAGCTGCCGCCCGGCGTCGACCCCTGCGGCGAGAACGGCGAGTTCCACACCTTCGTCTATGCGGGCCCGATCTTCGCAGAGCCGATCGCCTGCGAAACAGGAGAGATCGTCGCGCGCGATGGGTTCGTCTTCTGCGACCTGACGCCGGCCTGAAGGAGGTGAACGATGCGGATCTGCTCGCTTCTTCCGAGTGCGACTGAGATCGTCGCCTCGCTTGGCCTCGCCGAGTCGCTCGTCGCCGTCTCCGAGGAGTGCGACTGGCCGCCCGAAGTCCGCGGGCTCCCGGTCCTGACCGCCTCGCGTGTGGACACGGCGCGGCTGTCCAGCTTCGAGATCGACCAGGCCGTGCGCGAGGCGGTCGGCGACGGACGCCCGCTGTACGCGATCGACCGTGAGCTGCTCGAGGTACTCGAGCCCGACCTGATCCTGACCCAGAACCTTTGCGCGGTCTGCGCCGTCTCCGCCGACAGCGTCGGCGAGCTCTGCGCAACCGATGCCCAGGTCGTCGCCCTCGACGCGCACACGCTTGCCGAGATCGAAGAGCGCATCCT
>WNGI01006684.1_pt1 | contig 10505 bp, 9 predicted proteins | sample 5400621 | NCBI WGS metagenome assembly WNGI01 (sample SAMN13153374, study PRJNA577476) | soil metagenome | isolation source: 20 cm soil or saprolite under Garry oak tree replicate 1 | place: USA:California | collected 2016-06-15 | reverse complement strand
TCCAATGCGACCTCCTTGAGGAAACTTTCTTCCCCCTCCTCACCGTATCGCCTCGCATCCCGCTGCACCAGGCCCCTTCAGGAAGGCAGGGAACGTGAGCTCGACCCGAAATCCCGGAAGAGTCGTGGGCGTGTGGTACCTGCTCCTCGTGCTGGGCGGTCCGCTGAGTCTCATCTACATCCCCAACAAACTCTTCGTCCCGGGCGACGCCGCCGCCACCGCGGCGAACATCGCTGCGCATTCGCTGCTCTTCCGCATCGGCATGGTAAGCGACCTGCTCGGCGGCGTGCTGCTGATTTTTCTGGTGTTGGCGTTCTACCGGCTGTTCAAAGACGTCGACCAGCACCTCGCCGTGCTGCTCGTGATTACGGGCGGCATCATGCCGGCATTGCTCAATTTCGTGAGTGTGGTGCACGACGCCGGCGCGCTCGTGGCCGCGCAGGGCGCGCCCTTCCTGTCCGTGTTCGATCAGCCGCAGCGCAACGCCCTGGTGATGCTCTTCCTGCGACTGCACCACTACCAGATCACGGCCGCGGAAATCCTCTGGGGTGTGTGGCTCGTCCCGATGGGACTGCTGTCGTACAAGTCGCGCTTCGTGCCGCGGTTCATCGGCGTGTGGTTGCTCATCAACGGCGCGGCGTATGTGGCGCTGAGCCTCAGCGGGTTCTTCTGGCCGGACTACCAGGACACGCTGTTCCTGTACTCCCAGCCGGCGCTCTTCGGTGAGCTGGCGATCATGCTGTGGCTGCTGATCAAAGGCGCTCGGCCGCCGGAGCCTGCCCTCCGTTAAAGGTGGAGCCCCGCAACGACTTCCCGTTGCGGGGCGTTCCTTCGGGTGCCGCTCAGCTTGCACCGTCGTCGCGCGTTCCACATAGTGTGGCAGCACTGACGTCGCCTGTCGGTCGGGACAGTGCGCCCACCCGCCCTCGTTGTTCCCTGATCAGCGTCGACTCCCGACGCCACACTCCCGCACGCCGTGTGCGGAGGGTCCCCTTTCGTGAGGGCCGTATCATGGCTGCCTGGAAGATCTTCGGAAAAGACACCACGCCGGAGCAGCTCCCCGCGGAGCTGCGCTCCATTCTGGCCCAGATGCAGCGGGAGCGGGTGGCGTTCGAGGCACTGACGACCGCGGCGCGCGACTCGAGCCAGAACCTGGCCCAGCTCACCCAGCCGATCACCGAAGCCCAAAAGGTCGTGGGCGAGCTGCAGGGGCGCGTCAAAGCGCTCGAGCGGCTCGTTCCCGTGCTCGCGACCCTGGACGAGCAGACCGAAAACGTCTCGAAGTCCCAGCGGCGCACCGAGACGCAGCTCACCCAGACATCGGACGACGCCAAGGAGCTGCGCGGCGAGATCGACGGACTCCGCGGCACCCTGGAGCAGGCGCTCGCCCTGAAGAACGACCTCACGGGCTTCCTCGAGCTGGGCGGCGGGTTCAAGGCCCTGCGCATGGACGCGGACAAGCTGACGACGGAGCTGCGCGACCTCACCCAGGGATTCCAGGGCGTGCGCGAGCGCCAGGAGGAATTGCGCCGCACCGGCGAAGCGGTCGCCACCCGCCTCAACACGTTCGAGGAGCGCCAACAGCAGGCCCAAGGCGGCGTCGCGACGACGGAATCGCGCGTGAGCGCGCTGGGACAGAGCCTGAAAGAGCTGGCCCAGACCGCGGCCGACGCGGCGCAGACCAAGCGCCAGCTCGGCGCGTTCAAGACACTGGCCGACGGCGTGACCCAGAAGGTCGCCGCTCTCGAGCAGCAGCGTGAAGTGGTCGAGCGCGCCACCACCCAGGTGGCCCAGCTGCACGAGGTCATGCGCGAGGTGGACGCGAAGATCCGCCGCAACGAGGAGAGCGCGAAGAGTCTGGGCGACCTCGAGGCCAAGGTCGACGAGCTCAAGGGACTGCACGGCGAGGTGCTGGCGCGCTCCGAGGAGATCGGCGCGCAACACGCGGATGCCAAGCGGACCGACGACGAGCTGCGGGGCCGGCTGGCCGCGCTGCGCGACGAAGTGCAGCGGGCGGTTAAACGCTTCGAGCTGGAGAACCACGGGCTCGACGCCGCCAGCCAGCGCATTGTGGATCTGCGCGGCGGGCTCACCGACATGGAAGTGCGCTTCAAGTCGCTCGAGGAATCGAGCCGCGGCATCGCCGGCGTCCGCTCCCAGGCCGACGGCCTCGCGGCGCAGCTGACGGGCGTTGCCGAGAGCGTGGGGCAACTCGAGACGCAGGCCGAGCGCGTGCGCGCGGTGGAAGCGGGCGCCGCGCGGCTGGGCGAATCGGTGGAGGACATGACGCAGCGGGTGGCGCGGATCGAGAAGGCGCAGCCTGCTGTGCAGGCGGTGCTGCAGGACGTGGCGAGCCTCAAGGGCACGCACGAAGCCGTGAAGGGCGCCATCGAGGAGGTGCTGCTTGCCGAGACCGAGATCGATCGCGTGCGCGCGGGCCAGGCGGCCACCAAGCAGTGGCTCGCCGGAGCCAACGATTCGGTCAACGCGCTGCGCGGCGAGCTCGCCGCCGTCGAAGAGCTGAAGCCCACCGTTGAGCACGTGCGCGGCGAAGCGGAGCGGCTGTCGCAGTCCCTGGCGCAGATCGAGGGGCGCCGCCAGCTGGTCGATGACGTGAACGCGCGGCTCTCCGAGCTGTCGTCACTCGGCACCAAGCTGGAGGAGCGCAGCAGTGGCCTCGTCGCCCGCATGGAGAGCGCGGACGAGCAGTTCCGCGCGGTGACGGCGCACGCCGAGGAAGCGGCGCGCATCGAGAAGCTCGTCCCGGCCACCATGGCTACGCTGGAGCGCTCGGAGCGCCGCGTGGCGGAGGTGGACACCACCGTCGCGTCGCTCGAGACCCGCGCGCACAACCTCGACGGGCTCGCGGAGCGCACGCGCGCGTTGGCCCAGGAGCTGGATTTGCGCCAGAGTGCGCTCGACAAGGCGAGCGAGCACCTGGAGCGCGCCTCACAGGTCCGCGAGCAGGCAGCCGCGGCCGCACAAGAGATGGAAGAGCGCACCGGGCAGCTCACCGGGGCGTTAGCGACCGCCGGCGGCCGGGTCACCGAGCTGACGGCGACGCTGGACGAGCTCGACAGCCGCGCCGGCACGTTGCGCTTTGCGCAGAAGCGCATGGCGCAGTTCGAAGAGCGGCTCGCCAAGTGGGACGCGGTCGAGGCGCACCTCAATCAGGCGCTCGAGCAAGTCCCGCGGCGTCAGGCGACGCTCGATGCGCTCCAGGCCGACATTCACCGGCTGTTCGAGGTGGCCGAGAAGACGGTGGACGACGTGCGGTCCATCGCCGCGGCCAGAGAGGAAGTCACGCAGACGCGCGCCACGCTCGAAAACGTGCTGGCCCTGGTGACCCACGTGCATGACGCGGCCAGCGGACTCGAGCACCGCAAGCGGCAGGTCCAGCAGGCGGAGGAGCGGCTGGGCCGGGTCGAAGGCGTGCTGGCGGAGGTGCAGTCGAGCCTCGAGGCGGTCCACGGCCAGAAGGCCTTGATGGATCAGGTCACCGAGCAGGCCGGTGCGCTGACGTTCCAGACCAAGCAGGCCGAAGCGGTGATCGCGACGTTGCGCGAGGAGCGGGAGGTCGGCGACAAGGCGCGCACCGCGGCGACCAAGGTGCGGGAGGACAAGGGGGTCAAGACCGCATAGGCCCGGCGGATTGAAGATCAAGCCTCACGGCGATGTTTGCCGTGGGGCTTTTTCTTGGCAGGTCAGAGCCGGAACAAGTAGCTGAGCTTGAGGAAGAAGGCGTCGTCCGTCCGTGTCAGGCGTCGAAACTGGAAGGCGTCCGCGTCCACCATGTCGCTGCCGTACCCGGCGAACATCACCGTCCCCGGGACGGGCTGATAGCTGAGCAGCAGGTCGGTGTGGAAGAGATTGGAACGGGAAGCGGTGGAGCGCGTCACGCCGCTCGATGCCACGATGAGAATCGGAGCGCCGGTCCGTGAGTCGTCCCGCAGCGAGTCCGTCTTGTCCTGGATGTATTGCCCCACCACCCGGACGAACAGCGGGCGCGAGAGCTGGTACTCCAGCTTGGTCCGCAGGACACGGCCGACATTCACCAGTGTGCCGTCGGTGCGGCGGTTCACCTGCTGCCAGAAATAGCTGACGCTGTTGCGGAGCCGCTCCGTGGGGCGGTACGACACGTCCACGCTCAGTATCAAGAGGTCGGCCGAGGCCCACTCGAAGAAGTTCTCGTCATGGCCCTGGAGGAAGAAACCGCCGCCGCTGAAGTGCTTCCACTGGGGCGTCCCGACTTGGACGATGTATTCGCCGTTTGCGATGGTCGGCTGCCCCGTGAACGGCACGGTGTCGAGACCGCCGCCCGAGCGCGGCACCTCGAGACGATAAGGGGCGTACAGGGCGGAATCGTACCCAAACGACTCCACGAAATATCCCGCACCGACGTTCCACCCGCCGGTCAGCGTCGCGTTGCCGTTGAAATGCAGCTTCTTGTCCTGCAGATGGCGCCCGTGGATGAAGTTCTGGTACTGCCAAATCCCGTCCACCACGACGTCGCCCGTGAACCGCTGCAGTGATGCCCCGGGCCGCCCGTAGGCCGTGTAGCTCGGATCGACGTACGCATGCACGATCCCCGCTCGGCCGATGAAGCCGCTCGCGTCGCGGAACTGGTCGGCGATGCCGGCAAAGAGGCTGCGTAGACCCCAGGTGCGCTGCTGCACGGTGAACTGGCCCAGCCACAAGGGTGCGGTCGTGGTCACGCCAGCGACACGCGTGCGACTCCCCGCAACCTGCAGGTTGAGTCCGTAGACGTCCTTAAACACGAGCCGGCTGTCGAGCTCCGCGACCCGGTTGTAGTCGCTGCCCTCGATGCGATCGGTGTACGCCAGACCGACGCGCGAGCCGCTCCCCAGGCTGCGTTGGGCGCGCAGAATCGTGAAAATGGGGTTCTCCGTCCCGCTCGCCGACGCAAACCGCTGGTCCACCGCCGACAGTAGGCCGATGTCCGTGCCGAAGGTCGTCCCCGTGAGCTTGACCGCCGCGACCGGCTGGACGATGCGACGCGTGTAGATCAGTCCCTGGGGCACCTGGAAGAGCTCGCTCCCCTCCAGGAAGAACGGCCGTTTCTCCGGGAAGAACAGCGCCTGCCGCGGGTCGAACGCGAGCTGGCCCGCGTCCGATTCGATCTGCGAAAAGTCCGGCTTGATCGTCCCGTTGAGCGTGAGGTTGTCGGAAACCCCCCAGCGCACATTGCCGCCCACTTGGGGGTTGCCCAGGTCGTAGTGATAGCCGCCGGGAGCCGGAGTGCCGCTCGCCCGCCCGGTCGCCTCCGGGTTCAGGTCCATGACGAGCCCGCGATGCATGCCGCTCAGGCCCACTATGTTGCCCGCTTGCCCGATGAACGTTGCGTTCGCGCGGCGCGCCGGGAACCAGGAGTCTTCGACACCGGAGTGCTTGACCTCGCGCACGATGTTCAACCGCCAGTCCTGGGGCTGATGCGGTTGATAGCGGAGGCTCTTGAACGGAATGCGGACCTCGACTTCGTATCCCCAATCGGTGACGCGGCCGCGCGACTGAAAGACGAAGTCGGGGCTCAGATCCGGTTGCTCCCGTCCCACGACGGCGCCGCCGATGAAGCCGCTGGCGGTCACGTTGGCGCCCTCGACCAGGGTGCCATCGCCTTGGACGCCGACGGGATTCACCGCGAACATCAAGGCCTGCTTCCCATCGTGAAACGTGCCGAGCAGAATCTGCACGTTGTCGTCGTCGAAGATCTGGTCGCGGTTTGCCAAGGTCATCGTGGGACGCCCGTGCAGCTCGAAGGCGCGAATGCCGAAGTAGATCGCTGTGGGCGAGTACCAGACCAATACTTGCGTGGAGTCGGCGGCCGGCGCGCCGTCGTTCGGAGAGTACTGTGAGAAACCGTTCAACAGCGCCGCGCGGGCCCAGGCGGAGTCGCCGAGGTCGCCGTCCATGACGACCTCCGCATCAAGGCGCGGAATTGGCACGTCGAGCTGATGGTCGCGGCCCGAGTAGGTCGCGGGGTCGGAGCAGAGGATCAGGACGCACGTGGCGAGGAGCATATCGGCTCACCTATCGCTGCGTCGCCGGCTTGAGCCCCAACACGCCGTTGATCCACCGCACCAGCGGCAGGATCAGGCGGAAGTCGGCTTCGAGCAGGGCGGGCAAGCGCGCGCTGGTGGCCTGCGCATCCCGCAGCTCCCGGCCCAGCGTGAACGACTGCAACCGCAGCCAGCGCGCCGCGGCGTGGTCCGGCGCGAAGCCGCGCGGCACCCGTTTCAGCATCGCGTCCTCGTCCAGCCCTCCGAAGCGCCGCCGCAGTGCGGCCGTCGTCACCATGCGCTCGAACGGCCGGGGATCCTCGGCGATCGCGTCGCGCACGTTGTGCAGCGCCTCTTTCGGCGGCATCCACATGCCGCCACCCGTGAAGCAAGACCCCGGCGCGATCTGAAAATAGAAGCCGGCGCCGCCGCCCGACGCTTCCCGGCCCACCGCGCGCGTGCCGTCCTTGTGATAGAACCAGCAGGCCGCGTGGGTCTTGTACGGCGACTTGTCTTTGGAGAAGCGGATATCCCGATAAATACGAAACATAGACCGCTTGGGATCGCCGACGATCTCCGGCGCGAACCGCGCCAGCCGCACGTCCATCTCCTCGATCAGCTCGCGCATCGGCGCCACCACCACGCCGTCGAATTCCGCGCGGTGCGCGTCGAACCACGGCTTGCGGTTGTTGCGCGTGAGCCCGCGGAAAAAGCGGAGCGTCGCGGCGGTGAAGGTCACGTGCCCCGACGTCAGTCGGGCGTGCGCGGATGGTCCCGCAGTTTCGCCGTCGCCGCGACGATGCGCCCGATGTAGGCCCGGACCGCCTCGCCCGCGTTGCGGCGCGGCAGCACGAAATGGGCGTCGTCCGGCTGCACGCTCTTCAAGTCGTCGACCATCAGGTCGCCGCCGTGCGCCTCGACGGCACTCTCGAAGCGCTCCACGGTGTCGAGCAGATCTCCCAATTCTTCGGGGCGCTCGGCGCCCGTCAGCGTCACGCCGCGACTGCGCAGCCGCCCGCGCGCCTCGGCCGCCGCCGCATCCCGCGCGTCCTGTTCTTCGTCCCGAGCCATCCGCCGCTCCTCCTTACAGGGTCCGCCGCAAGGCGGCCGCCAATGTGGTGACGTCGCCGGGCTCTTCGTGGCGCCGGCCGTTGATGAAGAATCGCGGTGTGCCGCTCACGCCGCTGCGGACCCCGCCCATGAAATCCTCGCGCACGTGCTGCCGGTGCGTGTGCGCCAGCAGCTCCCGCTGCACCCGCGCAACGTCGAGCCCCAGCTCGCGCGCGTAGCGCAGCAGGTCCTCGTCGGTCAGGGCCGCTTGATGCGTATAGAGGAGGTCGTGCATCTCCCAGAACTTGCCTTGCGCGGCCGCCGCCTCGGCGACCTCCGCGGCGTGCGGCGCGTGGGGATGCTCCTCGGGGATGGGGAAGTGCCGGAACACGAACCGGACTTTGTGCCCCACCTGCTTGAGCAGGTGCTTCAGCTCAGGATACGCGCGGCCGCAGAACTCGCACTCGAAGTCGCCGTACTCGACGAGGGTGATGGCGGCATCGGGCGCACCCAGGACGTGGTCTTTCGCGCCGACTTCGGGAGTCAGCGTGGCCTGCGTCGGTTTGGGGCGGCTGTCAGGCATGGTCGTCGGCGAGTGGTGCCGACGCCCGGGAACGTAGACGCCGCTTGCCGGACCCGCAAGGAAGTACGATTCTTGCCCGGAGATCCGACATGACCTCCCGTCGTCGTTTTGTCGCCACACTCGGCGCCCTCGTCACGGCGCGCCTGCCGTTGCGCCGTCCGGCCAAGAGTACGTTTACCGTGTCCGTGCTCACCGACGAGATCACCCAGGATCTCGGTCGCGCCTGCGAAATCGCGGCGCGCGAGTTCGGCCTCGGTTACGTCGAGCTACGCGCGGCGCACGACACGAACATCATGAGCTGGGATGCGGGCCAAGTCGCCGCGGCGCAGCGCATCCTCAAGCGCTATAACCTGCGCGTCTCCGAGTTGGCGTCGCCGATCTTCAAGGTGGACTGGCCCGGCGCCCCGCAGTCGCGCTTCAGCCCGAAGACCCCGCAATTCGGCGCCGACTTCACCTATGCGCAGCAGGACGAGCTGATCGAGCGGGCGGCGGCGCTGGCGCACACGTTTCACACGCCCTACATCCGCATCTTCGATTTCTGGCGGCTCGACGACCAGGCGCCCTACCGCGCCGCGATCGACGACCGTCTGCGCCAGGCGGCCGCCAAGGCCGGCAAGCTTGGTGTCACACTCAACGTCGAGAACGAGGCTGCCTGCAACACCGCGACCGGCGCCGAATCCGGCCGCCTGCTCGCCGCGGTGCCCGAGCGCTCGCTGATGGTGAACTGGGATCCCGGCAACGCGCGCGCCGGGGGCGAGACGCCGTACCCGGACGGATACGCCAAGCTGCCGCCTGGTCGTATCGCGCACGTGCATTGTAAGGACGCCGTGGCCCACCCTGACGGCACCACCGCGTGGGCGGCGATGGGTACGGGAGAGATCGACTGGGCAGGGCAATTCCGCGCGCTCAAGCGCGACGGCTACCGCGGCGCGCTGTCGCTCGAGACGCACTGGCGCGGTGCGGGAATGACGGCCGAGGAATCGTCGCGCCGGAGCATGGCCGGCATGAAGGAATTACTACGGAGGGCGGAAACCTGACGGCCAAGAAAAAGATGGGACGCCGCGCGTTCGTGCACCGCAGTGCGGCTTTCGGCGCTGGTCTTTGGGCGGCGTCGCCGGTCTCGCGGGTGTTGGGCGCCAATGACCGCCTGCGGCTCGGCCTGATCGGGGCGGGTGCCCGCGGCCAGGATCTGCTGTCGCAGCTGCTCAAGCAACCCAACGTCGAGCTGGTCGCGATGGCGGACGTGTACACGCGGCGCTTCGATGAGGTGCGGGCGACCGTGCCCGCCGTGCGGGCGTTCAAAGACCACCGCGCACTGCTCGACCTGAAGGACGTAGACGCGGTGATCGTCGCGTCGCCGTTGCATTGTCACGCGCGGCACTTCCTCGACACCATCGCCGCCGGCAAGGATCTCTATGCCGAGAAGACGATGACGTGGTCGATCGCGGAGGCCGCGGCGTGCCGAGCGGCGGCGCAGGGATCGAGCCGGGTGATCCAGATCGGGCTGCAGCACGTCAGCACCGGCGCGTTTGCCGACGCGAAGCAGTGGCTGCACGACGGACTGGTCGGCAAGGTCACGGCGGTCGAGTCCTGGATGAGCCGCAACACGCCGCGCGGCCACGGCCAGTGGGTGCGCGCGGTGCCGCCGGACTGCACGGCCGACCACGTGGATTGGACCGCCTTCCTGAATGGCCGGCCGGCGCGGCCGTTCGATCCGTTCGCCTTCATTAATTGGCGGCTGTTCTGGGAATTCTCAGGCGGCAACGTGACCGAGAACATGGTACACCAGATGTCCTGGATCATGGGGTTGCTCGATCTGCCGCTGCCCGCGGCCGCCGCGATGTCGGGCGGCGTCTTCTCGGAGAAAGACGGTCGCGAGGTGCCCGACACCATCGCCGTGACGCTCGAGTTCCCGGATCTGGTGGTGACGTGGCAATCGACGTTCAGTAACAGCCGCTACGGCCTGGGCGAGCGCGTGTTGGGGTCCGACGGCACCATCGAGCGGCTATCGGGCGCCACCGACATGGTGACGGGCCGGCTCACGTCGGGCGTGCATTACTGGCCCGAGTCGGCGAACCGTGCCGACGGCGCGGCCGCGACGGGCCAGGCGGCCGAACAGGACCATATGGCCAACTTCTTGGATTGCGTGCGCGCGCGGCGGCAGCCGAACGCGCCGGTGGAGCTGGGCTATCGCACGGCCGTGGCGGCGCACATGGCGAACTTGGCGTATCGGGGGCGCCGCCGTGTCACGCAAGAGGAGGCAATCGGGGCGGCCGAGCAGTAGACTAGAAGGGATGTCCAGAAGAACGCTGACCCACGGCGCGAGCGTCGCCGTCATCCTGGCCGGCGGCGCGACGCTGCTGGGGTGGTGGCTCGACATTGACGCCCTCAAGCGCGGCATCGGCGACGCCGTCGCGATGAATCCGGCGACGGCGGTTTGCTTCATGTTCGCGGGCGCGGCCCTGTGGCTGGTGCGCGCCGAGCCGGTGTCGCCGCGCACGCGCCGTCTGGTGGCGGGTCTGGCCGCGGCAGTGGCGTTCATCGCGGTCGTGCGGCTCGCGGGGTATCTCCTTGGCGCCGAGGTCGGCGTCGACCAACTGCTGTTCCGCGACCGCCTCGCGGATGCCGTCGCAGGTCGTCCCAATCGCATGGCGCCCAACACGGCGCTGTGCTTTCTCCTGGCCGCCGCGGCTGTGCTTCTGCTCGACGTGAAGACGCCGAGCGGGCGTCGTCCGGCGCAATATCTGGCAGCCGCCATCGCCGTGATCGCCCTGCAGGCGCTCCTGGGCTACGTCTTCGGCGCGGTGCTGCTCATCGGCGCCGCCTCCTTCATTCCCATGGCGTTCAATACCGCG
>WNGI01027651.1_pt1 | contig 10507 bp, 12 predicted proteins | sample 5400621 | NCBI WGS metagenome assembly WNGI01 (sample SAMN13153374, study PRJNA577476) | soil metagenome | isolation source: 20 cm soil or saprolite under Garry oak tree replicate 1 | place: USA:California | collected 2016-06-15 | reverse complement strand
TTACCAGAATGCCTTCGGGCGTCAGCCACGGTTGGGCGCCGCTGGCGCGCTCAGGGCGGCCGGTCGTTTCAAATGCGATATTCGCAAAGTTCGGTATGCGGCTCATTTCAATGGTCTCATTCGTCATGGCCGGACTTGTTCCGGCCATCCACGTCCTATCTCTTCAACGAGGGAAAGACGTGGATGCCCGGGACAAGCCCGGGCATGACGGGACGGGGTTGGATGCAGCATATCATAGACGGTCATAAGCGTCATTCTATGACACTCAATCATGGTCCGGGTGCTGGTGGCTGACGATCTTGTCCAGCTTGTCCGGGCCGTAATTCTGCAGCGTGGTCTGGCTCGGCATGTTGGCGATCGACACCACCCAGCCGAGCCGGGATTCGGTGCCGAATTGCTGGGTCGGTACCAGCTGGTCGGGGCGGTCGAATGCACCGGTCATGATCTCGATCCTCGGACCATCGATGCGGCGAAAGCTCAGCGGCGTGCCGCAATCGGCGCAGAAGTCGCGCTCGGCAATGGAAGAGGAGCGGAACGCGGCTGGCTTGCCGCGCGTCCAGGAGAAATTCTCGCGCGGAATATCGGCAAAGGACGCAAACGGTGCGCCGGCCGCCTTCTGGCACATCCGGCAATGACAGATGCTGACCTTCACCGGCACCGCCGACAGCGCAAAGCGAACGGCGCCGCATTGGCAGCCGCCGGTCAGAACGGGCTTTGTCGTTGATGTCATGTTCACTCCATCAACCGATAGGATTCCTGCAGCGTCGCCAGCGCATCGCCGCCGGCGAAGATGAAATCGTTAACGCCCGCCCCACGTAGCGCGGCTTCCTGCTCGCCGGGCCGCCCTGCCAGATAGATATGCTTTGCACCCGCGGCTTGAAGGGTCTTTGCGGCGGCGATCGCGTACCCGGCGTAGGTTTTGTCGGATGAGCACAGGCACACCAGCGCCGCGCCGGAAGCCTTGAAAGCTGTGGCGAGGGCCGCCGAATCGGTAAATCCCTCGCTATCGACAGCCTCGATTCCCCCGGTTTCAAAAAAGCTCTTCGCAAACGTCGCGCGCGCGGTGAAATCGGCCGGTGTGCCGAGATTGGCGAGGAAAACCTTTGGCCGCACGCCAGAGTCTTTCAGAATTTGATCCGACTTATCGCGCAGGCGTTCGAACGGCGCGGCAAGCCGCATCGGCGGCAGCGCGTCGAATTTGAATTTGGCCTCGCCATAGGGCGCAAGCGCTACCGGCTTCGTTGCCAGAACAGCGACTTGAGCCTCGTGCAGGTTCGGAAATTCGCTGGCGCCGGTCAGCACCTCCTTGCGCCTGGCGATGTTGGCTTCACGCACCGCCCGTGTCGCCGCGACCTTGCGCTGGATCAGGTTTTGCTCGAGGGAAGCGAACACGCCACCGGCTTTCTCGATTTCCTGAAACAGCGACCACGCGGCCTCGCAAAGCTGCTGCGTCAGGGTTTCGATACCACCGGAGCCGGCGGCTGGATCGGAGACCTTGGCGAGATTGGATTCCTCCAGCAGCACCAGTTGCGTATTGCGCGCCGCGCGGCGCGCGAACGGATCGGGTAGTCCCAGCGCCAGCGTATGCGGCAGCACATTGATGCTGTCGGCGCCGCCCAACCCTGCGGAGAACGTCGCCATGGTCGCGCGCAGCATGTTCACATAGGGGTCGCGCTGGGTCAGCATCCGCCATGCGGTATCGGCGGCAATGATGATCGGCTTCGGCGCAAGGCCACTGGCCTCTTCGACCCGCGCCCACAACAATCGCAGCGCGCGGAATTTTGCCATCGTCAAAAACTGGTCGGCGTCGGCGGCAAGCCGCGCATAGATCATGCCCTGCGCATCTTCCAGCGCAACACCGGCATCCTCCAGCGCGCGCAGATAGGCGACACCGGCCGCCAACACGAACGCCAGCTCCTGTACTTCCGATCCGCCGGCATCATGGATCACCCGTCCATCGGCAACCGCGAACGGACCTTTGAATCCGATTCCCGCGAGGCCTTTGATCGCGCCGGTGACCGCGGGCACGATTTCAGGCCAGGTATAGGGACTGGAGCCCCAGACCGCGCAGGAGCCGATCGGATCGAGCCCAAACCTGATATCGCAGGCCGCGGGCGTGAGGCCCTTGCGCTTGACATATTCGGCGATGTGAATCGCGGCCATGCGCGACTGAGGGCCGATCTGAAGTTCGATGGCAATGCCGGCATCGATGAAGACGCCATCGAGAACCTTCTCGATCGCTTCCGCAGATGGTTCGAGCCCAAAGCCGTGGGCGCCATTGGCGCCGGCGAACACCAGGGTCAGCCCGGTGGCGCCGTTCTCAAGATCGTGCAGCGCCTGCGCGTTCGCCATCGTGGCGTCCGGATGATCGATCCGCTGCATGATCTTCCAGGGCGCGGCCGCAGGCCGGCCTGCGACCGGCACGGCGTCGTGCGCGCGCCGATAGATCGGTTCGATCTTCAAACCGTCATAGGTCTTGCCGGCCAGCTTCTCGAACGGCGCGCCCTTCAGCACGCCATCGACCAGCTTGCGCCAATCGTCATAGGTCGCCGGCGCAAAATCCGCTGCGAGCCGGAGGTGGTCGGTTACGGACGTCATTCGGCAGGTCGTTCCTTCGGACCATTCCCACTGTCAGCAGGAAATTGCCACGTGCCGACCGCCAAGCCAAACGGTTGTTTTGGGTCCCTTTTGGTCAGCCGAGGTCGGGTAACCGCAGGATTCCCTCGGTGGATAGCCGCGCGAGCGCGGCGGTGACGCTGTGTCCCGCAATGACACGATCGGGTACGATCTCCGCCAGCGGCACCAGCACGAAGGCGCGTTCGAACAGCCGGGGATGCGGCAGCGTCAGTTCCGGCTTTTCGATCGAAACGTCGTCATAGGCGATCAGATCGAGGTCCAGGGTGCGCGGACCCCAGCGTTTTTCGTTGGCGCGATCGCGGCCGAACTTCTTTTCGACCTTGTGCAGCGTAAACAGCAATGCGTGGGGATCGAGGCTGGTTTCGATTTCGATACAGGCATTGATGAAGCGGGCCCTGCGTCATGCCGCAGATATTGGCGATCGCCTTTTGAAATGTCGCACGGACGTCGCCGACATTGCCGCCAAGCGCGATCAGAACGTCAGCCATGCGACGGCGCTTGCCGGGTGCGGGTCAGGACCACGCCAACATCTTCGAAAATCGCGGCGATCGGGGCGTGCGGCTTGTGAACGGTGACCTTGATGGCGCCGATGCGCGGAAACGCCGCCAGGATGGCCTCGGCAACGGCGCCAGCCGCGCGTTCCAGCAGTTTATAGTTGGCATCCTTGAACGCGGCCGTCGCGGTTGCGACCACATTGGAATAGGACACCGTATCGGCGAGGCGGTCGGTGCGCGACGATTCCGACAGATCGGCTGAAAGTTCGAGATCGATCACGAAGCGCTGCCCGACTTCGGTCTCATGTTCCATGACGCCATGACGGGCATGGATCACGACCCCGGTGATGAAGATTGTATCAGTCATCGCTTGTCCCAAATCGCCCTTGCCACCCGCAGCGCCTGTACGGTTTCCCACACATCATGGGTGCGGATGATGTTTGCGCCGGCCTTTGCCGCCACCAGATGGGCCGCGATGGAGCCGCCAAGGCGCTGATCCGGCTCCGACGGCGTCACCGAGGCAATGAAACGTTTGCGCGAGGCGCCAACCAGCAGCGGCAGGCCGAATACGCTGAGCTCCTTGAGCCGGGCCAGCGCCGTCATGCTCTGTTCGGGGGTCTTGCCGAAGCCGATGCCGGGGTCGAGTACGATGTTTCCACGTGAAACACCCGCCTTCGCGGCGATCTCCAGCGACCGCGTAAAGAAGGCGGCGATATCCTTCATGATGTCGATGTCGGCATCGACCTTGATGCGGTTGTGCATGACGATGACGGGCGATCCGCGCGCCGCCAAGAGCGGGGCCATACCGGGATCGTACTGGAGGCCCCAGACATCGTTGGCGATCGCGGCGCCGGCGTCCAGCGCCCAGGCCACGACCACCGATTTCATGCTGTCGATGGAGACGGGAACGCCGAGCGAAACCACCTCGCTCAATATTGGCCGCAGACGTCGCAGTTCTTCGTCGGCCGGGACCGGTTTCGAACCATAGGGCCGGGTCGATTCCGCGCCGATGTCGATGATGTCGGCGCCCTCGGCGATCATCTGCCGGGCCTGCGCCAGCGCCTGTTCCGGCGCGATGAACTGGCCGCCATCGGAGAAGGAATCCGGGGTAACATTCAGCACGCCCATCACCGCCGGATACGGCCGGGACAGCAGTGCGGGCAACACCGGATGATCTGCCGGGCTGGCCGCGGGGAGGGGTCTGGGCGTGGTCGCGATCATGCGGTCGCTTTGCGCGGTCCGCGCATGGGAGTCAAGATGCCGAACGCGCCCATAGGCGCGCCAGCCAGATGCCGTTAACCGGTCTGATGGCTGATCTTGTTCAGTAACTGATCTCGTTCAATAACTAATTTTGGGCTGAAGTTTGCGCGCCTGCGCGATCAGTTGCTCGACCGACTTTTCCGAAGGCAATATGCGGACGAGTTTGCGCCTGGTATTCACCTCTTTCATGTTCTGCGCCAGGCGTGCCGGATTGCGAAGCGCGAGCTCGCGAACTGTGGTGACACCGGCGGCGCGCACCAGTCCGACCTTTGCCTTGCCCATGCCGGGAATCCGCATGTAGTCGGAGAAATTGGCCCATTCGAGCAGTTGCTGCTCGCTGATGCCGGTTCTCGCCGCGATCGTTTTGCGTCCCTTTACGGTTCGAGCGGCCTCGAGCAACCCCTCCGTCGTGCGAATGCCAAGCGATTTCAGTTTCGAAGCAGCGAGGGCGGTCAAGCCATCAATCTCGGAGATTGGATATGTCATGATACTCAATTTGAAAAAGGTGCTTCAGGTGAACTGAAAGGTGCTTCAGGCGAACTGACTGAGGCCTGGCGTCCCTGCGATGATCTCGCCCATCTGATCAGCTCCAATTTTGTCGCGACCGAAGCGGAAAAGTTCACGTGCGATACTTTGAATTTCGCCCATGCCTAAACCAAGTCCCATCAGCTTGGTACCGAGCGCCATCAGGCCTCCGCCCATCAACCTGCCAAGACCGCTGCTATTGTTGGAAGCTGCGATTGCAGTTTCCGCGCCCGGAGAATGATACCGATAGTTTTTTCAGCCACAGCATTGTCAATGCCGGCCTTTGCGGCCAGCCGTGCAGTTAGTTCGTCCATATTGCCCTCAACCGGTAATTTACCGGGTCCTTGCCCAGGAATATCTTGACCTTCCGCGATACTAAATACAAGCGATGACCGCATTCGAGAGTACGATCGCGTGGCGAGTGTTGCAGCAATGCAAGAGTGGGTAAGAAATTCTTAAGAAAGATTGTCGCGGCGAGCCCATTCGTTACGACTTTCGTCGGCTCAACGAACGAAGTCGGTCGATCTTTGTCGACGAACCGAACTTCCTGTCTCGTCAATGGCGTTGACCGATTTCAATCGGCTTGCAACATGCGGTATGATTATGGCGCGGCTGAACCCCTGATGCGCGCGAAGAGGCGATGCAATGGCTACGTCCGATAGCAAGATGGCCGATACCGACCAGAAGATTTTCATCGGCAAGGGTGAACAGCCCGCCTGGCTGACGCTCGGGCTTGCAAACCGCCATGGTTTGGTCACCGGCGCTACCGGAACTGGAAAAACCGTCTCACTGCAGGTGATGGCTGAAGGATTTGCGCGCGCAGGTGTGCCGGTGTTCGCGGCCGATATCAAAGGGGACCTCTCCGGCATCTCCGAGGTGGGCGAGGCCAAGGACTTTATCGTCAAGCGCGCCAGCGAAATGGAACTCAGCTTCCAGCCCGACCAGTTTTCGACGGTTTTTTGGGACGTGTTCGGCGAGCAGGGTCATCCGGTGCGCGCCACGGTTTCGGAAATGGGTCCGCTGCTGCTCTCCCGCATGATGGATCTCAACGACGTCCAGGAAGGCGTGATGAACATCGCCTTCAGGGTCGCCGACGAGCAGGGGTTGCTGCTGCTGGATATGAAGGATCTGCGTGCGATCCTGTCGTTCATTGCGGAACACGCCGCCGAGCTGACCACGCAGTACGGAAACGTCTCGAAGCAGACCGTGGGAACGATCCAGCGTCAGCTTCTGGTGCTGGAAAATCAGGGCGGCAGCAGTTTTTTCGGCGAACCGGCGCTGGCGCTGAAGGATTTCATGCGCACCGATAGCGATGGCCGCGGGATGATCAACATCCTGGTGGCGGACAAGCTGATGCAGAGTCCCCGGCTTTACGCGACCTTCCTGCTATGGATGCTCTCGGAGTTGTTCGAAGAGTTGCCGGAGGCCGGCGATCCGCCGAAACCCAAGCTGGTGTTCTTCTTTGACGAAGCGCATCTTTTGTTCGACGATGCGCCGAAGGCGCTAATGGACAAGGTTCAGCAGGTCGTGCGGCTGATCCGCTCGAAGGGCGTCGGGGTTTATTTCGTGACGCAAAACCCGATCGACGTACCGGACAAGGTGCTCGCCCAATTGGGGAACCGCGTGCAGCACGCGTTGCGGGCTTTTACCCCGCGTGATCAGAAGGCGGTCGCGGCGGCGGCGGAGACGTTCCGGCCCAATCCGAAGCTCGACACCGCGCAGGTCATCACCCAACTGGGCAAGGGCGAGGCGCTGGTGTCTTTTCTCGAAGGCAACGGCACGCCTGCGATGGTCGAACGTGTCATGATCCGGCCACCCACGGCTCGGATCGGACCGATCACGCCTGAGGAACGCAAAGCGATCATGAACAACAGCCCGCTAAAGGGCAAATACGACACCACGATCGATTCCGAATCCGCCTATGAGGTGCTGCAGAAGCGCGTGGCCGGAACTGCCGCGTCCGCGGACGGATCCGCCGGCGGCGGAGGCGGGGGAATTCTCGGGCAGATCGGCGCGATCGTCGGAACGATTTTCGGCACCAACGTATCGCGCGGCAGGATGTCGACCGGTCAGGTTATCGCGCGAAGCGTCACGCGCTCGGTTACCAACAAGGTGGTCGGCGGATTGGCTGCCGATCTCGGCAAATCGATGGGCGGCTCGATTGGCGGTTCGGTCGGCCGCGCACTGGTACGCGGCGCGCTCGGCGGGTTGTTGCGACGGTAGTAGCATTGGAGTTTTGCGCCTGTTTACTGCGACGGGATCTCCCCCTGATTTTTCGGAAAGTTGCGTGTGCTGAGATATCCGTCGTTGCGAGCGCCGCTCGATATTCTTTTTCTGGTCTGCTGTATCGCGCTGACCGCCGACGTTCTCGTTCCGGAAATTTGGGGGAACGGAAAGACAAAGGACTATCCGCTCTGGTTCTGGGCCGGGCAGCAGGTCCTGCAGGGCAGGGATCTCTATCCCAGCGATCCCAATGCCTATTTCGAATTCATCTATCCGCCGCTGCCCGCGGTCCTGCTCGCGATACCCAGCTATTTCGGCAAGATACCTCTCTATCTATGCCTGTCGGCTCTCAACGCGGCCGCGTGGTGGATGACGGCTCAACTCTCGAACGCGATGACGGGCTCGGGGCGAATACCCGGCCCCTGGCTGGCGGCGCTGCCGGGCTTCGTTACGGTAACCTTTGTTTTCGACATGTTCGATCTCGGGCAGCCCAATCTCATTCTGCTGGCGATGATGTTGCTTGGGTTCTGGCTGCTGCAGCACGGGCGCCCGTGGATGTCGGGAAGCATGTTTGCGCTGGCTGCCGCCATCAAGGTTTTTCCGGTGGCGGTGTTTCCTTATCTGCTTTGGCGCAGGCAATGGGCGTCAGCCGCAGGCATGATTGTCTTCCTCGGAATCTTTCTGTTCGTGGTTCCGGCTCCGGTGCGTGGTTTTCAGCACAACGTTTCCGAACTGAAGACATGGTTTCAGGGAATGGTTGGATCCAGCTCGGAGCAGGGCTTCGGGCAGCGCGCCGAGCAGAACTGGTCCTGGGTCAACCAGTCCATTATCGCGGTGACGCACCGGCTGACGCGCCCGGTCAATTACAACCAGGATAATCCGGCCAAGCCGCCGCAATACATGAATCGGGTCGATCTCGATTTCAAGACAGCGAATTGGATCGTGCTCGCGGTATCGTTGGCGATCGGGCTTGGATACGTCGCGGTCATGCCGGCCCGTTCGCGGACGACACCACGCTCGAATGCCGAAGAACTGGGTATCCTGTTCTGCCTGATGACGGTGGCGTCGCCGTTGGCCCGGCAGTATTATTTCCTGTGGCTGTTCTTCCCGATGACCATCCTGATACACCGGGCAGCCTACGATCCACGTCATGCCGTGCGGGCGGGTACCTGGGCCGTGCTGGCGGTCGCGGGAAGTCTGATGTGCCTGTCGTTTCCGATTTTTCCGAAGGATCTGCAGGCCTACGGGAACAACCTCGCTGCCGCCGCCGTGATTGCGGGAGGATTGGTCTGGCACATCCTGCATCCGACTTCGGAGGGCACTGCTTGCGCCTTGTCTCCGGCGGCTGGCGAGTTACAACCTGACATGCAGGCAACCCCGCTAGCCAAGGGAAGATGAGAATGTCCAACGCGCCGCAACTTCAGCCGGTCCTCGACCGCATCGATGCCGATTTCGACAACAGCCTTGAGCGGCTGTTTGCCCTGCTGCGGATCAAATCGATCTCGGCGGACCCGGCTTTCGCCGGGGATTGCAAGGCGGCGGCCGATCATCTTGCCAAGGATATCGCGTCGCTCGGCTTCGCGACGGAGGTGCGGCCGACGGCCGGTCATTCCGCCATCGTCGCCAAACCCAATGGCGGCGCGAAGGGGAACGGGCGGCCGCACGTATTGTTCTATGGTCATTACGATGTGCAGCCGGTCGATCCGCTCAATCTTTGGCATCGTCCGCCATTCGAACCGGCTGTTACCGACCATGCCGACGGGCGAAAAATCATCGTCGCGCGCGGTGCGGAGGACGACAAGGGGCAACTGATGACCTTCGTCGAAGCCTGCCGGGCCTGGAAGTCTGTCACGGGTTCGCTGCCGGTCGACGTGACCATCGTGATCGAAGGCGAAGAAGAAATCGGATCGAAAAATTTCGTTCCGTTTCTCGAAAAGAACAAGGAAGACCTCAAGGCCGATTTCGCATTGGTCTGCGACACCAGCATGTGGGACCCGAATACGCCGGCGATCACCACGTCGCTGCGCGGACTTGTTTACGAGGAAGTCAAGATCAAGGCCGCCAATCGCGATCTGCATTCCGGCATCTTCGGAGGTGGCGCGCAAAATCCGATCCGGGTGCTGACCCGTATCCTCGGCAGCCTTTTCGATGAGGACGGCCACATCACCATCCCCGGCTTCGATGACGGGGTGAAGGACCTGCCGCCCGATATTCTTGCCCAGTGGTCGAAGCTTGACCTGACGCCAGAATCCTTTCTCAAGCCGATCGGGCTTTCGGTGCCTGCCGGCGAAAAGGGCCGCCTGTTGATCGAGCAAATCTCCTCGCGCCCGACCTGCGACGTCAACGGCATCATCGGCGGTTATACCGGCGAGGGTTCCAAGACGGTGATTCCGGCGGAAGCCTCGGCCAAGATCTCGTTCCGGCTGGTGGAGGGGCAGGAGCCCGGCAAGATCCGAAAGGCGTTTCGCGATTACGTTTCCGCGCGGCTGCCGAAAGACTGCACAGCCGAGTTTGGCGACCATTCCAGCGCGCCGGCCATTGCGCTTGACTGGAACATGAAGCCGCTCGTCGCGGCCAAGCGCGCATTGACCGAGGAGTGGGGCAAGGAAACGGTCCTGATGGGTTCCGGCGCCTCGATCCCGATCGTGGCGGATTTCAAGCGCACGCTCGGTCTCGACACGGTGCTGGTGGGCTTCGGTCTGGACGACGACAACATCCATTCGCCGAACGAAAAATACGACCTGCAAAGCTTCCACAAGGGCATTCGTTCGTGGGCGCGAATTCTTGCGGCGCTGGCTGACGCGCCGCGGTAGGCGCCGCACCGTCATCCCCCCGCCACCACCGGTTCTCGCCTTCGGCGAGCCCGATGACCGTTGAGGGGATAGCGACGCACGCCGAAGCGTCATTGCGAGGAGCGTTTGCGACGAAGCAATCCATTGTCGCAACAAAAAGAAAAAGATGGATTGCGTCGCGGAGCCTGTCATCGGGCGCACATTCGCGCGACCCGTTGGATCGCAATGACGCTTTGAGACATGTTGACTCCAGACACGAGTTTACGACCCCGCGGCACGAGGCGCCCGAGCTTTGCGTCGATTGCCGCCCTCGATAAGAAGAGGGCGCAGGGAAAGCCGGGTGCGCGCTGCACCCGCGGTCTCGTGTGCAAACATGCACAAAAAAACGCACACGAGCATACAGGTTCAGCAGAGGCATCCCGGCCTTCCCTGCGCAGTGGTTTACGGCTTACTCCGCGCTCTCCCCGGTGACCGGGCTTTCTTGCCACCGTCACTTGCGCTCCTTAGCGCAAGCTTGACACCAGCGTCGGGGTGTCAGGACCACACGGCTTCACCGTCCGCTCGAGTCACGCTCGT
>WNGI01009958.1_pt1 | contig 10507 bp, 11 predicted proteins | sample 5400621 | NCBI WGS metagenome assembly WNGI01 (sample SAMN13153374, study PRJNA577476) | soil metagenome | isolation source: 20 cm soil or saprolite under Garry oak tree replicate 1 | place: USA:California | collected 2016-06-15 | reverse complement strand
CGGCATGCTTCCGGCGCCCGGCGCCATCGGTCCAGCCGTTACGCGCATGACCGATCCGCAGCTGCAATACCTCGTGACGAACGGGTTAGCCGGCACGAAGATGCCATCGTTCGCGACGACCCTCTCCGAGAACGAGCGGTGGGACCTGGTGAACTACCTGCACAACACATGGCGGCCCGCCAAGTGATGCCTCGGCCGCAGCCGAGGACACCGCGTGGGCTCCTGGCTGCGTTCATCGCCGTCGCCGTCACCCTGGTAACCGCATTGCCCGTCCTCGGGCACGCGGTTGGAAGACCGTTCCAATCTCCCATTCCCCTCTGGATGCAGCTCGCAGGCGCAGGCATTGCGGTCGCAGCGTCGTTCGCCGTCTCGGCGGCGATCGTCAAGGTCAGCCGGGATGTTCCGCGCTACCCGCACCTCGCGGTGCCTCTCCTCCCCTCGCTGGTTATCGGCTGGCTCCTCGCCGCGATTGGCGTGATCTGGTGGTACGGGGCGATTGCCGCCGCATTCGTGATCGGCGGCGAGACGCCGATCCCCGCGCTCGGCCTGTGGATCTTCGTCTGGGTAGGACTGCCCATCGCAGCCGAGCTGCTCGGCAATCCATGGCCCTCGCTCAGCCCGTTCCGCACCACCTTCGCGCTGCTCGAGCGAGGGGCGCGCTTCCTGGGCTTCGATCGGCTCGATCTTGGCCTCGTCTATCCCCCTGGCGCAGCCCGATGGCCGGCGGTCCTGCTGCTCTTCGCCGGGATCTGGAGCGAGCTGGTGCTGCCGGGTGCGACCGAGGCCGGCTCGGTGGGCGCGCTGATGATCGGATACACGCTCGTGACGCTGGCCGGCATGACCTGTTTCGGACGCGTGGCATGGCTGCGCAATGCCGAGCTTTTCGAGGTGCTGCTCGGCTGGCTGGGAAGGATCGGGCCGCTCGGTCGCCGAACCGTGGACGCGAATGCGTGCGCAGGCTGCAGTGAGCGATGCCGACCGGCCCGCTGTATCGACTGCCCCGAGTGCGCCGCCGCCGCGGAACCCACCGAGCGCCGGCCCGAGATCCGGCCCTGGTTCGCCGGCCTCACCGAGGTCCGCACCGGCGGATGGTCCGATGCTGCGTTCATCCTGCTGGCGTTGGCGGGCGTGACGTATGACGGGTTCCGGCAGACAGGGCACTGGCAGGAGATTGAGAATCGCCTGTTGTCCGTGCTCCAGCCCGACATCGGCGGCTTCGAGGCGTTTCTGGCGGTCGGCACGCTCGGACTGCTGGGTGCCTGGCTGCTCTTCCTGCTGGTCTTTGCCATGGGAGCCGCCGTCACGCGTCGCCTGAGCGCGGAAGCGCCGCCCCGCCTCGGCTCCGTTGTAGGCTCCTACGCCGCGACGCTGTTACCCATCGCGGGCGGCTACATGATCGCCCACTACGGGACGCTCGTGATCCAGGGCATCGTGTGGGTCCCGGATCTCACCCGCGACGCGGTTGCCCCGGCGCCGCCCGTCGAGATTCCAACGAGCCTGATCTGGTACCTGTCCGTGCTGGCGATCGTCGTGGGCCACATCGCCGCCATCTTCCTTTCACACCGGATCGCGCTTCGTGACGCCCCGGAGGGACCCATTCGGGCCGGCATTCCGCTCGCGTCCCTGATGGTCGCCTACACGGTTCTGTCGCTCTGGATCATCGCTCAGCCGATCGTGGCTGAGCCGACCGCCGTGGAACCTCAGGCCGACGCAATCAGCGTGGCGGCCCGCAACTGAACGATGGACGTCGCGCGGCTCCGGTGATGGCCCTGCCCCACAGCTCGTCCGGTGCTGGCGCCCTGACTTCGACCCGTCCGGTCATCGGCCAGGCGCTCCTCTTCGTCCTTGGCTTCAGCGCCATCTTCGTGCTCGTCGGAACGCCCATCGGTCTGCTTGGTGGAGCGCTCTTCCAGGTCGAGCGCATCAGGCAGGCCGCCGGAATCCTGCTTATCGCCCTGGGCATCCTGACGACGGGATTCTTTGGCCCCGTGCTCGAGCGATTCACCCTTCCCGCACCGACCCCTGGGGCCCTGCCACCGGGTCGAGCGGCGCGGTCATTGGCGCTCGGCGCACTGGTCGGGGTGGGCTGGACACCCTGCATCGGACCGGTGCTCGGGGCGATCCTGACCATGGGCGCATCCACCAACAGCGGACCCATCGCGCTCATCCTGCTCACCGCGTATTCGGCCGGGTTGGCTGTCCCGTTCCTCGCGGCTGCGGTCGCTCTACCGCGGCTACGGCCGCTGATTGCCCTCCTGCGACGGGGGCATCGGGTCGTGGCCGTGGTGGCCGGCGTCTTCATCGTGCTGGTGGGCGTGCTCGTGCTGACCAACGCCTTCTGGCGCCTCCAGGGAGCCTTCAGCTTCTTCCTCTAGGCCGATGGTTGCGCTGTGCGCGTGGACCACCTCCGGCCCTGGCCCCGCAAACGCGTACCGATAGAGCAGGCCGGCGATGCCGGCACAGAGCAATGGCCCGATCCACCGCACGTACCAGTTGTAGCGCACCTGAGGCCAACGCAGGCCCGAACCACCGAGCGGGATTCATGCCAGCCCCGGTGAGCGGCGCCCCCATCAGGATGTCGGCCGCTACCGCCAGGCCGATGATGCGCTCCTCCGACACGCGTCGAATGGCGCCCCCGGAGGGACTCGAACCCCCGACGCCCGCCTTAGGACGGCGGCGCTCTATCCTCTGAGCTACGGGGGCGCCGTGCGCCCATCCTATCCCACCCGAGCGGGAGGAGTGGTGACCGACGGGCCGGCCACGCGCAGCGTCGTGCTATACGAACGGGCCGGTTGCCACCTCTGCGACGAGGTGCGCGTCCTGCTCGATGGGATGCTCGGCGAAGGCGGTTACGAGCGCATCGATATCGGGACCGATGACGCGCTGATCCTGCACTACGGCTTTCGCGTGCCGGTGATCAGCGTGGACGGCGTCGATCGCCTGGAAGCACCGATCACCGAAGGCGAGCTGCATTCAGTGCTGGCGTGACCCCAGGCTGGTTTGCGCAAATCGCTCCTCCCGGTTCAGGGAGATGCCTTGTCACCTCGAACCACGAGCGAGCCATTCATGGAGGTGTGGATGGTGCACTCGAAGTACAGCTGGCCGGGCAGTTGTACGGGGATGGTGAGCGTCGTCGACCCGTTGGGGCCGGTCACGATGTCACTCTTGCCCAGCAATTCCTTCTTGGTGTTGTCCTTGTATACGGCCACGTCGTGCGGCACGGCTTCCTCGTTGGTGAAGTGGATGACGATGTTCTTGCCCACCACCGCCTGGATGCAGGTCGTGCTGAACTGCAGATTGTTCGCGGTGAGGGTCACGCTGTTCGATGCATCGGTGCTGACGCAGGCTCCTGCAGGAGGCTTGGTCGAACCTGCCGAGCCTGAGCACGCGACGAGGCAGATCGCGACAACCATCAGAATGCCGCCTCCCCGAGCCGCCACCGGCGACGCAGGCACCCCGCGAGACGCTCGCACTACTCGCTGACGATGGGCAGCGTGACCGTGAAGGTCGACCCCTTGCCCTCTCGGCTGGTCACCTCGATGTCGCCGCCCATCTGCCGCATGATCTCCCGTGAGCCGGCGAGACCCAAACCCGTGCCTCGCACGCCTGCCACGTTCGAGGCGCGACGATACCGCGTAAAGAGCTCCGGCAGATCGTCCTTCGGGATCCCGAGCCCGGGATCCTTGACCCGAACACGCGCCGTGCCTCCCTTGTGGTCGACCGTGACGCGGATCTCCCCGCCGGAGGGCGAGAACTTGACGGCGTTGCTCAGCAGGTTGTCCAGGACGCGCTCGAACCGGCGAAGGTCCGCGCGCACCGTGACCGGTTGCGCGTGATCGAGCACGAAATGGTGCCGGCGAGCGAGCCTGCGATGCGCATCGACCATGCGCTCTGCGACCAGTCCGATCTCGAGCTCCACCGGTTCAAGCGCAATCGGCCGACCGCTGCGCAGCAGGCTGACGTCCATCAGGTCGGCGACCAGGTCGGTGAGGCGTCCGGCCATGCCCTCCGCGGCGCTCAGGTACTCGACCAGCTTCTGTCCGCTGGGGTCGTCTGCCTTGCGAGCTCGCCGCAGGGCGAGCTGCAGGTAACCCAGGATCGCGGCCAGCGGCGTCCGCATGTCGTGCGAGGCGATCGCCAGAAAGTCGTCGCGCAGGCGAACCGCCTCCGTGGCCTCGTGCAGGAGGCGCGTGTTGTCGACTGCCGTGCCGGCCCGCGCGGCGAGCTCGCGCAGGAGCGGCAGCTCGTCATCCCTGAAGGCCCGCGGCTCGTCGGATCGCACCAGGGTCAACAGGCCGAGCACTCGTTCGCGGGCGATGAGCGGCAGGATCACGACCGACACCAGCCCGAGCGCTCGAAGCTTCCGACCGTGCTCCTCGTCTCGCGCTGCCGCGTCCAGCTGCTCCTCGGAGATCATGGGTAGGAAGAGCGCCTCGCCCGTCTTGAGCACCTCGCCCGTTGCGCCCTCCTCGATGTTCGAGGGCCATCGGCGCTGGACCTCCTCGGCGAGCTCGACGAGGTCCGGATCTTCGTGCGCCACCGCAACTCGACGCAGACCGCTCTCCGGCTCGACCACATCGACCACGCACCAGTCAGCCAGGTCGGGCACCACCATCCGTGCGAGCTCGTTGAGCGACTCCTGGTAGTCGACCGCCTTGCCGAGGATGGATCCCGCGTCTGCCAGCAAGGTCAGGCGCCTCTCGGTCGCCTTGAGCGCCGTCACGTCATGGAACGAGCTGATCACAAACTGTGGCCGGCCATCCGCATCTCGCACCAGGGTGGGGCGGACCAGGGACCAGCGCTCCTCGCCGGTGGCTCGTATCCGGAATCGGACGAGGGCCTCCCGCGCCGATCCGTCGCGCTGCGCGCGCCGGCCGGGAAGTGCGTCTTCGGGAAGCGGTCGTCCCTCGGCATCCAACAGGTCGAAGCGCGCCATGAGCTCCTCGCGAGGGAGGCGGACGGCTTCATCGGGCTCCTCGAAGCCCATGGCAGTGGCGGCCGCCTTGTTCGCGTACTGCAGCTCCCCGCTCATGTCCACCACGGTGATCGCGTCGCCGGCTTCCTGGAGCACGAGAAAGAGCTGGTCGGCCGATCCGACCCAGCCACTGCCGGTGGTCTTCTTGGCTGCCGGGGCGATGCGCCGCTTGCGGCCTTTGGCCGGCGTCATTGGGCGAACGTCGGAGGGTGCCCTCGCCATGCTCAGGCGGCACCGCCCAGGGGCGCGCAGGCTCCGTTGACGGCCGCCACCAGGCGGTCGAGCGTCACGGGCTTCTGGAGCCACGAGGCGGCGCCGATCCGTACGGCCTCGTCGGCGACCAGGTAGTGAGCGGCGACGACCACGATCGGCACGTCCTGCCAGCGAGCCGTCATATGCAGCCGATCGGCCAGCTCCCAACCGTTCATGCCAGGCATGCGCAGGTCGAGCAGGATCGCGCAGGGAACCTCGGGTTCGGCGTTGAGCAGATCGAGCGCCTCATGTCCGTTGGCGGCCAGGCGAATGCCAAATCCCTCCCCGGCGAGCACCTCGCCATAGACCTCGCGTAGCGCGGGGTCGTCTTCGACGATGAGCACATCTCCCCTGGGGGCCTGGTCCACCATGCCTGAACGACTCTGTGAACCCGCGCCGGGCACGGGCGATTGGCCTCCGCGAATCGGACTATACCGCGCTGGAGGAAGCCCGCACGGCGACCGCGCCCTTATCGGTTTGCTGGAGCTGCACGGGCATTGCCCCCGGATCGTGCGTGAAGTAGCACCACCAATCCTGGTCGATAGCTCGGGTCAAGAGCTGCTGGCGTACTTCGACCGCATTCACCGGATAGTCGTCGAATGCGCTCGTCCAGCGAATCGGCAGCTGCCAACGCGTCGGGATGAGATCGCCGAAGAAGACGGCCCGACCTTGGCGGCCGTCGTCTGAGTCGGATCGCGCCTCGCCGATCAGGACCGCCTGGGATCCCCGCGTGTGACCGCCAGTTGGGATCACGGTCACTCCCGGGATGACCTCCACCTCGCCGTGCACCTCGGCCAGCTGACCCGCGGCGCGAACGAGCTCGAGCTGCTCTGTCTCCATGATTCCCTGCAGCCTCAGCTCGTCTCCGCGTGCCGCTATCGCCTCCTCCCGCTGCACCACGTATCGGGCACGCGCGAAGAGCGGGCGCCCGTCGGTGCCCACCATGCCCCCCGCGTGGTCGTAGTGAAGGTGGCTGACGATCACGAAGTCGATGCTGTCGGGGTCCACTTCCACGGCCCGCAGCGCAGCGGCGGGATTGCCCCCTTCGATTCCCTTGATATCGCGATCCTTGTCGCGCATCCGCTCACCGGGGCCGGTCTCGACGAGGATGCGCTTGCCGCCGCTCTCGACCAGGAGGAGGTTCAGGCGGCACAGGATCCGTCCCCGCTCGTCCGCCTCGACCAGCCGCGACCAGAGGGGTTTCGGCACGACGCCAAAGAACCCGCCGGCATCGGGCCGGAACCATCCCGCTCGCACGATCCGTACGCGAAGGCCACCGCCGTACTCGCGCACCTCCGCTTCGGGCGTGATCTCGTACAGGCCGTCCGCGGCGAGGTTCATCGGTCCGGCAGGCTCAACCGCCGTTGCGGTTGCCCTCGCGTGGCAGCAGACGCCCCCGATCGAAGTCGCGGTGGTAGAGGCTGGCGGTCGGGTCGCGCTGTCCGCGGTACTTCGATCCGATCCGTTCGTCGCCGTAGGCCACATCCACCGGTGAGCTCATCTGCTGAAAGCTGATCTGCCCGATCTTCATTCCGTAGTAGAGCGTGATGGGCAGGTTGGCCACGTTGCTCAGCTCGAGGGTGAGGTTGCCGTCCCAGCCCGGGTCCACGTAGCCCGCCGTCGAGTGAATGAGCAGCCCGAGCCTCCCTAAGCTCGACTTTCCTTCGAGCCTCGCAACCAGGTCGTCTGGCAGGCTGACGCGCTCGAGCGTCGAGCCCAGCACGAACTCGCCGGGATGCAGGATGAAGGGTTGCTCTTCTTCGATCGCGACCAGCTCGGTCAGGTCCGGTTGGTCCTGGCGCACGTCGATGAACGGGTAGCGGCTATTTCGAAAGACGCGGAAGCGGCGATCGAGATGGAGGTCCACGCTCGACGGCTGCACGGCATCCGGGCTGAACGGCTCGATCACGATGCGGCCCGCTTCGAGTGCGGACCGGATGTCGCGGTCGGACAGGATCACGCGATGCTCACTCCGGGGTGCCCTGGCGCTGGCCCATGAGGCGGTCCACTTCGCGCTTGAGGGTGTCGATGTCTTCGTACGAGTGATAGACCGATGCGAAGCGAATGTAAGCCAGCTGGTCGATGTCTCGCAGCGCCTCCGTCGCAAGCCGACCGATCTCCTTGGACGAGATCTCCGCCTCACCGCGGGCGCGAACCGTGCCTTCGATGTCGTCGACGGCCTGCTCGACACGCTCCAGGGTGACAGGGCGCTTCTCGAGCGCCTTCAGCAGGCCGGCCTGCAGCTTGTTGCGATCGAACTCCTGGCGCGAGCCATCTCGCTTGAGAACCGTCAGCCTCGCCCCTTCGGGACGCTCATAGGTCGTGAACCGATAGGCGCACGCCTCACACTCGCGGCGGCGGCGGATGGTGCTACCAGCCTCCAAGTCACGCGAGTCGATCACGCGGGTTCCCGTCTCATTGCAGCGTGGACAGCGCATGCAGCTTCCTCGTGCGGACTATACCAGCAGTGGTACCGATGAAGAGGGTACCACAAGATGTGGGTGAGCTGATGCCGCCAAGCACGCCGCCGGCACGCCGGCTACGCAACGTCGTCCGGCGCCGCGCCTGGCGCCTCCAAACGACGTACCGCGCGGTTGAGCTCACCGGCGCCCCTATCCTCGAGCGGAAATTTGGTCCGCAGGTCACGGCGGCGTAATAAGGCAACCAATCGAGAATCTCTGCCGCCCGTCATGGGTCCGTAATTGGGCGATACGCCCATGAGGCGTAACAGAGGCGCGGGTCAAGACGGCATTTGCGCGCGGTTGAAGTTACTTGTACATTGCAAGTTAGTCATGACAGCGAGCGAACAAGCAGCGATGGACGCATATTCCGAGGTCGTGACTAGGGTCGCGGATCACCTGCTGCCCCGCGTTGTCCAGCTGCGTATGGGCCGCCAACGCGCCTCCGGCTGGAGGCCGACCGGGACGGGTTCTGCGGTCGTCTTCACGCCGGATGGCTACATGCTCACCGCGGCCCACGTTGTCGATGGTGCCGACGGCGGAGCCGCGCTCTTCAGCGATGGCAGTGATCGGCGCGTCGAGATCGTCGGGCGCGACCCGCTCTCCGATCTGGCTGTCGCGAAAGTCGATGCCAGCAGCGAGCGCCTCGACGCGGCCACCCTCGGCAGCGCCGATCGGCTGCGAGTCGGACAGCTGGTGGTAGCCGTGGGATCGCCGCTGGGCCTGGCCGGGACGGTGACCGCAGGCGTCGTGAGCGCTCTCGGACGGTCCCTGGCACCCCGCGCGGGCTCCGGCACGCGCGTGGTCGAGAACGTGATCCAGACCGATGCCGCACTCAATCCGGGCAACTCTGGGGGCGCGCTGGCCGATTCGACGGGGGAGGTCATCGGCATCAACACCGCCGTCGCCGGCATCGGTCTTGGACTCGCCGTCCCCATCAGCACCACCACGCGGCGCATCATCGCCGCGCTGCTGCACGACGGCAGGGTGCGCCGCGCCTGGCTGGGCATCGCCGGTGCGAGGCGGCCACTCTCGCCGCGGATCGCACGCCGCCTTGGTCATCCCGCGGGCATCGGCGTCGAAGAGGTGGTACCCGGCAGTCCGGCGGCCGCCGCGGGGCTGCGGACTGGCGACCTGATCCTCGAGGTCGACGGCCACTCGGTCGCGGATGCCGGCGATCTGCAACGGCTCATGCTGGACGAGGCCATCGGGCGCGCGATGCGCCTCCGCGTTCTGCGGCTGGGCGAGCTGGTCGACCTGAGCGCGACCCCTGCAGAGCTCGCCGCCTAGGGCGTCAACATCAGGCGTCGCGGCGGAGGCGAGTGTGAACGCTCACCTCCGCGGGCCGCCCCGGCTCCCAGGCCAACAGGACCTCAGCCACCTCCTGCATCCGCATGCGGGCGTGCACGATGTTGGCGTGTCCCCTCTTCCAGTACGCAAGCGGTTCCTCGTCGTCCGGCGGCCGATGCCGCTGCCGGGTCAGACCGCATCCGCGCTCCGCGGTCACGATGCCGCGCAGCGCTCGCTCGAGGTTCGCCTCGTACTCGAGGTGGAGCGTATGCAGCTCTTCGGGCGCTTCCATGTCGCGCATCTCGTCCGCGATCGTGTCGAGCTCCTCCTCGCCGGACGCCAGTCGATCCACGGCCTCGTCGATATCAACGTCCCTGCGTCGCAGCGCGTCCGAGAGCTCCCCCAGCTCGCCGAGGGTCGTGTCGATTTGGCCCGTGTAGCCGGCCAACATCGAGCGGTACTGCAGGAGCTCTCTGGCCTGGCCCGAGAACGAGCGACGCTTTCCACGGAACATCGGTCTCAGGCTCCCTTCCGACGCCGGATCTCATCGGTCAGCTTGGGGACGATCGCGAACAGGTCTCCAACCACGAACAGGTCGGCGAACTCTCCAATGGGCGCGTCCGGATCCTTGTTGATGGCCACCACATTCTCCGCGGTTTGCATACCCACTCGGTGCTGGATGGCACCGGAAATTCCAGCTGCAAGGTACAGGGCTGGTTTCACGACCTTGCCGGTCTGGCCGATCTGCAGCTGATAGGGTACCCATCCTGCGTCGGCAGCCGCCCGGCTCGCCCCCACCGCGCCACCAAGCGCGTTCGCGAGCTCTTGGAGCTGTGCAAAGCCCTGCTCGCTTCCGACGCCGCGGCCGCCCGCGACGATGACCTGCGCCTCCTCGAGGTTGACGGCAGCCTTCCCCTCCTGGTGGCTCTCCACGATGTGGGCGGCCGCCAACGGACCGCCGTCGGCCTCGACCGTTTCAACTGCCGCCTCCCCCGATCCCTCCTGGGGCGTGAACGTCCCCGCCAGCAGAAGGATCACGGCGGGAGCGGGAGCTCCGTCCGCGGGCTCAGAGACTGTCACCCACGACCCCTGCAGGGTGGACGCCTCGGCCTTCAGGCTGCCATCCTCGAATCGGACGGCGCGCGCCGGGCCGAAGGCCGGAACGCCGAGCAGGCCAACCGCGGCCGCCGCGAGATCCCTCCCGTTGGGCGTAGCCGGCGCCAGCAATGCCGCTCCCCCGTCCCGAACCGCGGACGCCAGGGCGGCCCCGTAGGTGATCGCCGGTGCGCTGCCATCTCCCAGCACCAGCGCCCTGGTTGCTCCCCACGAACCAAGTCCGGCGGCACCTTTCGCCGCTCCCTCGCCGTAAGCGAGGCCGACCGCCGAGCCGCCGGTCTGGCGTGCCAGCTCGGCAGCCCCCGAGGCAAGCTCCTGGGCGGTGTGGGCAGGGGCACCGGCGGCAAACTCGGCGAGAAAGAAGACGTCGGTCATATCAGCTTTCGGGCTGCCAGCCAGTCCGCGATCCGTGTCG
>WNGI01008172.1_pt1 | contig 10507 bp, 7 predicted proteins | sample 5400621 | NCBI WGS metagenome assembly WNGI01 (sample SAMN13153374, study PRJNA577476) | soil metagenome | isolation source: 20 cm soil or saprolite under Garry oak tree replicate 1 | place: USA:California | collected 2016-06-15 | reverse complement strand
TGCGGCAAATCGACGCCGTCCTGATTCGGGTAGGCAAGAGCTTTCGTGCGACGACTTCGGAGATGGTGACGACGATCTACCTTCCAGCGATGCGCGAGCCGATCGTCAACGGCATTCGACTGGGACTCGGCGTCGCGATGATCGCCACGCTGCTCGCCGAAACCAAGCTCTCGAACCGCGGCATCGGATATCTGATTATCCAGGCGTATTCGACGTTCGACATGCCGCGCATGTATGCGGTGCTGATTGCGTTGTTCGCATTGGCCATCGCGGCGAATGCGGTGATCGGACGTTTCTCGAGCTATCGCGCATCGCGCGCCCGATGAAAGGCCATTCGCCGATGGAGCATCGATTGCCGCTTCCAACGCAACGCAGCGCGTACTACGGCGGCGTGTGGCACGAGCCGGCATCGGGCCGCTACGTCGACACGATAAGCCCCGGTACAGGACTGTCGCTCGGCAGCGTTGCACTGTGCGGCGCGGAAGATGCCGACGCTGCCGTGTCGGCGGCCAAGCGCGCGTTTGTGGAGTGGCGCGCGATTGTTCCGCTCGAGCGCGCGCGAATTCTGAAGGCGCTTGCAGCGATCGTGCGCGAGCATGCCGACGAGTTGGCGTTGATCGACGCGGCCAATTGTGGCAACCCCGTGAGGGAAATGCTCGGCGACGCCCGCATTGCCGCTGCGCAGCTCGAATTTTTCGCCGGCCTCGTCACGGAAATGAAAGGCGCTTCGATTCCGATGGGTCCGGACGTCGTCAACTTCTCGATTCGGGAGCCGCTCGGCGTCGTCGCACGCATCATTCCGTTCAATCACCCGTTCATGTTTTGCGCCGGCAAAGCGGCAGCGCCGCTCGCTGCGGGCAATACGGTGGTCGTCAAGCCGCCGGAACAGGCGCCGCGTCGCGAAAGTTGCACTGATCGGCAGCGTCGCTGCCGGACGGGCGGTGATGCGTGCGGCGAGCGAAACGGTGAAGCCCGTGTTGCTCGAGCTCGGTGGAAAGAACGCGCTGATCGCGTATCCCGACGCGATTGTGGACGACGTCGCCGCCGGGATTGTCGCCGGCATGAATTTCACGTGGTGCGGACAATCCTGCGGCTCGACGAGCCGTGCGTTCGTGCATGCGTCGATCTACGACGCCGTCATCGCAGCAGTCGCGACACGCGTTCAAGCATACCGCCCCGGCATTCCGACCGACGCTGCGACATCGATGGGCGCGATCATCAGCGCCGCACAGCGCGACCGGGTCGTCGATTTCATCGCTTCCGCGGAGCGCGAAGGCGCTCGGCTCATTTGCGGCGGCCGCGCACCCGATGATCCGCTGCTGCGCAATGGCTTCTACATCGAGCCGACGGTGTTCGCCGACGTCACCCCCGACATGCGGATCGCGCGCGAAGAAATCTTCGGTCCGGTGATAGCGCTATTGCGTTGGACCGACGAGGGGACAATGCTCGCGCAGGTGAACGGCGTCGAATATGGATTGACGTGCTCGATCTGGACCGGAGATTTGTCCACCGCCTATCGCACGGCGATGGCCGTCGAGGTGGGCTACGTCTGGATCAACGAAGTTGGCAAGCATTTCCTCGGCGCACCGTTCGGCGGCGTCAAGCAATCAGGCTTCGGCCGCGAGGAATGCATTGAAGAGATGCTCGCGTTCACGCAGGAAAAGAACATTCACGTGAAGCTCAAAAATCGCTAATCGTTGTCATCCCGAGTGGAGCGAGGGACCTGCTTTTGCTGCGGAATCGCAAGCTAACAACGCCGCGTCGATCGCCGGCACCGCCGCCGCGTAGCCCAGCGCGAGCGCCTTGCGGCGCACCGCCTCGAGTGCGACACGATCGACAACTCCGCGGCCGGCGGCCGCCAGCGCGCGCCCGCGCACAGTAAAGAAATCCGTCGACGGCACCGGCTCTGCGCGCGCGTAGTCCTCGAGTGCGTTGGCATAGCGCTCAGCTTCCGACCATTCCCGCTGCTCGAGGGCGCCGTCGATTGCTGAAACATAGAACTGCAGCTCGCTGTGCCCGACGCAACCTTGCTCCAGCAATCGTTCCGCGGCCGCGAGCGCGTCCCGGCGCTCCTCGGCGCTATCCGTTATGCGTGCGATCGTCCCCAGCGCACTCGGTCCGGCGAAGCGCGGGCTAAACTCCTGGCAGAGTTTCCACGCGGCGCGCGCGACTTCCCGCGCCTCGTCCCTCGCCCCCTCGTTCCAAAGGACGGGCGCGAGACAGATCAGGCAGACCGTTTCGAAACGCCGCATGCCAATCTCGCGCGACAAAGCCAGACCGCGCTCGAGCGGTGCGCGCGCTTCCGCAAAGCGACCGCAGTTCGTAAGGATCCAACCGATGCACTCTTCGGCCATCGCCTCGGCCGCGAGATGTTTGACTTTATGCGCGGTCGCGCGCGTCTGATCGAGCGTCGCAAGGGCTGCCGCCGACTCGCCGAAATAGTGCTCGATGACGGCGAGCATGCAACGATTCATGATTGCGAAGCGCGCAAAGCCCTCACGGTCGCAAATCGCGACAGACCGCGAAAACGCCGCGCGGGCCGATTGCATCCTGCCGTGCGCGTAGAACGCGTCCGCGAGTCCACTTTGCGCCTGCGCCTCGCGCTCGAGATCACCGCTTTTCTGCGCAAATTGCAGCGCAAGCTCGTGCTCGTCACGACAAACGCCAACATCGCCTGCGGTAAACAGAAGACTGCCGCGCAGGTAGTGGATATGCGCGAGCTCGCGCGTTTCATCGTGCGCGGCCGCCAACGGCAAGGCCATGTCGAGTGCGGCCAGCCCGGACGCAACGTCGCTCGTGAGCCGATGAACCGAGGCGATCCCGATCCACGCCGCGCATTTTTCTTTGTCGTTGCCGGCAAGCTCGCGCGCCCGCTCGAATGCGGCAAGCGCCTGCGCTGCACGACCGAGCTCGCGCTGCAATTCTCCTTCGAGGATCGCCAATGCGTGCCCGATGGGCGCGGACGCCTTAAGGCGCGCGCCGCGCTCGACGAGCGGAACGGCGGCCTCGATCCGCAACGCGGCGACCTCCGCACGAGCCGCAGCGAGATAGGCTTCCGCGGCATCGACATCTTCGGCGCGATCGAGATGCTCGGCGCGAAGGGTCGGATCCCGCGTCTCGAGCCACTGGGCGACAGCGCGATGCAACTCTCGGCGCGCGCTGTGCAGCAACGATGCATACGCGCCGTCGCGAATCAGCGCATGCGTGAACATCAATTGATCGCCGCGCGTGCTTTCGACGCGCACCAGATCGCGCTCGATTGCCGCTGCCGCGATGTAGTCGGGATCGCGAATGAGATGGCGCAGCAGATCAAGGCCAAAGCGTTGTCCGATGACCGACGCGGCCTGCAGCGCGGACTTGTCGCGATGCATCAGGCGGTCGAGCCGCGCCAACACGACGCTCTGAATTGTCGGCGGCACCGCGCTCTCGTCGGTGTCGCTCTGGAGCAGCTGCATCAGGAACAGTGGGTTGCCCTGTGCGCGATCGACACAGCGCTCGGCGACATCGGGTGCTAGCGCGAGATGCGCGCGCGCCAAAGCCAGCGCATCGCCTCGATCCAGCGGCGCCAGGTCGAAAGTCGCCAGCCGCTCTCGCGGCCATGCCGCGTCTACCGGATCGCCGTCGCGTCGTGTCGTAAGGATAAGCAGGATCGGCAGTCGTCCTGCGCTCGAAGCAAGCTCGCGCGCCGCTTCCAGCACCCACGGCGACGCCCAGTGGATGTCTTCGATCAGCAGCACGCACGGATGATCGACTGCGCTCCGCTCGACGATGCTGGTGAGCGCACGAATCTTGCCGCGATGGCGCGCCGTGTTGTCCATTGCCTCGTACAGGCTTCCCGCGCGTTGCGCAACCATCAGCAAATCGGCGACAAACGATTCGTCTTCGACATCGATACGCCGGGTGACGAGGGCGTCGTCGAGCGCAGCGCGCCGCATGGTGGCGTCACCGTCGATGGAAACGCCGAGCAAACCGCTCAACAGTGCATGAATCGCGTCGCGGCCTTGTTCGATACCGAAGTCGAGCACCGTCGCCGCATGACACGACGCGCCGCTGTTGCGTGAATCGCGGAGCAGCGTGTCGGCAAGACGCGTCTTGCCCATGCCGGGATCGGCGCGGATCAGTACGACGGAGCCTTCCTGAGTCGATGCCGCGTGTCGCAGCAGCTCCGCATAGCGCAGTCGTTCTCGTTCGCGGCCGAGGAGCGGCTGCTTCACCGCGTCGGTTGCACGAAGCGTGGCGACCCGAAAGGCCCGAGCGCCCTCCGCGAGGCCGCGAATGGGCACAGTGCCAAGCGGCTCGAAATCGGCGAGCGCCGCAAGCGTACGTTGCACATCGTCCGAGACGACCGTCTCGCCGGCGCGCGCGAGCTCCGTCAGGCGCGCGGCGAGATTCACCGCATCGCCGGTAACGGTGTAATTGCGATGGGCCGCGCTACCCGTCGCCGCTGCGACAACTTCTCCGCTCGCGATGCCGACGTGCGTGGCGAGCGGACGTCCGTACTCGGAAGACAATGCGGCCATGGCGCCATGGATGTCGACGGCCGCGCGCAGGGCACGCTCGACATCGTTGCCGTAAGCAATCGGCGCGCCGAACACGCCCATCACGGCATCGCCGATATGCTTATCGATTGCGCCGCCCCAACGCGCGATCACGGCATCGGTGCGCTCGAAGAAACGCGTCAGCAATCGGTGCGTTTCCTCAGGGTCCAGCGTGCTGGAAAGGTGCGTGTAGCCGGACAGGTCGGCGAAGACGATCGTCACTTGCCGACGTTCGCCCGCCGGGGCTGGAGCAGCTGCGGCGACGACACGCGCGCCACAGTGCGGACAGAACCGCGCCGCTGTTGGCAGATCTCCGCGACAGTCGCTGCAAACGTCGAGGTTCGTCGTCATCGCGAATCATTTTGCCACGCGCCCGAAGCCAATGCCGGCAGGACCCGCAGCCAAGTTTGTTATGCTGACCGGCGGCGCGATGCCAACGCCTGCGAAGGAGAACCATCGATGAAAGATGCCTCGCTGCCGATTACGCTGATCGTGATCGGCGCCGTTGGAGTCATTTGGTATTTCCGCTGGCTACCCGACATTGACTGGATCATCGCGCTCGGTTTTGTCGCCGGTGGCATCGCCGTTCTCGCGATCGAGCGGATCAACAAGAACTCGGTCGTCACAGGCCCGTTTCTCATCGCCGTTGGAATCGGATGGTGGCTGCGGGATCAGTATCGCGTGAGTTGGACGCTGATCATCTCGTCACTGCTGGTCGTGCTCGGCGTGCTGATGTTGATCGCACGCAGTCCTGGGATTCCGGAGAAGCGCAGCGGCGCTCCAAAGGTCTGACGGGCCGAAAGCAAGCGTCCTTGCCGATTCGCCGCAATCGGCGTAACGTTGTTTCGACGCTAGGGGTCCTGCCCGCGCTGCAAGGAAGCGCGTGTGGGTGAGAGCACACCCTTGGAACCTGATCCGGACAATGCCGGCGCGAGGGAAGCGTGAATCGACAGTCGCTCCTTCCGATTTTTTTGTCCGGCCGCAATGGCGAGGATTAAGAAGGAGCGACATGAACGCCAACGACCAATTTTTCGCCCGCGACGCGCAAGTCGACAGCGCCGCGATTGCACCCCTGCCTGCCTCGCGCAAGATCTACGTTGCCGGCACGCGGCCCGGCGTCCGCGTGCCGATGCGCGAGATCGCGCAGTCCGACACACCGGCAGCATGGTCGACTGACGGCGCCGAGAAGAATCCGCCGATCGTCGTTTACGACACGTCGGGACCGTACACCGATCCCACGGCGACAATAGACATCCGCAAGGGATTGCCGGCGCTACGCGCGCAATGGGTCGCCGAACGTGGCGACACGATTGAGCTCGATGGACCCACATCGGCGTATGGACGCGCACGTCTTGTCGATGCCGCGTTGGCCGGCATGCGCTTCGATTTGAAGCGCACGCCGCGACGCGCCAAGCCGGGTGCAAACGTATCGCAGATGCACTATGCGCGGCGCGGCATCGTCACGCCGGAAATGGAATTCATCGCGATCCGGGAGAACCTCAAGCGCGAAGAGATGCTTGCAACGTTACCGTCGCTTGTCACGAGCCAACACGCGGGGCAAAGCTTCGGCGCGGCGATTCCCGCCGTGATCACGCCGGAATTCGTCCGCGATGAAGTTGCGCGCGGCCGGGCGATCATCCCATCGAACATCAATCATCCGGAAACGGAGCCGATGATCATCGGCCGCAATTTCCTGGTGAAGATCAACGCCAACATCGGCAATTCAGCGGTCTCCTCGTCGATCGGCGAGGAAGTCGAGAAGATGACCTGGGCGACGCGCTGGGGCGCCGACACCGTGATGGATCTATCGACCGGCAAGAACATTCACGAGACGCGCGAATGGATCATTCGCAACTCGCCGGTGCCGATCGGAACGGTGCCGATCTATCAAGCGCTCGAGAAGGTCGACGGCAAGGCCGAAGAGCTCACCTGGGAGATGTATCGCGATACGCTGATTGAGCAGGCTGAACAGGGCGTCGACTATTTCACGATCCACGCCGGCGTGCTGCTGCGCTACATCCCGCTGACGGCGAAACGGATGACCGGCATTGTCTCGCGCGGCGGCTCGATCATGGCGAAATGGTGTCTCGCGCATCACAAGGAGAGCTTCCTCTACACGCATTTCGAGGACATCTGCGAGATCATGAAGGCGTACGATGTTGCGTTCTCGCTGGGCGATGGATTGCGTCCGGGTTCCGGGTACGACGCCAACGACGAGGCGCAGATGGCGGAGCTGGCGACGCTGGGCGAATTGACGCAGATCGCATGGAAGCACGACGTGCAGACGATGATCGAGGGACCCGGCCACGTGCCGATGCACTTGATCAAGCACAACATGGAGGAGCAGCTTCGCTTATGCGGCGAAGCGCCGTTCTACACGCTCGGTCCGCTCACGACCGACATCGCGCCGGGCTACGATCACATTACGAGCGCCATCGGCGCGGCGATGATCGGCTGGTATGGCACCGCGATGCTTTGCTATGTGACGCCGAAGGAACATCTCGGATTGCCGAACAAGGCTGACGTCAAGGACGGCATCATGGCGTACAAGATCGCCGCGCACGCCGCCGATCTCGCGAAAGGCCATCCGGGCGCGCAGATCCGCGACAACGCGCTGTCGAAGGCGCGCTTCGAGTTCCGCTGGGAGGATCAGTTCAATCTCGGCCTCGATCCCGACAAGGCGCGCGAGTTTCACGATGAAACGCTGCCGCAGCAAGGCGCGAAGCTCGCGCACTTCTGCTCGATGTGCGGCCCGCATTTTTGTTCGATGAAAATTACGCAGGACGTACGCGACTACGCGGCGAAGATCGGCGTCGACGAGCAGGCGGCGCTCGCAAAGGGCATGGAAGCGAAGGCTATCGAGTTCGTGAAGAAGGGTGGCGAGATCTACACGAAGGCTTAGTCCGCGGCCCAACCTCTCGTCACATAGCGAGAGGCCAGCGAACGTGGCCACCGGCAGTCTTCGCGTGGGCATCTCCGGCTGGCGCTACGAGCCGTGGCGCGGCGTGTTCTATCCGACCGATTTGCCGCAACGCGCTGAGCTCGCGTACGCGTCGCGCAAGTTTTCGACGATCGAGATCAACGGCTCGTTTTATTCGCTGCAGCGGCCCGAGTTCTATGCGCGCTGGCGCGACGAAACGCCGCCGGATTTCGTCTTCAGCGTGAAGGGTCCGCGTTTCATCACGCACATGCTGAAGCTTCGCAACATCGAGCCGGCGCTCGCCAACTTCTTCGCGTCGGGTGTGGCGAATCTGCGCGACAAGCTCGGCCCGTTTCTCTGGCAGCTGCCGCCGACGCTCGGCTTCGACGCCGAGCGTCTCGAAAGCTTCTTCGCGCTTCTGCCGCGCGATACCGACCAGGCGGCGTCGCTCGCACGGCGACGCAACGCGAAAGTACGCGGCCGCGCGCGTCTCGCGTATGGCGGCAATCGACCTCTTCGCCATGCGCTCGAAGTTCGTCATCCGTCTTTCGTTGATCCGGCGTTCGTCGCGCTGCTGCAAAGACACCGGATTGCGCTCGTCGTCGCCGACACCGCCGGCAAATGGCCGCTCGCCGAGGATGTCACCGCCGACTTCATCTACATGCGCTTGCACGGCGACAAGAAGATCTATGTCAGCGGGTATACGCCTGCGGCGCTCGCGCGTTGGGCGGAACGAATCCGCCGCTGGAACAAAGGCGGCGAGCCGGACGATGCGCGACGTATCGCGCCTGGTCGACGGCCGTCTTGCCGTCCGCGCGACGTCTACTGCTATTTCGACAATGACGCGAAGGTCAAGGCGCCGCGCGACGCAAAGCGGCTCGCGCGTCTTCTTGCGCGAAACGCACAAGAATGAAATGAAGCCTTAGCGCCAAGAGAACTGCGGCGCCGTTTCCGCGTTTTTCACGCATCGCCGCACGCGTGCGCAGAATTCGCGCACCTTTTCCTGCACGGCTTCTCTTTCCATCCCGACGATCTTATAGGCGATTCCCGCACCGTTCGGCATACGTGTCGCACCGGCAGCGTAGCGCCTTTCTGCGTTCAGTTCCGCGACGGTTTCGGCGAAGAGCCGCTCCGCATGGACCGGCGGCGTAAACAACAAAACATTCGCGAATACATCGAAGCTGCCCATTACACCGCGCGCGCGGACCTCTCGTCGTCGCGGCTCGATGACGTACTTCTCGCTACAAAGCCTTTCGCCGCCCGGTCGCTCCGCCCGCGTCGCCGACGAGAACAACGCGAATTCGAAACGCTCGCCCGATCGGTGGTACGTCCGCCCGGGGAGAAGCATCTCCGAGTAGAGCAGCGTCGCCGATTGCGGCAAGCGGATTCGCGTGCGCGCGACGAAGCGCGCATTGCGATAGGGAATAGTCGGATCAGGGAGGTACTCGAGGTAAGCGTTTTCGCCGAGTGCGATGTCCAAGGTCTGCGCGGCGAAGTTCGCGTCCATTTCCTGGATCTTCGTCGCCGACTGCGTCGTCACGTGCGCTTCGGCATTCTCGGCCAGGGCAATTTCGATCGCATGACGATCGCCCTGCAACACGCCGCCCGCCGTGCAGATCATCATGACGCAGGGCAGATCGGGCATGCCGTCGTCGTAATAAAGCGCTTGCTGGGCGAGGAGCGGCGCGCGATGCGACAGCTCGGACAACACCGAACGGCTGCCGCGATGTTCGAACCCGAGGCGAAGGAATCCATTCTTGCCCGGCGCACCGGCGGGGAGCTGTTGCGGCTCGTCCCGATAGTCGGCAACCTCCGCCGCGTCGCAAAGCGAGCGCATCGCAAATTCCCCGGTTACGTCGCCGTCGCGCATCAGTTCATGAACATCCGCACGTGCGACTTGACGTGGATCGCCGCGAGAATGTCGGTAAGCGGAGCAAACGCGGACATGTCCTCGACGGCCGCCGCGGCGGAGCTGCGATAAATGTCGTCGGCGAGCGCGTTAACTTCGCGAAGGATCGCCTGACCGTCAAGGTAGCTGATCTTCATCAGCCGGAGCGCTGCGGAGAGCATCATCGTCGCGACACCATATTGATGCGCCGCGAACGCATGCCGCTCCGAGAGTCCTTGCGTCGCGAAGACGAGCGCAAGTCCAACGGGAAAAGTACCCGGCGTCGCGCGGCGCACGATTCGCGCAAGCCATTCTTCCGCCAACGGGGTCGGCGCGACATGCACGAGGAGCTCGGCGAGCTTGCGGCCCATGCGCAGCGTCATCGTCCGCATTTCCTCGTTGAGTTTGCGTTGCGCGACGGCGTTATCGGCTCGTGCAATCCGCTCGACATCGACCGCAAGCGCTGCGCGGTGCGCGTCGATGAGCGCGATGCCGTCGGTTGTCGCAGCAACGCCAAGCGCCGTTTGCACAAACTGTGTCAGCGACTCGACGTCAACAACGACGCGCTGCTGGATGGCAGCTTCGAGCCCGTTCGAAAACGCGAAGGCGCCGACCGGCAGCATCGAATCGCCGAACTGCAGCAAACGCATCAGATCGATGATCGGAGTCATCGGGTTAGCGTCTGCGAAGGGGCGTCGGTTTGTGCGGAGGGCTCGCGCGCAGGGCGGCCGGCGGCGTTTGCGCATCGAGCACGATCTCGTCGCGCAGCCATTCGCGAAATATCGCGAGCTTGGGCGACTGCGCGAGGCCGGGCGGATAAACGAGGTAATAGCGCCATGGCGATGGAACTTCGACGTCGAATGGCCGCACGAGCACGCCGTTAATCAAATCGTTGCCGATCAGAGAGCTTCGCGCGAGCGCGATGCCCTGTCCTTCTATCGCGGCCTGCATCAGGTGCGAGTCATCGTTGAAGATCGGACCGCGCGTCGGCTCCGGCCATGCGAGTCCTGCTGCGCGAAACCACAGCGCCCAAACTTCGGTATCGGAACGCAGCAGCAAATACCGCGACAGATCGGACGGGCGCTTCGGCACGCCCCCGTCTATCTTCCGACTGCACACTGGGAAATAAACGTCGTCCAGCAAGTGCTCCGAGATCACGCC
>WNGI01006683.1_pt1 | contig 10507 bp, 10 predicted proteins | sample 5400621 | NCBI WGS metagenome assembly WNGI01 (sample SAMN13153374, study PRJNA577476) | soil metagenome | isolation source: 20 cm soil or saprolite under Garry oak tree replicate 1 | place: USA:California | collected 2016-06-15 | reverse complement strand
GAAGGCGAGGGACGGCGGCCGATTATCACAGAAGGCAGACGGTTATGTGACACTACGACATTGCATCATGCACTGCCGTGGCGCGGTCCCGATTGCTCAACGGCGTCCGCTTCCTCGAGTTCTTCCGCGACAATGTCGCCTTTCGGAGTGATGTCGCCGCCCAATCGGCTGCGAGCCACTTCGCGGATGCGCTCGGCGATGCGCGGTTCGCGATCCATCAGGACGTGCAGATCGTGGGCATCGAGCATGAGAAGGCTCGTTCGGGTGACGGCGGTGACGGTCGCGGTTCTGCGCGTGCGACGCAGCGCTGCGACCTCGCCGAAGAAATGACCGGCCCCCAGCCGAACACGCTCGTTCTTGAGCTCGATTTCCACTTCTCCGGCTGCGATGAAATACATCGAATGCGCGGCCTCGCCGCGCCTGGCGATAACATCGCCGGGCTCGACTTGCTGCGCATGCAGCAGCCGCATGATGTCGGCGATATCGGTTGCTTCCAGTTCAGCGAATAACGGCACGCGCGCCACCATTCCCCAGGTGACGACAAAATCGCGACGGTGAATTTCATCGGCGAAGGCCGTGGCGACAATGCCGATCGGCAGCGCCACCATGATCAATCCGACGAAAATCGTAATAGCGGCGACGAGGCGGCCCAGCGCGGTCACCGGAACCACGTCGCCATAGCCGATCGTGCCCAGGGTGACGATTGCCCACCACATCGCGTCGGGAATGGTGCCGAATTTGTCGGGCTGCGCGTGACGCTCGATGACATGCATGATGCTTGCGGCGAGCAATGTCGCCCCAACCAAAATCACGAAACAGCCGAATAGGGCGCGGCGCTCGTTATAGAGAGCGTCCAGCAGCGAACGCATGGCGGGCGAGTAGCGCGCCAACTTGAGAAAGCGGCCCATCCGAAACACAAGCAGGACGCGAAGATCGAGCGGCAGCAGAAATGCGAGCCAGAAAGGCAGGACCGCGAGGAGGTCGATCACACCGAGCGGGCTCGAAACAAACTTCCACCGCGCCTTACGCTCGGTTGCGTGCCGCTGCGGCGCGTGTTCGGCCGCCACCCAGACCCGCAATGCATATTCAATGGTGAAAACGACCAGTGATGTTAGCTCGATCGCGGTGAATAGCGGACCATATTGCGTCTGCAGCGCAGGCACCGAATCGAGCGTCATCGAGACGAGGTTGACGACGATCAGCGCTACGATGAGGCGGCCGACAATGAGACCTGTTCGGTCTCCGATGGTGCCATGTTCGAGGATCTCATAGAGGCGGCGCCGAAGCTTCGCAGTGCGCCGGATATCTCGCGGCATGGCCGGTTTCCAACCTCGGTGGGATAATCGGCTAGGCGCGGCTCAATGGCAGCTCGAGAAGATGCGGTTCATGGAGGGAAGGTACTCGCCGCCGGCAAGGGCGCGCAAGCCAAATGGTAACGGGTTACGCGTTCTCCAGCCGCTCGAAGGCGCCGAGTGCACGCGCCGCACGGGGCAGGCGCTTCCACCACCGCAGGAGAAAAGTTGCGAATAGCTTCGGGCGCGTGAGAGCCAGCGTGTAATAGCGCCGAACGGCGGCTCACGCGCCGGTTGGGCGCGTCCATGGCCCGAGCCGCGCACCGGCCGGCAGGGCCTCGTGCAGCATCAGCATCTCCCCGACCGTCTCGGAGGTGACAAGACCGACGAGGCGCCCGCTGGCATCGACCACGGCGACGGCGGGCGCCGATTTTTCCTGCAACATGCGAAAGGCCTCTTCCAGGCAACGGCGGTAACCGATGGTCGGCACGGTCGTCGTCATCACATCGGCGACGCGGGCGTCGGGGCCGAGCTGCTTGAGCGCGCGAATGAGGTCGCTGCGGCCGAGCAGGCCGACCGGCTTGCCCATCGCGTCGACCACGGGGAACTCGCTCTGGCTCGTGCGCAGCAGCGTCTGCACCGCGTCCTCAACGTGCGCGTCGGGCGCGAGCGTGGCGAATTGGGTCATCATCGCCGCGCTCGTGGGCACGCCGCGCGACATCGCCCGAATGGCGACGAGGTGCGCCTCCGAAGAGGCCGCGAGATAGACGAAGATCGCGATGAAAATCAGCATCGGGTTGGAGAACAGCCCGATGAACCCGAGCGCAAAGGCGACGCCTTGGCCGATGAACGCAGCGATCTCCGTGGCGCGCACATAGCCCATGCGCGACGCGAGGATTGCGCGCAAGACCCGCCCGCCGTCCATGGGAAAGGCCGGGATCATGTTGAACACCGCAAGGAACAGGTTCACGGCGGCGAGCCGATCGATCATCGAGGTATGCGGACTTTCGACCGCGTAGAGATCAGCCGCATTCACCCGCGCGCCCGCCAGCATGATCAAGCCGATGGCGATCGCCACGTTCACCAGCGGGCCGGCGATGGCGACGAGGAACTCCTCGTAGGGCTCTTCCGGGATACGCTCGAGGCGCGCTACTCCGCCGATCGGCAGCAAGGTCACGTCGGGCGTCGACACGCCGAACGCGCGCGCCGTGAAGATGTGACCGAATTCGTGCGCCACCACGCAGGCAAACAAGAGCACCAGGAAGGCGAGCGATTGCCAGGCCGCCTGCGGCCCGCCGACGACCCAGCTGGCGGCGAAAATCCAGCCCAGAAACAAGAGAAAAGTGACGTGAACGCGGACCGCTGTGCCGGCGATCGTGCCGATATTGAGCGACCAGGACATTGGGGCCTCCCGGCGGGATCCGGTTGGCCATAAAGAACGCAACCAGCCCGCCTCTCAGTGATAGGTAGGCGTTCGCGCCGCCTTTGCGAGTGGCTCGCGACGTCCTATTCGTGGCACAATCGGATCGATCGTGAGGTGCCGACCATGGCAGAGAAATTGACCGGCAGTGCGCGCACGGCTGCGCTCGCCAAGCTTTCCGGCTGGAGCGAGGTGAAAGGTCGCGACGCCATCACCAGACAATTCGAGTTCAGCGACTTCAACGAGGCGTTCGGCTTCATGGCGCGCGCCGCGCTGGTCGCGGAGAAGCTCGATCACCATCCGGAATGGTTCAACGTCTACAACAAAGTCGAGGTGACGCTCGCAACGCATGATGCCGGCGGCGTGACCGAACGTGACATCATGCTCGCCCAGGCCATGGATCGCCTGGCCAAAGCGATCGCATAATGCGGTTTGCAATGGGGTTGATGGGCTCGGCATCACAGCCGTCGTCCCCGCGCATAGCGCGTCGAAGACGCGCGTAAACGCGCTTATGCTCGGGACCCATATTCCAGAGGGCGGTGGTTATGGGTCCCCGCAACGGTGTCCCCGCGGCGCAAGCGTCGCGGGGGGCCCTCGCGGGGACGACAGTAACTGGATCGGTATCGGTCACACCCGCACCACCAGTTTGCCCATCACCTCGCGGTTCGCCAGCGCCTTGAGCGCCGCCGGCGTCTCGGCCAGCGGATAGACTTTCTGGACGTGGCACGACAGCTTGCCTTCGGCGCACCAGCGGGCGAGCGTTTCGATCGCGGCTTTATACTTCTCCTTCTCCTGGCGAACCCACGCTCCCCAGAACACGCCGAGCACGGCGCAGCCTTTGAGCAGCACGAGATTGAGCGGCAGTTTCGGAATCTCACCGGCGGCAAAGCCGACGACGAGGTGGCGGCCCTCCCAGGCGAGCGAGCGCAGCGCCGGCTCGCTGTAGCGTCCGCCAACGGGATCGAACACGACGTCGATGCCGTGCTCGCCGCCGAGGCGCTTGAGCGCGGCGCGCAAATCCTCCCGTTCGTAGTTCACCACCTCGTGCGCGCCATGCGCGCGGGTAAACGCGAGCTTGTCGTCGGTCGAGGCACAAGCGATCACGCGGGCGCCCATGCGGTTGCCGACCTCGACGGCCGCGAGCCCGACCCCGCCGGAGGCGCCGAGCACGGCCAACGTCTCCCGCGGCTGCATCAGGGCGCGGTATTTCAGCGCGTGATAGGCGGTGCCGTAGGTGATGGTCAGCGCCGCGGCGCGATCAAAGTCGAGGTCGGCCGGAAGCTTGACAATGTTGTCGGCGGCCACCGTCGTGCGTTCGCGCGCGGCATTGAAATTGGTGTAGCCCATGACGCGGTCGCCGGGCCTGAACGCGGTGACACCGGCGCCGACGCTTTCGACCACGCCCGCGAACTCGCCGCCCGGCGAGAACGGAAACGGCGGCTTGGTCTGGTATTTGCCGGCAATGATCAGCGTGTCGAAGAAGTTCAAGCCCACCGCCGCGACTTTGGCCACGACCTCGCCCGGTCCGGGAGCGGGGTCGGGGATGTCCGCGAGCACGAGGTCGTCGGCAGTGCCGAAGCGCTGGCAGAGAACGGCTTTCATGGGACGCGACCCAATCGAAATCGTATCGGCAGGCTCATAGCACGCTCAGGGTGGACGAAGGACAGGGACGGGAGAATCGGTGCGCCGGCTGCTTATCATGGCCGCGAGCGGGGGAGCGGCGGGGCTGTCCGCCTTCACATTGCCGAATTCCCCAAGCAGTTCATGCTGCTTGCGATTTCCTGCATGGACGTGCCGGAGCCGTCACGGGAGATAGGCCGATGACCGGGATCAGATTTGCCACGACCGCATTCGTGCTTGCCGTCTCCTTGGCGTCGCAGGCCTTTGCGCAGCAATCGACTCCGGCGCCGCAGCCGCCCAAGCCAGCCGCCACGCCGCAGCCGGCGAAACCGGCCGCTCCATCGAAGCCGGCGCCCGCGAAACCCGCCACGACCGCAACGGCGCCCGCGGTTCCCGGCGGAGATGCCCAGCCCACCTTGCTCGGACAATACGGCGACTGGGGTGCGTATGCCGCCTCGCCCGGCGGCAACAAGGTCTGCTTCGCGCTCGCCAAGCCGAAGACCACGAAGATGGAACCCGCCGGCCGCAACCGCGATGCGTCCTACCTGTTCGTGTCCACCCGTCCCGCGGAGAAGGTGAAAAACGAGGTGTCGGTGATCATCGGCTACCCGTTCAAGTCCAGCTCCGACGCTATCGCCGAGGTCGGCACCACGAAGTTCGCGATGTACACCCAAAACGACGGTGCCTGGATCAAGAACGTCGCGGAGGAGGCGCGCATGGTCGAATCCATGCGCAAAGGCGCCGACCTGACGGTGAAGGGAACTTCGGGTCGGGGAACCCAATCCACGGACCAGTATTCGCTCAAGGGCCTCGCGCAAGCGCTCGACAAAATCGAGCAGGAGTGCAAGTAGCGCCGCGGGGGGGGGGAACCTTCGCCAAGATCAGGAAAATTGGGAACCGATGACGCTCCGCGTGGGTTATCGAGGCAAAACCTCGTTGAGCGGTTGGCGTCAATGGTCAGCGGTGCATACCTGCGGCGGCAGGCTGAAATTCTGATTGGGATGTCGCGAGCCACAATCGATCTCACGATCGCGGGCCGGTTGCGGCGAATGGCGGCGGAACTTCAGGCCAAGGCGGTGGAGCTGGAAGACGAGGTTAACTTGAGCTTGGCCGGGGCGGCAGGCTTGAAGCAGCCGGCTCGCATGTAGGCGTTGCCGCCGAGCCCAATAGGATGGATTGAGCGTTAGCCAAACCCATCCTCTCTCAGCGAAGCTCATCGTCTCCCGGAAAGCCGATCCCGGCCACGGCTTGCGACGCCATGGCGAAGCGCCGGGACCCAGGGCCACACTAAGAGCTTTGGTGCCTCCAAATATCGCCAATCGATAGCCCTGCAGGGCTGCGGGTTGCACGCCCTCGTCATCCGTGTCGGAATGACGTCGGCGAGGTGCGCGCATGATCCGGGTCGGCATCGGCGGCTGGGTGTTCGAGCCTTGGCGCGGCGAGTTCTATCCCAAGGGACTGCCGCAGGTGCGTGAACTCGACTACGCCAGCCGCAAACTCACCAGCATCGAGATCAACAGCACGTTTTACCGCACGCAGAAGCCGGACAGTTTTCGCAAATGGGCGGCCGAGACGCCGGATGATTTCGTGTTCTCGGTCAAAGGTCCGCAATTCGCGACCAACCGCCGCGTGCTGGCCGAGGCCGGTCCCTCGATCGAGCGCTTCTTTGCGAGTGGCGTGCTCGAGTTGAAGTCGAAGCTTGGCGCGGTACTCTGGCAGATGGCACCGACCAAGAAATTCGATCCGGCGGATTTCGCGGCCTTTCTCGCGCTGTTGCCCACGAGTCTCGATGGCCGTCCGCTCCGCCACGCGGTCGAGGTGCGGCACGAGAGTTTCCTCGTGCCTGCGTTCATCGAATTGCTGCGCAAGTTCGCGGTGGCGGTCGTCGTCGTCGAATCCGACAAGCATCCGCTGATCGCCGACATCACCAGCGATTTCGTCTATGCCCGGCTGCAGCGCACCTCGGCGAAGGAGAAGACCGGCTATCCACCGCGTGCGCTCGGCCTCTGGGCCAAACGTACGCGCAATTGGGCCGCGGGCGACGCGACGGATGATCTTGCCACCATCGCAGCGCCGCCACCCGCGCAAAGCAGGCGCGATGTCTTCATCTATATGATCTCCGGGGCGAAGGTGCGTGCGCCGGACGCGGCCATGGCGCTGATCGAGCGGTTGAAGGGGGAATGACCGCGCCTGCTTTGGGCGAGCGGCAATCTATCGCTGTCGGCTGCGGCACCCCATCTGTGCTAAAAGGCCGCAACACGTTTCGCTATGATGACCGAACCGCTGCAAACCACCTCCGATTCCTCGACGATGCCCACCGCGGGGCCGGCGCCTTTCGTCGAAAAGACGCCGCTCGAGCGCTATCTGCCGCCGGCGAAACCGTCGCTCGTGGGGTTGTCGCGCGCGCAGCTGGCCGAGGCGCTCGCGACCGTCGGCGTGCCGCCGGCGCAGCGCAAGATGCGCGTGCAGCAGATCTGGCATTGGCTCTATGTGCGCGGCGCGCGCGACTTCGATGCGATGAGCAGCGTGTCGAAGGAATTGCGCGCGACACTCGCAGCGCGTTTCACGCTGGCGCGTCCCGAGATCGTCGCCGAGCAGACCTCGACCGACGGCACGCGCAAGTGGCTCCTGCGCTTGCCCGGCGAGCACGCGGGCGAGCGGCCGCACGAGATCGAATGTGTCTACATCCCGGAGACTGACCGGGGCACCCTTTGCCTCTCGAGCCAGGTCGGCTGCACGCTCACCTGCTCGTTCTGCCATACCGGTACGCAGCGGCTGGTGCGCAATCTCACTCCCGGCGAGATCGTCGGCCAGATCATGGTCGCGCGGGATCGGCTTGGTGATTGGCTGGGAGCGGCGCGTGGGCGCGGCAACGCCCGCTCCCCCGCCGACGAGGGAGAGAAGAGTGGCCAGCGCCTCGTCTCCAACATCGTGATGATGGGCATGGGCGAGCCGCTCTACAATTTCGAGGCGGTGCGCGACGCGCTGTTGATCGCGGCGGATGGCGAGGGCATCGCCATCTCCAAACGCCGCATCACGCTCTCGACCTCGGGCGTCGTGCCGAACATCGCCCGCGCGGGCGCCGAGATCGGCTGCATGCTTGCGGTGTCGCTGCATGCGGTGCGCGATGAGCTGCGCAACGAGCTCGTCCCGCTCAACCGCAAATATCCGATCGAGCAGCTGCTCGAGGCGTGCCGCAATTATCCCGGTCTCTCCAATGCGCGCCGGATCACCTTCGAATACGTCATGCTCAAGGACGTCAACGATTCGCTTGCCGACGCCAAAGCGCTGGTCAAGCTGCTCGCGGGAATTCCGGCGAAGATCAACCTCATCCCGTTCAATCCGTGGCCCGGCACCAGATACGAATGCTCGGATTGGGAGCGGATCGAGAAATTCTCCGAGATCATTTTCAACGCCGGCTATGCCTCGCCGGTGCGCACGCCGCGCGGGCGCGATATCCTCGCCGCCTGCGGCCAGCTCAAGAGCGCAAGCGAAAAGCTCTCCGCGCGCGAGCGCCTGGCGCTGCGCGCCATGGCGATGACCGATTGAGATGGACAGCCTCGGCCGGCTGCTGTTGCGCTTCGTCCTGGTGCCGCTCGGCTATCTCGTGGCGGTCGTGGTGGCGACGCTGGTCATCGTGTTCGGCTCCTGGAAGCTCGGCGAAGCGGCCGCCCATCCGGACACGCAGGTGTTCGCGATCTTCGGCTTCGTATTCGCGGCGCCGGTGCTGCTGGTGATGCTGCTCTCCCTGATGTGGCTTCCCGCCGCCATCGGGGTCCTTATTTCCGAGACCTTCGCCATTCGCTCCTTCCTATTTCATGCCGGAAACGGCGTGGTCTCGGCGTGGATCGGCTGGAACCTGTTCGGTTACGTCGATGACACGCGCGTTGCGCTCAACGAGCCGCTCCCGGTGATCGCCGCAGGCCTTGCCGGCGGGCTTGCCTATTGGGCAATCGCGGGGTTCAGCGCCGGCTTCTGGAAACCGGTATTTCGCCGCCCCGCGGGTGCGGCGCTGCCGGCGGCCTCACATCCGCCGGAAATCCGTTAGGAAATCCGCCATAGGATGTGGCGCGCACCACGACGAGGGCGCGCCAATTTGCGGGGGCTCATGGAAGCGATCAGGAAAGCCGCTACGCGTAGGACGCGCAGGGACGTTGGCCGCATCGCCTTGCTGATCGCGCTCGGCGCCATGCTCGCCGCTTGTGACAAATGCGGCAATTTCTCGCCGCTGGGAAGCCAAGCCCAAATCGAGGTCTGCCGCGAGCAGCCGCCGCAGCCGAAATAACCGCACGTGAAGCATTCTCGGAGCTTTGCTGCGCGACCACCGTGCGTGGGTGCCCGTTTGAACTCGCGCGAGGTCTCGGCTAGACACGCGTGGGGATCAGCCGCATGAACCGAACCGGTCTCGTGATCGCGCTTGCCGTCGCCGCTACGGTTGGCCTCGTCTTCGCGATCCGCCCCGACCTCGATCTCAAGCTCGCCGCGCTGTTCTTCGACCGAGAACGCGGAGGATTCTGGCGCGCCTTCGATCCGACTTACCTGCGCGCGCGCGATGTCGCCGTTTGGCTGGTCACGCTCGTGGCCGCGCCGGCGGGGATCGCGCTGGCGGTCAAGCTCGTCTGGCCGCGGCGGCCGCTCATCATTCCCGGCCGGGCGATCGTGCTCATGCTGCTCACGCTCGCCCTCGCGCCCGGCGTCGTCGCCAATCTCGTGTTCAAGGAGCACTGGGGCCGCCCCCGCCCGATCGACGTGACCGAGTTCGGCGGCGACGAGCATTTCCGCCCGTGGTGGGACCCGCGCGGCGATTGCCCGAAGAATTGCTCCTTCGTCGCAGGCGAGCCGTCGGGGGCGTTCTGGACATTGGCGGGCGCCGCGGTGGTGCCGCCGCACTGGCGCGCGCTCGCCTACAGTGCGGCGCTCGCCTTTGGCGCCGCCGTCGGCGTTCTGCGCATGGCGGCCGGCGCGCATTTTTTCACCGACTGGGTGTTCGCCGGCGTGTTCAGCTTTCTGGTGGTCTGGGTCGTGCACGGTTGGCTCTACCGCTGGCCGCGCACGCGCATTTCCGACGAGGCGATCGAGCGGGCGCTCGAGCGATTTGAGGCGAAGCGAGCCTAAGGCGCGCGATCGAATTGCGCTCAATACTGTCCCTTGGGCTCGAGCCCGAGCATGTATTGGCCATACATGCTTCCGGTCGAATCCCAATTCAGGCTGATGTGAGAGGCGGCGCCGTGCGCGTCGCGCCAGGCGCGCTGCAGCGGTTGGTCGAGGAACAAGCCCTGCCCGCCGGCCGCGAAGAACAGCGCATCGATGGCGCCGACCAAGAGCCGCACGCAAAACGCCTGGTCGCGACGGTTGCGCAGCCGCACGTCGATGCTGATGGGCTCTCCGCGCGCGGCGGTCTCGAACGCCTCCGCGAGATCGCGGAACATCAGAAGGCGCGCCGCATCGATGCACGCACTCGCCTCGGCGAGGCGAAGTTGCACGGTGGTGAGCTCGGCCATGCGGCGGTTGCCGCCGGTCACCGCGCCGCGGGTGGTCCGCTCGCTTGCCATGGCGAGGAAATCGGCGAGCGCGCCTTCCGCCATGCCGAGCACCGGCGACACGATGGCGATCGGCAGCACGGCGAGGAACGACTGCCGATAAAGCGGATTGGCATTGGCGCGCATGCCGGGAGCGGTGGCATCGGCGAGCTCGGCGAAGGCAAGCGCACGATGGGCGGGAACGAACGCGTCGCGCGCGACGATGTTCTTGCTGCCGGTGCCGGCAAGCCCCATGGTGTGCCAATTGTCGTCGATGCTGCACTCGCTGTTACGCAGGAGAAAAAAGCCCGGCTTCGCGGCTCCGTCCGGTTGCGGGATCATGCCGCCGAGGAGTTGCCACTGCGCGTTGTCGCAGCCGCTGCAAAAACTTCCCACGCCGGAGAGCCGATAGCCGCCATCCGCGACCACAGCCCGACCGACAGGCGCGTAGCTGCCGGCGGCAAGCGCGCTGCGGTCCTGCCAGACCTCGTCCTGCGCCGCTTTGGAGAAGCAGGCGATGAGCCACTGGTGCGAGGCGAGCAGCGCGTAGACCCAGCCGGTCGAGCCGCATCCGGCTGCAATGGCGGCGACGATCTGCGCGAACACGTCGAAGCCGTACTCGAATCCGCCGTAGGCGCGCGGCTGCATGACGCGGA
>WNGI01029358.1_pt1 | contig 10509 bp, 7 predicted proteins | sample 5400621 | NCBI WGS metagenome assembly WNGI01 (sample SAMN13153374, study PRJNA577476) | soil metagenome | isolation source: 20 cm soil or saprolite under Garry oak tree replicate 1 | place: USA:California | collected 2016-06-15 | reverse complement strand
GACATTGCGTTGCTCGTCGAACCGGTAGATGACGCCGCCGCCCGGAAAATCGGGTCCGATCACGGTCTCGCAGAGGTCGTCGGTGGTCAGCTCGGGGTCGTCGATGAGGCGTTTGGTCGCGGCGACGATCTCGCGGAGGTTGTGCGGCGGGATGTTCGTCGCCATGCCGACGGCGATGCCGGCGGACCCGTTCACGATGAGATTCGGGACCCGTGCGGGTAGGACGGTCGGCTGCTGATGCCGGTTGTCGTAGTTCGGCACCCAGTCGACGGTCTCCTTCTCGATGTCGCCGAGCATCTCGGTCGAGATCGCGGCGAGGCGGGCCTCGGTGTAGCGCATGTGCGCGGGCGGGTCGTCGTCGATCGAATTGTGGACGAACACGCCGGCGGCGAGCGCGAAGTTCTGGGTGAGGTCGACCGTGAGGTCGTAGACGTCCGCGCGGCCCGCGGGCTCGACCTTGCTCACTCTCTGGGTGAGGCTCGCCGGGATCGGAAACGCACCGGTGCGGTGCAGGCGCTCGGGGATCGCACTTCGCGAGAAGGGCATGAGCTGGTCCTTCGCCTTGAGCTGCTGCGCCTCCCGATACGTGCCGTCGCGCAGCATGAACCGGTGATCGGGCGTGCAGACGATCTCCGCGCCTGACTCGAGGCTGACCTTCACGACGGGGTCGTTGCGCCGCACGAGACGCGGCGCTCGGAGTGGCTTGATACGCACGTTCCGGTGCGGATCGACCGTGAAGATCTCGGCGCGGAGGCCCTTGTGCGCCATTTCGACGAGCTCGGTGAACGGCTTCTGCTCGCCGTTGTAGAGCTCGACCTTCGTCTCGCCGGTGAAGCAGCCGAAGTTGCCCTGCCCCTGCACCAGCGGGTATCGGGCGGCGAAGTCCTGGGCGAGACGGACGAGGGCGTCGTAGATCGGAACGTCGCCGTGGGGGTGGTACTTGGCCATCACGACACCGACGACGTTCGCCGACTTGCGGAACGGCCGATCGTTCCGCAGCCCCTCCTCGAGCATCGTGTACAAGATCCGGCGCTGAACCGGCTTGAGGCCGTCACGAACATCGGGAAGGGCGCGAGCGACGATCACGCTCATCGAGTAGTCGAGATATGCCTGGCGCATCTCGTGCTCGAGCTCGACGCCGATCACGCGGTCGTTTGTCGGTTCTTCGATCACTTTAGCTACTCACTCATCTAGGTCCGCCCGTGCTCGGCCGCGCGCTCCTCATGCTCGACTGCGGCGCGCACGCGTGCGAACGCGTCGTCCGTACCTGCGTAGCGTCGCTCCAGCTCGCGGCGGCGGCCCTCGGGCATCCGCAGAAAGGTGGCTTCGGCCTCGGCCAGGACTGTGCCATCCTCGGCACGCTCGACGGTGCCGTGCGTCTCGATCAGGCGCCCACGGTCGCGCGCGATCTCGCCGATGACTCGCAGGTCTTCGCCGATCGCGACCGGCTGCCGGAACGTGACGTTGATCCTGGCGGTCACGCCCCAGATGCCCTGATGGAAGATCGCCCAGCCCATGGCCTCATCGAGGAGCGCCGTCACCACGCCGCCGTGGAGCAGACCGTCGTAACCCTGGTGTCGCTGAGGCGCGGTGTAGCGCGCTTCGGCCCGATCGCGAGACACCTCGAACTCGAGGTGCAGCCCGCCTGGTGGAAGTCGACGCCGAGCTCGGAGAGTTTCGCCATTAGATGTCGAGGGCCGCTTTGTTCGCATTCGCCATGATCCACTTCTTTCGACCCTCGACTTCGTTGCCCATGAGCTCGTCGAACACGAGATCAGCCTGCTCAGCATCCTCGAGCGTCACGCGCCGAAGCGTCCGGGTCCCTGGGTTGAGCGTGGTGTCCCAGAGCTGCTCCGCGTTCATCTCGCCGAGTCCCTTGTATCGGGCGATCGCAGGTTCGCGCCCGCCCTTTCCGTCGTCGGTGCCTTCGTCGGTATTTGTGGAGGCGACCTCGGCCTGCTCCTCGGCCTCCTCGGCGGCGCGACGACGACTGCGAGCGGTGGCTTTGTCCCCATCCGCGGCGGCCTTCTCGCCTGCGGCCTTTTTGCGATCGTCCCGCTTGGTCTTTGCGTTGGTCTTCAGCTCCTTGATCGCCTTGTCACGTTCGTTGTCCGAGTATGCCCAGCGCACCTCTTTGCCGAGCTGCAGGCGGTAGAGCGGGGGCTGTCCGATGTAGATGCGGCCGTCTTCGACCAGCGGTCTGAAGTGCCGATACAGCAGAGTCAAGAGAAGTGTCCGGATGTGCGACCCGTCGACGTCGGCGTCGCACAAGAGGATCGTCCGACCGTAGCGGAGCTTCTTGATGTCGAAGTAGTCCCCTATCCCTGTGCCGAGCGCGGTGATGAGCGCTTTGATCTCCTCGTTTCCGAGCATCTTGTCGGCACGCGCCTTCTCAACATTGAGGATCTTGCCGCGGAGGGGCAGGATCGCCTGCGTGCGCCGGTCGCGGCCGCCCTTTGCGCTGCCGCCGGCGGACGGGCCCTCGACGATGAAGAGTTCGCACTTCTCGGGGTCGCGCTCGGAGCAGTCAGCGAGTTTGCCGGGGAGCGAGAATCCGTCGAGGGCGCCCTTGCGCTGCACCAGATCGCGAGCTTTGCGCGCGGCCTCTCGTGCGCGGAACGCGGTGAGGCACTTTTCAACGATGCGTCGCGCGTCCGAGGGGTTCTCTTCCAGGTACTGCCCGAGCGCGTCATTGACCGCGGTCGCGACCTGGCCCGCGACCTCGGCGTTGCCGAGCCGCGTTTTGGTTTGCCCCTCGAACTGCGGCTCGCGGATCTTGACGCTGATCACGGCGGTCAGTCCCTCACGCACGTCGTCGGAAGTGAGGTTGGGGTCCGACTCCTTCAACGCGCCGCTCTTGCGCGCGTAGGCGTTGATGGTCCGGGTCAGCGCGGTGCGGAAGCCGGTGAGGTGCGCGCCGCCATCGATCGTGTTGATGTTGTTGGCGAACGTGTAAACCTTCTCGGCGAACGTGTCGTTGTACTGCAGCGCGACCTCGACGATCGTGTCGTTCTCGAAGGTGCGCTCGACGTAGACCGGTTTCGGATGCAGGTTCTCGTGCGTCCGATTTAGGTGGCGCACGAAGCTTATGACGCCGCCGTCGAAGTAGTAGTTCTCTTCAGCCCCGCTCCGCTCGTCGTGCAAAGACAGCCAAAGACGCTTGTTCAGGTACGCCGTTTCACGCAGCCACTGCGTGATGATCGTCGTGTCCCATTCGATTACAGGAAACATTTCCGGGTCGGGGGCGAAGCGGGAGACCGTCCCAGTGACCTTGCCGGACTGCCGCCAGGGCACCGATGCCGGCAGTGGCAGCTGTGGCTTGGTAATGGTCCGCACCGCGCTCGTGGGCTTCCCTCGCTCGTAGGACTGGCTGGAGATCTTCCCGTCGCGGTGCACCTCCACGACCATTTCGGATGCGAGGGCGTTCACCACGGAGACCCCCACCCCGTGGAGCCCACCGGTGACCTTGTAACCAGCGCCGCCGAACTTTCCGCCGGCGTGGAGGATCGTCATGACCACTTGAAGCGCATCCATGGGCTTGCCCTTCGCATCCTTCTGCGTGGGGTGCGGGCCAGCTGGGATCCCACGGCCGTTATCGGCGACGGTGATCTCGTTCGATTTGTGGATCCAGAGATCGATCCGATCGCACGTTCCGTTCATCGCTTCGTCGATGGAGTTGTCGAGGACCTCGCGCACGAGGTGGTGAAGGCCGCGCACGTCCGTGGTCCCGATGTACATGCCGGGACGGCGGCGGACGGCCTCCAGTCCCTCGAGGACCTGGATGTCCTTCGCACTATACGAAGGAGCGGCGGTGGGCCGGCGCTTCCGGTCGTCGGGCGCGTCTTTTCTCACGGCCATCAGGCTTTTCCTGCACGAAGGAGGATCTCGAAGAGGCGCTCGAAGTCCTCGTCCGAGTAGAACTGGATGGAGATGCGGCCGCCTCTCCGCCCGCGAAGGACCTCGACCTTCGTGCCAAGCGCCGCGCGGAGCTCGGTCGTCACCTGCGCCAGATCTGGATCGCCGCCACGGAGCCGCGGTCGCGCCCGCCCGCGGCGCGTGGGGTGGACCATCTTTCGGGCCAGAGCCTCAGCCTCTCGGACGGACAGACCCTTCGCGATTACGGCTGCGAGCGCCTGAAGTGCATCCGAAAGAGGTAGCGCAAGCAGCGCGCGAAGATGGCCTTCGCCGATCTTCCCTTCGATCACGGCGTCCTGAAGCGCCTGGGGCGCCGTGAGCGTCCGCAGCATGTTGGCCACGGACGAACGGGACTTTCCGAGGCGCTCGGCGAGCTGCTCCTGAGTTAGGTCATACGTTTCCATCAACAGCTTGTACGCGCGCGCCGTCTCGATGGCGTTGAGGTCGGAGCGCTGCAGGTTTTCGGTGAGCGCGAGCTCGAGTCGGTCTCCCACCTCGTCGCGAACGACGGCCGGAATCGTCGTCCGGCCGGCGAGCCGCGCCGCGAGGACGCGTCGGTGGCCGGCCACGAGCTCATACCCGTCGCCTTCTGTTGATACCACTATCGGTTGCAGGACGCCGTGCCGCGAGATCGAGGCGGCGAGCTCGGAAAGGCCCTCGGGATCGAAGGCCGTGCGGGGTTGGTGCCGGTTCGGTCGGACGAGCTCGAGTGGGATCTCGTTCGTCGTGGGCCGTTCGGGCGCTGCTCGGACGACAGAGCCAGACTGCCCGAGGAGGACGTCGAGGCCGCGGCCCAAACCGCTTCGCGCCATCAGGCGATCGCTCCGCCGAGGGCGATCGGGGCGCGGGCTCTCAGACGTGCCGAGAGCTCGCGGGCGAGATCGTCGTAGGCCTGTGCCGCGGCCGACCGGCGGTCGTACACCGAGATCGGAACTCCATGGCTCGGGGCTTCGGCAAGACGAACCGCGCGCGGGATCCGTGTGTCCGCGACAAGATTGGGAAAGTGACGTCGGACCTCGTCGATGACCTCAAGCGAGAGCCGGTTTCGACGGTCCTCCATGGTGAGGACGATGGCCAGGACCTCGAGCTGCTCGTTCAGCCTCGTCCGGACCGCGTCTATGGTCGAGAGCAGCTGGGCGAGGCCTTCAAGCGCGTAGTACTCGCACTGCACCGGGATCACGACCGCGTCGCCAGCCGTGAGGGCGTTGATGGTGAGCAGCCCCAGCGACGGTGGGCAGTCAACGAGCACGGTGTCGTACTTCCGCGTCGACTGAAGGGCCTCCCGCAAACGGTACTCACGCGCCATCAGCGGGACGAGTTCGACCTCAGCTCCGGCCATGTCGGGACCCGAAGGGACGATGTCGAGTCCCGGAACGGACGTGGGGACGATTGAGTCGTCGATTGGTAGCTCCTTTAGGATGAGACCGTAGATAGCGTTCGGCGGCGCCTTGCTAATCCCGAGCCCGCTGGTCGCGTTCGCCTGTGGGTCCAAATCGACTATCAGAACTCGTTCGCCCTGCTCAACGAGGGCGGCGCCGAGGCTGATGGCGGTCGTTGTCTTCCCTACCCCGCCCTTCTGGTTACTCACGACGAGAATTGTCATTTCGGCGGTCCTGTCACACGTGAAACACCGGCCAGAATAGGGGTAAAACTGGGGGCAGGTGAGGAGTGTTTCGTGCCTCCCATTCTAGCCGAGACTGGCTCTGAGGACCACATGCCGGCAGCGGTTCGCCACCCTCTTGACCACCGGGCGCTGCAACCATTTCTGATAGCGAGGTAGCGACCGATCGGACCCCATTGAGCGCGGCGGCGGCCTGATAATCCAGGTACAGCCATGGGAGCCCGTTGGAGCAGCACGACCAAGCGCGTCGTGGTCGCCATTTTCGCGCTCGCCGCGCTCTACATCGTCTATCGCGCCGGGGACATCGTGCGTCCGTTCGTTTGGGCCGGGGTGTTGGCGTTTGTCCTGCTCCCGCTCGTCGGAGCCCTCGAGCGACGTCTCTCTCTGCCGCGTACGGCGGCTGCGGCGATCGTGTTCTTGGGCCTGCTCGCAGCCATAATTGGTGGCGGCCGGCTGCTCGTTCCGCTTGCCCTCGACCAAGTGCGCGACCTGCAACGCACGCTGCCGACGCTTGTTGCGAATGCCCAGAACACGCTCGCCGAGACCGCCGATCAGGTCGGCCTCGAGGACCTCGATGCGTTGATCGTCAGCTTCGCGGGGATCGGTGATTTCACTCAGATGGTCGCTCGCGGCGCGGTGCCGTTCATCGTCGGCATTGGGCACTTCCTCCTTGAGCTCCTCGTCTTCCTCATTGCGACGTTCTTCCTCTTGCGTGACGCGCCGCGTCTCTTTCAGTGGTTCCGGCGCATTCTTCCCGCGAGCCAACGTAACGAGCTGATCCCGCTGTTCGCCCAGGTCAATGCGCTGCTCGGCCGCTATGTCCGCGGTCAGATCTTCCTCATCGGCGTCATGTCGACGGCAACGTTCGTCGGCCTCTCGATCCTGCAAGTACCGTTCGTGTTGCTCCTCGCCGTGATGACCGGCGTGCTCGAAGTGATCCCGATCGTGGGGCCGATCACCGCCGGCGCCATCGCCTGCCTGGTCGCGCTTGGGCATCCCGCGCCGTGGGGGCTCTCGCAGATCTGGTACGTAGCCATCGTCGCCGTGATGTACACGGTGCTCCGTCACGCCGAGGACTACTTCGTGATCCCACTTGTGATCGGCCGGATCGTGAAGCTCCACCCGGCTGTCGTGATCTTCTCGCTGCTCACCGGAGGCGCCCTGTACGGCCTCCTCGGTGTCCTCGTCGCGGACGCGCGCCGTCGGTCGGCGCGCGCAGTCCTGAGCGGACGAGCCGAACGAAGGGATGTCCACCACCGTCTGGTCCCGCGAAGGGGGAACGATGCGCTTTGTCCTCGGCATCCTGATCCCGCTAACGGCCGCTCTGCTGCAGGGGACCGTCGCGCCGCTCATCGCGGTCGGGGGCGCCCGACCGTCGCTGCCGATATTGGTAGCGGCCTCCTGGTCGATCGCGGCCGGCGCGCGCGAGGGAGTGTGGTGGGCGTTCCTCGGTGGACTCGCGTCGGATCTCATTTCCGCAGGTCCTCTCGGGGCGTTCGCGCTCGCGTCGCTCCCGCCGGTCGCGGCTGTCGGTCTTCGTGACGCCGGAGCGAGTCGCCCGACGCCGATCATCGCGGGCGCGGTGCTCGTCGGCCTCGCGGCACTCGCCGCCGGTCTGATCTACATCGGGGTCCTCGCGGTCACCGGAGGGGCTGTCTCGTCGTTACCGCTCGCCGCGGGTGCGGCCGTCGCGAGCGCCATCTACACCGGCCTGCTGGCGTTGGCGATCTATCCCGTTGCGCGACTTCTGCGCCACGCCACCGAGAAGCAGGGGGCGTTAGGAGTCTGGTGAGACAAGGAGACCGCGCGTTCGTCCCGGTGCGACGCTTCATCGCCTTCGGGGTCGCGATCTTGGTGGTCTTCTCGACGCTGACCGCGCGCCTGTACGACCTCGAGATCGTGCGCGGCGACTACTACCACGATCTCTCGGAGCAAAACCGCATCGTTCGGCTGCCCGTGACCGCCGAACGCGGCGGCATCGTCGACCGGACGGGGTACGTCCTGGCCCGCAATATCCCCGGTTTCGCCGTCAACGTGATCCCGGTTGACCTTCCACGGACCCGGGAAGAGGAGCTCTCACAGCGGCTCGGGGCCCTTCTCGACGTCTCGAGCGAGTCCGTCGCCGACGCAATCCGCGCGCAGCGGATCCGGAATCCGTATGAGCCGGTTCGCATCTCGAAGACGCCGGTGCCGCGCGAGCTCGCACTCGCCATGACCGAGCGCGCCGAGCTCTTCCCTGGCGTGCGCGTCGACCCCGAGAGCATCCGCTTCTACGTCGACGGAACCCTGTACGCGCCGGTGATCGGATACACGGGTCCGATCACGGAGCAGGAGCTCGTCGGGCTCAAGGACAGTGGATACCTCGGCACCGACGACCTCGGACGGACCGGGATCGAGGACGTCTACGAGCGGTACCTCCGTGGTACGTATGGGTGGCGCGAGATCGAGCGCGATGCCGCACAACGCGAGATCAAGACCCTCGCGCTGCAGCGGCCGACGGTCGGCGACACCGTCGCGCTCACGATCGACGACCGCCTTCAGAAGCTTCTCGATGCCGAACTCCGCAAGGGCGTCGACGAAGACAAGTTCACGCAGGCCGTCGGCGTCGCGATGAATCCGCAGAATGGCGAGATTCTCGCGATGGTCTCTATCCCGGGCTACGACAACAACATGTTCGCGCGCGGGATCACGACGGCGGAGCTCGACGCATTGAACGCGGACGACCGGCACCCGCTCGTGAACAAGGCGATCGGCGAACGCTACCCGGCGGGGTCGACCTTCAAGATGGTCACCGGCCTCTCCGCGCTGTCAGAGGGCACCGCGACGCGGGACACCGTCGTGAACGTCTCGGCGAGCTCGTTCAGCGTAAGCGGCACGACGTTCTACGACTGGCGGGCGCACGGTTCCCTCAACTTCGTGACGGGGTTCGCCCATTCCAGCGACATCTACTTCTACACACTGGCCGGCGGGACGCAGTTCGCCCCGAACGTTCGCGGCGTCGGGCCGGACGCGATCGCGAAGTACGCCCGCATGTTGGGCTTCGGCTCGCCGAGCGGGATCGACCTGCCGAATGAGAACGGCGGAATCATGCCGGACCCCCAGTGGAAGCTCGCGACCCTCGACGAACCCTGGACCATTGGCAACACGTACCAGGAAGCGATCGGTCAGGGCTTCGTGGCCGTCACGCCACTGCAGCTCCTGAACGCGTACGCCGCTGTCGCGAACGGCGGCACGTTGTGGCAGCCGCACCTGTTGAAACAGGTGACGGATGCGGCCGGGAAGGACGTTCCGATCGCGGCGTGGAAGTCACAGAAGCTCGACATGACCCAGGAGAACCTCCGGCTGCTCCGCGAGTCCGCGCGTCGCGTCGTGACGATCGGCCATGCGTACATGCCGAACCTCAAGCTCCCGATCGCCGGCAAGACGGGCACGGCCGAATTCGGCGCCTCGGCCGGCAAGGACAGCGCGGGCCGCAACAAGCTTGGTTTCCACAACTGGTTCGTGTCCTTCGTCCCGCAGGCTGACAACACCGACCCGACGGCGCAGATCGCGATGGTCATCTTCACGTACGACTCGTCGAAGTCGCTTTGCGAGCTCTGCTTGAACCCGGCCGTCGGGATGACCCAGCGGATCCTCGAGCAATACCTCGGGCCGAACAAGTGAGCGTCCGACCGATCGCGCTGTCGCGTCCCGCGACGCCACTCCACGACCGGCCGGCACCGCGGCGGTGGACGCAGCTCGATCCGATGCTGCTCATCGTCACCCTGCTCCTGATCGGCTACGGGCTCGTCATGACGTACTCGACGACCGCCGAGACGCGCACGTTCACGGGCGATCCGATGCAATTTGTCATTCGTGGCGCGATTTGGGCCGCGATCGGGATGGCGGCGATGGCCGCGATCGCGCTCTTCGACTACGCCTGGCTCGGCGCGTTTGCGCCCCTGCTGTACGTCTTCACGCTGGGCCTGCTCTGGGTCGTCCTCGCGGTCGGCACATCGAGCCTCGGGGCGCAGCGATCGGTCAACATCGCGGGTCTGTCGTTCCAGTTCAGCGAGGTCGCGAAGGTCCTGATCGTCATCGTGCTCGCGAAGTTCTTCGCCGACCGTCGGGACTCGATTGGGTCTCCCGTGACCATGCTGCTCGGGCTCGGCCTCCTCGCGCCCGCGGTGCTCCTGGTGTACCGGCAGCCCGACCTCGGGACCAGCCTCGTGTTCATCGCGATCTTCTTCGGCATCGCGTTCCTGGCCGGTGCGCGGATCTGGCAGCTCGTCGCGCTCGTCGCGGTCGCGGCGGCGTCATTCCCGGTCGTTTGGTCCCTGCTCAAGGAATACCAACAAGCGCGGCTCTCGGCCTTCCTCGATCCCTACTCGGATCCGCAGGGTGCCGGCTGGAACATCATCCAGTCGCTCATCGCCGTCGGCTCGGGCGGCGCGACGGGGAAGGGGCTCACGGCAGGCACGCAATCGCCGCTTGGATACCTGCCGATCGCGGAGTCGGACTTCGTGTTCTCCGGCCTCGCGGAGGACCTCGGCTTCGCCGGCGCCGTGATCCTGTTCGCGCTCTACATCGTGCTGCTCGTTGCCGCTCTGCGCGTGGCGCTCCGCGCGAAGGATCCGTTCGGGATGCTGATAGGTGCGGGGATCGCGACGATGCTCCTCTTCCAGATCATGGTGAATGTCGGTATGGCGATCTCGCTCATGCCTGTCACCGGCATCCCGCTTCCGTTCATCTCGCACGGTGGCAGCTCGCTCGTTTCGATCTGTTTCGCCCTCGGCGTTCTCCAATCGATCGCGATGCGCCGCGAGCCCGAGGGCCCTTAGTCCGTATACTTTTCGCGAACGGCCACGAACGGGACCAGTACGCGCATTCCCCTCGACGAAGAGAGCCGGCGGCAGGTGCGAGCCGGCGTCGCGGGAGCGCGGAACTCGCCCGGGAGCCGCGGGAGCGAACCGTCTAGGCGCTAACTCCCGCCG
>WNGI01006682.1_pt1 | contig 10509 bp, 11 predicted proteins | sample 5400621 | NCBI WGS metagenome assembly WNGI01 (sample SAMN13153374, study PRJNA577476) | soil metagenome | isolation source: 20 cm soil or saprolite under Garry oak tree replicate 1 | place: USA:California | collected 2016-06-15 | reverse complement strand
CTTCCAGCTGCTGCTGTTCTGGGTCGCCGGTACCTCGACCGTGCTCGTCATCGAGCTGCTCCTCGGCGTTCTCTTCATTCCGATCATCATCGCCACCTTTGCCGCGGCGACGGTGAGCAAGCCGAGCGTGAACGTGAACGATTCGTATGGCCTGCCGCCGTTCATCGCAACGCGGCCGCTGACCAACGCGCAGCTCATCGCGGCCAAGCTCAAGACGACGCTCGCGAGCACGGCCCTCGCGTGGCTGTTGATCATCGTCGCCGTCCCAATCGCGCTGGAGTGGTCCGGTGAGATGCCGCTGGTGGTCGAGCGTTCGCGCCGATTCGCCCAAACCGTGGGAACGCCGCGCGCGGTCGTGTTTCTCCTGGTTGTCGTCGCGGCGTTCATCGCCTCCACGTGGAAGCAGCTCGTGCAGACGCTCTACATTGGGCTCACCGGTCGGGCGTGGCTCATCAAGGGAAGCATTTTCGCCACGCTTACGGTCCTCTTTTTCATCGGGCCGATTGCCGAATGGATCATCGACACGCGACGGTTGGGGAGGTTGTGGAGCACGCTTCCGTTGATTTTCACGCTACTGGTCTGCGTCAAGATGTCGGCGGCCGTCTGGATCGCCACGCGTCTCTATCGCAACCGTCTCTTGAGTGACCGCGTACTCGTGGCCGGCGCGGCGTGCTGGTGTGTGGCGGTCTTCGCGTTGTACGGCGTCCTCGTGTGGATGCTCGATACGCCACACATCCCTCATTATTTGCTGTTGCTGCTCGCGATTCTGGCAATCCCACTCGCGCGACTCTCGGCGGCTCCGCTGGCGCTCGCCTGGAATCGGCATCGATGATCAAAGATAGAAGGCTGGTCCTCGGCGCGGCTCTGACCCTCATCGGGCTGCCTGTGGTGATCGTGCCGATCGAGGCCGTGTCGTTCTACACGTCGAATCGAGACAACGGATCCTTCGTCTCCTCGGGAGAAAAGCGGGACTATCTGCTCTACGTCCCGAGCAGCTACGATCGATCCAAGCCCACACCTCTCGTCATCAGCATGCACGCCGCGGGGCTCTGGGGTGCAGCGCAAAAGGAAACGAGTCAGTGGAACGATTTGGCCGACGAGCAACGCTTCATCGTCGTCTATCCGTCGGGAGTTGGCGGCAAGGGAGTGCGAGTGTGGCGCGCGGAGCCGGGGGCCGGGTTGATGAAGGACGTCAGATTCATCTCGGAGTTGATCGATACGCTGAAGGCGTCTTACAACATCGACTCCACCCGGATTTACGCCAACGGCCTTTCGAACGGAGGCGGGATGTCGTTCGTCCTCTCCTGCACGTTGTCCGATCGAATCGCGGCAGTCGGGATGGTGGGGGCTGCGCAAACGCTGCCGTGGAGCTGGTGCACGGACAAGCGACCAGTTCCGATGATCGATTTTCATGGTACCGCTGATCGGCATACTCCGTACAACGGCGGTTCCTCGTGGGTATCCCCCAGACCGTTTCCGAGCGTGCCGAAATGGGCGGCGAATTGGGCGCGAAGAAACGGGTGCGGTGCTACGCCCGTCGACTCGACGGTCGCGGCTGATGTAATTCGTCGCGAATACACGAGCTGCGCCGACAATGCGGCCGTAGTCCTCTACACGGTTCAGGGAGGAGGCCACACCTGGCCCGGTGGCAGGCCGTTGCCGAGCTGGTTCGTGGGTCGTACCACGCGCAGCATTGACGCAACCCGTCTAATGTGGGCGTTCTTCAGCGACCATCCCCTTCAGAAAAAGTAGGCCTCGAGGCGCGGCTTCGCAGTAACTTTGGCCCGGCCGAAAGCGTAGTGTTCTATATGGTTGATGGATCTCAAATGACGCGACGTTCCAGGTTGTGGCGGTGGGCCGCAGGGGCTTTCATCGTTATTAACGTGCTGGGCGCTGCCTTCGCCATCGCGATGGGCGAGCCGATGCATGCCGCCACCCACGCGGTGCTGCTCACCCTGGGCTACCTCGGGTGGCTGCTCATGCCGGCACGGCGGCGTCAGGATTTCCTGGGACAGGATCCAGTTCGGTCGCAGCTAGCCGATGCGCGCATCGAGTATCTCCAACAGTCGGTAGATGCTGTCGCGCTCGAGGTGGAGCGCCTCGGCGAGAAGAAGCGATTCGACGAGAAACTAAAGGCGGTACGAGACGAGATTCCGCCCCCGAAAAAGGATCAGTAATGCGTCATCTCATCATCAGTGCCATGCTGCTCGCGACACCTGCCCTTGCCGCCGCGCAGTTCCCCTCCGAAGTGCAGCCCGGAGCTCGAGTTCGCGTCTGGATCCCGGAGGCGGCTCGCCAGAACGAGGGACCGTACCGTAGGCAACTCTTACGCGGCACCGTTGAATCCATCGATGGAGGCACGCTCCGTCTCAGAATTCCCGGCAGTGCGAGCGCACTCGCGATTCCGCGGGTATCAGTGCGCCGCCTCGACATCAGCCGTGGTGTCTCCCGTGGAGAGAGCATGGTGGAGCGAGCGGCCGGCGGAGCGATCGGAGGCGCGATTACCTACGCTCTCCTCAACGATCCGCGCCGGAGGGGCGGTCCGCACTATCGAAGAGATTGGCGGGCGGCGGGAGTCGGCGCGGAGTGGGGCGCTGGCATCGGTGCTGTCATCGGATTGATCTGGCCTCACGAAAGCTGGCGCCGAGTCATCCACTAATGGAGACGCTCATGACAAGGCAGTGGCGGATTTGGCTCGGTGGAGCGCTCCTCGTTGTTGGCTTCATGGGGCATTTTCTTGCGGCGCGAGCGATTGGAGGCAGCTACATCGCTTTCCGAGATCACATCTTTGGCTTCTTCCTGATTCTCGTCGTGACGGGCGGCATCATCGCGCTGCTGGGCTGGCGCTTCTGGAAGGGCCGCCCTGACATCACGGTTTTGATTATCGGTGTGATTCAGGCGCTATTCGGCATCTACATTTATATCGAGCGCTTCCACATCGCTTGAGCGCGATAGCCGTCAGCGGCACACCGGTGTTGTGACCGTCTGGCGCACTCTTTGGATCGCCTTTACTTGACGTTTTCTCCGAACGAAGTAATCGGATCCACATCCACAGGAACGCTCCCCGTCTTGCTCAACGCGGCTTGTAGCTGGGTCGGCATGGTTCCGTATTTGTTGAACCATGCCTCCGCTCTCGCGCGATTCCCGGTCGCCTCGATCTCCAGCAATTCCTTGGCGAGACTCGCCACAGCAACCGGCATCCTCGCGAAATCGATCGCGTAGCGATCGGTCGCCGCATCCCGCGTAATGGCGCGCTGCTCCACGAAATAGTTGAACTCCATCATCTCCGCTCTGGCGTGAGCTTCGGCCACTCCAAACCGAACTGTGCGGAAAATTCCCGCCACGTGCGAGGCGTAGTAGTCGCGTGCCCGAGATTTCGGCAGGACCCCCTTGTTCATCAGCCAGTCCAGTCCGTAAAGGCCGACAATGTCAGCCTTTGCTTCCTCGAGGCCGCTATAGATCGGCCCGATCGATTCGCGAATGTCTGCACGCTTGCCGGCGATGCGCGAATAGGCCGGGCCAAGACCGTGCGAGATCTCGTGCATCACGACCACCGACAGATATCCATCCATCGACGCAAGATTCGCCTGGTCCTGGCGCATCAGGAGTTTGCCGATCGGCAGCACGACGTAGTTCACGCGCGCGTCCATGAAGTTCTTGAAGAAGATCTTCTTCGTTCCCTTTTCGGCGTGAATGCGCGGGTCGTTGGGCAGATTGTCCGCGACCGCCTGATAGCCGTGGCGCAGATCTCCGCCGCGGTATGGCGCGTCCATCACTTCCATCGGTGTTGGATGACCGGCATTCGAGGGCTTGTCGGCTGCCGCGATGGGGAGGGCGTCCTGGATGTCGGCCACGTATCTCTTGTAGGTCGCCAGTTTGGCGCTCTCGCTCGGGTTCCGGATCATCACCGCAACTCCGTACGACGTCTTAACGCCGAGCAGGTCGTCGAGGTACGTCTCGTAGGGTGCCATGATGACGTCGAATTTCGGATTATCGAGATCGACCCAGGCGAGATCACTCTTGTAGTAATCGTCCGTCAGCAGCGCATCGGCGCGAAGACGCAGGAAATTCGCGAACGCCTTGTCGTCGCTCAGTGAAGCGGCGTCGCGCAAGGCCTTGGCCGCGGGTACGACCCATTGCCTGTACTCGATGTGATACGGAACACCGACGAGATCCTTGCCGCTTCGCTTGACGACTGTCCACGGACTGTAGATCTCGGCCTTCTTCGCGGGATGTGCGGCGACGTAATCCTCGATCCCCTTGCGGGTAATTCCAGTGGGGTAAAGCGCGTGTCCCGGCTCGTAGACAGTGTTCGCCAGAAAGGGCTTGTTCCCCTCGAGCAAGTCGTATCTGCTCCCGTTGATCAACAGAAAGTGGCGAATCTGTTTTTCCGCGTCCCCCGGACAGTTTGCGAGCGCCTTGTAGAGCGTTAGACCTTCCGGGTCCGCTTGTCGCCAGTAGGTGCTCTCGAAGTACTGTCCCGCCTCGACGAGCTTTCGCACCATGCTCACTTCGCGTGCGGAGAGTCCCGCGGTAGAGAAGGGCATCTGCACCGGTCGGAACTTGGCCAGCTGCGCGGCGATGTTTTCTGTCGGGGCGGGATGCGACGAGCAGCTCGGTGGCGAGGTCGATACCGCACCAGCAGTGAACGAGCGATGCGCGGATACCGCGCCAATCGATGCAATGGCGGCGGAGGCGAGAAAAAGGGAATGGAGTTTCATACAATGAAGCTAATGCTCGGAGGGCTTGGTGCGCGCGTCGCGCCACGCGCGAGTTGGGTCATCATCGGGGTCGGGTGTTTCCTCGGGCGGCCTGATATTCTCGGGAACATTGCGCAGATTGATGCGGATCCGCGTCCAGGTCGACGACCGGCCTCGCATCGAATCGATCAGGACGTCATCGACTGCCAGAAGCCCCGCTGCGTCGCGATGTCTCGCCTTCCATCGCTCGAGACCTGCGAGTGCTTCGTCTTTGCGCGGGGAGTTGGCGACGACGATCAGCGGCATCTTCGATCGCGATTTCGTTGCGGTCTTCTTTGCCGCCACCTTCCTCGTTCCCGTCTTCTTCGCTGACTTTGCGCGTGACGGAGCGACACGTGCCGGCTCGCCTTCCATCTTCCGAAAGTGCGGCGGCCACGGCGCGTCGCCGAGCCCGGCGGCTTCGTCGCGGTCGGCGAGCTCCAGGAGTTGATCAAGAGAACCGGCCGCGTCATCCATCTGCGCGTTCGGATCGCCAATGGCTTTCAACCGCGCCGGCATCGTCAGGACCGTGAAATCACCCGGCTCGCAGTCGGGAATGTCGTCCCAGCGCAGCGGCGCCGAGACACGCGCATCGGGGAGCGGCCGTATCGAGTACGCCGAGCAGGTGGTGCGGTCTTTAGCGTTCTGGTTGTAATCGAGAAAGACGCCATGGCGCTCCTCCTTCCACCACTTCGACGTCGCGAGCTTCGGAACCCGGCGCTCAATCTCGCGCGACAGCGCCAGCGCGCTACGTCTCACTTCGGTAAAGGTCCATCTCTGCTGAATACGGGCATTGACGTGCATTCCGCGCGAGCCGCTCGTCTTGGGCCAGCCGCGTAGTCCCACCTCCTCCAGCAAATTCTTCACTTCCATCGCCACGCGACGCACGCTGTCCCATTCAATCCCGGGAATGGGGTCGAGATCGATGCGCAGCTCGTCGGGATGATCGAGATCATTCGTCCGCACAGCGTGTGGATGCAGCTCAATGCAGCCAAGATTGACGATCCAGGCGAGGCCGGCGGCGTCGTCGACGACAACTTCTTCGGCGATGCGTCCCGAGGGAAAGGAGAGCGTTACGGTTCGCAGCCAGTCCGGACGATTCTCGGGGGCCCGCTTCTGGTAGAACGGCGGCTTTTCAGCGCCATCGACGAAGCGCTTGAGCATGCTCGGCCGGTCACGAACGCCGGCAACAGCTCCGCTCGCCACCGACAGGTAATATTTGACAACGTCGAGTTTTGAGAGCTTGACGTCGCGCGAGAAGTACGGCTTGTCCGGATTGGTTATCCGGACTTCCCGCCCATCAATCGAGAGAGCTTCTACAGACTCTTTCTTCGGCACGGTGAGATTGTAACATTGGGGGCATCAAACCCAAAGGACTCGCCATCTCCAACGATCCCTACGACCTCGACCGGTTTGTGCGTGCGCAAGCGACGGATTATGCGCGCGCACTGTCCGAATTGCGCGACGGGGAGAAGCGATCACATTGGATGTGGTACATCTTCCCGCAGATAGAGGGCCTGGGGAACAGTCCAATGTCGCATCGATACTCGATCAAGAGTGCGGCAGAGGCCCGGGCATATCTCGGTCATCCGATTCTGGGTCCGCGGCTGCGCGAATGTGCCGCCGTCGTACGTGACATCGTTGGGCGCTCGGCACTCGAAATCTTTGGATCGCCGGATGACCTGAAACTGCGCTCCTGCGCAACGCTGTTCGCCGCCGTATCAGACGATGGCGTCTTCGAGGAAGTGCTTCGGAAGTACTTCAACAGTCAGCACGACAGCGAGACACTTCGCCTCCTGCGTGAATAGATTCAAGTCGTGCTTCCACTAGTTGTTCTGGTAATTCTGGTCGCCGCCGGTCTCTACCTGCGCCGAATGCGGCTCGAGATCGAAGCCCGACCCGAAATGACGGAAGAGCGCATCAAGCAGCAATGGCGCGAGCTCGGCTTTTTTTCTGAAGTGGACAATGAGAAAAGGGTCTGGACTCTGACGGGATCTCGCGCCGGGTTGCTCTACTTTCCTGACCTCCTGCTCGGTTATGTCGCCGATCCACAAAACGCATCGGACGGAGCTACCAAGCGTTACGGGCCTTACGGATCTCTTGAAGTAATGACGTGGCCGGATGCTGGATTCAACGGCAATGCAATTCGAGGTTCGTTGGTGGCTCTCACTCACCTGGCGGAGCTCATTGAAGTGAAGCTTGCCTCGGCCGAACCGGGTTCGCCGATCCGGATCCGCGCCGAGTTTGCTCCCGACAGCCGATACACGCTGGTGCTGGATGTCCGGGCCGATGGGTTCGATCCTGCATCAGCAGATCGTGAGCGGCTTGGCCCGCCTACCAGCGTGCCGGCAAAAGAGAAGCAGTGATCGAATCCGCGGCCGCGCGGCCAGCTCCATCCTGAGGAGGTGGGTATGAAGGTCGAAGTCGTGCAACAGCCAGAGCTCCGTCTTGCCAGTGTCAGACATGTCGGATCGTACATGCGCGTCTCGGAGGCATTCCAACGTCTGAATGACCTCGTTACAGCAGCGGGATTGAGCAACCGGGATACGAAGCTGGTAGGCATTTATTACGATGATCCATCGACCACGCCCGAGAACAAACTTCGATCAGACGCCGCGATCACGATTGCGGCGAAGACGAAGCTTCCGGCTGGGCTGACCGAGGTGATCATTCCAGCCGGCCGCTACGCGCACTTCACGCATGTCGGTCCGTACGCGGGACTCGGCGAGGCGTGGGGTCACCTGAGGAACGAATGGCTGCCACAGAGTGGTGAGAGACCTGGCGGCGCAATGAGCTACGAGATGTATCGGAATACTCCGATGAACGCCAAGCCGAACGAGCTCGTCACCGATCTCTATCTGCCACTGGCCGCGCGGGCTTTGTCACAGCGCGCCTGAATCCGATCGTCGGCCATCCGCTGTGGCCATTCCGAAAATGCCGACGTGGGTCCGCGCCACTCGAGCTCGTTAGCATCGGCGAAGAGAGGGGCATCGGTTCTCAGAGTAGCGAGTGTCTTGAACAGAAGTGCGCGTTCGCGCTGGGCGCCGAGTACTCCATCGGGAAACGATTCGATCGAACCGTGTCGGTTTAGCAGGGCCGCCGCGGTAGTCGGACCGATTCCCGGAATGCCTGGATATCCATCCTGAGAATCGCCAACAAGTGCGAGGAAGTCAGGAATGAGCGGCGGGTCCACTCCGAACTTCGCGCGCACGCCCTCGGCGTTCCTGATCTGCATTCCCTTCCGAATGATCTGCACCACGCGATCATCGCGGACGCATTGCGCGAGATCCTTGTCGTTGGCCCAGATGCACACCTTCTCGACCTGTGAATCCTCGGCGGAGAGACGCGCAGCAGATGCGAGTCCGTCGTCAGCCTCGAGCTCGATCATCGGCCAGACCGCCACGCCCATCGCCGCGAGCGCCTCCTCGAGCGGCAGAAACTGCGCGTATAGCGCGGGCTCGATTCCTTCGCCCGTCTTGTAATCCGGCCACAGCTCATTGCGGAACGACTCGATGACGTGGTCGGTGGCGACCCCGATGTGCGTCGCGCCTGTTTCGATCATCTCCAGCACCGAGTGCAGCACTCCCGCAACGGCGCCGAAAGGCTTGTCCTTCCCTTTATTCCAGCTGCGCTGCCCGTAGAAGTGACGGAAAAGCTCGTAGGTGCCGTCGATCACGTGAACGATCATTTCTTTCGGTCAAATCCCGAACTGCCTGAGATGGTGGTCCATGTGGCGATAGGCGAACACGCACCACTCCTTCGACGTCATCTTACCGAACACCGGATGCTCGGGCCACAACGTCTTCGGATTGAGGTTCTCGAACGACTGAACATGCCGGCGCACGGCTGCACGCTCGATGGACCACTCCAGCGGTTTCCTGCCTATAAGCTCTGGTGACGTCTGTATGCCTTTGGGGAAGGGAAGCCAGTAAATGAGTAGCTGCTTGAGCGGCGGATGCCGCTGGGGGCGCTTTTTTAGAGCGACCTTGAGCTCTCCTTTCGCCATCAGCATCCAGTCCGCCAAATGAGCGAGCATTTGCGGCGCGGTCATCGTACCCCATAGCGCGGTGGCGGCGGGACTCAGGCACTCCAATCTGTCGAGCAGCTCCTGTCGCGCCCGCGCGTTCGACAACGATCTCTTCATTTCGTCTCCGGCAAACCCAATGCGACGAAAATAGTGCCTGAGCTCTCAAGCTGGGTGGCGTAGGGGTCGTCTCTCTTGCAGGTTTTCGTGGTTCCCGTCGTACATTTTCTGAAGGCACCCGTGACAGCTAGCGTGCGAAAGACCCTCATCAGCAGCGATTCCATCGGGGTCGGTTCCGTCCTGGGCCGATACCGCCTGCTCGAACGCGTCGGCGAGGGCGGGATGGGCGAGGTGTGGAAGGCTCACGATGACAACCTCGACCGGGACGTTGCAATCAAGATGATCCTGCCCGGAACCCTCCATAACGCGACTACCCGTGAACGCTTCCGTCGAGAGGCGCTCGTGCTGTCCCGCCTGTCGCACCCGGGTGTTGCTACCATTTTCGACTTCGATGTCAGGAATGGCTGCGAGTTCCTGGTCATGGAATACGTCGCCGGCGGGACGCTTCAGTCGCGCCTCGCAGCCGGCCCATTGCCGCTCGACGACGTACTCAGACTCGGCATTGCGATCGCTGAAGCGCTCGACAATGCGCACCGGCACGGGTTCCTTCACCGCGACCTCAAGCCGGGCAATGTTGCGCTCACGGCGGACGGTCATCCGAAGATCCTCGATTTCGGCATCGCCATGCTTCTTTCTGGTGACCGGGCCGCCGGCAGGATAACGGAGGCGGGCATGATCATGGGCTCGATTCCATACATGTCTCCCGAGCAGCTGATGGGGGAAATCTGCGATGCGCGCACCGACGTCTATGCGCTCGGCGTAATGCTGTTCGAGATGCTCAGCGGACAGCGCCCCTTCGTAAAGGAACGGCCCGAAGCGCTGATGTTCGCGATCATCAGCAACGCCGCGCAGTCCGTGCGGGCGCTGCGCCCAGATGTGCCGGAAGCACTCGATCAATTGGTGACCGAATGCCTGCGCAAAGATCCCGCGCAACGTCCGACTTCTGCGGCCCAGGTCGCCGCGGCGCTGCGCGGAATCCGGGACGGCGCACCGACCGGCGCGCTACCTCTGCCTCCACGTGACGTGATACGGTCGATAGCGGTGCTTCCACTCCGCAACGTCTCGATGGATCCGACTCAGGAGTACTTTGCCGACGGGATGACAGAATCAATCATCTCCGACCTCGCGCGCATAAAAGCGTTGCGCGTGATCTCGCGGACGTCCGTCATGAGGTACAAGGATGTCGCGAAGTCTCTTCCCGAGATCGCGTGCGAGCTGAACGTCGACACTGTCCTCGAAGGCTCCGCGCTGCTTGTGGGCAACCGCGTGCGCATCAGTGTCCAGCTCATTCTGGCGCGCACCGATGAGACGATCTGGAGCGAACGCTACGACCGCGATCTCGCGGACCTTCTGGGAATGCAGAGCGAGCTCGCTGAAACAGTCGCGCGCGAGATCGCGATCCAGATCTCTCCGGCCGAGACGAGGAAGTTTGCGAACCGCGCCGCCGTAAACCCGGAGGCGCATCTCGAGTTTCTCAAGAGCCGCCACTCGTTCTTCGCCGCATCGCCGGAAGCATTGGAGGTCGGACTGCGACACGCGCGGCGCGCCTTGGAGCTCGACCCGTCATCCGCGCTCGCGTGGACTGCGCTCGCTGACATCAACATCTTCCGCGCGATTCGCGGGATG
>WNGI01024982.1_pt1 | contig 10510 bp, 6 predicted proteins | sample 5400621 | NCBI WGS metagenome assembly WNGI01 (sample SAMN13153374, study PRJNA577476) | soil metagenome | isolation source: 20 cm soil or saprolite under Garry oak tree replicate 1 | place: USA:California | collected 2016-06-15 | reverse complement strand
TCCCCGCGTGGTGGGCGGCCGGATACCTGGCCCAAATCGAGCGGCGCATCAATGCCCTCCCAGGGAGGACCGACCTCCTGTCCCCCGACATCGCCGGCTACAAGGGCCATTGGTACGGGATGCCCTGGCTGATCGACAACCGCGTCTTTGTCTACAACGCCAGGATGCTCAAGGACACGGGATTCATCGAGCCTCCCAAAACGTGGAGCGCGCTGCTCAAGGCGGCATACGCGATGAAGGCCAGGGGAACGGCCTTTCCCATAATGTTCCCGTGGGCCCGGCACGAGGGGGAGTTTGACGACTTCGCCGCGGTCCTGGCCAGCTTCGGAGGCCGCCTGTTCGACGACGGGTACACAAAGGTGCTGTTCAACGGCCCGGAGGGCGTTGCGGCCCTGACCACGTGGACCAACCTGCGCCGCAAGTACGACCTGGTGAATCCCGACGCCCTGGCCAGCAAGAGTGTTGCGGTCTCCATGACGCTGAGCCAGGGGAAGGCCGGCTTCGGGACGACGTGGTCGCTGTTGCGCGGGATGTTCGACGATCCCGATAAGTCGAAAGTCGCCGGGCAGTTGCGCGTCATGTTGTACCCTGGGGGGAGGGCCGGCATGACGGGGACCTACGACGGATCGGAGAGCCTGGGCCTCGCAGCCGACTCCAAGCACCCAGACGCCGCCTGGAGGTACATTGAGTTTCTGACGAGCAAGGATGTCGAGCGGAGCGTGTTCGTCACCCAGAAGATCCTGCCGGTCTGGAAGAGCCTCTACACCGACCCGGAGATGGTCAACGCCGACCACGACCTGCCGGTCATCCTCGCCCAGCGCAGGCACATCATCCTCCGGCCGGGCGTCCCGTGGTACAACGAGTTTTCTCAGATCATGCAGGCGGCGCTGCTGCAGGCCGTCACCGGCAAGAAGAGCCCGAAAGTCGCGCTCGATGGCGCGGCCGCCGAAACGCTCAAGCTGATGAAGCGTCAGTAAATGCTCGCCCTCATCTTTCGCGAGCGGCTGATTTCGGGCCTGACCGAGGGCGGGGTGAAGGGGTAGTCGGTGGTCGCCGAGCGTGCCGCCCGGATGCCCGAGCTTCGGCTTCGGTAGCCGCACGGGCGGAGAGGTGATCCCTCGCGAAGATGTCCTATAGTGAGATAAAGGTAGGAGAGGTCGCGGATCGACGGTTCGTGAGGAGGGATGTCCGGTGGCCAGATATCGACGCTTGGCTGGGGTGCTGACCGCCCTGATTGTCCTGGGCGCGCTCGCCTGGGGCATCGGAGGCCCGGCGGGGGGACAAGAGATCCTGAAGATCGGCGCCCCGCTGGCCGCCACCGGGGCCGACGCCCGGGAAGGCGCCCTGACCAAGCAGGGCTACGACCTGTGGGTGGAGACCGTGAACACGCGCGGCGGCATCAAGGTCGGCAGCACCGCCTACAGGGCCCAGATCCTCTACTACGACGACCAGAGCAAGCCCCAGATCTCCGCGGAACTCACCGATAAGCTCATCAACCAGGATCACGTGCGCTTCCTGCTGGGGCCGTACGGGAGCCCGGCCACCTTTGCGGACGCCGCGATCGCCGAGAAGTACAAGATCCCGATGGTGGAATCGAACGGGGCCGCCCGGAGGATCTTCCAGCAGGGCTACAAGTACATCTTCGGTGTCCTCAGCCCCGCGGACGAGTACGCGAGGGCCATGCTGAAGGCGGCCGTCTCGCTCAGGCCCAGGCCGGAGACCGTGGCGATCGTGTCCGCGGACGACCTGTTCTCGCTCGAAGTCGCGAACGCGGCCAAGGATTGGGCGGAGCACAATAACTTGAAGGTCCTCTACTTCCAAAAGTACCCGGTCAATACCCCCGACCTCAGCGCCGCCCTCACCAGCATCAAGTCGCTCCACCCCGACGTCTTGATCGGATCCGGCCATCTGCAGGAGAGCCTGCTGATCATGAAGCAGGCCCAGACGCTCGCCGTCAACGCCAAGTTCTTCGGATTCACCGTGGGGCCGACGACGCCGGATTTCGCGAAGTCCCTGGGGCCGGCGGCGGAGGGGGTGTTCGCCTCGTCCCAGTGGACGCCCGACGTCAAGTACAGCGGCCCGATCTTCGGCTCTGCCCAGGATTGGGCCAGGCTCTTCCAGATCCGGTACGGGGCGGTTCCCGACTACCACAACGCCGAGAGCAGCGCCGGCGCGCTCACGCTGCAACTGGCGATCGAGAAGACGGGCAGCCTCGACCCTCAGAAGGTCCGTGACGTGCTGGCGTCGCTCGACGTCGTGACGTTTTACGGACGGATCAAGTTCAACGCCGAGGGACTCGACGTCTACAAGCCGATGGTCGCCGTCCAGATCCAGCACGGCAACGTGGTGACGGTCTGGCCGGCGGAGGTCGCCTCGGCGAAGGCGATCTATCCAACGCCTCCCTGGAACGCCCGGCAGTAGCATCCGGTTTCGGGCAGCCCGGCGAGGCCTCGCCGCAGGCTGCCCCCGGATCATGCGTGCCAATCGAAGCGAGGAGTAGAGCCAAGGTCACGTGAGCGCCGCGGCGCAGATCGCGCTGCAGAACGCGGTCAACGGCCTGCTCATCGGCGGGACCTACGCCACCGTCGCCGTGGGGTTCTCGCTGGTCTGGGGAACCCTGAACGTGGTCAACATCGCGCACGGCGCGCTCGTCATGCTGGGGGCGTACGTGACCTACTGGCTCTTCAGCCTGTACCACATCGACCCCCTGCTCGCGCTGCCCCTCACCGGGGCCGCCCTCTTCGCCCTCGGGTATCCCCTGCAGCGGTTCGTGATCAATCAGGTCATCCGGGCGTCGTTCCTGATCACGTTCCTGCTGACGTTTGGCCTGGACCTGCTGATCACCAACCTGGCGCTGGCGGCGTGGACCGCCGATATCCGCTCGGTGACCACCTCGTACTCCGGGTGGAGCCTCACCGCCGGACCGCTCGCGCTGCCGGTCGTCCGAATCGCCAGCCTGGGGATCGCCGTCCTGGCGGCGGCGCTGCTGCACCTGCTGATGACCGGCACGCGGCTCGGCAGCGCGATCCGCGCCACCGCCTCCGACCTGGAAGCGGCGCGCCTGATGGGGATCCCGATCGCCCATGTCTACGCCCTCACCTTTGCCATCGCCGCGGCGACGGCAGGCATCGCCGGTGGGCTGATCAGCCTCAGCTTCCCGATCTACCCCGCGATGGGCGCCGGGTACACACTGGTCGCCTTCGTCGTCTGCGTGCTGGGCGGGCTCGGCAGCGTGCCCGGGGCCCTCGCCGGCGGGCTGACCCTGGGCCTGCTGCAGACCTACGCGGCCTGGTGGCTCGGGCCGAACTTCGACAATATCGTCGCCTTCAGCGTGCTCATCCTCGTCCTGCTCGTGCGTCCCGCCGGGCTCTTTGGCCGGGCCCGCCGGTTTCGCGGATGAGGCGGCAGGCCCTGCATCGTCCCGGCGCCGCCGGCGCGATCCTCGCCGCGGCCGCGCTCGCCGCCGCGCTGGCCATCCCGGCCTTCGCCGGCACCTACTACGTCCGGGTCATCACGGGGATCTTCATGTTCGGGATGCTCGCCTCGGGGTGGAACCTCATCGGGGGGTACACGGGCTATCCGGACTTCGGCGCGGCCGCGTTCATCGGCATCGGCGCATACACGACCGGAATCCTGATGCTCCAGGCCCACCTCCCGTTCGCCCCGGCGCTCGCGGGCGGGGGGATCCTGTCGATCGGCGCCGCGGCCGCGATGGGGTCGGTGCTCCTCCGCCTGCGCGGGCACTACTTCGCGATCGCCAGCCTCGGGTTCATGATCGTCCTCCAGCAGCTCGCAGCCAACCTCGACATCACGGGCGGCGGATCCGGGATGAACCTCCCTGTGGCCCGGAGCTTCACGACGTTCTACTACTGGACGCTCGCGGCGCTCGTCCTCGCGGTGGCCGCGGGATTCGCGCTACCCCGCGCGCGGGTGGGGTATGCGATCGCGGCGATCCGGGAGAACCAGGACGCCGCCCAGATCCTGGGCATCGCCCCGCTGCCGTACAAGATCCTGGCCTACGCGGCCAGCGCCTTCTTCTTCGGGATCGCGGGGGGCATCTACGCCTATTGGTTCACGTTTATCGACCCGCCGACCGTGTTCAACGTGGACTTCACGATCCAGGCGATCGTCATGACCCTCTTCGGCGGGCCGGGAACGGCGCTGGGGCCGCTCGCGGGCGCGGTCATCCTCAAGAGCCTCGACGTGGTCCTCACCAACATCTCCGTCTTCTTCCACAATGTCTTCTTCGGGGCGCTGGTGTGCCTGCTCGTCATCTTCGCCCCCCGGGGGCTGGCCGAGATCTTCCGGGCGCGCGGGGGCCTGATCGAGGCCATCCGCGCCGACCTGCGGGAGAGCAGGATCTGATGCCGCTGCTCGAGGGCCGCGGGTTGACGAAGCTCTTCGGGCGGCTCGTCGCGGTCGATCACGTGGACCTGGCGGTCGAGCCGGGCGAGATCGTGGGGCTCATCGGGCCGAACGGCGCCGGCAAGACCACGCTGGTGAACCTGATCACCGGCCTGGAGGCGCCGACGGACGGCACCGTGACGTTCGACGGACACGCGCTGCGCGGGCTGCAGCCGCCGGCGATCGCCCGGTTGGGGCTCGCGCGCACGTTTCAAATCGCCCAGCCCTTCCGCACCATGACCGTCCGCCAGAACGTCGCGGTTCCCGCGCTCTTCCGCGGCGATCCCGCCCCCGGCGTGGCCGCCGCCCTGCGGGAAGCCGACGCGGTGCTCGAGATCGTGGGGCTCGGGCCGAAGCGCGATCTCCCGGCGCGGGCGCTGACGACGCCCGACCTGCGGCGGCTGGAGCTGGCGAAGGCGCTGGCGCTGCGGCCCCGGCTGATGCTCCTGGATGAGGTCATGGCTGCGCCGGGTCAACGCCAGGGGGATCGCCCTCCTGGTGATCGAGCACGTGCTGCGCGCGGTGATGGGCCTGAGCCACCGCGTCGTGGTGCTCCACCACGGCCGGAAGATCGCGGAGGGCGCGCCGGCCCAGGTCACCGCCGCCCCGGAGGTCATTCGCGCCTACCTCGGCACCGACCAGGGCGCGGGGCCCGAGAGCGCGCCGCCGTGAGCGCGGCTGCGCAAGAGGCGCCGCTGCTCCAGGTGCAGGACCTCGACGCCGGCTATGGCGCGGTGCAGGTCCTCTGGGAGGTTTCGCTCGACGTCCGCCCGGGCGAAACCGTGGCCCTGATCGGGCCGAACGGCGCGGGGAAATCCACGCTCCTGCGCACGATCTCGGGCCTGGGGCGGCCCTGGCGGGGGCAGGTGCGCTTCGGGGGGCGGGAGATCACCGCGCTCGCCCCCGAGCAGATCGTCCGCCTCGGCGTCGCCCACGTCCCCCAAGGACGCCGGTTGTTCGCCGATCTCTCGGTCCGCGAGAATCTGCTCCTCGGCGCCTACGCGCGAGATGACGCGGCCGGCATCGCCGCCGACTTCGCGTATGTGCTCGACCTCTTTCCCGCGCTCCGCGATCGCCTCACCCTGACCGCCAGCCAGCTCAGCGGCGGCGAGCAGCAAATGGCGGCGGTCGCGCGCGCGCTCATGGCGCACCCCCGGCTGCTCCTCATCGACGAACCGTCCCTCGGGCTCGCGCCCATCGCCATCCGGATGCTGATGGGGGCCGTGGACCGTCTCCGCGGCGCCGGGACGAGCGTGCTCCTGGTCGAGCAGGACGTCGCCGTGGCGCTCCACCACGCGGACCGGGGCTATGTGCTCGAGACCGGCCGGATTGTCCTCCGGGACGCCGCGCCGGCGCTCCTCAACAACCCGCAGGTGCGGAATGCCTATCTCGGGTTGGGGGCAGGGGGGCCGCGGACCTAGCGCGAAAGATGCGCGGACTCGATCCCAGGACGACGCCTCCCATCACGCCCCCCAGGAGCGCCCGAGTGCCTTCGACCCCTCGAGATGAACTCGACCATCGGATCGGCGCGCTGCAGCGCCACCTCCGGACCCAGCAGGTCGACGCCGCCCTGATCAGCCAGAACATCGACCTCTTCTACTTCACCGGATCGATGCAGAGCGGTACGCTCCTCGTGCCCGCCGACGGCAGGCCGGTGTATGCCGTCCGCCGCGTGCTCGAGCGCGCCAGGACGGAGAGCGCCCTCGAGGAGATCGTGGCGCTGGAGTCCTTCCGCCAGCTGCCCGATCTTCTTCGGGGGGCGGCCGGCCGCACCCCCCGGCGGATCGGGCTCGAGCACGACGTGCTCCCGGTCGCGGTCAGGGACCGCCTCGCGGCGGTCTTCGAGGACGCGGCGTGGGTGGACGTGTCGGCCGCGATCAGGACGATCCGGGCGGTCAAGTCCCCGTACGAACTGGACAAGCAGCGGGCGGCCGGAGGCCTCTCGGCGCTGATGCTCGAGGCCGCGGTCGGATCGCTGCGGGAAGGCATCACCGAACTGGACCTGGCCGGCCGCATCGAGGCCGCGGCGCGGCGGGCGGGCCACCAGGGGCTCGTGCACATGCGGGGATGGAACCAGGAGATGTTCTACGGCCAGGTCTCCGGCGGCGACGCGGGGGCCCTGCAGAGCTTCCCCGACATCCCGCTCGCCGGCGCGGGGCCGAGCGCGGCGAGCCCGACCGGAGCCGGGTGGCGACGCATCGTGGCGGGGGAGCCGGTGATCTTCGACTACGTGGCGGCGCTGGACGGCTATCTCTGCGATCAGACCCGCACGCTGGTGATCGGGGCGATGCCGGAGAAGTTTGCCCGCGCGCACGACGCCGCCGTCGCGATCCTCACCGATGTCCAGTCCGCGATCCGGCCGGGCGTGACGCCCCAGGACCTCTACCGCCGCGCGGTCGCGCGCGCCGAGGTCCTCGGCTACGCCGACCATTTCATGGGCCAGGGCTCGCTGCGCGCCCGGTTTGTCGGCCACGGGGTCGGCCTCGAACTGGACGAGTGGCCGGTGCTGGCGGAGGGCTGGACGCAGCCGCTGGAACCAGGCCATGTGTTCTGCGTGGAGCCCAAGATCGTTTTCCCGGGCGAAGGCGCCGTGGGGATCGAGGATCAGTTCGCAGTCACTCCGGACGGCGCGGAACGGCTCACCCGGTCGGCGCAGCGTCTCGCTGCGATCTAAGCCTCTGAGCGGCGACGGAGAATGCCGAGCCCTCCCAGAGCGGTGCCCAGCAGGAGCACAGAGGTGGGCTCGGGAACCTCCGTCCCCTGCAGGTCGAAATTGCTGAACGATGTCGGTGCCCCGAACCCCGCCCCGGTGGTGGTGTTTGGTTGGTCGCCGTAGAGTCCTACCCGACCATCCGGAAATGTGCTATCGCTCAGCGTCGTGGCAGCAGTCGAGGAGCCGTTGATGAATGCCGAATACGTATTGCCGCTCACTGTCGCTCTAATGTCGTAGGTGGCGCCCGGCGTGAACACGCCGGTCGTTTCGTCCAGTTTTGGTCCCGTCACACCGTTCTGGACGACGTGCCAGTAGATAGAACTGCCGGCGTTGCCTCCGCGGGTGCCCTGGCCATAGTCGTTGCCGCCAAGGACCAGCAGGATTCCGTTATTATTCGTTCCGTCGCTATGCAGAAAGACTCCACCATCTGCCAGATCGTTCACGGTGACCGACACCGTCAGGTCGGTTAAATCAAACGGCAGGCTCGAAACGGCATAGGGGTTGTTGTTTGGGACCTGCGGATAATACATTCCACCGCTGGCGGTCCAATTTCCACTGTAATTATTCCAAAGAGGAGATGGGCTCGGCGTGAAGTTGTCATGGAAGGAAAGCGCCAGCGCAGACGTCGGCATCCCCGTTACCGCCAAAATCCCAAGCCCAACTATGACCAGTGGAGCCAGGAAGGACCAGCGCATGGATGACCTCCTCGAGTTCCAATACCCTCACAATAACCGTATCAAACACTCTTATCGAGGACCATTGATCAATAGAACGAATTGGCCATCTCCTCCGATCGAGAAGAAGCATGACCATTTGTCGGCTCACCTGGCCGGCGTAACGTCTCTTTGCGATCTAAATACCAGCGCCGTCCCTGCGGCCCGTTGTAGCCTCAGGCAGGTTTAGTGAGGCTGTCCTGCGGGGCTCGGCGCTTCGTCGCTCAGAATTTGTTTGACGTGATCGAGGAATTTCTTGATATCGAGCGGCTTGGTCAGGTAGGCGCAGGCGCCGGCCTTGAGCAGACGGTCAACCTGGGCCGGCATCGCGTCCGCGCTGGTCATGATCACCGGGATCCGGCGGGTGGCGGGGTCCTCCCGCAGGCGGCGCAGGACCTCATCCCCCGGAATATCCGGCAGGTGGAGATCCAGCAGGATGAGATCGGGTTGGTGCTCGCGCGCCAAGTCGAAGCCCAACTGTCCCTGCATCGCGGGGAGAAGCCGAATCCCGGGAACTCGGGCCAGGGCATGCCGGACAAGATCGAAGTTGGACAGGTTGTCCTCGATGCAAAGCACGGTGCGGCTGAGAGAAGCCTCTCTTGCCGGGCTGAGGACGGCGGCGCGGGTCTCGGGTTCCGGGTCGTGCACCGGCATCTCTGCCCGAGCAAATTCCACCCAAAAGGTGCTGCCTTTCCCTTCCTCGCTTTCAGCGCCCAGGATCCCGTCCATCGCCTCGACCAGGCGCTTGGACAGGGCCAAGCCGAGCCCCGTCCCCTCAATGCCTCGTTGCTCGGCGCCCAGGCGGTCAAAGGGGGTGAACAGCCGGTCCATCTTCTCCCGGGAAATGCCCATCCCGGTGTCGCTCACCTTGACGCGCACTCGCCCCTGCGGGACATCCTCGGCGCACAGGATGACGCTGCCGCCCGGATGGTTGTACTTGACCCCGTTGGAGAGGAGATTCAGGAGGACCTGCTTGAGCCGCTGGCGGTCGGCCAGGACGCTGCGTTCGGGGATGCCTGAGATCTCAGCGTGAACGCGGACACCGGCCTTGGCGGCAAGCGGATAGATCAAATCCAAGGTTTCCTGCACGATCTCGCCGAGCGGGGCCGGCTCGAGCGCGATGGCGATCCGCCCGGCCTCGATGCGCTCGATGTCCAGGACCTCGTTGATCAGCGCGAGGAGGTGCCGTCCTCCTTTGAGAATGTGTCTGATCCCCTCCTGCTGGTCTGGACCGAGAGGCTCCATCTCCAGCACCTGCGCGAAGCCGAGGATGGCGTTGAGCGGCGTGCGCAACTCGTGACTCATGCGTGAGAGGAACTCGCTCTTCTCCCGGCTGGCCCGCGCGGCCTCACTGGCCTTCCGCAAGGCCTCCTCCGCCTGCTTGCGCGCCGTGATGTCCATCAGCGCGCCGATCATCCGCAGCGGCCGCCCCTCGGTGTCGCGCAGAACGTACGCGCGATCGTACACCCTGGCGTACGTCCCGTCGGCGCGCCGGAACTGGTATTCGTCCGACCATGAGGAGCCTCCACCCTCGATCACCGCGCTCATGCTGGAGGTCACCCGCTCTCTGTCTTCCGGATGGACCTTGTCCGCCCACCAGTCCACGTCGGTCTGGGCGGCCTCCTGAGGATAGCCGAATTGCGTCTGGATGGCTTCCCCCCGCCACACCCGCTGCGTCAAGACATCCAGGTCCCAGATCGAGTCATTGGAAGCCCGGGCAAGGAGGCGGAACCGCTCTTCGCTCTTTCGAAGTTCCTCTTCCGCGTGCCGGCGTTTCGTGATGTCTTGCGCCACATTGGACGCCCCGGCGATCTTGCCCGCTGTGTTCTTGATTGGCGAAATGGTCAGGGAGACGTGGATCGGCACGCCGCCCTTTCTCACCCGCACCGTGTCGTAGTGGACATGTTCTCCCAGCTCGAGGCGCCGCCTAATCTTCGGGATCTCGTCGAGACGGTCGGGGGGGATGAGCGCCGCCAGAGGCCGGCCAAGGATTTCTTTCTTGGAAAACCCAAAGACTTTCTCCGCGCCCGGGTTCCAGCTCGTGATACTGAGGTCGTTGCCGACGCTGAAAATGGCGTCATCGGAGGCTTCCACGATCGACGCGAGCCGGCGGAGAGCCTCCTCCACCCTCAGGCGCTCGGTAATATCCCGAGCGATCGTCGACACCCCGATCAACTTGCCCGCGGCGTCTGCGATCGGTGACAGGGTGAGGGAGACGTCGATGTGGGTGCCGTCTTTTCTCAGGCGCGTGGTTTCTGGATACGTCAGGTGCTCTCCTCGCCTCAAACGCTCGCGATTCCCCATCATCTCGTCGAGGCGGTCCTGGGGGTACAGTCGGGATACGGACTGACCCACGGCCTCGCCCGCCAAGTACCCAAACATCTTCTCCGCACCCGCGTTCCAGCTCGTGATCGTGCCGTCGATGGTGGCCCCGTAGATCGCGTCGTCTGAGGACCTCACGATCGCGGCCAAGAGGTGGCGCTCCTCCTCTGCCTGCTTCCTCAGGGTGATGTCGCGTACCGCCGCATCATAGTACTCGATCTGCCCGGAGGGCGCGCGTACGCCGCGCATCGTGAGCCGCGCCCAGATGAGCTGGCCGTCGTGTCTGCGCATCTGGGTCTCAAAGTCCACGATGCCTTCGCGCTCGAGGACGAGCAGCGCCTGTGCTCGGGCTTCCGGG
>WNGI01006679.1_pt1 | contig 10510 bp, 6 predicted proteins | sample 5400621 | NCBI WGS metagenome assembly WNGI01 (sample SAMN13153374, study PRJNA577476) | soil metagenome | isolation source: 20 cm soil or saprolite under Garry oak tree replicate 1 | place: USA:California | collected 2016-06-15 | reverse complement strand
GAGCGATACATATTCCGGCAACCCCGCCGAGATGGTCGTCGTGGGTGTCGCCGCAGACGCCAAGTACAACAACTTGCGCGAGAAGGCTGTGCCTCGCATCTACGCCCCACTCGCCAATCCCATGTGGGAAAATCCTGCTGCCGTCTATGAAGTGCGCACTTATGGCGACACCCAAGCTGTAGCTGTCGCGCTTCGCCAAGTTGTCCGGGAAACAGCTCCGACGCTCGCTCCCATCGAAATCCATACCATGTCGGAACTAGTTGACGACTCGCTCGAAACCGACCGCTTCGTCGAGCGACTCGCAAGCGCTTTCAGCTTGCTGGCTCTTCTTCTCGCTGCCATTGGCCTGTACGGCCTGATGGCCTACTCGGTGGCTCGCCGGACGAGAGACTTCGGAATTCGCCTGGCCCTGGGCGCGGAGCGGGGAAATGTTCTTTGGCAGGTGTTGCGCGAGACGCTGGTGCTTGTAATGCTCGGAATCTCCATAGGCGTCCCTTTGGCGCTGGGTGGAACTCATCTGGTACGTAGCATGCTATTTGGGCTAGGTTTCGCGGACCCGGTCGCAATTCTGCTCGCGGCAACTCTGCTGACTATTGTTGCTGCGCTTGCCGGTTTTCTGCCAGCCTGGCGCGCTTCTCAGGTGGACCCCATGGTCGCGCTACGATACGAGTAAATCATGGCTCCTTCGCAGACAACGAAGGACGAAAAGGATTACCGTCCAGGGATGTCAACCAGGGTGCAGGTTCCAGGTCTTGCGGGGTTTACCGCGTTGGCAATCTGTCGCATCATGGGACGCACCAGGCTCCATCTGTTTTTGCTGAGATTCACGAGCGCGCGGGCGTGCAAGCGAGCGAAAGGGAGCCGGTGCGGACGGTCACGGCACGAGTTTCACCGGAGCCCGCCAAAATGCCGCCTTCTGTTCGGTCGGATTCAGCACAGTGACCTGGCAATCGTACTCGCCTAGCGGGAGCTGATTTAGGGCGATGCTCAAGCTCAGGGGCATCGTTTTCAGCCTGTTATTCAACCCGTTGACCACCTCCATCGGTTGCGTTTCAAAGGCCTTCGTTTGGGCGTGGTAGAAACTGACAAACGCAACCAACGGCTCGGTGTTTGGCGCAGTCTGCTCGTAAGCCTGAAGGTACACATACATGTCTCGGCTCTTGCTGAATACCCGAGTCACACTGGGAATCAATTTTTGTCCATTCTCGACTAACGGGTTGACGGTCTCTGCCTTGTCCTTCTTTTTGTCTGCGTTATAGAGCGCATCCTTAAGGTCGATGCGCTGGCTGCTCAGCACGACGGAGCTGATTGGGATTCGCTTCTCCTCCTTGTTCAGGTTGGGAATGACAAACGTGGTTTGAAACGTCCCGATTCTTCCAGTTTCGGCATCCCTGGCCAGAAACTTGATTGTGTATTTTCCGGGGAGGAGGGTGAAACCGGTGTCGTATTCAATCGGCCGCTTAGCTAATTCGATCGCCGTTCGATCGCTGAGCTTAATATTCACCTTGTCGCGCACGTTTGTAATCGTCATGCTGCCGCCATAGTCGTCCTTGATTTCGCCGATAAAATCGATGAGAGTTCGCTCAGCGCCGCGGCGCTTAGCGATAGCAAGTTCCCGTCCTGGAATCTTTACAATAATGGGCACGAAATATTCGGCACGGTTTAACTGAAAATAATCGATTTCCATTGCGATGGTGAGTTCTGTAATCGGATCGTCCAACATGAGCGCATCCTCAAGTTGTCGTTCCTTATCGGTAGCAGTGAATTTGCTGAACTGTTTGCCGGCATAGTAGCCGTGCCGATAATCGAGGTTCGCGGATGACTTCCCGTCCAGTGAAATGCTAACGCGCCGGAATTTCCCATCCTGGGCGGAGTTGGTCGTGTAATACCCGAGAATGTAGTAGCTCGAAACAGCGTGCTGGGCCTGCACGATTCCTTTCGTCAGGTCATTGTAATCGAGCAGGGCTTTTCCGCCAGTGTCGCCAGCGAGCGCGTAAAGGGTATCTTGCGACTGCTGGAAGTTGTTCGTCACGGCCAGTGCCGAAGCTCCTGTGTACATCCCAATGTTGCCCGGTGATCCTACGGTGGCATCTCCAAGCGGGGCCTGGGCTACCAAACCGCGGGCGTCGATAGGCCAGAACGACACACCAGCACGGATTGCAGCATCGATCGTGGCGTGGAGTTGCGCTTGGTTATTCAGGCCATTCAACCTAAGGCCGCTGGCGAAGTAGATTAACGATTTCCTTTCGCTAAGTTGGCCCAGCATTTTGGCCGCCGTTTGGAGAGCGGCCAACTGACGGTCAGTGTTGAAGATGTTAAACTCACTGTCATCCTGACCGAAGGCAGCCCCGACATCGGAGGTACTGGCATCGTCTGGAGATTCATCCCACGCTTGGTCCTCACCTACTACCATCGTTTCGATGATGCTCAACAGCCGATTACGGTCATCGGTGAAATCTTGAAGCACCTCGACCGCGCTGCCGGAATATCTCAGGATGGAGATGAGATCCACCGACGTCATCTGCGTCCGGATAAACTTCTGGGCCGCAACCAATGAGCGCATCTGGTCCGCTGGCGGCATGGCAGTCATGTCGAAATACAACGTCATGAGGCGGCGATCTTTATATCGAATTTTTTCGGGCGCCTCGGGCGAGATGCGAGTCATTGCGAGCTTGTGGTAGATCGTGACATCTTCGGGTTCCGATGGAGTGGTCGTGGCGGCGGAGGGAGTCTCGGGAAGTTTTTGGTGCTCACAAAAACGGACTGTCTGCGGGACACCGTTTTCGGTGACTATGAAATCCTTTGCGGTCAACCCTTCAATGGGATTTCCTGCCTTGTCTTTGACCATCACGGTCTCGACGACCAACTGCGTAGTAACACTGATTGAAGGTGTCTGGCTGCTTTTGGATGGCGCATTCTGGCCTATCTGCTGTGCAGCGGCAGCCAGGGTCCAGAGCAACATAGTTGCGATAACAGCTCTCATAGTTCAGAACCTCAATCGCAATGTGGTTTGCATGCTGCGCATGGCATTCGCAGTAGTTGGCAATCCAAATTGTGTGCTGTTGACGGTGGTGTCCCAGCTAGTAAAGGTAACGTGGTTAAGGAGGTTTGCGGAATCTACACGCAGATCGAGATTGAATCGACCGTTCAAGCGAAATGTGCGACCCATCGAAGCATTCAAAGTGAACTGAGCCGGCCCGATGATCGAATTCCTTCCTGCGTTTCCCCATTGGCCCGGCAAGGGCACCGCGTAAGCCCCCGGATTCAGAGACAAACCTGAAGGGGCGGCGTAAAGCGGCGCGCCTGTGTAGTTTGGCCGGATTGTTCCTGTTACTCCTGTGCCTGGCACCGCTGCAAGATAGATCGGTGTCTGCGGCAGACCACTGCCGACGCTGATCTGCGTGAGGAAGGTCCACTCTTTGAAGAGCGCTCCCTTCCAACCCCTTAACAGTGGTTCCCCCCCAAGTCCCATGCCGGTCGTGTATTGCAGCAGCCCGTTCAGCAGATGGCGCTGATCGAAGGTCGAAAGCCCGCGTTCTGCGGTTAAATCGAGCCAGTTCTGTGCGATGGTGACCGAACTCTGGCTTGCTCCACCAGTCGTGACCGTGCTGGTGCTAAATGGGCTCCGTGGAGTGCTTTGTGTGGCCGCGGAAACTCCTTGACCTCCCAGAGCGGAGTCATCGTCGATGGATTTCGATAAGGTGTATTGGACTGTCGCGGTAAAACCGTTGTGCAATCTTCGCCGCAACTGGATTTGACCAACCCTGCGGGTCGAATTGCCGCCCGAAGTGAGGTAAGCGAATCCAATGGGACATGTCGGGCAGAGATTTGCGGCGCCGATTGGAAAAGTATTCGGCAGGAATTCCTGGACTCCGTCCGTTCCCTTGATGCCGAGATAGGTTGCGGTCAGTAATAGAGAGCCCGGCAGGTCTCGTTGCAAAGACAAATTCCAGTTCTGAGCATAGCCAGGACGGAAATTCGGATCGACAGCAAAAGTGTCGGGAGTGATCGATGGACACGCGTTGAATCCGTTTGCGAGAGTAAGCGGACAAGTGGAGCTATTTTGCACACTCAAACTCTTCGACAGCGGAGCCTGCTGCGCCATTTGCACAGCTATCGTTTGATAGCCCGAAGTGTCGTAGTAGATTCCATATCCAGCGCGAACCACTACTGACGAGCCGGAGATCGGGCGCCACGAAATCCCAATGCGCGGTTCGAAACCCTGTTTGTCCGGCCGAATGAGCGAGTCTGGATATCTTTGCCCCGTCAGCGGCCCGACTGAATCGCTCGCCACGACCGGCGAGACCGCTGCGAAACCTGGAGCAGTGTCCAGATTTACCAAGCGGCCAAACAACTCGGTAATCGGTGCGCCATACTCCCATCGCATTCCTGCGTTAACGGTGAGTTGTGGGCCCACCCTCCAATCATCCGTGATGAATGCGTCGTACACGGATTCCCGAAAATACTTATCCGCATTGCCGAACGCAATGGAGCTGGTGTCCGGAATTCCAAGCAGAAAATCGGCAAGGTCTGAACCGCCCACCGCTGTTCCATTCGCAGTTCCTTGTGTGGCCGCGCCTGTGAAAGTAAACGTGCCTCTCGGGTTTTGCTGCGACAAGTAGTTAAACTCTTGCCTGCGGAAATCACCTCCAAACGTAATGTTGTGCTTGTCCCGATTCCACAACATTGCGTAAGACAACGCGCTGGTCTGATTGCGATCGAAGGAGCTTTGCGCATCTGACAATCCCGCGAGACCGCTCGAAAACGTGAGGCTCGGCGGGCCCCAATTCATCGGGTCTTGATTGTTGCCCGTGATTCCAGCTTGAGCTGAAACATTTTCACGATTCTCCCAGTACGGTGTAACCCGAGTTCTTAAACGGCTGAACCGGTACTCAAGATTCAGGAAGAATCGCTGGTTGAACCGGTGCGACCAGTGCACTGCAGTATTGATTCCCAGCACATCCGTGGTATCGAGAAAGCCGAACAGGTTGGGACTGTCTTCCCGGGTGCTCTGAAAAGCAAAGTCACCATACAGCTCATTTTTGGAATTGAGTGTCTTATCAAAGCGTGATTGCAACGCGTCTTGATGGGTGTTGCTGATGATCGGGATTTGGTAGTTATAGCGCGGATTCCCTGCAACGTTTGGCAACCGATAGAAATTCAACAAAGCTTGTGCCTGAGGGCTAACTGGAATCATGTTACCGGGGAAGGGCATTCCGGTACCCGGATTGAAGATCTGGACGGGTTGGCCCTGGGCGTTCAATTCGTTGGAGAAGTTCCCATCCCGCTCCGCGAGATCCGGCACCAAAGCGGATTGCGTCGCAGCATCGCGATTTCGTGTCCACTGGTAGCCGACAAAAAAGTCAGGACCCTTTCGCCAAACATGGGGAATTCTCAATGGGCCGCCGAGGGTCGCCACGCCCGTGATCCGGTTGTAACTGGCTTTGGGAGTGTTTTGCCCAGTTAACGAGAAAGGCCGGGCGTCCAATCCGGAATAGTCGAAAATGATGCCGATTCCTCCGTTGTAGAGTCCTTTCGCCCCATTGCGATTATTGCCAAACGCCACTAGCTGCGCGAATGGAGACGCAGCTCCGTTGTTCACGCTCCCGTTGATGAGAAAGCCATCCGAGGCCTGTTGATTGAGGTCGTCTTCAGATGTCGGCGTGTCTGCGTCTTTTTTGTCCTGAGGTTTTGCTGCTTCATTCTTGGCTGGAGGAGTCGTGACATTCGCAGTAGGAACGACGGGCGATCTCACCTCGGCCTTGATTTGATCGAGCGGGAGCATGCTAAATTCCCATTTTGCGGCGGCGGCATCCGGAGCGATCAGCACGTCTTGCTTGATAGTCGCAAAGCCTTGCATCTCGACTTCAATCGTCCACGTGCCGTCAGTCAAATCAGAAATGGAAAAGAGACCTTGTTGATCCGTAATCGATACAGATTTCTTGTCGCCCTGTGTTGCCGTTACCGTTGCTCCAGGAACCGGCAGTCCCCCGAATGTGACTTGCCCGTGGTACACCGAGGCAGCGGCCAGGTTCGAAGCTGTCAAGCACGCAATGGCACAGAAAACTCGCAGATACTTATGAATCTGACGCCATGACATCGAATATCCGCCCGTTATTAATTTTCCGAAGGTTTCTCGACATGATCGATGACAAGTACCTCGACCGAGCCTCTTTCCGATTGTAGTCTTAGTCCAAGCTGTTCTTGAACTGCCGTGAATATCGAGGGTTCCGAGGAGTGGCTGGTAGGTTCGCCGCCACCATCTTGCTGGCCTTCAGACCCTTTAAACATCGGAGCTCGACTCTCATCTGGTGTCCACTGCAGCGTGAAATCATACTTGCCTGTAAGTCCGGTCTTATCTACAACCGGTCGGCCCAGTTGCTGCTGCGACAACATCTGAACCAGAAACGCGATCGAAACCCCTTGACCTGCCAAGAGTCCCTTTCGAAAACGCATTACGTCCCCATGGCCGTGTCCTTCAAGATCTTTCATTCCGTTAGGGTAAGTGTCATCCGGCTTTGCTTCTCGGAGTTTGGAGCCGTTTTTCGCGATGACCAGCGCAAATACCGGAAGTTCTTTGGTTTCCCAGTGGAACGTCAGTTTGAGTCGGTCCTTCAAAAGAGCTTGTAGCATGCGTCGGTACTGCAGCACGCGCTGATCGAACGTAAGCTTCTGCAGCGCCCCGGCTATAGTGCTATCCGTTTTCGCGTCAACATCGTATCGTTCAGAGTTGAGCAAGCGGGGTGCTCCTGAGATTCGATCCTCTTCGATTTCATATGCCTCTTGAATGAGCCCCTGCAGTGTGACGCCCGTCGCGGTGAATCTCCCGAACACAAACCCAAGCCCCAACATACGGGTGGTGTATTTGTTTGGTTTGAACGAAGCGACCTCATATGCAGGTGCAACGCCGGTTGTGTTTTGCTCCTGAGACTCAGCCTGGATTTGCGTTGGGTTTACTAGGCCAAACACGATCGGCGTGGCCAAGGCCAGCAGTCCAGCGACCGTGAGCAAGGGCTTTCTCCAATTATCCGGCTTGTGCGCAACACGCAGAGTCCTGTACCTAATCCCCTGTTAATTCTCCGAAGGCCTCTCGACATGATCGATGACGAGAATCTCCACGGGGCCCTTCTGCGATTCCAGTTTCAGACCAAGCTGCTCCTGAACCGCCGCGAACACCGAAGGCCAGGAAGAATCAGGCGGGCGTGCGTTGTCAGATATTATGGTGCCGTCGAACCCAATGAACGTTTGGCTCTCATCTGGCGTCCAGCGCAGTGTGAATTCATAGTAGCCCGGGAGCCCGGTCTTATCCAGAACGGGGCGGCCCAGTTGCCGCGACAACGCCCGCGCCAGGAGCGCGATACCAACCCCTTGACTTGTTAGCTCGCCCCTCCCTAGGCGCATCACGCTATGTTTTGCCTCGTGAAGTTTGGGGCCGCTCGTTGCGATGACCAGCGCATACACGGGAAGCTCTTTGGTTTCGCGGTGGAGCGACAGCTTGAAGCGCTCCGCCACAAGGACCTGAAGCATGCGGTTCCGCTTAAGCGTGCGCTGATCCGGGCTAAGCTTCTGCAGCTCATCAGCTACAGAGCCGTTCATTTTTGCCTCAATATCGTATTTCTCAGACTTGAGCCAGCTCGGTGCTCCTGAGATCTCATAGTCCTGGACTCCGTATGCCGCACGAATAAACATCTGCAGCGTCACGTTCGTCGCAGCCATCCCGTCGGGCGGGAAAATCAGCCTGCTCTGATCACTGCCAGCTTTGTTCGGTTTGACCGAAGCGACTTCGTACCCAGGCTCAGTCGCAGCTGTGTTTTGGGCTTGGGACTGAGCGTGGGTTTGAGTTGCGTCTGCTAGGCCGGACACGATCGGCACGGCGACGGCCAACAATCCAGCCGCGCTGAGCAGTAGCCTTCTCCTGAAATCCATCTCGGCGGAACACCCTCGGTCGTGATTGAGACAATCCTTTCGTAACATTGAATACGCCGTCCCCTGCTAATTTTCCGAAGGCCTCTCGACATTATCGATGACAAGAATCTCGCGGGGACTTTTTTGCGATTCCATTTTCAGGCCAAGCTGCTCTTGAAGCGCCGCGAAGATGGAAGGCCCAGAAGATTCAGGCGAAGGCGCGTTATCAGTCCCTTGCTGGCTGCCTTCCGGTCCCTTCAACATCCCACCTTGACTCTCATCTGGTGTCCACCGCAGCGTAATATCATAGTTGCCCTCAAGCCCGGACTTATCCAAAACCGTACGGCCCAATAAACGCGACAACGCCCACGCCAAAGACTCCACCGGGCGCGCTTGGATTATTACCTCACCCGGTTTGATGCGCATTGAGGTCGGTCCTCCAGGGAGGCCGTCTGGGCCCTTGAGTCCGTTGGGATAGGTGTCGCCAGGTTTTGACTTGTGAAGTTTGACGCCGTTCTTCGCAATGACCAACGCATATACCGGAAGTTCTTTGGTTTCGCGATGGAGCGTCAGGTGAAGACGGTCCGCCAAAACCACCTGAAGCATGCGTTCCCTCTCACGCTTGCGTTGATCTTCGCTAAGCTTGCGCAGCGCATCAACTGTGGCGCCGTCCATTTTTGCTTCGACATTGTAGTTTTCGGAGTTCACCCAGTTCGGTCCTCCTGAGATCTGATTGTCTTCGACTCCGTATGCCACTCGTATGAGCATCTGCATTGTTACGTTTGTCGCATTGAACCCGTCTAGCGGAAACGATATCCTTTGCTTATCATCGCCAGCTTTGTTTCGTTTAATCGAAGCAACGTCGTAGGACAAGCGAGGCGGCGGCTGACTCTGCGATTGCGCCCCGCTTTGCGGTGCTTGTAGTAAGCCAAGCACTACCGGCATGGGCACAGCCACCAATTCAACCAAACTGGCCACTAACTTTCTGCCGAAATCCAGATTGTGCGAAACACGCCCAGCCATTCGTACACCCGCTTTCGGTTGCTAATTTTCCGAAGGCTTCTCTACGTGATCGATGACGAGAATCCCCACTGGCGCTTTCTGCGATTCTAGCTTCAATCCAAGCTGTTCCTGAATCACCGTGAAAAGGGACGGCCCGGCAGATTCGGGTGAAGGCGTGCCGTCAGCACTCTGCTGCCCACTCTCCGTTCCCTTAAACATGGGAGATCGTCCCTGATCCGGTGTCCACTTCAGCGTGAAATCGTATTGCCCGGCGAGGCCGGTCTTATCCACTACGGGGCGACCCAGGTGCTGCTGTGACAACTCCCGTGCCAGGTTCGCCATAGAAACCCCTTGACCCTTTAGGAGCCCCCATCCAAACTGCGTCGAACCCGGTCTGGCGATGCCATCTATGCCTTTGATTCCGTTTGGGTACGTGTCGCCGGGTTTTGCCTCTTGGACTCTGGGACCGTCCTTCGCAACGATCAGGGCATACACCGGAAGTTCTTTAGTTTCGCGGTGGATCTTCAGCTGGAACCGGTCCGCCAAAAGCGCCTGAAGCATGGGTTGTTGTACTACTTTGCGTTCTTCGAAGGTAAGCTTGCGCAACTTGTCGGCAATGGAATTGTCCAGTTTCGCTTCAACATTGAAGGTCCCAGTGTTGAGCCACTTTACTGCTGCTGAGATCTGATAGTCTTCGACGCCGTAGGCCCATTGAATGAGCATCTGCAGCGTGGCATTTTTTGCTATGAATCCGTCAGGTCCGAAATCCCAGCTAATCATACCTTCGCCGCTGGACCTGGGCCTGATTGAAGCGACCTCGTAAACACCCGCCTTGTCGCCCGGGCTTTGGGCCCATGACTCAGCCCGGCCTTGCTTCGCGTTTGGTAGGCTAAACAGTGCGGGTGCCGCGACGGCCAGCAACCCAGCACCGGCAAGCAATGGCTTTCTCCGGAAATCCAATTTGCGCACAAGGAGCTCAGTCATCTGCCTATTTCCCCGCTAATTTTCCGAAGGCCTCTCCACGTGATCGATGACAAGAATGTCCACAGGGCCTTTTTCCGATTCGAGCTTCAGTCCAAGTTGCTCTTGAATCGCCGTGAAAATCGAAGGTCCCGACGATTCGGGCGCGGATGTGCCTCCAGTCCCTGGCTGGCTGCCTTCTGTGCCCTTAAACATCGGGGCTTGCCTCTCATCCGGCGCCCACTTCAGCGTGAAATCATATTTCCCCGTGAGACCGGTCTTGTCGACAACGGTGCGGCCCAACTGCCGTGACAAGTGCCGCACTAGATCCGCGATTGGAAGCCCTTGAGCCGTTAACCCCTCTCTTCCCATGAACATCATACCGGCTCCCGCATGGCCGTCGGGACCTTTGATTCCGTTGGGGTACGTATCGCCGGGTTTTGCTTCTTGAAATTTGGCACCGTCCTTGGCAACGACCAGCGCATATATGGGAAGTTCTTTCGTTTCGCGATGGATCGTCAGCTTGAACCGGTCAGCCAAAAGGGCCTGCAGCATGCGTTGCCTCTCAACCCTGCGTTCATCCTCGCCGAGCTTGCGCAGTTCATCGGCTGTAGACGTGTCCATTTTCGCCTCAATATCGTAT
>WNGI01020955.1_pt1 | contig 10511 bp, 12 predicted proteins | sample 5400621 | NCBI WGS metagenome assembly WNGI01 (sample SAMN13153374, study PRJNA577476) | soil metagenome | isolation source: 20 cm soil or saprolite under Garry oak tree replicate 1 | place: USA:California | collected 2016-06-15 | reverse complement strand
TGCTCGAGGTCACCGACGAGCTGCATCGGCCCTTCCTGCCGTACACCTTCGTCCTGGACTCGAACCGGGTCGTCCGCAACATCTGGTGCGGCTTCTGGTACTGGGGCAATCCGACCTCCGAGGAGCTCCGTCTCGCCCTACGCGAGATCACGCGAGCCGAGCAGCCGAGCTACGAGCCGCAGCGCGTCTGGGCGGGCGGCGGCGCGGCCGCTCCGGATGCGGGAATCGAGGGCGACGTCGTCTGGATCAGGGAGAACAGCACGGGTCAGGAACTCTGGCGCGGCGTGCACGAGGGCGACATTCCCGAAGTGGGAGACGAGCTGGGTCGCTCCACGGTGGACGGAAGGCCGTGGATTGTCCGCGAGATCGAGCGCAAGAACGGCCGCGTCGCCCTACACGTGCGCAAGCCCGAGGGCGTGCCGGGCGACCCACACAAGGTTGGGCACCACATCACGGCTCCTCGCTAGTCCCGTGTCTCTTTTAGCCGGCGAGCTGTTCGATCGTCCTCGAGGCGAGGCGGTCGAGTGCCTGCACCGCAAGCTCGAGGTGCTCGGGCTTCGTGTCCTCGAGTTTGGTGTGTGAGAGGCCCCGCAGGCTCTGGACGAAGACCATCACGGTTGGAATGCCCGCTCGCGCCACCTCGGCGGCGTCGTGGAGCGGGCCGCTCGGAAGGCGGTGCGACTGTCCTGCTACCTCCGTAACCGCCTGGTCGGCAAGCGCGATCAGCTCCTCGTCGAAGAGGATCGGCTCGATCGCCCACACTCGCTCCCACTCCACCTCGACGTCCTCCTCGTTCGCAAAGCGCTCGCTAGCCTCCTTCGCCTCGGAGAGCATGCCCGCGAGCTTGTCCGCATCAAGGTGACGTTGGTCGAGAAGGACGACGCACGTCTCGACAACCGAGGTGACTATGCCGGGCTTCGTCACGCAACTCCCCATCGTGCAAACGGCGCCGTCGCCGGTCCGTTTGGCGATCTCCCGGATCTCCAGCGCGAGTTTCGCGGCCGCCCCGAGCGCGTCTCGCCGGTTGTTCATTGGCGTCGAGCCCGCGTGGGCGGCCTGTCCGCGGAAAGTGATCTGGTGGCGCTCGACGCCGAAGGTGCCAAGGACGACGCCAAGGGGAAGGTCGAGTGACTCGAGCACGGGGCCTTGCTCGATGTGGAGCTCGAGGTAGGCGGCGGCCTTGTTTAGCTGATCGCCGGCGTCCAGCGCCCGATCGAGCTCGACTCCCTGGCGCGAGAGAACTTCCGGGAGCGCTTCGCCATCCGCATCCCGGCGGCTGCGAAGCTCGTCCTGGTCGGCCATCGACCCGGCGGCAGCGCTCGAGCCAAACAGGCTGCGACCGAAGCGCGCTCCTTCTTCGTCGGCCCAGTTGACGAGCCTCACCGTGACCGGAGGCTCCCCTTGGGGACGGAATCGATATGGCCGCCGATGAGCAGGGCGCGGTCGGAGCCGCCCCGGAGCGTGAACCACTGGTTTCCGGCCTCGTCCGTCTCCTGCTCGGCGCCGGTGGAAGCGAGCTTCTCGGCCAACCATTCCTTTGCCCTCACCCACGTATCCGTCCAGGCGACGCGTTGGGCGCCGTTCGCGTCGCCCGTGAGTTCCTGAAGCTCGCTGAGCTCGGCAACGGTGCGGCCTGGGTCGAGCGGCACGGCGGACGAGCTTATACAGTTGGCGCATGGGGAGAGGCTCCAGGGCTATTCGACGCTGGAAAAGCGACCGACAGCGCAAGAAGAAGGAGCGCGACAAGCGCAAGACGACGCCCAAGTCGGCGAAGTAGCCCAATGGGTCTCGTTACCGCAGTCCACCTCTACGTCACCGACCTCGATCGGTCGGTCGAGTTCTACTCGCGCCTCCTTGGTTACGGACCCGCTGCGGCCTATGACGAGGGCGAAAACGCGCACAGCGCCTTCTTCATTCTCGAGCAGCAGACCTTCCTCGTTCTCACGTGGGATACCGACCGCGGGCGCGAAGTGGGCGGGGCGGTCCGGCTCGAGCTCGCCGCCGACGATCTCGAGCAGGAAGTCGAGCGCCTGGAAGCGCACGGAATCGGAAGCGGGAACATCACGCGCACCCGCTTCGGCACGGAGGTCTACGACCTGACCGACCCGGACGGACACCTCGTCCGTGTGGGACCGGCCTGGACGCTCCACGCCATCGAAGGTGCTGTCTAAGTGGTCCGCCCGGCCACCTGCGCCGGATCGCTGTACGGCTGCAAAGCTTCGCCAGGCCTCCTCCTCGGTCGCCCACGTACCTAAAGTCAGTACGCGGGCTCCCTGCGTCCGAGCCTGGCTCGCTTTTCGCGCGTCATCGACCCACCTCAGTGACCAGGCGAACCACTAACCCTTTCCTGCTCGTCAACCCGCGTTCCGGCGACCAGCGTCCCTCGCCCGACGAGCTCGCCGGCGAGGCCGCAAAGCTCCGTGTGGACGTGCACGTCCTACGAGAAGGAGAGGACGCGAGCGAGCTCGCCGGCCATGCGGCTGCCGAGGGTGCAGAAACACTTGGGATCGCCGGCGGTGACGGATCCCTCGCCTCCGTCGCCTCGGTCTCCCTCGCGCGCGACCTTCCGTTCGTTTGCGTCCCGTTCGGCACCCGAAACCATTTCGCGCGCGACCTCGGCCTTGACCCGGACGACCCGGTTGGAGCACTTGCGGCTTTCCACGGCGAGGAGCGGCGCGTCGACGTGGGCGTGGTCAGAGAGCGGCTGTTCCTGAACAACGTTTCACTCGGCCTCTACGCGAGCTTCGTCCACGACCCAAAGCGAAAGACCCGCAACCGGCTGATCGCCTTCCTGCGCATGGTCCCCGCTGCGCTGGGACAAAGCCGCCGGCCTCTTGGGCTCTCTTTCGCGATCGAAGGCCGCCGAGAGCAGCACTCGGCACTCGTGGTCCTCATCGCGAACAATGCGTACCGGCTCGAGAGCATTGCCGACCTCGGCGAGCGCACGAACTTGGCCGAAGGGCTCCTGTATGCCTACGTGGTCGAGGCCGTAAGCCGACAGGCGCTGCTCGCCCTTCTGGCCAGAGCAGCGCTTGGAAAGGTCAGTACGGCCGAGGGGCTGGTGGAGCACTCCTCGCCGAAATTCCGCGTCGAAGCCTCACATTCCCGCCTCCACGCTGCGATCGACGGCGAGCCGGTCGATCTCGCGGCGCCGCTCGAGGTCGAGATCAGGCCGCGCGCGCTGCGGGTTCTGCTGCCGGCTGGGTCGTGAGCACCAGGCGGTCGCCGGCCCGCAAGCGGCGACGCTGGGCCTCGCCGGCCGGAAGCTCGACAACGCCCTTAGCGCCCCGGCACGCGGCCGTCCGCCAGGTCCTGAGCTCGGGCGAGACCTTGAGCACGGTCATGTTGTGATCGACCCATACGGCGTCGATCGGGAAGCGCATGAAGAACGTGTGGATAGAAGAAGCAGGGCGAAGGAGAAGTCCTTCGCCCTGCTCGAGCTCACTGCGGCCCAGCAGTCCCTTGAGCCGCGTGAGCGGCGTCTCCGCCAGAAGACACCGCCCACACACAGTGCTGCCGTCCTGACGCTCCAGGCGAAGCTGCACTAGTTAGTACCCGACGTGAATGTGGTCGTAGTGGTCGGCCAGCGGGAACGACGGACCGCCCAGTCCGAGCAGCGAGATGACCTGCCTCGGTTGCAGCTCAGCTGGGAGGAGGAGGATGTTCCTGACTGCCCGCTCGGCCAGGCCGCCCGCCTGCTGATGGCCGAGGATCGACTGACCCTCGAGCCCGGCGATGTCCACGGCGAGGCCGTAGATGTGCGCCGAGACGACGCCCGGGCGGGCGTAGAGGCGATGCCCGCTGATCAGGCACGAAACCGTCACCTGTCCGTGGGCCTCGGCCATGTAGAGCACGAGGGCGAGCACCCGGACGTTGACGCGATCATTGGCCACGTCTGCGCGACCGCCGGCATAGAGATCGATCCGGGAGTCGGTTAGGACGCGCTGCTCGAGCGCGCCCTTCTGGGCCTGGAGCCCTCGCACCAGAGCGCGGAGACCAACTGCCCTGTTGTAGCGGGCGAGCGCCTGGGCCCGGTCGGCGAACGCCGTGCGACCGTTGAGGGCCAGTGCGGCCCTCCACTCGTCGGCGTTCGCATGCAGCGACGAGAGGCGGGACGCGAGCCTCTCGAGCTGGCTGGCCGTGGCCGGGTTACGGCCGTGGAAGCCCTCGGCCCGGAGGACGCCCAGGAGGAATGCCCAGTCGACGTGCTGCTCGCCCGAGACCCGCACTAGCCTGTGTGCGAAGGTCCTCGACAATCGCTTGGCGGGCGGAGTGGGGTCTCCGAGGCTCCGGTGGAGCCAGACGACTCCGTAGCTTGACGCGGCGTCGAACTCGAGGTCCGAGGGGGCCTGGTCGGCCGACATCGGGCCGGCGTCGCCGCCGGAGCTGGACGGCGGACCGTCGCCGGCATGAGCAGGCGAATCGGGGCCCGCGGCCGGCTCGTCGGGCTGTCCGCCCGAGCCGTCGCTACCGCTGCCGGCGGGGTCGCCACCGTCTGCGGGCTGATCGGATGCTGCTCCGGCCGAATCCGAGCCGTCGCCGGCAAGCTGGCCGGCGTCGGCAGGCTGGTCGCCGGAAGGCTGACCGTCGACGGGCTGGCCGTCGGCAGGTGCACCGGCCGATTCGCCGGACTGGTCGTCTCCGCTCGGCGCCGGATCGGGAGCACCACCGGACGCCGGATCGGCGGGGGCCGACTCATCGGCGGAGCTTTGGTCGTCGGCGGGCGCCGACGCGGCCGGATCTTCCGGAGCGGCCTCCGTAGATGTCGCCGCGGAATCGGTCGAGCCTTCGACTGCGCCAACGACGAGATCGCCCGCGCCCGCCGAGAAGGCGGCGCCGGCGAAGAAGAGCGTCGTGAACGCGAGCGTGGTTGCCAGGCGGCGCTTGCTGAAGCCCGCCTTCTTGGCGCGCCTGCGCGTGGGCTCCGTCTCGGATGCCGCGCTGACCGCGAGCTCGTTGTTCAGTCCGAGGTGCGCGCTGTTCTTGCCGAGCGCCCAGAGGAGCCAGCCGGCGAGAGTAAAGAGAACGAGGCGGAGAACAAACCCCCGCGAAGAGCTGCTTTGTGGCATTGCCTTTGCTCCCGTTTTTCGGGCGCCGAGGCCGCCACTCCGGCGCGGATCAATTCCAACCATCCGTTGCCGCGACGGACTTCACCTAGCCAAGCGACGATCCGACGGCCGGTCATCCCCCAACCGGGGCAAAGCTGCGCGGATTTGGCGAATCCCGCAGGAGGGGGATTCTCCGAGGCCTGGACTTGGACGATGCTCGGAGCAGTTTGTCGAAGTCGTTGCGCGGCGGAGCGGTCACGCCGGGACATGGAGGTTTCAACGTCGTGACCATAGTCGCTGCCAGATTTGAACGGCTGCCGTGCGACAAACCCGTTTCACCTTCGCACCTGAACTTTTCAAGTGTGTGCGCGCTTCAAGGCGTGCCCGGGATGACGAAGGGAGGTGAAACGTATATGACGTTCTACGGCTACCTCACCGAGCTGATCGCCGCGATTCGCCGGCGTGAAGAGGGTCAGACCATGGCTGAGTACGGCGTGATTCTCGCCGTCATCACGGTCGCCATCATCGCCGCGCTCGTCGCGCTGTCCACCGGCATTTTCGACAACCTCATGTCGGTGGTTGACGTCCTCAACTAACGCGCAATGCAGTTCTTGGCGGGGGCGGATTCTCACCAGCGACTGAGAATCCGCCCCTCACCAACAGCAAGTCCAGAAGCACACCCGAAGAGAAAACAACGAAAGAAAATGATCAAAAAGTTTCGAACAAAGAGACAGCAAGGGCAGACGATGGCGGAGTTCACGCTCGTCCTGCCCGTGCTCGCGATCCTGCTCTTCGGGATCATCCAGTTCGGGATCGTTTTCAACAACTACCTCGCTGTGACCGACGCTGTCAGGGCCGGCGCCCGCCAGGGAGCAGTCGCCCGCTACCTGCCCGCGGGTCAGCGCGACTCGAAGATCAAGTCCAAGGTCTACGCCTCGGCCGGCGGGCTCGACATCAGCAAGCTCAAGGTCACCGTCAGCGCTTCGTCCAACTGGGATCCGGGCTCCGACGTGACCGTTACAGCGACCTATCCGTACTCAATCAACCTGCTCGGCAAGATCGTGAAGTCCGGAAACCTGTCGAGCAAGACGACGGAGCGTGTGGAATGACCAGGCACAAGTCGAACTGCGGCCAGGCATACGTCCTCACAATCCTCTTCCTCGTCGTGCTACTCGGCATGGCCGCTGCAGTCGTCGACGTCGGCTCTTGGTACCGCGCGCACCGTGCGCTCCAGGCGACGGTCGACGCCGCCGCTCTGGCGGGGGCTCAGAAGTTGCCCGAGAGCACCGGGCAGGCCGGCGCGCTGGCCTCCCAGTACGCCGCAAAGAACGGCGGCGGTTCGATGCAGATCGCGTTTTCGACCCAGGTATACGCGAACGACACGATCACGGTCACCGGGACGCGTCCCGCTCCGGGCTTTTTCGCGAAGGTCTTCGGGCTCGACGCGGTCACGGTCAAAGCGCATGCGGCGGCTCGCGCCGGCTATCCGAACCAGGTCAAGTGGGTTGCGCCGATCGTGGTGAACATCAAGCACCCGATGTTGAACTGCAATCCAAATCCATGCCAGGACCCGACGGAACTCGATTACTACGACCTGAAAACCGCGAAAGGCTCCGATGGGGCCGGCTCATTCGGGTTCATCAATCTAACCGGCGACAACGGAGTCGGCTCGAACCAGCTTGGCGACTGGATCACAAACGGATTCGACCAGTGGTTGGCGCCGGGAAACTACTTTGTCTCGACCGGAAATCCGTTCAGCTCTACAAACATCAAGGGTGCGCTCGACCAGAAGATCGCCGAGGGAGACATTCTGCTCTTTCCGGTCTACGACAAGATCACCGGGAATGGCGACAACGCGAAGTATCACATCGCCGGGTTTGCCGCCTTCCAGATCACGTCCATGGATCTGAAGGGCAACAACGAGAAGTTTTATGGGCATTTCGTAAGCGTTACCTGGGATGGAATCCAGGCCGGATCGGCGGGCAGCGCTCCACCGAATTTTGGAGTGAAGAACGTCTCGCTAGTGGATTAGACCAAGTAAACGAGCCGAGAAAGACGTGGTGCAATGACTTACCGCCTTCGTAATATCGCGATTGCCGTCGCGCTGGCCGTTCTCGCGGCCATGATCGTCAGCTTCTACGTGAAGCAGCAGAAGCAGGACCTCCAGAAGGGCCAGACGCTGACGGCCGTCTACGTGGCCAAGGAGGACATCCCCGTCGGGACTGCTGGCGAGGACGTAACTGCCAAGGTCTCGCGTGTAGAGGTCGCGAAGGATGCGGTTGCGCCGGGCGCCATCGTCGAGCCTCGGGATCTCGCGGGCAAGGTCTCGACGCAGGCGATCTACAGCTTCCTGGAGACGAAAACAAGCTCCTCGCCGGAACCCTGAAGGATGGGGATCGGATCGACGTCGTGGGCAACTGGTTGGTTCCGGATATCGGCCAGGCGCCGCACTATTCGCGCACCATCCTCCGCGACATCCTCGTGGTCCAGGCGCCGCTTCAGGTCACGGACACGAAGAGGCTGAGTGCAGACTCGAGCAAGGACAAGTTCGCCGTCCTCGCTCTCACGGATGCCCAGGCGCAGAAGCTCTGGTACATCCTCAAGAACGGCGATTGGTCGCTCGAACTCAGGCCGACCAAGGATCCTGCCGATAGCCCCGAAAGTGCCGAGAAGGCCGAGACGCTCCTGGTCGATGGTGTGACCCCGGGGCAGCTCCATGCCCTCAACGCCGCCGGTGGCTTTCTCTCCAGGAAGAACGGAAGGTAACCCACGATGACCCTTGACACTCCTGTAGCGACGCGCGAGAAGGTTCGCGTCTACGTCACGGGCAGCTGCGACGGGCTCGCCGAGCTCCGGGACTCCCTGGAGCGCCACGGTGAGGTCGAGATCGTCGGCTCTTCGGACGGTGTACTCGAATCTGCATCGACGCTGACAGGCGGGCATCTCCAGGTCGTCCTCCACGGAACGCGCAGCTCGACGCTGCCGACCGATGAGCTGGCGGCCATTCGGGAGCACACGCCCGCACCAGTGATCCTGCTCGCCTCGGGCGAGTCGTCCGTCCTGCTCGAAGAGGCCCTCGACGCCGACGTGTCGGACGTCCTCCTCCTCCCGCAGATGACGGAGAACGTCGTCTTCGCCATCCGCAAGGCGAGCCACTCCGGCCGCAAGGCGGCGGGTGGGTCCGGTCGCCGCGGTCGCATCATCACCGTGTTCTCGCCCAAGGGCGGAACCGGCAAGACGGTCACCGCGACGAACCTCGCGTCGAGCTTCGCAAAGTACGAGGGCAAGAAGACCCTCCTGCTCGACCTCGACCTGCAGTTCGGCGATGCCGCGATCATGCTCGGGCTCGAGCCGGAGAAGACGATCTACGACCTGGTCGTCGCCCCTGGCGAGCTCGACTCCGAGAAGCTCGCGGGCTACACCACTCGCCACACGTCCGGTCTCGACATCCTGCCGGCGCCGCTACGGCCCGAAGATGCCGAGCTCGTGACCGAGGCAAAGCTGGCCAGGCTCCTCGAAGTCGCGCGAGAGTCCTACGACGTCATCGTCGTGGACACCTCGCCCTTCTTCCACGGCCCGATGCTCGCCACGCTCGATCGCACCGACGAGCTTCTGCTCGTCTGCGGCCTCGACGTGCCGACGCTGAAGAACGTGCGTCTGAGCCTCCAGACCCTCGAGCTCCTCGCGTTCCCGCAGAACCGGATCCGCGTAGTCCTGAACCGCGCGAACTCCAAGGTCGGGATGAAGCCGGGTGAGGTCGAAGGTGCCCTCGACGTCAAGGTTCGCTTCGAGCTCCCAAGCGACGGCAAGGTCCCCCTCGCCGTCAACCGGGGCACGCCACTCGTGCTCGCCGACGACAAGGCCGAATTCTCCCGCTCCGTGCGGCAGATGGCCAAGTCACTCCTCCCTGTGGAGGCGGCGAAGGCGGCGCAGAAGCGACGGCTTTTCAGCCGGGGATAGGCGATGGGACTCCACGACCGAATCAAGGGCGGATCCGCGAACGGCGATGGGGTGAGCCTCGACGAGACTCTCTCCTCGCGCGCTGAGGCGGTGGCTGTTCAGCAGCAGGCCGAGCGGACAGCCGTCGACCCGTACGCCGAGCTCAAGACCCGCGTCCACCATGCTTGCATTGCCAAGCTCGGGCCCGAGCTTTTCGCGGCCGAGACGACAGGCGACCTGTCCGAGCGTGTCTTGCGCGCGGTCACCGAGCAGCTCGCCCTCGACCGGACGCCGCTGACCCGTGACGAACGGCGCCAGCTCGTCCGCGAAATCACTGATGACATCCTCGGCTACGGGCCGCTCGAGCCTCTGCTCCGAGACGACTCCGTCACGGAAGTGATGGTCAACGGCTACGACCGGATCTACGTCGAGCGACACGGCAAGATCGAGCAGGCGGGGGTGAGCTTCGTCGACGACGCACACCTCCTGCGCATCATCGACAAGATCGTCTCGCAGGTCGGCCGCCGGGTCGACGAGGCCTCTCCGATGGTGGATGCGCGCCTGCGAAAGTTCTCGCGGGACCCCTACACGATGGACGACCTGATCGAGTTCGGCACTCTCACGCCGAAGTCCGCTCACTTCCTCGCCGCCTGCGTCCAGGGCAAGCTCAACATGCTCATCTCGGGCGGTACCGGTACCGGTAAGACGACGACTCTGAACGCGCTCTCCGCCTACGTTCCCGGCGACGAGCGCATCGTGACGATCGAGGACGCGGCCGAGCTTCAGCTCCAGCAGGAGCACGTAATCACGCTCGAATCACGGCCCGCGAACATCGAGGGCCAGGGCGAGGTCAAGATCCGCGAGCTCGTCCGTAACGCCCTCCGAATGCGCCCCGACCGGATCATCGTCGGTGAGGTCCGTGGCCCTGAGACCCTGGACATGCTCCAGGCGATGAACACCGGCCATGAAGGCTCGCTGACGACGATCCACGCGAACTCGCCTCGCGACGCTCTGGCCAGGCTCGAGACGCTCGTCCTCACGGCCGGTGTCGACCTGCCCTTGCGCGCGATCCGGGAGCAGGTGGCAAGCGCATTCGACGTCCTCGTTCAGATCACCCGGCTCGTGGACGGCTCGCGCCGAATCAGCCACGTGACCGAGGTGCTTCGCATGGAGTCGGACGTCATCACGCTTCAGGACATCTTCTTCTCCCGGCCTCCGGACGAGGAAGCTGCCGCGGCGCAGGTGACCAGATTGCTGTCCCCTCTCTCCTGCACCGGGCTGAAGCCGCATTTCCTCGAGAAGATGGCCGCGAACGGGGTCGCCTTGCCGGCGGCGTTCTTCCAGCAGGAAGACCCGACTTTCCGGCCGAGCTTCACGGCGGCGAGCTACGGCGGCGGGTTCCAGTGAGACGAGTTGCACTCGCATTCCTGCTCGCCGCGCTCGTCCTCCCCGCCGCAGCTCTAGCCGCAGGAGAGGTCAAGCACGTCGATGCAACGGGCTTTCCGCGCGTCGAGCTGACCGTCG
>WNGI01006674.1_pt1 | contig 10512 bp, 3 predicted proteins | sample 5400621 | NCBI WGS metagenome assembly WNGI01 (sample SAMN13153374, study PRJNA577476) | soil metagenome | isolation source: 20 cm soil or saprolite under Garry oak tree replicate 1 | place: USA:California | collected 2016-06-15 | reverse complement strand
ATTCCCCAGCGTAAAACTGCAGGTGCATCACAGCGCTAAGCACCGTCTGCGTAAAATTGCGATTAAGGTTACGGTCGAAGCTCTCGACGCGCGAGATGACGAAGCTCGACGAAATGTTTTCAGCGACATCGGTATCGGCGCTCATGCTGAAGGCACGCCGACCATTGTCGGACAGCCGGCTCTCTCCCGTGAGCGCCAGCGGATTGACGACGAAATTCTGCCCCTGACTCTTCTGATAGCTGACGCGCGTCCGCAGGTCGCTCCGCGCATTCCAGTCGGCGGGAAGCCCCCACGGCTTCGAGACATCGATGCTGAAGTCGACGTTATCGCCGTTGCTGCTCAAACCCGGCTTCGCATCCAACCGCTTGGAGAAGGAATACCCCACAGTGCTGGCGAGGGGCCGGGCCCCGGCGAATACAATGGAGCCGCTCAGCGGAACGGTCCGAACGCGGAGTTGTCCTCTGTCGTCGATCACTTCGCCGAGCAACGGCTGAGTGCCGTTGAACTGTCGCGTCTCGAGGACGCGCGCATTTGCTCCCAGGCTCGAGATCACCGACTTGAGCACAATCGGCTGGCCGGCCCAGCGCAGCGAGACATCAGGAAACGCGATCTGCGTTCCATCAACTATGTCTTGTCCCTGCTCGAGCCTCTGGGTCCAGTTTCTGGTGTTGATGCGCTGGTATCGGGTGGCCAGGCTCGCGCCGAACGGGAGGTTCAGCGAATTGTTGACGGAGAACTGGGTTACGAGGCCGACGCTCGTCGCCAGCTGGCCACTGAGCTGCCGGAAGGTGTTGATGCCACCGATCCCAAACTGATATGAGAGCGGCGCCGGGACCCCGCTCCCATTATAAACGGAGAGGACACTGCGATTGAAGTTGATGTCCACTGGCTGGAGACCGCCGAGGAACCCGCGAAGAAAACTGTCGCTATCAGTGTGGAGCTTGATCGCACGGGGCAGATCCAGTGTCAGGCCGGCAGTCGTCGTCTGCGAGTTGCCGAGTCGTCTGGGGATGCGCAGCGCACTCGTGCTGTCTCCTTCGCGTGCGAAGCTAAGGGTGTTCGGGTCGCGCAGCATGTTGTATGAGGTACCAAAGTCCAGTCTCGGCCGAAACCAGGCGGTAATGGGCGGTGAGATGTTGATTCCGGCCTGCATCGCTCGCTCACGCTCCAGTCCCGTGTCGGTGCCAAGCACTCGATCGCGATCGCTCGCGGAGACGAGCCCGAGAGGAGAGTCCGTGCCGTACCCGCGCAGGTCACGCACCGACGTGATGTCCCAGCGAACCGATGCCGCCTTGAAGGGACGGAATACGAGACTGCTGCCGTTGCTCCAGGTTCGGTTTCTGCCTTTGACGGGACGCGCAGTGTCGTCGAGGGCGAACGCGGGCTTGAGGAACGAGACGCGATCGTCGTGTCCATTGGTATAGGCAGTGGTGAGATGAAGCTCCGTTGGCGACCATCGCGCGAGGTCGGGGGCGAGTGCACGCAACAGGTTGAAGTCGAGTCCCACGACAAGATTCTTGGCCCTGCCGTCCTCGTACTCGCTGCGCGAGACTCCGGCCGTATACGATGAATTGAGTGTGAGGTTGTTGAGAAGCGGCGACCACATCGAGCCGGTCGATTGCTTCGTGCGCCGCAGGCTCAGGGTGATCGATGTCGACGCCGAGCGGGGCATGCGTAGTCCTTCGATCGCGTCAGCCTCGATGTCGGACTGCGAGACGAACAACGGATCGACGGAGGCGGACGTGTAGTTGAAGGTGAAAGGAATCGACAGCCCCAGAGACGCCGGAAGCAGCTTCTCCAGATGGAACGCTGAGCTGAAGTCCCAGTTGTTGTCGGTGAGAAAACTCGGCTGCTCGGAGAGCTGCCGGAAATTCGGATCGCGCCTGCTGGCGTTGATGCGGATGTCGGCGAAGTCGCTGGCGACGATCGTCAGTCCCGCCTGGCCGGCGAAACCCGTCTGGTTGACGACACCCGCCAGTCTGATATCATCGACCCAGACTTCCAGCGTGTCACCGGGAAGAACCGGATTCGTGCCGGCCGCAACCGGAAGTCGAAGCATTCCGACGGCCAGTTCCTGAACGGCCGCGAGATTGGGAGGACTCACGCCCGGATCGAGCGTGTACACGATGTAGCCGTCGTCGCACGCGGCGTAGAGCGAACCGGCGCTTGCTCCCGGTGGAAGCGATGTGTTCGCAATCAGCACCGAGTCGAGGCCGGTGCACGTATTGCGCTTCTTCCCCTGCAGATACGCATTCTGAATCTGCGCCCTCAGCGCGAACAGTCTCGCGAAGCTCACATTTATCTCGGGCAGCCAGGCGACCTTCGAAGCCCCGGAGTTGATCGGCGTTCGATACATGTAAAAGTTGTTATCATCGCGGGCGATCTTGATGTAGAACTGAAGCTCGCCGTCCGGACCCCAGCCGCTGCTCACGCCGCGCGCCCAGACGTGCAGCTCCTTGTAGCTCATGAAGTTCTTTTCACCTTCGGGGAATCGGAAATACGACTCCGCGCGATCGAACGTGGCTAGATCCGTCGCCATGATCCGCAGCGAGCGCTCGTTGATCTGGACTCGTCCGGGCTGGAAGGCGACGGTCTTGCTCGTCGGCGCGTCGGTAACACCAGGCGGCGATTCGTAGTCGATGCCGTTTCGCACCTTCTTGTCTTGCGTGCCGACAACTCCGGATTCAACCGTGCCGGTCGACGTCTGATCCCCGGCGATTCCATGCAGGGTTCTGTCGCTGACCTTGAGCCAGGGGGCGCCGGTGAGCCGGAGTCGAGCCAATGGAACCGTGTTGAACTCGTCATCGGCGAGCCCATCGCCGGAGATCACGGTGATGCGAAGCGCCCGCGCTCGCCGTAGCAAAGGATGCCCGAGAGAGTCGTCCGGAGCGTGGAATGGCACGCGAAAGAAGACCCAGCACACGTTGTCGTGCGCGACTCTCGGTTGGCCCGCGAGCTGGGGCGGCTGGCCGCATACCCCTAGTCGCGTGCGCTTCGAAGGGTCGGCAAGATTGACGACGTAACGCTGCCACTGCTCTTGATCGCGTTCCGCCGTTGTAAGGTTGAGAACGTTGTCGGCGTCGATGTCTTCTTCGTCGAGGCGATTGTTGTGGATCGTGCAGTTCGTCTGCGAGTCGCCGAGGATCTGGCGTTGTCCGTAGCCGCCCCGGCACGTGGGGGCGAAACGCAGGGTCGCGAACGTCGGCGGCTGGCCCGGTATCGTGTCGTACTCTACGGTCAGCGAGTCGACAACATCACCGGGCAGTCCGTTGTCATTGCTCGCCACGTTGAAGGCGCGAGAAAACGGGTCGCGTTCGCTGTTAAGAGTATCGAGACCCTGAATCCGCTTACCGTGATAGGTTGTGTCGAGCGCGCCGGGTAGCGCTCCCTGACGAACGATGAGCGTGTCGGGACCGAAGGAGACGGAGTTCTCGGAGATGTCTCCGAAATCGAAAACGATCGTGGGATTCTTGGACTGCGTGCCGCCAATCGGAATCTGGGCCCAGAACTCGAGATTCTCCGCTCGCGAGATGTCGACGCCGCTGGGGTTGAGGACCGTACGGACAGAGCGCCACCTCCGTCCCGCGGCGACGTTCGGCACCGTCCAGCGAAAGGTGTTCGTCTTCAGCTGTCCACCGACAGAGAGCGGATAGAGTGTAAGCCAAAGCATTGGCTCCGGGCCGGAGAGGCCGGTTCCGCTCTGGGAAACCGCCGTGTCAATCTGATCGATACGATAGCTGACCCGGTTGCCATCCGCGTCCAGGCCATTGCTCTGCCATGCCATCGTCGTGGCGCGGGAGAGATCGAACACCGTCGCGCCGAAGCGCGCCGGGATGCTCGTTCCAAGTGCCGGTTGGCTGCTGAAATACCACTGCGGATCTGTCAGCGGGATCGGCAAACCGCCTTCGCCTTCGAATGATTCCAGATAAGCCTGCTGCGACGCATTCGTCTGCGGGCGGCTGGCGGCCAGCTCGGCGGAAAAGGCGACGTGGGAAGGAGCCGTCGTTTGTCCGAACGGCATCCTGGACACCAGCTGGGTCAACGGCTCCGCGTCGAAGTTAAAGAGCGCGCCTACACCAGCAACGAGCGAGGCCGCGGGCTCGAATCCGAGCGGTGGTCGCGTGAAGTTCGTGTGCTGGCTCTGCGAGATCGCCGTGAAGTTTATTTGCCCATTCGCGAACGGAATCTCCGCGGTGGCACCGAGGATCGATGTGGGAGTCTCTTCGAAGACGGGATTCTCCTCATACTGAACCGTGACCTGGCGCGGCCGCGGAAAAAGCGTGTCGGGTCGATTGAACGAAACGCGGCCGAGGTCGTAATCCACGGAGTAGTCGGTACCACGAGTCAGTGGAATGCCGTCGACGAGCAGGCGCTCGGAATTCGGACGTATCTGCACCGTACCGAGCATCAGCGCTCCGCCCTCTCCGCTTCCTTCAGCCTGTGCTTGCATCCGGATGTGGTAGATCGCCAGCGGCCGCTGCGAGGAGCGCACGTATTCCGGCGGCGTCGTGTAGATCGTGTCGTTGGTCGGATTGCCACTGACGGCAAGACCATTTGACGCGAAGGGCTTGGCCGATGGAAAGACGAGAAATTGATCGCGGATGGTGTGCGCACCGGGCGAGCCGAGACTGAGCTCGAAGTTCGGATCACTTGGTCTCGGCCAGATTCGATTCTCGAGATCGAAGCTCGAGCTGTTCGTCGATTGCGCGAGGCCGAACAGCTTGAGATAGGTGTCGGCGTTGCCGGCGGCGGGCTTCTCCTGATCGTCGGCGCTTCCTGTGACGACCTTCAGCGTTACGCTCTGACGCCGTAGATCCGCTCCGCCCAGGCGGTAGACGCTCCGGATCTCGCGATCGAACTCCGGATCGCCAGGCTGCACGTTGGGATCCCAGATGAGATTCGCGAATTGCTCGCGCGCAGGCGTATACGTGAGGTCGGGCGTCCCCCCCGTCGCAGTATAGACTGTGTCCCGGCCGTTGACGCGGACACGGTATGCGACGACGAGCCGCTCATTATTGAGCGCGAGCGGACGCACCAGCGCGATCCAGAGCAGAGACGGATCGGCATAATAGTCGACGCCTTCACGCAGGTATTCGTAGACTTGCCCACGCCTGGAGCGCGGATTGCCTGTCAGGCGGAACTGCGGACCGTTTGGATTGGGCGGCTGGCCGCCGATCAACAAGCGGTAGAGAAAGATCTTGGTTGGCCGCAGCGTATCCGGGAGAGAAGCGGCGAGCGTCGCCATTTTTCGCGTGTCGAGAATGTCGACATTCGGGTACGCGGCGCCAAAGAGCTGGGGGTTGATCGTGAAAAAGAATCGGCGCGACTCGAACTGATAGTCCTCGATCTTTCGGTCGATCGCCTGAAGAGTGCGATCGCCGACCGTGAACACGCGATCGCGAACGATATTCCCTTTCTGCTGGGCGAGAATTGCCTTTACCCGCATCGACCCGATCTTCGCGATCGCCTGGATTCCGTAATTGCCGCTCGCGATTCCGGCGGTGATGTAGCGGGATGCTGACGGTTGGAAGGTCACGTTGCCGATCTCTAGCCGTTGGACGAATTCGCTCGGCTTCCCCTCATAGTAGATCGAGATATTGTTCGATGCATCGAACTCGCGCTGGGTGTCGTAGTCGAGATTGACGTGCACCCTGTCGGCGACGATGCCGCCTGACTTGGCGGCGAACTGAAAGTCGACCTGTGGCTCGAAGAAATTGCGGCAGTCGGCGACCGGATCGAAAAAGAACGTCGACGAACAGAGAGCGCTCTGATTTTTTTCGCCGCGAAACTCGAGTCGTCCGTCGATCTGAAGCCCGAGATCGGCATATTCCCCGAGGATCGGCACGCGCTTGGGCGGGACGGTGGGCTTCGGTTTCGGCGGCAGCTCACCGGGATACGCCGGCGCGGGGGTCGAAGTGGCGAAGTTGTTGGTCGCGATCTCTCCCCACACTGCCTGCATGATGGCGCGCATGTTCTGCTGGAACGCCGTCGCGCGCGCCGCCTCAATTTGTGCCTGAGCTTGACGGAACGACTCGCGCTCACCCTGTGAGAGAACGGACGGAAGTTTCAACGGGAGCGTGTCGCGTCCGAGCCTCAACCGGAGCGCGGGCGTTCCGGGTGTGCCGCTTGGCGGCGTGACGGGCGGCGCTGGGGTAATCTTGCGCGTCGTATCGCTCGGGTCCTGAGCGCGCGCCGTTTGACCCGCCGCACCGAGCAAAGCAATCGCGGCAAACACGACCGCGGCGTAGCGTGAGCGCCGCTCCGCCGAACGCGCGGAACTCGTTGTCTGCGTGTCGCTTACCCACAGGCGGAGGGTATATTTCACTCCGTGAAGATACTGCACCGCTACGTTCTAGAGGAACATGTCGGTCCGCTGACGTTCGCCCTTACGGCGCTCACTTCGATCCTGCTGTTGCAGTACATCGGAAAGCATTTTGGGGAGCTGGTGGGCAAGGGCTTGCCGACGCTCGTCATTGCCGAATTCTTCGGGTTGTCCGTGCCGCTCACGGTGGCTCTGACCCTGCCGATGGCTGTTCTCGTCGCCACTCTGTACGCGTTCAGCCGTCTTGCCGCCGAAAATGAGATCACGGCCCTCAAGGCCAGTGGTGTGAGCATCGTAAGCGTGCTGAAGCCCGTGCTGTGGGCGGCGCTCGGCGTGACGGTCGTGATGATCGGGTTCAACGATCAGATCCTCCCCAGATCGAATCACCGACTGGCTGTCCTTCAGCGGGACATCGCCCAGAAGAAGCCCACGTTCGGGCTGCGTGAGCAGGTGATCAACGAAGTGAGTCCCGGAAAGTTCTACCTTCGCGCGGGGCATCTCGACGAAGCGACCAATCTGATGCGAGAGGTGGTCATCTACGACATGGGAGACCCGACGCGTCACCGTACGATCTACGCTGACAGCGGCAACATGGGGATGACCAAGGGGATGACCGACCTCGAGCTGACGCTCTACCACGGCAACATCCAGGACGTTCCGACGGCGAACCCCGACGAGCTGCGGCGCGTGTTCTTCGACTCGACTCGCGTTCGCGTGCGCGGAGTGGGTAACCAGTTTCAGAAAACCACCGCCGATTCCTACAAGAGCGACCGCGAGATGACGGTCTGCGAGATGCAGGCCGCACAAGACAGGGCGCGCCGCGATCACGCGGATGCCCGCAGGGAATTCGAATTGAAGCTCGCCGCACTCAAGAAAACGAAAGCGAAGCTGAGCACAGACGTGCTCAACACGGACACCAGTGAGCCCTGGGACATTGGGCTCGGCCGCCTGTACTGCAACGCACTCGCGCTCCTCAAGCCCAAGGAGGCAAAAGCTCAGGGTGTATCACCGACCCCGAAAGCAAATGTGAAGCAAAGCGCATCTTCGACGCCGCGGGGCGCTTCCTCGACTCTGGCCGTTTCTCCGCCGACGACCAGACAGGGCGCCGCAGCAACTCTTCCACCGCCAACTTCCAGGGGATTAACACCAGCGACTCCCAACCCCAATAACACGGCGACACAAGGACCGCCGCCCAACTCGAGCGATCTCGCCGCGACCGAAGTTTTGAGGATCCGGCTTCAGGACACCGCGACGCTCATGAACTCCTATGGGGTCGAAATCCACAAGAAGTTTGCTCTGGCAGTCGCGTGTTTCGTGTTCGTCCTCCTGGGCGCACCCATCGCACTGCGGTTTCCACGCGGTGGCGTAGGTCTCACGATCGGCGTCAGTCTGTTCGTGTTCGCGCTCTACTACGTGTGCCTGATCGCCGGCGAGTCGATCGCCAAGCGCGGACTCATGCCGGCCGTGGTATCGATGTGGATGGCGAACGTGATCTTCTCGCTGGTAGCGCTTTGGATGCTGATGAAGATGGGTCAAGAGGGCACGACGGCCCGCGGCGGCGACATGAGAGAGATGATCGGCGCGATCAAGGGATCGGTCCGGGCGAAGTTCGCGTGGAAGAAGCGACGGGAAGCACGCGCGAGACTCGCCGCTTGAAGAGAATGGTGCGGGCGCTCGACCGCTACGTGTTCATCGAGTTCTGGAACATCTTCGTGGCGACGGCGCTCGGCTTTCCGATCCTGCTCATCATCATCGACCTTACGGACAACCTGGACAAGTACCTTGGCCAGCACTTGTCGGTAGGGCGCATCGCGCTCAGTTACCTCTACTGGCTTCCAGACTCGATGTTCATGGTGCTCCCGGCGGCAGTTTTGTTCGCGACGGTATTCGCAATCGGAGCGTTGACGCGACACTCGGAGATTACCGCGGCCAAGGCATCCGGCATCAGCTTCTACCGCCTCATCGCCCCCATCTTTGCGGGCGCAGTCATCGCTACGGTTCTCGGTCTGATTCTCGGCGAGCTCGCTCCGGTCGCCAACAAGAAGCGATCGGACATTCTCGATCCGAACCGCGTCAACATCGGTAACGACCGCTACAACTTCGCGTACGCGGCCGACGGTGGACGCGTCTACAAGATCGGCGCCCTGCATCTCATCGAGCCGTCGATCGAGGGCATGGTGATAGAGCGAAAGGGCAACGGACCCGCCTATCCCTCATACGTCATCACGGCGAGCAACGCGCGCTACAAGCCGTCGAAGGGGTGGGTGCTGCAACGCGGAGCCATGCACGTCATACCCGATACGCTCCACAACATGACGTTCAGCTTCGACTCGCTGGTCGACCGGCATTTCTCCGAGCCCCCGAAGCAGTTGACGGTGGCGCAGAGGGCGCCGACAGACATGGGCTTTCGAGAGCTGGGACGCTTCATCACATCGATGGAGCGTTCGGGAGCGGAAGTGAATGAGCTGAGGGTCGAGAGGATGCTGAAGATCGCGGTACCGGTCACGTGCATCGTGATTCTTCTCTTTGGCGCGCCGCTCGCGACCAGCACGCAGCGGGGCGGCGCGGCGTATGGGGTCGGGCTCAGTCTGGCAACCACGGTGATCTTCCTGATGCTGATCCAGCTCACGAAGGGGATTGGCGGCAAGGGAATCATACCCGCGGACCTGGCAGCGTGGCTGCCAAGCATCATATTCGGCGTGGTGGGAGTCATCCTCTTCGCGCGCATCAGAACTTGATCAAGGATCCGCTCCGGCCTTTCCGTAAAGTCGGGAAGTGGGGCTACTTCGTCCGCGATATCGGACGCGCCTTCAGGGATCCCGCGACCTACGGTCCGGAAACGATTCGTCAGATGCGGAATATCGGTGTCGATTCCGTGCCCCTCGCCGCGATCGTCGCCGCGTTTATTGGAGCTGTTACCGCGGTCCAGACGCGATACCAACTCTTTGGTGGCGTGCAACTCTCGGTCGTTGGTCTGATCTCACGGCAGTCGATAATCCTCGAGCTCGGTCCTTTGCTCACGGGGCTCGTGCTGACGGGGCGTGTTGGCGCGCGGATCACGGCCGAAATCGGAACGATGCGCGTGACGGAGCAGATCGATGCGCTGGAGACGCTGGCGTACGATCCGGTCGCGTATCTGGTGGTACCGCGGCTCATCGCCGCGCTCATCATGCTCCCCGTGCTCACGATCCTGGCCGACGCAGTGGGAGTCGGCACGGCTATGATCACCGCAATGACTGCGACGGATGTGACGAGTGCCGATTTCACCGCCGGGCTCCGGCTGTCGTTCACACCGTTCCAGATAGTGTATAGCGTCATCAAGGCGACTATATTCGGGGGCGCGATAGCCTTCTTCTGTTCCTACGAGGGTTACACCGCGAACGTCGGCGCCGAGGGCGTCGGACGGAGCACCGCACAGGCAGTGGTCGTAACGTCGGTCGCGATTCTCGTGCTGGATGCGCTCATCGCGCTCCTGCTTGCCCCTTACCTCCAGGCATGAAGACAAGAGACGAAGTTCTGGTGGGTCTCGTGATCACTGTCGCCGTCATAGTGACGGTACTCGGCTCGCTCTGGCTTGCGCGGGGCGGATTGTCGAAGGGCTATCCTCTATACGCGAAGTTTCCGTGGGGCGCGGGACTCAAGCAGGGACAACCGGTGCTGCTCGTAGGCGTCAACGTTGGTTACGTCGACCAGGTCGATCTGCACCAGGACGGCATTCTCGTCACGACGTTAAGAATCCAGAACCACTACAAGGTGCCGGTGACGAGCAAGGCGGCGGTGATACCAAATGGGATCTTCGGCGATCAGGCAGTCGCTCTGACACCCTCGCGGCCGGATCCACGCTCTTTCAATGACGGTGATACGGTTCCGATCGGGCCTTCCACGCCCGGGATCTCTGAGCTCACGACGAAGGCTGATTCGGTGATGCGGTCCGTGAACGCGGTGACATCGGCGTTGGAGCACGAGATGGTGGCGGCAGGAGGAATCCGCGACTTGCGAAGCACGATCACGGCGACGAATCGCCTGGTGATCGATTTCGCGTCGATCGCCGCCGAGCAGTCGCGGCAGTTGAGCGCGACGATGACATCGCTGAGGCGGGCGACTGGAGCGATCGATCCGGCCAAGGTGGATTCGACGGTGAAGAACTTCCGCACGGCGAGCGCGAACCTGGCTGAGATCAGTAGCCAGCT
>WNGI01023437.1_pt1 | contig 10515 bp, 11 predicted proteins | sample 5400621 | NCBI WGS metagenome assembly WNGI01 (sample SAMN13153374, study PRJNA577476) | soil metagenome | isolation source: 20 cm soil or saprolite under Garry oak tree replicate 1 | place: USA:California | collected 2016-06-15 | reverse complement strand
ATCGCGCATTGGAAGAGCTAGTGAAACACGCGGGCCGGCAGTTCGACCCCAAGCTTGTAGCGATTGTATCGAAGTCCGCGAGTATTCGACGTCTACTCGGACCTCAGATTACAACCGACACAACAACACTATTGAGTATGGAGCTCGCATCGCGTGCGCGGAAGACGAGTGTCCGAGCCTGACTGCTGGATGACGTAGTTCGGCAATCTTGGTGGTGCCCCTTCGACATCGAATCACTAGCTCCAACCGTTAGACGCTACCAAGAAGCCTTGAAGAGTGAGTAGTTCCCTCCTGCCTCGTAAGCCCAAGGCCTCGAACGCTCCGAGGTCGTGACGTGTTTCCGCGCTCAGCTTGCCTGTTTCGCGTGTTTCGAGCCAGGCGTTGGCCGCCAAGATGTCGAGATAATGGAAAACCGACCTTCTCTTCCAGGTTGATCCGATCGAGGAAAGGGTGTCAAACGCTTCATCCACACGACCAATGTGGGCCATTTTGAACGTTCGCATTTTCCAATAGGCGCCCGGCATTAGAACTGCCTCTTCACGGCCTCGAGCGACGCTCTCCATCTGGCTAATCAAATCAATTGCGAGGCCGGTGTTACGACGCATGAGGGCAAAAGATGCGGCTTCGAGTAAAAACGTAAGACGAAGCTTCCAGCGCTTCTGAGGAGCCAACCAGCGCCTGGCGCGTTCAAGGCATTCCAGGGCGGCATCGGCCTGTCCCAACAGCATATACGGATCTATCAGGTTAGTGTAGGAGATTAGCAATCCACTGCTTGATGAAGCCTCACCATAACGGACACTCATCTGTCCGTATCGAATCGATTCGTTGTAATCGCCCCGATTCATGTGCACGGTGCACAGGTTGGCCGCAATTATTGATACTCGTGCATCATCGCCCACTCTTTTGTCGAGCTCTAACGCGAATGAAAGCGCGCGAACAGCGTCATCAGGTCGACCCAAGAAATGACTGGCGATGCCCATTCCTGAGTGAATAAAGGCGAGTTCCGCTGCGTTCGCACTGGCTGAACTCATTTGTAGATAGTGCTGCAGCTGTTCAAATGCCTTCTTGGGATCCCCCAAGGAGAAGCGGCAAAACGCCTTGGTTGTGATCGCCCTGGGGATCTTGGTTATATCCGTTGTTTCTGCGAGCGCATCAATCCCTTCTTCTGCTGCGCGAATCAGATTCAACAGTCCCTCCTCGGTTCCCGCTCGCGCGCACTCGAACAGAGCTTTTGCAACTAGGCGCGGATCAGCCGTATCCATCGCAGCGTCCAAAGCTGCCTTTGCTACTTCGCCGTACCGCTCCCCAGACTCCCGGTTTAGTTGGAACTCGGCCGATGCCCGAAGCATGGCAATCTCGGCACGCTCGAGGACGTTCAAATCCTGCTCCGCCGAGAGCTGCTCGATGACTAGAACCGCAGCTCCGCCTTTAGATTGATCGATCAGCGCCTTTGCCAAAAGAAGACGGAACTGCTTCACGCGAGACCGCTGATCTAATGCGAGAATAGCTTCGAGAATCTCTTGTGCCCCATGTGGGGCCCCCACCGCCAATACGGCTTCCGCTCCCTCAATAGCGAACGGTCCAGCTCGGGATACGTCATTTCCACGTAGGTAGTGCCAAGCAATCTCAAGGCATATCGTTTTGTCATCCTGAGGGTGACTCTGCACTAATAGATCAGCCACGCGACGGTGTAGATGCTGTCGAGTCGCACCTGCGACACCGTAGTATGCCTGTGCCCTTATCAACTCGTTCCGAAATTCGAGATCCCCGCTTACCTCTCGTAGGTATCCTTCATACGTCAATCGTGACAACGCCTCGGCGGCTTGGCCCGGAGACAAGTCAATCGCAGCATAGAGTGCCACCTCATTAAGACGCCGCCCGAGGATTGCGGCGAGATCAAGAGTTGTTCGGATCGTTGGCTCTAACCGATGAGTCTGTCTTTCGAAGACGGCGCCAATTGCTCGCGGTATGCCAATCACTAGGGCTGGTTGAGTGTTGAGTGCCTCCAGATCGTGAAGGAGGGACGCCGAGCCGTGATCAGCCCATTCGCGAGTAATCAATTCGATGGCGAGCGGATTACCGCCACAGACTTGAGCGATCCGCTCAACTGGTGGATCAGATTTCCCCATTGTTCGAGTCAGGCGCTTGACGAGTTCCGCGGTTGCCTCCCCAGGCAGTATCCCAAGCGCGAGAGTGCGCAACGTCGTAATGGCTTGGTCTGACGCAAATGCCCACGGAGCGTTGGAAAGGCGTAATTCACTTGTACGACCAGTGAGGACGAGCAGAACTCGCGTGTCGTTAAGCTTCCGAGCGACAGAATGGAGAATCGCCGTGCTCGCGTTGTCCGCCGCATGTATATCATCTACGACCACCATCACCGGACTATCCGTCGCCGCCGCCGTCACTGTTTTCAGAAACGCATCTGCAATCCTCAACGGCATCAACTCCGGCGACCACTCCACCGGCTTCGGCACACCCGGAAACGCCTTGAGAATCTCCGAGCTGATCCTCGTCAACTCGCTCAAAGCTTCCGGGTCCGCGCTGCCAATCGCCCGCTGCGTCGCCAGCTGCTTCACGAGCTCCCCGAGGACCGCAAACGGCAGCTCCCGTTCCGCATCATACGCCTGCGCGCGCGCAACGACGGCGCCTTCCATCTGACAAGTCGACGCGAACGCATTGACCAGCGTCGTCTTGCCGACGCCGGGGTCACTGGTCACGACGACGATGCGTGGGCTCTTCCGCCTGGCCTCGAGCCAGGCGTCGTACAGCACGCTGAACTCGCGCTCGCGTCCGATGAGGGTCTCGGGCTCGAACCGACGATCGGCGCGCTCCGGGGGATAACCGGGCGTGGTGGGCCGACTCGCCGCGCCGCGACCGTCACGGAGCAGATCGGCCATGCGGACCAACTCGGGGCCCGGCTTTGCCCCGAGCTCGTCGGCGAGCTGGGCTTCATAGCGCGCAAACGCCTTAAGCGCGCTACTCCGATCACTCGCCCACGCCCGCGCCTCCATGATCCCACGAATGCCCTCCTCGGCGACCGGATCGAGATCCTGGAGGCGAGTGGCGTGTCGCTCGACCGTGGGGAAATCACCGATCCGGCGCGCGGCATCCATCTGGCGCACGAGACAATCGCGAATCTGCGGAATCAGACGCGCGCGATGCTCGTCCTTCCAGTCCTCGAACGGGCGTGCCTCGGGAATCTCGAAACCATCGAGGAAGGGACCGTTGACGCTCACGTCGCCATTGGTCAAATGGTTGGCGTCGACGTCGATCCACCCCGGAGCCAGACCTACAGTCGAACGCTGAATCACCACCGCCTCGCGCGCGATCTTCGCCTTGATGACCGAGAGACCCTGAGCGAGTGAGTGATTGGCATGGCGTGGCGGCGCTTCGGGCCACAAGAGGTCGGCGAGGTAGTCGCGCCTGAACTGCTTGCCCGGTTCCAACGCGAGACGAACGAGGAGGGCGAGGTGCTTACGCGTACGAAACCGCACCTGCTCACCGGCAACGGTGAACAAGGCGGGACCACCAAGGCTGTGGAGCACGAAACTGTGAGTCACATTGCACGCGTTTTATTGATTCACCGCTAAGATTAGGCGGCCGAATCAACCGCGTGTCAACACGTTGATTTACTGGTGGTTGGGTGGCCTCCACGGGAGGCGTGGGAAGCCCATATCAACAGATCACTTGCCCGCCCAACCAAGCGTCGGTTGGCCCTGTCCGATCACCATGACCATTCGACAGAATGCGCTTATCCTCACGCTTGTAGTAGCAACGCCTTGCCACTCCCAAACACCCCAGACGCGCTTGTGGGACGGCGCCATCTCCGGTGACACCGCCGCCCTCGGCGCCGCTCTCAAAGACGGCGCACAGATCGAGGGGCTGGACCGCCGCACCTCGCAAAACGGCCGGCGCGCCCTGAACTGGGCAGCAATCAACAATCGCGTGGACGCCATCCGGTTCCTGTTGGCACACGGCGCTTCGATCGAAGCGACGAACTTCACCGGCTTCACCGCGCTTCATCACGCGGCGGAATGATGAGCGCTGCGTCACACACCACTACGGCCCGAATATCCTGCTCCCCATCTCGACCTGCGACGCGTTGAGGACGCTGACGCGGTAGGTGCGTCCCACGACGAGCGGCTCCGGACCCGCCGTCTGCCGCATCGACAAGGTCACGTGCCCATACACCACAGGCGACGCCGTACCGCCGCCCCAGGTCCGCGCCTTGATGATCCACACCGGCTGGTCTGGACCCGCCGACGGTTGGATTACCTCGTACACGACCAATTGGTCGGCGGAGCAATTGGGAGTCCACGTGAAGGTAGGAGTGGTGGAAGACGTCACCGACACGGTCAGCGGAAGACTGGGACACACCGGGGCCGTGCCGTCACCACACGCAAGCCCGAGCACCACCGCGCTCGACAATACCGCCAATCCGCGCATGCGCTTCATCGCACCCAATCTGGAATACCGGCCGAGTCGATTCAACCAGCCCGCCGGAGCCCAATCACCGCGTTGGACCATCAAGGGGCTTGACCTGCTTCGGCGCGGTGCGGAGAATCCAATCGTCCTTTGCGTTCGGCGGCAGCATGAGCAGGTTCGCGCGCGGTGCGCTGGCGCTCGTCACGCTCGCGGCGGCATGCAGTGGCGAGAGCACCGGCCCCCCATACGAAGAGTACATCGTCCGGGAGCACAGGTGGTCCAAGGCGGGCTCGTCCGATTCACCGTCACGAGTGGCACGACGACCCCCGCGCTACTAGCGACGGATGCCGGTGGTCTCGCGCGTGTTATGTGGACACTCACAGCAGTTGCGGGTCGCACCGACACGATTTCGGCGTGCGCGTCAAACTCCCCACGCCGCTGCGACACCTATCACCCTGTTTTTAGGTTCCCTAATCGTGCGCGGTAGGCCTAGATCACCAGAAACTTTAGACCAGCTTCCGTAGCTCGCGAAACGCCGCCGTCAGCTCCGGCATCTGATGATTCGCATTGAGCCCGCTCGGCTGCGGCAACAGCCACAGCCGCGCCGGCCCGAGCCGTTGCGGCTGCGGTCCGACCAATGCCCGCGGCCGCCTGAACGCGGTGCGATACGCGCCAATCCCCACCACGGCAACCCATTCCGGCCGATACCGCTTCACCTTCCGCTCGAGCCGCCGTCCACCTGCGACGAATTCCTCCTTGCTCAGCTCAGCGGCAGTCGCAGTCGCGTGCGCCACGAGATTCGTGATCCCGCAGCCCCACTCGAGCAGCTCGCGCTCTTCCCACGGCTTGAGCACCCGGGGCGTGAACCCGGCGGCGTGTAGCACAGGCCAAAACCGATTACCGGGCCGAGCGAAGTGATGACCGGTCGCGCCCGAGTAGAGCCCGGGATTGATGCCGCAGAACAACACGCGCAGCCTCGGCGCGATCACATCCCGCACCGTGCGACCCGCGGCCGCAAGCACCTCGGCGCGCGTGGGACGCTTGGGGTCCTTCCTTATCTCTTTTTCTTCAGGCGAAGACCGCTTGGCTGTCATCCTGAGCGCCGCAGGCGCGAAGGACCTGCTTTTGAACGCAGATCCTTCGCTCCGCGCTGAGAGACCCGTAAATCGCGCTGGCGGCTTGTCGCAATCTTGGACTAACTACGATCGAGCGGGGCAGTCCACGGGGAGGAGTAACGCCCGCCAGAACCGGCGCCGAAATCAACGCCGGAGCGGCGGACGTCTCGATCACGCTAGCTTTGCGTTGACCGATTCGACGAAGTCTTGCATCTCCTTCTTCGCCTGGCCCCTCCTACCGTAGTGCTTGTTTCCACCCATCTGGCCGATCCATAGATTCGTGTTGCCTAACCAGCCGAGATAGACAAGCCCTGCTCCAGCAACGATGCTGAGTAGTCCGGCACCTGCACTGCTCCTAAACACGAAGTAACCAAGCAGTGCAAGGATGACTCCTAAGAACATTAGGCGCCAGCTCCGGTTAAAGATGATCTTGACGGCGGTGATCTTGCTGAGCGGGTAGCTTTCCTCGGCGTTGCCATAGACCACCACGAGCCTTCGGTTTGTAAGAACGCTCATATTGGCAACATCGCTCGTACCCTTGAAGTAATAGTCGGCAACTTTCTGTTCGTCGTCCCCGAGTTTCATAGGACCTTTCTTACGAGACATTTTCGCTCTGCCGACCGACCCGTGTAACCGAAAGCAGGTGGTTCAGCCGTCCAGACCCAGAATGGGCGCTTAGATCTGGACCTCCATGCGGCTGAAAGAGAAAAACCGGCTAAGCGAGTGCTTCGCTCAGCCGGTTTCGCGATTTGCTCCCCTCGAGGCATGGGCGACCACACGACATCGCGCCTCGGGGTTCACAGCATTCTGAGTTGTGTGCAATATGCGCCCCTGCTTTCGTTCCGCAAGGTCGGAACTAGCGAGCCAAGGTGATCATCAGATTCCGATACTCCACCGGCCCGTGATCCCCCTGCAGCATGATTGGCCCCGGCGTCCCTTCCTTACTATCCAGCGCCCCACCCGTTGGCCCGGGAATCTCCTGGGCGGTAATGATCGGCTTGCCGTTCAGCACGACCGTCACGCGCCGGCCCACCAGCGTGATGTCGAGCGCCTCCCACTGGCCGGCGCCCTTCGAGGCGTTCTGATTGGGAATCAAAAAGCCGTAGATCGCGCCGAGGCCGCCCGTGGCTTCCGCATCTGACTGGGTGACGATGGAGTCCTCGACCTGCACTTCGTGCCGCCCGCGCAGATATACGCCGCTGTTCCCCCGCGCCGGGTACCGCACCTCCACGTGCAGCTTGAAATCGGTGTAGACGCCGTCCGTCACCAGATTCGCGCCGCCCTTGGCGTTCGTGAGCACGCCGTTCACGGCGCTCCACTGGTTCGTCCCGCCGACGGTGTGCCAGCCCCCGAGATCCTTGCCGTCGAACAGCTGGCGCGCGGCACCCCACAGCGGCGTGGCTCGGCGCAGCGCGGGCGCCCGCACGGCGGTGAAGGGATACGGGTTCCCGCTCGGATCGGTGATCGTCCCGGACAGCCCGTCGCCCTGGACGACGCCGGCAAACTGCAGATCGGCACTCCCCGCTTCCCACTGCGGCGGAATCGCGAACCGCAGCGTGTCGTTCGCGTACGTAAGCCGGGAGATCGGGCGAACGCTCCCGACGACGCCCTGGAAGCGGCCCACCAGCACGCCGTTGCCGGAGACGTGGACCTCGAGCCACGACGGCAGCGGGCGGCCGTCACGCGCCGTGAGGGTCAGATCCCACGTGCCGACCACCGGCGGCGGGGCGGGAGCCTGTGCGGCGAGCATGGACACAGCGAGAACGGTCGCGGCGATAACGGATGCGATGCGCATTTTGGAACGCTCGAATGGCGTTGGATGGGGATGCCTCCAACGTACGTCCAATTCGGTGGCTTAGGGAAGCGTCACGTCGCGCTGGACAGGCCGAACGGCATTTTGCAACCGGAAGAACGGCACCGTGACGGTATCCCTGACCAGCGCCGCACCCCGCGGACCCACGAACAGCTCGCACTTCACGCGCAGCGTGTCGGCGTTGAACGATGACCCCACCGCTCCAACCGGCGGGAGCGTGCCGTCTATCCGGAACCGCCCTTGCCCATCCGTCCCCGCTTCGCCCAGGAAGCCGACGATGGGCGACTCGCAGATCGACACCGCGACGAGGATGCTGGGCTGTGCCGTGCCCGCTGCGTCGCGGACGACGCCCGCCACCGACCCATAGCCCGAGCGATGACCCCAGTCGTCGATGATGTCATGACCACATCCGGTCGCGACCATCAGCGACAGGAGACCGATCACGCGTGTACTCATTGCGTCAATTCAAACGGAGGCGAGATGCGCTGAGCTTCACTCAGTATTTCGCGGCCGTTTGGATCCTTCGCGATCTCAAAGATGAAACGATACACCCCTGGCGTCCTGTCCACGTATCTGAAATCCATCGGCCCCGACCGCAACGTGTCCCCCGGCTCGAGCGGAAAACTGATCCCGATGCCATCCACCGCAAACCATGGACGCGGCTCCGACCATGCCCCCGCCTCGAAGCGTTGCACGGCGACGTACTCATTCATCGGCAAGTAGACCCGCACCGAGCCGCTATTGATCAGGAAAGGTTCGGCCGTGCCATCGGTTGCGAGCGAGTATGTCGAATGATCGGTCAATACCGTGAGCTCGATGGTACCAGTCGAACTGGCTGGGTCAGTGCAAGCGGCGGCCACGGCGAGCAATGCGGCAGCAATTGGGACAGCGGCGCTAGGGCAGGGGCGCAACGTTCCGAGCATAATGCGCACTTCCTCCATCCGCGATATTCGGTTCAGCAACGAAGCGGACGAGTGTGGGATAGCCTAACTGCGGATCATACTCGGCTGATATATCCGCCAGGTCGCTGTCATATTGACCCTGTCGGATCCAGGTAAACAGACCCTCGACGGTGTGGAAGTACTGGCGCCGATCGGGGACCACCTCTGTTCCGCTGGCCAGGAGCACAACTCTCGTAACAACCCCCGCGGTTACTTCGACGCGCGCCCATTGGCTGATCTCGGGATCGCAGAAACAGCTGGTGTAGGTCTCGAACCTGTAGTCCGAAAACGGGCGCGCCCCCCAGCGTGCCTCCGCATCCGCGAGCTCGAGCACTTCCTTCGGCGATAAAAGAGAGCTGCACGCGCTCAGCAATGCGCTCCCGATCGCCAGAGACGCGATGCAGGTCGTGAGTCTCAGGGGGAGGCCATCCCGCGCCGGCAAATCGGACACGGTCCCATCCGCGGCTCTTGCCCATGGAAGACCACCACGGGGCCGAGTGTCACGGTCGTGTCGGTGAGCGTGATCGTGAGGATCATTTCGGCGCCGCGCACGCGACCGACGAAGCGCGCGGGGTGCAGGATGCCGCGATCGACCGGATGAGCCGTGATGTTCTGCTCTCCCGGCAGGTCGAACCGCCCGTCCGCATCGAGGATGAGCTGCTGGTGGATATCGCCGTAGGTGCAGCCGACATGGACGTGGGCGCTGGTGTCGTCGGCGATCACCGCGGCATTATCGCCGCCCCAGGTCCCGATGAGATCCTTGGGGTGACGGAGCCCCGTCGGATCGCATGGGCCGAGCACCGCAGCCGCCGCCACGAAACCCAATAGGGTCAGCCGCATAGGATGCCGGTTCGGTGGATCCACGGAGCGGTGAATGCCCCAACGACCTGTCGCGAGGGGAATGTCAGACTCACCTCGCCGTGGATCGTGCTGTCGGCATCCACGCTGCTGACCACCACCCTGCCCAGGGAGGCCATCTCGGACACTGCAAGGGGTCCGGCGGTATACCAGGCTCCCACGAAGTCGGTGCCCACGACCCACGTGCGACCTGCCAGTGCCGTCGGCGGCCATGCGTCAAGCATGATCCCGACATAGGGAGACGTCGGCCCGGTGGAGGTAATCGAATCACGCGCCAGCGTGATCGCCGTAGCGGCGCCGTCGGCGGGTCCACAGGTGAAGTTCGCAGCGGCATGGCGAAGGTCCGCCGGCGGACCGGAGAGGTCGCCGCACGCCAGCGCGACGACGAGGAGACTGGGCAAGGTTACGACGGCTATTTTCATGAAGAATCGATCCTCCTTACCAATCTACCCTCCCAAAACCAGCTTACGTCACTATGAACCTTCTTCCACTCCTTCTGGTCCTCGCGCAGCAACGGCCTCTGACCGGCCTGGACGCCTACGTCTCTAGAGCCATCACCGACTGGCGCGTCCCCGGCCTCGCCATCGTCGTCGTCAAGGACGACTCCGTCGTCTTCATCAAGGGCTACGGCGTCCGCGAGCTCGGCAAACCCGACCCCGTGACGGTGCACACGCGCTTCGGCAACATGTCCACGACCAAAGCGTTCACCGCGATGCTCGTGGCAATGCTCGCGGACTCCGGCAAGCTTTCCTTCGATGATCCCGTCACGAAATACGAGCCCGAGGTGCAGTTCGCCGACCCGTACGTCACGCGCGAGATCAGGGTGCGCGACCTCCTCACGCATCGCGTCGGCTTCGGCGATCCCGACTACCTGTGGGGCACCAGCGGGCTCGACTTCCCGGCGATGACGCGCCGCCTGCGGCTCGTGCCGTCCACGTCGAGCTTCCGGTCGCGCTTTCAATACAACAACGTGACCTACGCGCTCGCCGGCGACATCGCCGCGCGCGCCGGGGGGACGACGTGGCAATCCCTCATGCGCGACCGCATCTATGCGCCGCTCGGCATGACGGAGAGCTATCCCGACGCCGCTACGCTCAAGGCCGCGAGCATCGCCGACGTCTCGTCGCCGCACGGGATCGTGCGCGACACGGTGCGGGTGCTCCCGGCATCCCTCGAGGGCGTCGACGACATCGCGCCCGCGGGGTCGGCATTCTCGACCGCCACGGACATGGCCAAGTGGCTGCGGTTTCTGCTCGATAGCGGCCGAGTGGCAGGCCGCCGTCTGGTCGGCGCGCGGAATTTCGCGCAGCTGTTTCGCCCGCAGCAGGTGATCGCCAGTTCGCTGTATCCCGCGACGCGGCTT